>Ga0207695_10004548_pt1 | contig 18868 bp, 11 predicted proteins | sample KBSC54metaG_FD_184354 | JGI IMG/M metagenome (GOLD analysis project Ga0207695, IMG submission 184354) | Corn rhizosphere microbial communities from Kellogg Biological Station, Michigan, USA - KBS C5-4 metaG (SPAdes) (version 2) | ecosystem: Host-associated > Plants > Roots > Rhizosphere > Soil... | reverse complement strand
CGCCGACGCGAAGCTCACCGAGGTGTTGTCCACGGCCGAAGCCGCGTGGCGAAAGCGCAACGACGACGCTATGGCGGCGATGACGGCGCGGCTGGAAGCGGCGGATGCAGCGCTGGCGGCCGTAACTGCCGCGACGCCCGGCCAAGGTGACCAGATCCGGCAGCTGCAAGGTCAGATTGAATATCTGCGCAGCTGGTCGGAAGCAGAAATCACCGCCGCCAAAGTCGCCGCCGAAGCGCGCGAGGCGCAGCTTCTGAAAGATGCCGAGACGAAATGGCGGGCGGAGCGGGACGCGGCGCTGGCTCTGGCAACGGCACGGTGCCAGGTGGCGGAGGCGGCATTGGCAGCCGCCGACACCAGCGCGCCCATCGCCGAACGCGATGCGGAGATCGCGCATCTGCGTGACGAGATTGCGCGTCAGGCGCGAATGGCGGAGGCGGACATGGCGGCGGCGAAAGCGGCAGCGGATATCGCGGCCGGTGAAAAGTTGAAAGCGGGGCAGGCGGTCTGGGAGCAGGAAACGGCCGGTGCGCTGGCCAAGGCCAACGCCCGTGTCGAGGCGGCAGAGGCAGCATTGGACGTCGAGCGCCGTTCGGCAGCGGGCCGGCTGCATGAAGACGAATATGTCCATTCGCTGGAACGGGAAATCAAGACGTTGCGCGCAACCTTGGTCGATCGCGAGGCGGCGTTGGTGCAGACCCAGGCAACGCAGGAGCATATCCGGCTCGGCACCTTGCGCGATGAGGGACCGGGCGCGCGCTGGCAGCCGCTGCCGAGCGGCCGGATACCGGCGAGCGAGCGTGCGGTAGGGGACCGCGATGAAGAGCGCCGGCCCGCGAAGGACAACGCCAATATGCGACTGCTGCGCGACGCCGGCGTGGTGGTGATGATTGCCGCCGCCGCGGTCCTGCTGTTGCCCAAGCTGGAAACCATGCTGCCCAACAATATCCGCTGGCAGATCGAAACCGTGGGCGGCATGTTTCCGCCCTCCGAGACGCCGGCTGCGGCTCCTGCCCCGGCGGTCGCTGCCGCGACCCAGCCCAAAGCCGAACATCCGCTGAAATACGCCACACGCTCCATCAATGTGCGCGTCCAGCCTTCGACCGGTGCCGCCGTTGCCGTCAATCTCAAACGCGGCGCCGCCGTCGCGATCTTGGAAACGCGCGGCAGTTGGGACCGGGTGGAAGTTTCAGCGCCGCAAGGCCCTGCGGTGCAAGGATGGGTGTTCAATACCTATCTGAGCGACGCGGATTCCGCCCCGCCGGCAGCGGCGGCGCCCACCCGTGCCGCACCCAGATCGTCCGCGGCCCAGGAAACGTCAGCCCCGACACAAGCGACACCCGTGGCGGCTACGTCGGAACCGGCCGCAGCTCCAGCGGACACGGCGCCGACGCCTTGACGTCGTCAGGGCTGCGGCATCACCACATCGAAGGTGATGCTCTGCACCTTGCCGTCATTGGGCGGCGCCAGCAGCAACCGTCCTTTGAGCTTGGCGCGCTGGCATGACCATTCGAAATTGCCGGTCTGCGCGCCCAGCGCCGTGATCGGCGCAGTGGTGTCGCAATCGCCGGTCTGGGATTTCAGCCGCGCCAATTCCAGCTTCCAGTTCGCCGTCGTGCGGTCCATGAAGAAATTCACGGCCGCGATTGGCGCGACAGGTGCAATCGCGCCGCTTTGCCAGGACTGGCTCACCGCCGCATAGGCCTTGGCCAGGTCCGCGCTGACGGCAACGGGGCGCGTGTTGAGCAGACCCGCGGCCTTCAACTGCAAGGCCGCCGCCCACAAGGTGGGGCTGGGGCCAGCGTAAGTGCGGTTGGTGAAGACGAACAAGCCGACGCCCGCATCCGGGAACATCAGCACCGAAGAGCCGTAGCCGGGATAGCCGCCATTATGCGTGATCGCCCAGGGCAGGTCGCAATCATTCACCACATAAAGCGCCATGCCATAGACTTCCGCCTGGCGGCAGGGATTGGTCCGCTTGTCGCCGGGCCGCGTCACGCCCAGGGGAAAGTCGGAACCTTTGGCAAGCTCGCGCATGGTCCTGCGCGGTACCGGCCCGGTATCGGCATCGCTGCGCGGCGGCCAGGCCGAGAGAAGATAGGCCACCCATTTGGCATAATCATTGGCACTGGTCTGCAAGCCGCCGATGGAGGTGAAGGCGCCTTCGCCCAGATCCGGCTCGCGCGCCCAGGCGTTATTCTCCCAGCGATAGCCGATGGCGCGCCGTCCGGCCGGTGAATTGGCGATGTTGAAGCCGCTGGACGTCATGCCCAGTGGCTTCAGCAGCAGATCACCCGCCACCGCGCTATAGGGACGCCTTTCCACATTCTGAATCACCCGGCCCACCATCGCGAAGCCGAGGTTGGAATAGGCGAAAGCGGTTTCCGGCGGATGATCGAAGGCGATGCCCTTTTGCAGCATGGCGGTGAATTCGGCTTCCGGGATCGGGGTCTGGCGGTCACCCCAGGGATCGTCCGTGACGAAACCGGGCGTGTGGCCCAGAATGTCGATCACCTTGATGCGGGGCGAGTCCGTCGTGGGATAGGTCCATCCCCGCATCTCGGGAATGTAATCTTCCACGTTCGCCAGCAGCGAAACTTTTCCTTCGTCGCGCAGATGCAGAAGCGTCAGGGCGGTGAAAGCCTTGGTCATCGAAGCGATGCGGAACAGGCTGTCGGGCGTGACCGGGCGCTTGGCGTCCATGTCCTGAATGCCGAACGGCTTCACATATTCCAGCTTGCCGTGGGCGACGATGCCATAGACCAGGCCGGGCACATGATTGTCGGCCATGAACTGGGTGAAGATCTGGTCCAGCTGCGGCGCAATTTTTTGCAAAGCGGGCGGCGTTTCGGATTGCTGGGCGCTGGCTGGGGCCAATAAGGCGGCGATGCCGGCCATCGCGGCAATCGCAACGCGCCTGGTTTTACGAAGCATTGGCACCCCCTATGGTCTCGCGCTAGAAACCTTGCGCTCTCGGGACAGATTACAGGCCCGCCGCCCGGTGTGAAGCCTCGTGGCGGTCCGGCGGTATATATTGCTGAGGATTGTCGCATGCCGGATGGGGAAAAACGCAAACTGATCCTGATCAACAAGGCGGCGCTGGACGAACTGGTTTCGCTGCAGGATGCCATTGCCATCGTGGATTCGGCGATGCGGGATTATTCGGCCGGGCAGGTGGGCTCGCCCCAGCGCGCGGTTCTCACCGTCAATCCCGAAACGCGGATGGGATTGATGCCCGGCACCATGCCGGGCCTTGGCCGCTTCGGCCTGAAAGTGGTGAGCCTGTCGTCGGAAGCGCCCAAATTCGGACTCTATAGCCATCAGGGCATGATGCTGTTGTTCGATGACGCCACCGGCCAGCCGCTCTGCATGATCGAATGTCATGCCCTGACACGGTTGCGCACGGCGGCTGCCAGCGCGGTGGCGACGCGGGCCTTGTCGCGGCCGGACAGCAGGGTCCTCACCATCATCGGCAATGGCGATCTGGCGGGACCGCACATCGATGCGATCTCGGCCGTGCGACCCATCGAACAAGTGATCGTGTGGGGACGTCATGCGGGAAAAGTGGAAGCCTTGGTGCAAAGCCTGCCCAAGGTCCTCAACCAGACTGTCAGCATTGTCACGGATATCCGCCAGGCGGTGAGATTGGCCGACATCATCTGCACGGTGACGTCCTCGCCCGAGCCGTTGGTGCATGGCGAATGGCTGCGGCCCGGCCAGCACCTCAATCTGGTCGGATCCAGCGTGAAGGGGCCTCGCGAAGTGGACGATGAAGTGGTGGCGCGGGGCTATTATATCGCCGATTCCCGGCCGCATGCCTTGTCCCAGGGCGCCGAGCTTTGCCATGCCATCGAGCAGGGCAAGGTGAAGGAAGATCATCTCAAAGGCGAGATTGGCGAAGTATTGGCGGGTTCGGTGCCCGGACGCGCCGACCGGGACCAGATCACCATCTACAAATCGCTGGGCCACATCGCCCAGGATATTTCCGTGGCCAATGCGGCCCACAGCCGGGCTGCCGAATCTGGTAATGTCGTCGCCATAGACTGGTAATATGGACTGGTAATGAAGCGGGGGTTTCGATGGATTTGTCGCGCCGTGCCTTGATGGGGAGCCTTGGCGCAGCGTCCGCGGCGCTGCCGCTGGCGGCCCGGGCCGTGCCGTCCATGCTGGCCGCGCTTCCGGACAAATCATCCTATGATTTCCACGGCACGTATCTGAATGCGGCTTATGCCCATCCGCTGGGTCGCATCGTGCGCAAGGCGGGCAATGATTTTCTGATGTCGCGCGCCGACAGCGATGTCACCCGCGCCTGGCCCAGAGACAATCCCCGCAATGCGGCGGTGGCGAAATTCGCCGCCCTCATCAATGCTCATCCCGACGATATCGCGGTGGTACCCAGCACCATGGAAGGGGAAAACCATGTCGCCGCCGCGCTGGGATTGAACGAACATGCAGGCGTGGTGACGGATGTCTATCATTATGATGCGTCGCTGATCCTCTATGGCGAGCGGCAAAAATCCGGCATGCCGCTGACGGTACTCACATCCAAAAACAACCGGATCGAATTGGCGGATGTGGAGCGCGCCATCACCCCGCGCACCAAGCTGGTCGCGGTTTCGCATGTGGGAAGCGATACGGGCTTTCAGCACGACCTGAAAGCGCTTTGCGATGTGGCACATCGCAAAGGCGCCTATGTCTATGCCGATATCGTGCAGTCGGCTGGCGCCATCCCGCTGGACGTGAAAGCGGCCGGCGTCGATTTTGCCTGCTCAGGCGCCTATAAATGGTTGATGGCGGATTTCGGGGTCGCGTTTCTTTATGTGCGTCCCGACCGGGTGGCGGAACTGAAGCGCACCGCCGTGGGCTGGCGCTCGGCCACGGATACGCAAAGCCATGCCTATCCCTTCGATCCGCCAGGGCCGCCGGTGGGCAGCTGGAAAATGCGTGATACCGCTGCGGGCAAATTCGAAGTCAGCACGCCGTCCTGGATCGGCCTTTCCATGTTGATCGCGTCCATCGATTATTTGTCCCAGATCGGCGTGGCACGGATCGCAGCGCATCGCGCGCCTTTGATTGCGCGTCTGCGGGAAGAGCTGCCCAAGCGAGGCTTTGCCCCGATGACCCCGCCGGAGACCCAGGGCCCCATCGTCACCTTTGCCTATCTGGATGCACAGAAGAAGCTGGAGCCGCTTTTGAAAGCGGCGAACATCAAAGTGACTCTGGGCAGCAACCGCATGCGGGTTTCGCCCTCGGTCTATAACGATATGGGTGATATCGAAAAGCTGTTGCAGGCATTGCCGAAGGCGTGACGGTGACGCTCGACAAAAATGATGAAGCGGTGCGCGGTGCGCTGACCCGTGCGATTGCCCGGCTGGGCCATGTGCCATCCCTGGAAGCGCTGGCCGCCGAATTGTCGCGTGCTCCATCCGATGTCACGCGATCCCTGCAGCGCTTGGCCGACGCGCATGCCTTGTTGCTGCATCCGGGCACCACCAATCCTTGGGTGGTGCACCCCTTCGCGCTTTCGGCAGGCTCCTGCTGGGTCGAGACCGGCCAAGGCGGCTACTGGGCGAACTGCCTTTACTGCGCATGCGGGATCGCCGCATCTCTGTCCTGCGATGCACACATCCACACCCGCTACGGCGGCGAGGCGGAGCCGGCGGTCTTTCGCGTGACGGATGGTGCGCTGGTCGATAGCGGCGACGTGTTTCATCTTTCCACGCCTGCCGCGCGCTGGTGGGACAATGTGATTTTTGCCTGCGCGTCGTTTCAGCCTTTCCGTTCGGCAGAGGCGATCGACGATTGGTGCCGCCGCCACGCCATGCCCAAAGGCGCGGTGCTATCCTTGCCGCAGCTCTGGGGCTTCGCCCGCGACTGGTACGGGAGCTATCTGAAGGAGCCATGGCGCAAGCGCTCGGCCGAAGAGGCGCAGCAGGTTTTTCAGCGCCATGCGCTGACCGGCCCGTTCTGGGATTTAGGCTGACGTCCGCATCCGTCACGGGGCAGCTACGCTTTGCGCTCATGACCGGACCCATTGCGGGCCGCATGCGTCCCGTATCTGCTGGGTGCCATGACGTTCGATACGTTCGTTGCCGTGCTGATCTTTTCCATCGTGATGGGATTCACGCCCGGCCCCAACAATGTGATGCTGGCCTCATCGGGCGCGACCTATGGCGTGCGGCGAACCTGGCCGCATCTGATGGGTGTGGCGCTGGGATTTCCCGCGATGATCCTGGTGATCGGGCTGGGGCTGGCCAGCATCCTGCTGGCCTCTGCCGGCCTGCAGCTGGGTATGAAGATCGTCAGCTCTCTTTATCTTCTCTGGCTCGCCTTCCAGATCGCGCGCAGCTCTTCGGTTTCCGGAGGCGCAGCGGGAACGCGACCGATGACCTTTCTTCAGGCGGCCGCGTTCCAATGGATCAATCCCAAAGCCTGGCTGATCGCGGTGGGCGCGATCTCGGCCTATACGGCTGGGGTCGGCGCGCATCTATATCTGCAAGTCGCGATCATCGCGGCGCTGAGCGTGGCGGTGTCATTTTCCAGCAGCCTGACCTGGGCGGCGTGCGGGGCTGCGATCGGCCGCTGGCTGCGGGCGCCTGCAGCATTGCGTGTGTTTAATGTTCTGATGGCTCTACTACTTCTTGCCTCGGTGCTGCCGATCCTGGTTGAGATCTGGGCCGAGCTGCATCGATAAGTCTTTTATTTGCCGCGCGGCCCGGGGCGCGGACGCGCCCAATTATCAATTGGCGCCTCCGGCGCCGCTCGGAAAACCGCAAGAACACTTTTCCTGGCCGCGCTCCGAGGCCTTCTCCGGCAGGCCGCCAAGTTGTAGGAAGTGGCGCAGCCGGGCAGCAATGTACTGCCCCGCCATCAAGGGGATCATCCGTGCCGAAAACCGACAAGCCGCCCGTCAGCCGCCGTTCGCTTTTGAAATTCATCGGTGCCACCGGCGGCAGCGCGCTGATGTACGACACCATGGTGGCGATGGGCTACACCGGCACGTCCGACTTCAATGGCCCGATCAAATTGCCGGGCGATGTGAAAGGCGCGTCGGTCTTGATCCTGGGCGCGGGACTTGCGGGCATGACGGCTGCCTATGAGCTGCGCAAGGCCGGCTACAGGGTGCAGGTGCTGGAATATAACGCCCGTCCGGGTGGCCGGAATTGGTCCATGTATGGCGGAGACATTTATACCGATATCGGCGGTGTTACCCAGAATGTGAAATTCGCGCCGGGCCTTTATTTCAATCCCGGCCCCTGGCGCCTGCCGCATCACCATCATGCCATTCTCTACTACTGCAAGCTCTTCAACGTGGCGTTGGAGACTTTCACCATGACCAACTACAACGCCTATATCCACTCGACCAAGGCGTTCGGCGGCAAGCCGATCCGCCGCCGCGAGATCGACATGGATTTCAGCGGCTATGTCGCGGAATTGCTGGCCAAGGCCACCACCAAAGACAAGCTGGATGTCGCCCTGGGCAAGGACGAGAAGGACGGGTTGCTGCAGATCCTGAAATTCTGGGGCGCGCTGGACAAGAATTACGAATACCGCAAAGGCCCCGCCGCCAGCGAGCTTCGCGGATACAAGGTCGATCCGGGCGGCGGGCTGGCGCCCCTGCCGGTGGATTCCGATCCCCTGCCGATGAAGCAATTGTTCACATCGGATATGTGGATGTTCCTTGAAGGCCGTTCCTACGATTACCAAACCCAGCTGTTCGAACCGGTTGGCGGCATGGGCATGATCGGCAAGGCGTTCGGCCAGCAGCTGAACGGCTTGATCAAATATAATTGCAAGATCACGGGAATTCAGCAGGACGGCAAAGGTGTCACCGCAACTTATGTCGACACCAAAAAAGGTGGCGCGCCGCAGACCGTGAATGCGGATTGGTGCGTCTGCACCATTCCCGCGACGGTGCTCAGCCAGATTCCCATGAATGTGGGCGCGCCGATGAAGAACGCGATCAATTCCCTCTCCTACGAATCGTCATTCAAGGTGGGACTGCAGTTCAAGCGCCGCTTCTGGGAAGAGGATGACGGCATTTATGGCGGCATCAGCTATACCGATCAGCCCATCACCAATATCAGCTATCCCTCGACCGGCTTCTTCAAGAATGGCCCGGCGGTGCTTCTGGGCGGCTATGGCTATGGCAATAGCCTGACGGATTTCAGTTTCGCGGCCATGTCGCCGGACAATCAGGTCAGGGCGGCGGTCGAGCAGGGCGCCCGGATCCATCCGCAATATAAGAAGGAGTTCGATAACGGTGTGGCGGTCGCCTGGCACAAGGTGCCCTTCACCTTGGGTTGCGCCGGCAGCTGGACGGAAGAGGGCCGCGCCAAGCACTACAACAATATGTGTGCCGTGGACGGTCGAATCGTTCTGGCGGGCGAACACTGTTCGCGGTTACCCGCCTGGCAGGAGGGCGCCATTCTGTCCTCCCTGGACGCAATCACGCGGCTGCACAAGCGGGTCTTGACGGCCTGACAATGGTTTAGGCGTAAACGATGATCAAAATTGCACAATAGATGTGCTCAAACGCCCTGTTGCAGGACTGCATCATAGCGTACCAAATTACAGCTATAGACGTGGTTAAAGTCCATATGCGCTTTTTTTGACAGTCGTTCTCGGGATAGGTTTACACGACTTCCCGGTTATTACGACGGCCTTCGGGTCGCTCACATTAATTATGAAAACACACAAAAAAGGGGATTGCATGCTCACTTCGTCGAAGTTCAACCTGAAGCACGCGTTGCTTCTGGGTTCGTCCGTTGCGGCTTTCGCATGGGCAGCCGCGCCGGCCATGGCGCAAAACGCTCAGAATGAAACCGTGATCGTGACCGGCACGCGCGTGCAGGGCATGACGGCCGCCGACAGCGCCGCGCCCGTGACCGTGTTGGGCAGCGATGCCTTGACCCACACCGGTTCGGCCGATCTTCGCGCCGCCTTGGGCCAGACCGTTCCTTCCTTCACGGCCCAGTCCTTCGGTGGCGATACCGCCAACCTGACCTTGTCCGCGAATCTGCGCGGCTTGTCGCCCAACGACACGTTGGTGATGGTGAACGGCAAACGCCGTCACAGCACTGGCAATTTGCATGTGCTCAGCGGCAGCCCCTTCGCCGGCGGCGCTTCTCCGGATATTTCGCTGATCCCGCAAGCCTCGATCGATCACGTCGAAGTGCTGCTGGACGGCGCGGCCGCCCAGTACGGCACTGACGCCATCGCCGGCGTTGTGAACTTCATTCTCAAGAAGAAGTCCTCGGGCGGCACATTCTCCGCCACCGGTGGTCGCAACTATGACCGCGGCGGCGAAACCTACGACTTCTCTTACAATATGGGCCTGCCCCTGTTCGACAAGGGCTTCGTCAACCTCACCATCGACAAGCAGTATCACAATTACACCCAGCAGGGTGGTGCCGATGCTCGCGTGACCGACACGAATGTGGCGGGCAATCCGTTGCTGACGTCCGGGTCGGTCAGTGGTGTGCCCGTTTCCGTCCTTCGCCAGATGCCGGGTTATCCGCGCATCAACCCGATCAATGGCGATGCCGAATACAACCTCACCATGGCGTCGGTGAACGCCGGTTACGATTTCACCGACAATGTTCAGCTGTACGGCTTCGGCACCTGGGCCCACCGTATCGGCAAGGCGTACGAAAATGTCCGCATGCCTGGCCAGATCAAAGCCTCGCCGGGCTCCAACCAGCCTTGCTCTGCCACCAACCCGAACGGTTACGGCTCTGCGCTGGATGCCACCGGCGCGATTACATGCGCGATCGGCCAGAGCGGTTGGTATGGCGATGCGAGCAAAACGCCTTATTCCGACGCAAATGGTAATCCCACACCGGCCGGCGTTGGCACGGCGCCCATCCCGGGTTCGGTCGGCAACACTGGTCTCAATGCCAAAGGTATTCCCGTTACGTCCGGCTACGCCGGCACGTACACCTCGCCGGGCGAATTGCTGTTCGCGCCCTTCGGTTTCCGTCCCAAGGAAGCGATCAAGGAAGACGATTATCAGTATAACATGGGCCTGAAGTTCAACGTGGCGGGCTGGGACGTCGATACCAATGTCGGTTACGGCAAGGATATCGATAATATCTATACTTTGGACTCCGGTAACCGGCCGTTGTTCCTCGACACCCACACCTCGCCAACGAATTTCTATGACGGCACCTTCACTGCCGCCCAGTTCACCGGCACGATCGATGCGAGCCATCCGTTCAATGTCGGCTTGGCCTCGCCTTTGACCGTGGCGATCGGTGCCGAAGCGCGCGAAGACTATTATGCCATCGCGCAGGGCGATGCGGCCTCCACCTACAAGGATGGCTCGCAGTCCTACCCTGGCTTCCAGGCCACCGATGCCGGCAAACACACGCGTAAGAACTATGCCGTGTATCTGGATCTTGCGCTGGCGCCGATCGAAGCCCTCCAGCTCGATGTCGCCGGCCGTGCGGAACATTATTCCGACTTCGGCGATACCCAGATCGGCAAAATCACGGCCCGTTACGACTTCAGCCCGGAATTTGCGGTTCGCGGCACGATCTCGACCGGTTTCCGCGCTCCGACCCTGGGTGAAGAATTCTACTCCGCTACCAACGTTTCGCCGATTTCTGCCACCGTGCAGCTGCCGGCCAACTCGGCGGCGGCCAAGGTGCTGGGTCTGCCGAACCTCAAGCCGGAAGTTTCGACCAACTACAGCGTGGGTATCGTCGCCCATCCGTTGGCCGATCTCAGCGTGACGGTTGATGCCTACAGCATCGCCCTGGGTGATCGCATCACGGCTTCCTCGACCGTCAACAGCGCCGGCGGTGCCATCAACACCCCGCTGGTCAATGACGCGATCGCGGCGCACGGCAACATCCTGGATCCGACCGCGACCCAGAATGGCGTGTCGGCGTTTCTCAACGGCCTCAGCACCCTCACGCAGGGTGTCGACCTGACGATGAACTACCCGACCGATTTCGGCGACATGGGCCTGATCGATTGGACCTTGGCGGCGAACTACAACACCACGGCTCTGTCGCGTATTGCGCCGCCGCCGGCGCGTCTGACGGCCTCTAATCCGGGCGCGACCTTCTTCAACCCCGGCTTCCTGTTCAACTTCGTGCATAGCGCGCCGCAGGAGAGGGTTGGTCTGACCGCCAACTGGTCGCTGGATGCCTGGGGCATCACCTTCCGCGAGACCTATTATGGTCCGCAGAAGAACTACACATCTGAAAATGGTGGCGTTGTCCTGTCGGACTTCACGGCGGACAACCAGGCCGGCGTGGGCCTCACCGACTTGGAAGTCCGGTACAATGTGACCGAACAACTGGGCTTTGCGATCGGCGGCAACAACATCTTCTCCATCCGCCAGTCGACGGTGCCGACGGCGCCGGATGGCTTCCCTGCCGATGGCGGTCTGGTGCTGCATGATCCGGTTGGCGCGGCCTTCTCGCCGAACGGCGGCTACTACTACGGCCGCATCACCTACAACTTCTAAGATCTGACGCTCGAAACAACCCGCCCATCTCCGCAAGGAGGTGGGCGGGTTTTTCTTTGAGCTAGGCACAGATATCTCGCGCCGCGCCCCGCTCATTTGTTGTGCGGTGCAACATCGAGGGGCAATTTTTTGCTACAAAATTGTCATGGCGACCTGAGGTTTGTTTACCGCGGCTCGTCTCCTCCCTAGAGCCCCGATGACAGGCGGCTCATCTCAGGGGGAGTTCCGATGCGTAAATCCTATCTGCTCGCGGCATCGTCGGTGATGGCGATGGCGGCGTTCTCTTCAGCTTTTGCCCAGACGGCTCCCGCACCCGGCGCTGCAACCGAAGAAGTCATCGTCAGCGCGTCGCGCATTCAGATCCAGGGTTATCAGGCGCCCACGCCGGTGACCGTGGTCGGCGCCGACCAGCTCGCGCGCGACGCTCACACCGATATCGGCGACGTGATCCGTCAGCTGCCGGCCTTCGGCACCTCTTCGGGCCCTAACAATTCCGCCTCCGCCAACTTCATCGTCTCGTCCACGCCGGGCATCGACGTGGTCAACCTTCGCCAGCTGGGCGTGCTGCGCACTTTGGTGCTGTTCGACAATCAGCGCGTGGTCGCCTCCAGCGTTTCGGGCGGCGTCGATCTTTCGACCATGCCCTCTAGCTTGGTGCAGCGCATTGACGTGGTGACCGGCGGCGCATCGGCCGCCTGGGGTTCCGACGCGGTGGCCGGCGTGGTCAATGTGGTTTTGAACAAGAATTTCGACGGCTTTGCCGCCAATGTCGAAGGCAGCGATTCCTGGAAGGATGACCATCGCCAGTACAAGGGCGAAGTTTCTTACGGTACCGACTTCGACGGCGACCGCGGCCACATCATTCTCAGCGCGTCCTATCTGGCCAGCCCGGACACGTTCTTCATCAACCAGCGCAGCTGGTTCAAGAACACCCGCCTGGTCAACAATCCACTCTATAATGGCGGCGCCAATGGTCAGCCGCGCCTGATCCATGCGGACAATGTCGGCCAGTCCCAGGCGACCCAGGGCGGTCTGATCACGGGTTGCGCGACTTCCACGATCAATTCTTCCGGTCAAATCGTGGCCACGCCGTCGGTGGCATGCAGCCTGCGCGGCACGCAGTTCGTGGGCCAAAGCGCCACGCCGACTCCGTTCAATTTCGGCAATGTCTCGGGCGCCTTTTCCAATGGCGGTAGCGGCGAGACTGCGCAGTCGGATCTGGATCACTTGACCATTCCGCTGCACACCACGACCCTGTTCAGCCATACGCGCTACAAGATCACCAACGACATCAGCGCGTCGTTGGAACTGAACTACGGCAAGTCCTTCTCCAAGAACAACAGCTACGTCTATAACCGTTACGGCAATCTCCCGATCCGGTCCGACAATGCGTTCCTGCCGCAATCGATCAAGGATCAGATGGCGGTGCTGGGTGTTAACACCATTTATCTCGGCACGAATAACATGAACAATATGGGCACCAATGGGGCCCATTTCACCGACAACAGCCTCAACAACGAGAATCAATCGTTGGGCATTCCGGTTTCCACCAATCGCCGCCAGCTTTTCCGCGGCGTGTTTAGCCTGGATGGGTCGATCGGCGACAATTGGTCATGGAACGCCTATGCCCAGCACGGCTTGGCGCGTGTTCGCACCGTCGTCACCAACAATGTGATCAAGACAAACTACAACAATGCCACCGATGCTGTTCTGGTAACGGCATCCAATGTGGGAACGTCCGGCTTACCGATCGGCTCCATCGCCTGCCGCACGACCCTGACCAATCCCACCAATGGCTGCCAACCTTTGAATGTGTTCGGTATCAATAACGCTTCGGCCGCGGCAATCAATTATACAAACGGCCAGGCACGAAATGGGGGCAACTGGGCCCAGTCGGTCCTGAATGAGGACGTGTTCGCGGCATCCGCGAGCGGCACGTTGCCGGAAGAATGGTCGCTGGGCGCCGGTCCCGTCGCAGTGGCCTTCGGTGCGGAATACCGCCAGGAAGGCGCGCGCGTGAGCGCCGATTCTACCGCTCTTGCAGTCGGTTACAGCGTGGGCAACTTCTCGGCCTTCTCTGGTCACTACAGCGTGGCGGAAGGTTTCGGCGAAGTTACTGTCCCGATCCTCAAGGACAATATCGTCCAGTCACTCGACTTCAACACAGCCGGCCGCATCACCAGCTACTCCACCTCCGGTATGGTCGAAACCTGGAAGCTGGGCGCCACCAGCCAGGTCAACGACGATATCCGGTTGCGCGGTACCTGGTCGTTCGACATCCGGGCGCCCAATCTGCAGGAACTGTTCGCCAGCGGCTTTTCGATCGCGGGGACCTTCCGCGACCCCTATACGCATCAGTCGTCGGTCAACGGCTATTCCTTGCAGGGTGGCAATCCCAACCTGAAGCCGGAACAGTCAACCACCATATCTGGCGGCGTGGTCCTGACCCCACATTGGGTCGAAGGTCTCAGCCTGTCGGCGGACTGGTATTCGATCGAGCTTAAGAAGGCGATCGCCACCATCTCCACTGATGTGATCACGGCGCAGTGTGAGAAGGGCGTGCAGCTGTTCTGCAATCAGGTCTCCTACATCACCAACAGCTCGGGCACCTATCTGCAGGTCGCCACCCAGCCGATCAACGCCAACAGCCAAAGCGTTTCGGGCATCGACTTCCAGGCCGACTACACCACGGAGTTCATGTCCGGCGCGCTCAATCTGCGGGCTATCGGCAATTACATGGACCAGCAGACCCAGTCGGCGGCGGGCATCACGCTCGATTATGCCGGCGCCATCGGTTCGGACTCCTCGCCGCGCGGCATTCCGAAATTCCGCACCACCCTGTCGGCGAGCTATATCGAAGGTCCGTGGCAGGGCACGGTCCAGAGCCGCATCATCGGCTCGGCCAAGCTCAACAATTCATGGGGCCCGCTGGACGTGGACAACAATTCCATCCCGGCCGTCGCCTATCTGGATCTGCGCGCGTCCTACAAATGGACCGACAATATCCAGCTCTATGGCGCGATCGACAATGTCATCAACACCCCGCCGCCGATCCCGGCTGCGAGCTCTGCTGCGCTCAACTTCTACGACCAGTCGATTCGCGACGATATCTATGACGCGATCGGTCGCAGCTTCCGCATCGGTGTCCGCGTAAAGTACTGATTCGGCTTCAATCCCCGGCCTGAATCATCCTGGCGCCTCTCCTGAAAATAGGGGAGGCGCCCTTTCTTTTTTAGAGGTAAAACAACTCGGTTATCGAAGTCGGAGATAGGCTGATGGAAACGACCCGCCGGGATGCATTGGGATTGATGGGGGCCGCAGCCGCGACCGCCGCGATGGGCGGTCCCGCCATGGCGCAAGGCACCCGCAATCTAGGCAGCAAGACCAAGACCCTGTTCTGGGTGGCCAGCTGCACGCCCTGCGACAAGAATCTGAAATTCGATCCTGCCGCCTTCAAGGATGTGCTGGCCTGGTTCAAACATAACGGCGCCGATGGCGTCGTGGTCTTAGGGACCACCGGCGAATATCCGTCTTTCGGCATGGCCGAGCGCAAGCAGGTGATGGAAGTCGCCGGCAAGAACAAGGACGGCATGAACATCATTTGCAGTTCGGGCACGTCCAACTTCACCGAGACGATCGAACTGTCCAAGCATGCTGCCGATCATGGCGCTGAGGGCCTGCTGGTGATCCCGCCCTTCTACTACAAGAAGCCCGCGCTGGCCGGCCTGGTGAAATATTACTCCCTGCTGTTCGATGCGGTGCCGCAAAGCCTGGCAGTCAATCTCTATCACATCCCGTCCAACAGCGCGGTGCCGATCTCCCATGATCTGCTGAAGGCGCTGAAGCATTATCCCAATCTGGCGGGGATCAAGGATTCTGAAGAAGACATGCCGGAATACAAGCAGTTCGTGGCGGACTTCCCCGATCTCAACATGCGCACCGGCACCGACACCAAGCTGGAATTCGCGCTGTCCAAGGGCATGGGCGCCATCCTGGCGGAAGGCAATCTGTTCTGCCGCCAGATCGCGGACATGTTCGCAGCCTTCCGCGCTGGCAAGGACAGCCACGCTGCCTTCATGAAATTCCAGACGCAGCAGGCGCTGATGCGCAAGCTGGGCGGGGAAATCGATTCTTATGGCCCGATGAAATATGCGCTCAGCCAACAGATGGGCGTTCCGCAATTCTATCAGCGCCCGCCCAATCTGGACGTCACCGACGCTCAGAAGGCGGCGATCCGCAAGGGCCTGGCACAGATCAAGGAAATGGGCTGAACCATTTGCGGCGGCCTGGGGGCGGGCCGCCGCAGGTAATAAAAATAAATTGGGAGCGATTATGAAAAAGAAATTATTGGCCGGAGCAGCGCTGATGCTGCTGGCGGGACCGGCTGCTTTCGCGCAGACGGGACAGAATGTGGATTGGCCGCTCTATACCGGCGACGCGACGGGCAGCAAGTTCAAGCCGCTGGACCAGATCAATGCCTCCAACTTCTCTAAGCTGGAAGTGGCCTGGCGTTTCAAGACCGACTATATGGGCAACCGCCCGGAATATAAGCTGGAAGGCACGCCCATCGAAGTGGGTGGCGTGCTGTATGCCACCGCAGGCTCGCGCCGTGCCGTGGTCGCGCTGGATGCGGTGACGGGCGAACTGCTGTGGGTGCATGGCGAGAAGGAAGGGGCGCGCGGCGCCGCCGCTCCCCGTCAACTGTCCGGCCGCGGCCCGGCCTATTGGAGCGACGGCAAGGAAGCGCGCATTTTCTATGTGACGCCGGGCTATCAACTGGTGGCGCTGGATGCCAAGACCGGCATGCGCGTGCAGGGCTTCGGCACAAATGGCGCCATCGACCTGAAGGCGGACGACACGCAGAAGATCGAACCGGACCTGACCACCGGCGAAATCGGCTGGCAGTCGGCCCCCACCGTGGCGGGCGATGTGGTGCTGGTGGGCTCGGCTTTCCGGGAAGGCTTCACCCCCACCAGCTTCAAGAACAACAAGGGCTCGGCCCGCGGCTTCGACGCCCGCACCGGCAAGAAGCTCTGGCAGTTCAACACCATTCCGCAAAAGGGTCAGCCCGGCGCGGAAACTTGGCTGAACGATTCCAACATCACCACCGGCAATACCGGCGTCTGGACCGAGATGACGGCCGATGTGGAAGCGGGCCTGGCCTATCTTCCGGTCGAGCAGCCCACCTCTGACTTTTATGGCGGCCATCGTCCCGGTAACGGGCTTTACGGCAACAGCCTTGTCGCGGTCGATCTGAAGACCGGCAAGGAGAAGTGGCACTTCCAGCTCATCCATCACGAGATCTGGGACTATGACATGTCGTCGGCCCCGCTGTTGATGGACATCAATGTGGGCGGCAAGCCGATCAAGGCGGTCGCCTCACCGTCGAAGATGGGCTACCTCTATGTCTTCGACCGCATCACCGGAAAACCGGTCTGGCCGATCCCGGAACGCAAAGTGGAAAAAGGCGATGCGCCGGGCGAATGGTATTCGCCCACCCAGCCCATTCCCACCAAGCCCGCGCCTTATGCGCGCACCGGCGTCTCGGAAAAGGAACTGATCGATTTCACGCCGGAATTGCACCAGAAGGCGCTGGACATCGTGAAGAACTACAAGATGGGCCCGATCTATACGCCGCCGGTGATCAGCAAACGGCCGGGTCCCCTTTCCACGCTTAGCCTGGGCCCCGCCAATGGCGGCACCAACTGGCCGGGCGGTTCCTTCAATCCGGAAAACCACACCGCCTATCTCTTCGCCTGCAATTCCTGTTTGCAGCCGATGGGTCTGGTGCCGCCGCCGCCGGGCTTCTCCGATCTTCGCTATGTCGAAGGCCGTGTCGGAGAGAAGGTGGAGATGGTCAATGCGTCGGGCGCCGATGCGGGTGCCGATTCCGCGCCGAAAGTCAGAAAGCCGCCGCCGCCGCCCGCCAATGACTCCGACGATTTCGGCCTCACAGTTCAGGGCCTGTCGCTGATCAAGCCGCCTTATGCGACCATCAGTGCCATCAATCTGGATAAGGGCGACATCGTCTGGCAGATCGCGCATGGCGATACGCCCAACAATGTCCGCAACAGCCCGGCGCTGAAGGGACTCAATATCCCCCGCACCGGTCAGACCAGCTACAATATCGGCACCCTGGTGACGAAGAATCTGGTCATCGCGGGCGATCCCCAGGTCACCACCACGCCGGATCATCCGCGCGGCGCGCCCTTACGCGCTTACGATCAGGCGACCGGCAAGGAAGTCGGCAATGTGCTGATGCCCGCCGGCCAGTCCGGCTCGCCCATGACCTATATGGTCAATGGCAAGCAGTACATCGTGGTCGCGGTGTCGGGTGGCAATTACTCCGGCGAATATATCGCCTATACGCTGCCGGATAATAACTGATCATCTGAATGCAAAGACCCCCGGGCGCCAGCCGGCTCCCGGGGGTTTTTTGTTGTCCGGACGTTACGGTATGGCGCTGGCGCTTTCAAAGGTGCGCACATGCGCCTGCCTTTCGACGTGCAGCTCAGAATTCCGGTCCGGGTAAGGATTGTAGCCTTCGGTTACCGCCGACAATGTTATGCGGGCGCCATCAAGACTGCGCGCCTTGCAGGCGAAGTCCACGCTGCGAAGGCGGCTGTCGCTTTCCGGGAAGGTGATGGTCTGACGCTGTTCCCGCAGCAGCACGCCCGAAAAGACATCATGCGAGGTTCCGTCGCGGTAATTGATGGTGATGTGATCGCAATCCACCGCGTCATTGTCGGGCACAAGGCTTAAGCGTTCCACCGGCCCGTCGAAACGCGTCCAGCTCACCTGTGTGTAATGGTCGGCCGAGACATTCACGGCGCCCAGCTGATGCACGTCCGCCGATGCGGGCAGGGCTGTGCCCAGGCACAATGCGGCACCAAAGGCTAGAAATGAGAGTTTGCAGATAGACGCGCGCATGTCGTTCTCCATTTCCACCCGCGCTTTTGCGTCGCGGGGTTTCAGCAGCCCCATCAGAAAAACGGAACAGGCGGGCAAAACGTTCCTGTCCGGCGGGCGGTGAAATCCCTTTTTGAGGCAAATGTTTAGCTGGAAAGCCGGGATGTGCCGGACGGCCACCAAAACGTCATTGTACAGCCGCATATCGGCCTCCTAGTCTGGGGCCGGTTCTTGCGGGGAAACCAATGACGGACATCGGACGTCGTGATTTTCTGCAGTCGGCGGCTGCGGCATCGGCAATCTCCGCGATCGGCGCCCCGGCGGCCGAAGCCGCAGTCCAAAGCAACCTACCCGGCAAGCTCGCCGACATCGATCACTTCATCATCCTGATGAAGGAGAACCGTTCCTTCGATCATTATTTCGGCACCATGCGCGGCGTGCGCGGCTTCGACGATCCCGCCGCCATCCGCACCGACGGCA
>Ga0207695_10004544_pt1 | contig 18879 bp, 13 predicted proteins | sample KBSC54metaG_FD_184354 | JGI IMG/M metagenome (GOLD analysis project Ga0207695, IMG submission 184354) | Corn rhizosphere microbial communities from Kellogg Biological Station, Michigan, USA - KBS C5-4 metaG (SPAdes) (version 2) | ecosystem: Host-associated > Plants > Roots > Rhizosphere > Soil... | reverse complement strand
GCCGTTCGATGGAGTCGTCTCGCGAGAGACGCTGCTCGCCCACTTGCACGTCGATGAGAAGCAGCCGGATGCGATTCCGTTCATCTTCAAGTACTACGAGCGCGATTGGGGACTGTGCTGCAGCAAAACCCTTCGCGACTCGCTGCACGACGACGAGTATCGGGTTGTTATTCGCACCACCTTCGCGTTCGACACGTTGAAGGTCGGCGAAGTGGTCGCGCGCGGCTCGAGCGACGAAACCGTCATGCTGTGCGCGCACTTGTGTCATCCGCACATGGTGAACGACGATCTCAGCGGCGTCGTGGTCGGGATTGATGTCATGCGCGCGCTGCTCGCGCGGCGGGACCTTCATTATACCTACCGCTTCACGATCGTCCCCGAGACCATCGGATCCGTCGCGTACCTGAGTCGGAACGAACATCTCATTCCGCGCCTAACCGGCGGCCTCTTTCTCGAGATGCTCGGGCTCGAGCATCCGCACGCACTGCAGCTATCGTTTGCCGGCAATACGCCGCTCGATGAGGTGTTCGGTGAGGCGCTGCGTGCAGCCGACCCGCAGGGATGGACGGGTGCGTTCCGTACCGTCATCGGAAACGACGAGCGCCAGTACAACGCGCCCGGTGTACGCGCCCCGATGTTGTCGCTCTCTCGTGTGGTGCGCCCCGAGTCACCGGAGTGGCCGTATCGCGGCTATCACTCGAGCAACGACACGCCCGCGCTCGCCCGGCGCGAGAGCCTGGAAGCTTCCCGAGATCTGGTGCTGCGCATGATCGATGCGCTCGAAGCGGAGTGCGTCCCCGTGAACCTGTACAAGGGCGAAGTGTTCTGCTCGCGATTCGGCGCGCACATCGATTTCTACACGAATCCGGAAGGCAACAAGGCGTTGTTCGACATTCTTTTTCTTGTCGATGGCACCAGAACTGTGAGGCAGATCGCGAAGGAGTGCGGCATTTCTCTCGAAGCCGCACGCGGTACGATCGCCGAGCTCGAGCGCCGCGGGATTCTGCGGTTGGGCCCCGTGCCGGCCGCGAGCACGGCGAGCCCGACGGCCTCCCATCGCCCCGCCAACCGATGACGGAGCTTCTGCAGCACGCCCGCGAGTACACCGTGCGCCGGGCGCTAATGTTAGGCGTCCGCGCCATGCGGCGGCATCCGCTGCTCAGCATCATGCTGCTCATCGCGACCCTGTCGCAGGGGTTCCTTCAGGGAATGCTCGTGTGGGCACTGCGGAAGGTGCTGTTGCTGTTCAGCAACGAGATGCACCGGGATGCCGGCACGCTCGTGTGGGGTGCGATCGCAATCTTCGGCATCTGGCTGCTTCGCGTGTTCACGACGTATCTCGGCCAGCAAGCGTCGGTTCGGCTCGCACACCACGTCGAGATCGGTGAGATGCAGAGTGTGCTCGCCAAGTTCATGACGCTCTCCGTTCGGAGCATCGAACGCAACAGCCAGGGCGAGATGGTGTTGTCGACGTACGAAGACGTGAAGGGCATCAGGCAGGTGACGTTGGCGCTCGGAACGATCGTGCTCTCGCTGTCGCGGCTCGCGGGCCTGGCGGTCGTTTGCTGGGTCATCAGTCCTAAGTTGGCGATCGTTGGACTGATCACGCTGCCGGCAGGCCTCGTCCCGGCGTACTACTTCGGACAGCACATCACCCGCGCATCCGAAAGTGAGCGGCTCACGGTGAGCACGCTGTTCGACAGCTTCTTCCAGGTTGCTTCCGGGTTCCGCGTCATCAAGGTGAACCGCGCTGAACCGCGGGTGCTCGAGCGCGCGCGCATTATTGGACACGATCTCTACCGGTTCGTCGTGCGACAGAACGGCGCGAAGAACCTTGCGCGTTTGTTGGTCGAAGCGGTGTCCGGTTTGGGACTGGTCGCGGTGCTCATCATCGGCGGCCGTGACGTCGCGCTCAATCATCTGTCGTGGCAATCGCTGCTCAGCCTTCTCATCGCGATCATGGCGGTGTACTCGCCGATCGTCGACTTGCTTGGCGTCTACAACACCGTTCGCCAGTACCTCCCGCACCTCGGCCGCGTCGCTGCGATTCTCGCCACGGAATCGGACGTGCGCGATGCGCGCGAGGCGCAGCCCCTGCTCGATGCGCCGGCAGAGATCGAGCTACAGGACGTCTCTTTTGCGTACGGTGAGGCGCTCGTGCTGCAGGGGGTGTCGGCGACGTTCAAGCGTGGTGAGACGATCGGAATCGTGGGCGCTTCCGGATCGGGCAAGTCGACGTTGGTGTCCTTGCTCTTGCGCTTCTACGATCCGGCATCGGGACGCATTCTCGTGGATGGCGTCGATCTCCGGCAGATTCGCTACAAGGACTTGATGGATCGCTGCGCCATCGTAATGCAGGAGCCGTTTCTGTTTCTCGACACGGTCGCGAACAACATTCGCATTGGACGGCCCACAGCCACGATGGAAGAGGTCGAGGCTGCGGCACGCGCGGCCAACGTGCATGACGAGATCATGCGGATGGAGCGCGGCTATGACACCATCGTTGGTCGGAGGCGCGACGCCCGAGGCGTTTCGACGGGACAAAAGCAACGCATCTGCATTGCTGCCGCGTTGCTCAAGAACGCGCCGTTGCTCTTCCTGGATGAAGCAACGAGCAGCCTCGACTCCGTATCCGAGCGACGCGTGCAGGAGGCGCTCGAGCGCTTGATGGAAGGGCGCACGACGTTCGTCGTGGCACACCGCCTCTCCACGCTGCGCGCGGCGGATCGCATCATGGTGCTCGATCGCGGCCGCCTGATGGGGCTCGATTCGCACGAGATGCTGCTCAGCACGTGCGATACCTACCGGCGTCTCTGGCAGTTCCAGACCGGCGAGGCGCAGGAGCTCGACAACGCGTACGTCCCAACGGTCTAACGCTGTGCGGGCCATGGAGCATCCTGAACCGGCCGCGTCCGTGCCGGGTGTGCGGGTCCTGGTCGACTGCGGCGACTATCGTTGCGGCAACATGGGCGACGTCGCGATGCTGCAGGTCGCGACCGAGCGGTTAGGCGAGATCTGGCCCGACGGAGAAATCCGCGTCATGACGTGGGATCCCGCGCGCCTCGCACGCTACTGCCCCCGCGTGCAACCGGTCGCCGGGCGTGGGCGCGATGCGTGGCTTGCAGATCGCACGTTGCTTGGCCGGTTACACGGTCTTTTGCCCAAGGCCGCGTCCCGGGCACTGGTGCGCTCACGGCATGCGGTGAGGAGAAGGTGGCCGGCGGCCATCGATCTCGCGCTGCGCGTTCGCGGTGCGGTCCCGGCGGACGTCGCCGAGGATATGGACGCGTTCCGTTCGGCCGTCGACAGGGCGGATCTGGTGATCGTCGCTGGTGCTGGCGGCATCACCGATCACGCACATCGATGGGCGATGCCCGTGCTCGAGCTGCTCGACATGGCCGTCAGACGGGGAACCCCGGCGGCGATGATGAGCCACGGACTGGGCCCCCTCGACACGGACGACGAGCTGCGTCGGCGCGCCCGAGAGGTCTTGCCGCACCTCGATCTGATCGCCCTTCGAGAACAGCGGCTGGGGAAGCCGTTGCTGGCAGACGCCGGTGTAGATGCTCGCCGCGTGCGCATCACCGGAGACGACGCGATCGAGCCGGCGTACCGCGCCCGCCATCCGGTGTTAGGCGAAGCCATCGGCGTCAACGTGCGGCTGTCGTCTTCGTCGGCACTCGACGCCTCGATCTGCGACCTGCTGCGACCGGCGCTCCACGGGTTCGCGCATGAGAAACGCGCGGCCATGGTGCCGCTCCCTATCGACGGCAGTGATGTCGACTCCATCCGCGCCCTGCTTGCGGGCTATACGGGAGACGTAAACGACGGCGGCGCCATCGACACACCGGCGGCGATGATCGAACGCGTGTCGCGTTGCCGCATCGTTGTCACGTGCGCCTATCACGCCGCGGTGTTCGCAGCGTCCCAGGGCATTCCAGTTGTATGTCTCGCCAAGTCATCGTACTTCCTCGGCAAGTTTCGCGGTCTCGCCGACCAATTCGGTGACGGATGCAGCGTCGTTGCCTTGGAGGAAGATGGTGCGGACGCGAGCCTCCGTCGCGAGATCGCCCGCGCGTGGGACTGCGCGACCGCGACGCGTCCGTCGCTGCTCGACGCGGCGACGCGCCAAATTGCCGCCGGGCGCCGGGCGTATCTCGACCTCGCTCAGTTGGTCGCGTCACGAGTGGCTGCTCGCGGCGCGGCGCGGCGTCGTCCCGCGCCGTCCACTGCCGCATTGGTGGGCCGCTCATGATCGAGCCGCGTCCCCGTACGCGTGTCGAGCGCCGCGTGCTCATCTCGGTGCCCCGACCGAGCCGCGACCTCGATGGGCTGGCACTCGTCGCGTACCACCTCTCGCGCCGCCACGGCGTGTCCGCAAGCTTCTGCCTGCCCGACGATGTCGATGACGCCTGCGTAAGGCAGGCGCCGGACGCAATCGTCCTCGACATACTCGGCTGGGATTCTCGCGTGCGCCAGGTGGCGCGCGCAAAGACCCTCGGCATGCGCGTCGTGATCGTACCGGTGGCCGGACTGTATCCGTCCGATGCCGACCACATCGCAGGCAACGACACCCAAGCGCGAGAGCAAGTCGATCGCTTCCTTGTGTGGGGATCGCGAAGCGCGGAGCACCTCACTTCGCACGGCATCTCGGCGTCGCGGATCCGGACCGTGGGCGTTCCTCGATTCGACTTCTATCACGAGCGCTACCACCGGCTGATGGGAACGCGCGTGGAGTTCCTGCGACGTCAGGGATTCGATGGCGCAGGTGCGCCGATACTGGTGTGGGCGACCGGAACGCCCGAGGCCGACGGCCTCACGGACCACCAGATCGCCGAGCGCGCCGAGCTCGGAAGCCTAACGGAAGAGCAGATCAGACGCGAGATCGGCGACCAGCGCACGGTCTTTCGAGAACACTCCGCCCTGGTCATGGAGCTCGCGCGCCGTCACCGCGATTGGGTCGTGATCATCAAGGTCCATCCCAGGGAGTCGCCGCTCAAGTACGAGTCGCTTGTCCGCGGTCAGCCGAATGTCCGGCTGGCGACCAACGAGCCCGCGCGCATGTTTCTCTATCATTGCGAGGCGTTGTTGCAATGCGGCTCCACGACGTCCACCGAAGCGTGGCTCTTGGACAAGCCGGTCATCCAGTTGCCGTCGACTGCATCGTGGAACGACGAGCTGCCACCGCTCTATCACCGCGCGAACCAGGACGTCGCCGATCTGGAAGAGTGCGAACGCGTTTTATGCGACATCGTTGGCGGTGCGTCTCAGACAGGAGAACGACGGGACGCGCGTGAGACGTTCGTGCGGAACAATTTTTTCGCCAGCGATGGCATGGCGGCGGTACGGTGCGCCGACGAAATCGCCGCGTTGATACTGCCGCCGATGCGCACTGATGCCGAAAGCGGTGAGAGCGCGGCCCTCGCACACCAGACTGCGCAGCACGGTGTCCGCTCCGAGAGCGCGACGCTGACCAGCCGATTGAAGGATGCCATCGGCATGTCGCGCAATACCTCGCTGCGTCCGTGGCGGTGGGCGCGACAGCGCGCCCCCGTGACGCGCCCAACGCGAGAAGCGGTCGACGAGTTGTACCGCAGTTTCGACGCCGTGTTGTGTGCCGATGCGGAAGAGCGCAGCGAGGAAGCATGTTAGCGTTCATCGCGCGTTCGCTCACGGGTCACAACGGCGCCGATCTCCTCGCGGGTGACATCCTCGACGGCCTCGCCGCGTCGGGGCAGGTGGTATCCGTCGTAACCGACGACGCGCGTCTCGCCGCAGCGCGCTCCGCCGGCGTGTCCACGACGCGCTGGCTCGAAGCGCCGAAGCTCGTTCCGTTCCCCGCCAGCATGCGTCATCGCAAAACCACGCGGGCGTTGGCACGCTGGGCGAAATGGGGCGTGCTCGATATGCGTCATCGGCGGGCGCTGCGCCATCTGAGTCCTACCCTCACGTTGGTTAATGCCTTCGGCAGCCACCGAGAGACCATCGTGCGCACTGTGCGGGGCAACGGCCCTGCCGCGCTCATCGTACACGAATCACCGCGGCATTTCGGCGGACCTCATCAGCCCGTCGCGCTGCAGTCGGCGCTCCGGATCCTGGCGTCCTACACCCATCTCATCTTCGTGTCATCGCGCTGCCGGGACGAATGGCTCGCGTTCCCGGAGCTCGCGGCGAAGCCGGCGTACCATGTGCCCAACTGCTGTAGGGAGGCTGACGTCGCCCGTGTCCAACTGGAGGCGCGCGAAGCCGTGCGAGCACGGTTAGGCATACCGCGCGACGGCTATGCGGCGACGTGCGTCGCGACGTTGCAGCATCGCAAGGGCCAGGACACGCTCCTCGATCAGTTGGACGCGCTCATCGCGGCGGCGCCCAACCTCGAACTCTACCTTGTCGGCGCACCGGTGCACGACCGCGCGTGGGCTGACGAATTGAGACGCCGCACGGCGCAGCATCCGGTGCGCGCACGCGTGCACTTCATGGGCGGCCGCGATGACGCGTTGGATTTCATCTACGCGTCGGACGTGCTGCTTCTGCCATCGCGCGCCGAAGCCATGCCGCTGGTCGTACTCGAAGCGATGGCGCTCGGCACGCCGGTCGTTGCCGCTGCCGTAGACGGAGTTCCCGAAATGATTGCAGACGGGCACACGGGCCTGCTCGTGAACCCGAGCGCGCCCGACGGGTTCGCCGAAGCGCTTGCCAAGCTCCATCGGGTGCCCGGACTTGCGGCCGAACTCGCATCCGGCGGCGGCGATCGATATCGCCGGTTGTTCTCGCGCGAGAAGCTCATCCAGCGATACGCGGCGTTGGTAGATGAAATCACGTTGCCAGCGGTCGCTTCCGCACAACTTGGAGATTGCAGATGCGTTCACTCGTAACAGGCGGCGCCGGCTTCATTGGGTCGCACGTGGCACGTTACTGCCTGGAGCTCGGGCACGAGGTGACTGTTCTCGACGACCTCAGCGGCGGGTTCAAAGACCAGGTGCCCGCCGCCGCCGATTTCGTCGAAGGATCCGTAACCGACGACGTCCTCGTCGCGCGCCTCTTTACCGAGCGAAAATTCGAATTCGTCTATCACTTAGCGGCCTATGCCGCCGAGGGATTGTCCCACTTCATCCGCCGGTTCAACTACACGAACAACCTGATCGGCAGCGCGAATCTGATCAACGAGTCGGTCAAGCACGACGTGAAATGCTTCGTGTTCACCTCGTCCATTGCCGTCTACGGCGCAGGGCAGTTGCCAATGGATGAAGCAATGGTCCCGCAACCCGAAGATCCGTACGGCGTCAGCAAGTACGCCGTGGAGCTGGATCTCCGCGCGGCGCACGAGATGTTTGGTCTCAATTCGATCATTTTTCGGCCGCACAACGTTTACGGGGAGAACCAGAACATTGGAGATCGCTACCGGAACGTGATCGGCATCTTCATGAATCAGCTGATGCGCGGTGAACCTCTGACGGTCTTCGGCGACGGCACGCAGACGCGCGCCTTCAGTTACATCGGCGACGTCGCGCCGCTCATCGCACGCAGCGTCTGCGCCTCCTCCGCATACAACGAGACGTTCAACATCGGCGCCGATACGCCCTATTCGGTCAACGAGCTGGCGCGCGTCGTGGGGTCGGCGCTCGGTGTCGAGCCGACGATTCGATATCTGTCGCCGCGCAACGAGGTGCTGCACGCATACGCGACGCACGAAAAGGCGCGCCGCCTTCTCGGCGCCGCGCAGCCCGTATCGCTCGAGGATGGAATCGAGCGCATGGCCACATGGGCCCGCGTGGTCGGTGCGCGGCGCGCCAAGCGCTTCGAGAACATCGAGATCATGCGCAAGTTGCCGCCGGTGTGGCTCGAGTGAACGCCGCGCCTTCCAATGGGACTGCGCCCGTGAAGCCGATTCGCGTCTGGTGTCTGTTGCGCGACCAGTTTGCGCACGTCCGACCCGTGGAGGCTGCGTTAGGCGCACGCGCCGAGTTCACGTACGATGAGACGTGGGATCCCGAGGCCCTGGTCCGTGCGCGTCCCGACGTCGTCGTATGCGTGAACGATTGGCCGTACGAGATCGCGCAGTGTCTCGATGCTGCACGCGCGGAGCACATTCCATCGCTCGTTCTCCAGGACGGGATCCTCGAGTGGCGCTGCCAATACGAGAATCCGCTCTTCGGTGAAGGCGGCGGAGCTCCACAGCACCAGCCCGTGCTGGCAGACTACATTGCGTGTCTCGGCAACCAGAGCGCGCGCCAAATCGCGGGGTGGGGCAACGCTGGGAAAACGCTCGCCACGGGAATGCCGCGCCTGGACCACCTGCTCTCGCGGACCGCTGTGCCGCGCCGCACACCCGGGCGCACGATCCTCGTGATGACGGCGAAGAATCCCGGATTCACGGAGCGCCAGCGCGCGACGACACTCCAGTCGCTACTCGATGTGAAAGCCTATCTCGAGACGCGACCGGATCTCGCGGTGCTGTGGCGCGTCGGGCGCGACATCGCGCGTCCGCTGGCGATCGAGAATCTGGTGCGAGAGATGGAGAGCACCGAGCTCGCCGCCATCGTCGAGCGAGCCGATGCGGTGGTGACGACGCCGAGTACGGCGATGCTCGAAGCGATGCTGTTGGGCCGGCCAGTTGCGGCGCTCGACTATCACAACGTCCCGCGCTTCGTCGCTACGGCGTGGACTATTTCGGCGCGCGACCAGATCGGTCCCGTACTTGCTGACGTGCTTACCCCGCCTGCGCGAAAGCTGGCCTACCAGAACGACGTCCTGCACGACTGCCTCGAGTGTGACGGGCCGGCTGCGCCGCGCGTGGCCGAGGTCCTGGAGCGCCTGGCGCGAGGCGACGCGATACGGCCATCGCACGTCCCATCGGTTGGGCAAGGATCGCCACCGTTAGGCGAGCTTTATCCCGACGAGCCGATTTTCGGCGAGCACGACATCCGGCAGCTGCAAGTGCGGCTCGCCCGCTTGCAGAAGGAAAACCAGAAATTGCGGCGCCGCCGCCGCTTGCTCGACGCCGCGCGAGGCCTGTGGTCGCGGTCCCCACGAACGGATCGGAGCGATCGATGACGCCGCAGGCCACGTTGAGCACGATGAGTCGGACCGAACCCGCGGCAACACGCCGCCCCGTTGGGCGGCTCATGGGCATGACCCAGAGCGCCTTCGATCCGGCCAGCCGCGTGCGCTTCGTCCAGTTCATTCCACTGTTCGAGGACGCCGGCTGGGACGTCCTGCACCGACCGAACAAGCCGGACCGGCAGTGGCGCAGCCGGCTGCCCACCCGGCTCGCGCGCGGTATGCATTATCGCTCGGGACGCGGCGTCATGAAGGTGCGCCGCCTCGCCGACATCGCCGCCTCGCGCGGCGTCGATGTCGTGTTCGTGAATCGGGATCTGGCCGGGGGCCGGCATTTCCACGAGCGCCTGCTGCTCCGGTCTAACGCTCGCGTCATCTTCGACTTCGACGACGCCATCTTCTCCGGCTCGCAGCGCGCCGAACAGCGCGTCCGATGGATGTGCGAACACGCCGCGTGGGTCACACCAGGCAACGCGTACCTCGCCGACTGGGCGCGCCGGTACAACGATCACGTGACCGTCATTCCGACCGTCGTCGACACGGATCGATACGAGAGCCGACAATGGTCGGCCGCCGATGCGTCCAGGCCCGTGCGCATCGGCTGGACCGGATCGGATGCATCGATCGCCCATACGTTGTTTCCGTACCTCGAGACGATCGCACGCGCCCAACGCGAGTTCGATTTCGAGTTCGTCATCGTCACGAACACGCAGCCATCGATCTCGACCCCCGGATTTCGCTGGACGTTTCACCCGTGGCGCGCCGAGGAAGAAGGCGCGCTCGGCCGCCTGTTCGACGTCTGCATCATGCCGCTCGCCGACAATGAGTTTCAGCGCGGCAAATGCGGGCTCAAGCTGCTGCAGGGAATGGCGGCCGGACTCCCGACCATCGCGTCGCCGGTCGGCGTCAACAGTGAAATCGTGCAGCCGGGCAAGACCGGCTTCCTCGCCCAGACGCCGGACGAGTGGCACGAGGCGCTCGGCACGGTGGCGCGATCGCCGGAGATCCTGCCGGCGTTAGGCGCAAACGGTCGCGATCGGTGCGTGCGCGAATACTCGCTGCAGCGCTGGTTCCCGGAGATGCTCTCGCTCGTCGAACGGGTGGCGGCGATGCCGCGGCACAGAGGCACGTGACGCCGTTGACCGGATTCCGGAAGGCTTGGGCCAGTCGGCCCGAATTACCGGACTGCTCGCTGGTGGTTGCCACGTACGAGCGGCCCGTCGCCACCGTGACGCTGCTGGCCGCGTTGAATGAGATGGCCGATCCACCCGGTGAGGTTGTCGTCGTCGACGGCTCGAGCGGCCGAGATACCGAGCGCGCCGTCCGCGACTGGAGTCTGACTGCCGGTTCGCCGTTCGACCTCATTTACGTGCGCAGCCCGGCGGGCCTGACGCTCCAGCGCAACGTCGGCGTTGACGCGTCTGCAGGAGCGTTCGTCTTCTTTCTGGATGACGACTGCGTGCCGCACGACGGATACTTCCGTGAAATTCGGCGCGCGTTCGTAGAGGATGCCTCACGACAGATCGGGGCAGTCGCCGGCGCCATCATCAACGAGATGAACAAGCGGCTGTCTGGGCGCTGGCGCGCACGCTTGGCCTTGCGGCTTGCCGAGCGCGGAGAGCCGGGCTCGTATCTTTCGAGCGGTGTATCCGTTCCCGCGAGCACGGTGGCACCCTTCACCGGACTGCGACACGTGCAGGTGGTACCGGGTGGTGCGGTCGCGTATCGCCGCGAGGTTCTCAACGAGTGCCGGTTTTCACTCTTCTTTTCCGGCTACGCACAGGGGGAGGACCTCGAGATGTCGTTGCGAGCCGGCGCACGTTGGAAGCTCGTGTGGTGCGGCGACGCGCATGTGTCCCATTTTCACGCCGTCGAGGGACGTCCCGCATCGGTGGCAAAAGGACGGATGGAAGTGCGTAACCGCTACTTCATCTGGAAGCGGCACGCGGCGCCATCGCGTCTCGACCGCTTTCGTTTTTGGGCGGATCTCGCCTACGGCGCCGTGTACGATGTCGCGACCTTCGCGTCCGATCCCCGTTCGTCGTCGCCCCTGCGGCACGCATGGGGCGTCGTGAGGGGCCTTGCCAGCTGCCTAACGGCGCCGCCCCGATACATCGAGCCGAAGGCACAGCGTGAATACGACGTCGCTCTCGAAACCCTTGCGCCGGGGTCGACGCGCGGGCGAACCGTACCAGCGGCGCCGCACACGGCGGCATGACGGCCATGCGGATCGCGGATTCGACGCTGGTGATGTTCTGGGACTACGACACCCAATGGGGTGCGGATCGGTCGCGGTTGTCTAACGGGAAAGCGACGTGGGGGCATCTCGAGTTCGAGAACACCGAGCGCGTCCTGGAAGCGCACGCCCGCTACGATGTGCCCGCCTGTTTCGCCGTGGTTGGTGCCGCTGCGCTCGATGGCCAGCGCCCATACCATGATCCGGAGCAGATCCGGCGCATTCACGGCGCGGGGCATGAAGTCGCGAGTCATTCGTTTCACCACGAGTGGCTGCCGGCGGTCGGCATCCGCGGGCTCGAAACCACCGTCCGGGAAAGCCGCGATGCGCTCGAGCAGTGCATTGGAGCGCGCGTCATCACGTTCGTGCCGCCCTTCAACCAGCCGTTCGACTACTGGCGCGCCGCATCCATAAGCTTGTCCGAACGCCGGAGCGTGCCACGCGATCGCATCGATATTCCCCGTTTGTGCACGACGCTGCGCGAGGCGGGATATCAGGTGTGCCGCACTGCGTTCAGATCTGCGCTGCTGCGCGTCCGCGACCGCATTACAGCCGAGTGCCATCGCGCTCCCGGAATGCCGCGCTCGATCTCGGGCATCCTCTGCCTTCAGCTCAACACGACGTGCGGCTTTCGCGACGATGTCCTCGACGCCATGCGCGCGAACCTCGGCAAGCCCGGGCTGTGGGTTGTGTACGGACATCCGCACTCGATTTCGGATCCGGATAGCACGCAGTCGGACTCGAAGCTCGAGCACTTCCTGGCAACCGTCTCGGAGTGGAAGCGAGCGGGCCGGTTACGGTGCGCGCTGCCCCGTGATCTCGTCGGCGCCGCCGTGCCTACCACGGTCGAGGCATGATCGACATGCCCGCCCTCGCATCGATGCCAGTGTGCGTCGTCACGTTCAAGGAGTGCTGGCGCGACGCCGATGGCGTGTGGCTGACCGATGGCGGCTTTCCAGGCCAGATGGCGGCACTCGCCTCCGTGTTCGGCCCGATGACGATTGTCATCTGCGAGATTCCGCCGCGTGACGGAGGAAGCCCGCTGCCCGCGACGGCCCGGGTGGTGCCACTCGCGCGCCCGACGGGACACGACTGGCGTCGCAAGCTGTCGTTTCTGACGCGCGTTCCGGGTTATTCGCGTACGATACGGCGCGAAATCGGCGGCGCCGACGTCGTCCATGTGCCGCTGCCGGGCGACGTTCCGCTGTTAGGCATGGCAATCGCGATCGCTGAGCGGAAGCGCATTTTCGCCCGCTACTGCAGTTCCTGGGAGACGAACACGCAAACGACGGTCTGGAATCGGCTCACGAAGGCGTGGATGCGCGCACTCGCTACGGGAAAGCACGTCATGCTCGCCACAGGCGCCGCCGCCGACTTCCCGGCGGACGGTGTTCGGGCCGTGTTTGCGACGAGCATCACCGACAGCGAAGTGAAGCGCGTGCAGCCGGACCTCGTTCGACTGCCTGGCAGCGTGCTGCGGCTCAGTTTTGCCGGCCGCCTCTCTCGCGAAAAAGGAATTCGCTACCTCATCGAAGCGATCGCCTCGTTGCGCGCGCAGGCTGACGCACCGCGCATCGAGCTCGAGATTATGGGTGATGGGCCGTCGCGTGCGGAGCTCGAGGCGCTGGTTCGACGGATCGATGCTACAGGCGTGCGTTTTCTCGGCCAGCTGAATCGCGGGGCGCTGCTCGATCGATTGCAGCAGTCGGACGTTTGTGTGCTGCCGTCTTTGAGTGAGAGCTATTGCAAGGCGCGCCTCGATGCGATGCTCTGCGGCACGCCGGTCATCACCACTCCGGTCGGCTCCGGTCGCGCAATCACGGGTCCCAACGGCGAACGCGGACTGCTCGTGCCCGTTGGGCGGGCCGACGCGATTGCCGACGCCGTCAGGCGTGCCGCCGCTTGGGATGACTGGCCCGCGCGCCGCGCGCGCTGCCGGCGATTCGCCGAGCAGCACACGCTCGAGCGCTGGGCGGAGGAGATCGCGGGCCGGTGTCGCGACCGGTGGGACACGGACGACGTTCGGGAGATCGCGTGACGACGACTGCCGTCTCGCGCCGGCCCCACGCTCGCGTCAGTCGTTCCCACGGACGCTGGCAGCGCCTGGGCCTAACGGCGTCCGTGCTGGCTGCGACGGGCGGCGCGATTGGTGTCGTGCTCGGACTGCACAACGGTCTGCTGTTCCTCACGCTCATTGGCTTCGTCGGCGCCGTCGTCGGCCTCCGTTATCCGGCCATCGGCCTGCTCTCCGTCGGCATCATCTGCACGACGGATGCGCCGGCACGAGTCTTCGTTTTCACGGGCGGCTTCCTTCGCTTCAATACGTTCAATTACTGGCTCGTCCTGGTGGCAGTGTTGTGCGCTCCATTCGTGCTTCGCCTCGGCGGAGCGACGGTGCGCACACTCCAATTGTTCATCGTCTATTTGCTCATCGGTTTCACGATTACGCCCGACCCGGCTGCCGGCATCCAGCACGTCCTGAACATCGTGTCGACGTTTGGCCTCATTGTCTATTTCGTCGCCGTGGCCCGCGACACGGAAGGCTTGTATTGGTTAGGCGTCGTGTGCGGAGTGACGGGCGCGCTCGTCGGACTTGCGTATAACCTGCAAATCCTCGTCCTGCCCTACATCGACGAAAACGCGTGGGCGCTGTGCCCGGTGACCGCGATGCTCGCGATCTGCCTCGGCTATAGCGAGGGTGGCAAGCTTCGCGGTGGGACCGCCACGCTGTCGCTGCTGTTAGGCATCAACGCCGTTTGGGTTTTTCTGAGCGCCAGTCGCGGCGGCATGATGGTCGCCCTCTGTTGCGTCCTGTTCATCACAATGTCGATCTCTGGATTGCACCGGCGCCTCGGTGCGATCCTCGCGGCCGCAGTGATTGTGGCAATGATTGCAACCCAGTTCACGGGCATGACGGACCGCGCGCTGTTTCGCGTGAACAAACTTTTCAGCAGCCAGTGGAGTGCGGCGGGCCGCACGAGCGGCCGGTCTGATCTACTGATCGGCGGCCTCTACATCTCCCGCCAGCATCCGCTTGGCGTCGGCACTGGCGGGTTCGCAAAAACGTGGGAGCAGTTGCCGCTGTTGAGCGGACAGTCGGGCTTTGCTGCCGGCGAATACAAGCAAGCGCATTCGGCATGGGTAAAGACGTTCGCCGAGAACGGTATACCGGGCGGTGTGCTTCTCAGTGCGTTCCTACTCTCCTTTACCGTAGTCGGATGGCGTAGCCGACAACGACGGCTCTTTCATCTCGGGCTGCTCGTTACAGCGGTGCTCGCGATCTCGTTCGCCGTAACGGAATTTCAATCGAAGGGACTCTGGTTTCTCGTCGCCGGCGTGTATGCAGAGATGGAACGAGTTCAGATCGTCGCGATTCTCCGCCAGTTGATGCCGGCCGAACAGGCGAACCGCCTTCGCAGAGCTCTGACGCCTCGCCTCGGTCATGCGGAGTGAGCGGCTCCGTGTCGCACTGGTCGTCGGCAGCATGGTGCGAGGCGGAGCAGAAAAACAGCTGCTCTATTGGGCGCGAGCGCTCCGCGACAGCGGCGCCGAGGTACGGCTGTACGCCCTCACGCGCGGCGAGCCGTTCGAGGCCGATGTTCGCAATGCGGGATTCTCGCCCGTGTGGATCGGCGAGCGACACGGTCCCGCCAAGCGAATCTCGGCGCTGCGAGCAGAGGCGCGCCGGTTTCGGCCGCACATCGTCCAAAGCACGCACTTTTTCGCCAACCTTTACGCCGCGACGACAGCGCTCGGGACCCGCGCGCTTTCCGTCGGAACGCTACGCAGCGACGGCACGCTCGAGCAAAGCGAGAACGGCCGGTGGACGCCGTGGTTGGCTCGCGCCCCGCATGGGCTGATCGCCAATTCGAGCGCGGGGTGCCGCGCCGCTCTCGCATTTGGTGCCCATCCGGCGCGTGTGCGAATGGTGGCCAACGCGATCGATGTCCCGCAATTCGATGAGCTAGCTTCCTTGGCGGGTCGCCGCGCAGCTCCGGCAACGGGCGATGTCGTCCTGCTCGGGGTGGGCCGTTTGATCGCGGCCAAGCGATTCGACGTCTGGCTCCGTGTCCTTGCGCGTGCTCGCCAGGCTATTCCCGGATTGCGGGGCGTTCTGATCGGCGACGGCCAATTGCGCGCGGAACTGTCACGCCAGGCCGCGGAACTCGGCCTTCTCCCGGACGGACTCGAGATGCTGGGCGAGCGCTCCGACGTTCCGGCCCAGTTAGGCAAGGCCGACATCTACGTATCGTCCTCCGATCACGAAGGATTTCCCAATGTGGTCCTGGAAGCGATGACGGCTGCGCTTCCGGTCGTCGCTACGGCCGCGGGCGGCACCGTCGATGTCGTACGCGACGGTCACACCGGCTTTCACGTTCCAGTCGGGGACGAGGACGCACTGGTGGACTGTGTTCTCCAGTTGGCGAAGTCGCCCGAGCTCCGTCGTCGCCTCGGTTCTGCCGGTCGTCAACGAGTGATCGACGAAAGCGGGTTGGAGACGCTTGGACAGCGTCTCCGTGAGGCGTACCGATGCATCGCACGCGGAAAGCGCATCCCGGTCTGACGCGAGCGCAGCCAAAAAAAACGTCCCGGGCGGCACCGCAACCAGCGGATGCGCCCGGGACGTTTCGTTTGCACGTTCCTAACGGGACGACTCTGTTTCTTATCGAGCGAGCGTCACGAGGTCCTGAGCACCACGAATGCGTAGAACGTTGGCGCTGTCATCAACGGAGCGGTCGGCGAACCACCAATTGCCGCAACCGGTGCCACGCTGGGCAGCGGGATGCTGACCGTCCCGCCGGCGTACGTGCCGCTGTACGCGGGTGCGCCGTAGAAGTTCTGTGCGTTACGGACTTCGAATTGGTCGCCCGGCTTGAGAACGCTCGAGAGGTCGACGGACGCCGCACCGCCATGGCTCCAATTGTACACGGCGATGTTGGCGCGACCGGATTCGTACTTGTTCGGCTCGACCACAATCTTCTGGCCGCTCGGCGATCCTGCATCGAAGGAGCTTCCGGCATCGCGTCCGGTGACTCGCTGCCAATCGCTGAATGTGTAGCCGTTGCCGCCGGCTGTGGCGGTCACCGTGCCGAACGGCTGCGAGATGCCCAGTGAACCAGGCTCGAAATACTGCTGCGCGGTCATCGAGTACGAGGAGAATGACTGTCCGCTCATCAGCTCGATCGCGACGACTTGCGGCGTGCCACCGATCAGCGTGTTCCCGGTGAATGTCAACGAGCTCCAGTTCTGCAACTGCACCATTCCGCCGAAGTAGTTGCCCGTGATGCGGCCGTTGGAGCTGGGTACGCCATAGTCGAGACCGAATTTGGCCGTCTTCCAGCGGTCATTCCGGTAGGTCATGTTGCCGGTCGCGACGAAGTTCTGCATGCCGTTCTCGGTGCCGCCGGCGACGATGTCCTGCGCTTCGGAGGTGCCGAGGGTGCCGTTGTTGAACGCGATGTTGCCGTCCAGCGTGATGTTGTTGATGTGCGTCGATTGCGAATAGATCTGGATGCCGTAATCGAAGTTGTCGAACACAATATTGTCCTGCAGCAACTTCGTTCCACTCAGATTCTGAATGTAGAGTCCGTGTCCGTGGGCGCGATCAGTGCCCTGCCAGCCGTTGTTGTAGAACAGCGATCCGTAGACTTCGGCGTTGGTGGCGGACTCCCAGGCGGCGAGACCGTTCCCGAGGTCATGCACCACGACGTTGACGAACTTTGTGCCCGGCCCATTCACCGTCACCTGGTAGTTGGCGCGGGGAATGTCCGTGGCGAAGGATCCGGACTGATGCGAGATGCGCAACGGATCGGAGTCCATGAACTCCATGCCCCAGAACGTGGTGTAGCCGCCGTTCACGGTCATGAAGCCGTTGATGGTCGCACGCTCGCCGGGATACTGACGCACGATGATCGGTGCGCTCGCCGTTCCGGTGAGGGTGCTGGTGTATTGGTTGTAGCCGCCGCTCCCGTAGGTACCGGCGCGCATCCACACCGTGTCGCCCGGATGGATCCGGCCACCGGCGCCGGCCAGCGCCGTCGTCAGATTCCAGGGCGAGCTGGCCGTGCCCGCACCGCCGCTCGATCCGTTAGGCGCTACGTACCACCCCGAGTGCGTGCCAGACGTCGGCGTCGTGCTCGATGTCGTCGTATTCCGGGTTGTCACGGTGACGCTGGACTTGGCGGTATGTCCCAACTTGTCGATCGCGATTGCGCTGACCGTGTGCGTGCCGTTCGACACGGTCGCCGAATTCCAGGAAACCGAATACGGCGACGACGCATCGGACGCGAGCGTTGTCTTGTTGTCGAGCTGGAAGGTGACTTTCGACATTCCGGCGCTCGCGGTGGCCGTCGCGGCCAGCGTCACCGTTTTGGAGAGCACCGCGTTGCTCGTTGGGGCCGTGACTTGGACTTTCGGTGTGCTGACCGTCGTCGTTGCGGCTCCAGAATCGGCCACGATCACCATGTACATGTTGCCGTTCGCGGCGACATCCACGTTGCTGCCTAACGTGATGCGACCCTTCGGAAAGGCGCGACGATACAAGTCGAGGGTCTGCTTGCCGTAATAGTCCGAGTTGACCACCGCGGCTCCCGCGGACGTGAATTGGGAGCGCAGCCACTGCGGTACGGAGAGTCGGCGGTCATGGGCGACATACACCACGACGCCGCGATCAACGGTAAAGCTCAGGAAGCTGGTACTCTTGGGATAGGCGACCTTGTCGTTGTTCGCCGTGCGAATCAGCGTCGCACCCTGCACGATGGTCGGCAGCGAGAGTGTTTTGTAGGTGCGGTCCGTGTAGACCGTCACGCCGAGCGACGTACCGCCCGAGACGACGACATAGGTCTTGTTCGTCTGGACCGCCAACTGCGACACTTGCGGGGGTGTCGTCGTCGTGATGCTCGCATCGACGGTGCTAGCGTCTGGAGGTGGTGGAGCGAGATTGTTGTCGGAGCAGGAAGACGAGAGGAGAGCGAAGGCGGTGATGAGGAGCAAGCTCTGAGGTACACGTGTCGGCATAGCCGGTTCTCCGGATGCAAGCGTCCGTTCGGCGGCTCGACTGGCGTAACCCATCGGCGTCATGGGTCCGTAGCCTCGTAGCTTTGCGTCGCCAGCTTTCGCTGGCTTTGCCTTTGTCGCGGCGGCCCGGATAGGGCTTGGCGATCATGCCTCTCGTCCACTTTCAGTTTTGGAACTGCGCCGTTAGCAGGGACCTCGCGGAACGCTGCAAGTCGGTTTCAACGGTCGGTAATATCGGACCGCGTCCAAATCGCTCAAGCAAGCGAGAGTCGCAGTTTTGCTGGCTGACTGTTCGGCCAGACAAAGCTGGTTAGGCCCAACTTAGAATCGAGAGCATCGCGCTCGCGCTTCGCGCCGCCCTCGAAGTCATCTGCTAGCACGCGCGCATCATAGGCGCGCAAAAACGTCCCGGCCGCGCCGACGAAATTGCTCGGCGCGGCCGGGACGTCTACGCTCCTCGACAGCAGTACTATGCGGAGCGAACGCTGAAGTCTGGTGCGGTGGTCAGTTCGTTTTCACAACGACGAACGCATAGAAATACGGCGCCGGCACCGGTGGCGCTGACG
>Ga0207695_10004540_pt1 | contig 18883 bp, 13 predicted proteins | sample KBSC54metaG_FD_184354 | JGI IMG/M metagenome (GOLD analysis project Ga0207695, IMG submission 184354) | Corn rhizosphere microbial communities from Kellogg Biological Station, Michigan, USA - KBS C5-4 metaG (SPAdes) (version 2) | ecosystem: Host-associated > Plants > Roots > Rhizosphere > Soil... | reverse complement strand
CTCAAAGTGCACTTCGTCGCCAAGATATCGCGGATCATCCGTGGCGCTTGCACCGATCTGCGATCAACGGCCTGTCCGCCGCGTTGAAGATAGTGAGCGAACGTGCCGAAGCGCTGCGCCGTAGCAACACGGAGGGCCGCAGCGTCTAGGCGGCCGGCGCAACGAACCAGCAAACCGGCGGGGCAGGTGCCAATGCCTCGCCTTTGCTGGCGTGTCGGCAATAAAGGCCAGTCCTCGCTACCTGCCTGACACCTGCGTTTCCTGGATCCCGGGACTTGAGAATTGGACTGGCCTGCTGCCGTCATGCGTCGTCGGTTATATTCTGAAAAGGTCCGCTTTCGGCTGCGACTTCAGCTTGGACTCTTCAATGACAGCACCTCAGGTATCAACGCATGCACCGGGCAGCCCTTAAGTACAACCCGTCACTTCTCCGTCAGGCTGTACGTGGCTTTTGGTGGCGGGTCACAGGCTTTCGGTTTTTCATGGCTTTGGCAGTGGTCGCTCTTGGCGTTGTCGTGGCCAGTCGTGAAGGTGACGCTCCCTGGGTGACGGGTGTGTTTGGTAGCATGCTAGTCGTGGGGATTCTCTTCCCAGTCACCCTGTATGCTGTTCACCATCGCAACACTTTTCAAAAGCTGAGGGCCATGGGAAGCCCTCAGGCGATGCTCGAAGCTTCCGATAGCGCTTTATTGCTATCGTCCGGTGCCGGTAGCGCATCGATTCCATGGTCGGCTATTGCGGAGATATGGCGGCTAAAAAATTGCTGGCTACTCCTGCTTTCCAGGTCACAGTTTTTTACTCTGCCGCTCGCGGACGTGACGCCGGAGCTGAGAGATTTTATTCTCGCTAAAGTGCGAGCCTCGGGCGGCAAAGTTTGCTGAAAGAAACTCCGCTTCGGGTCCATAGCCGACCTCGACGAGGTCACCTAGGCATAAGCGAAAACAAAAGAGGCCGGTACAGGCGAGGCCCAATGATGTGATTCGACGTTCGGGTTATATCGACCAATGGCGCAGCGAGCTGGTTGAATCTGGTTCGACCTGACATTGCATTCTGTAACCGATCAGCCTCAAAGTCCGCTCCACTTCGTCCAGCTTGGTGAAGACGGCATGGAGGTCGGTGTTTTTTGGGATCGGATATCCGCTGTATGAAGTTCCGTTTTCCTGAACGCGCGCCTGCTTAAAATCGTCAATTTTCGGGTCCTGGCTGATCGTCATCTCCACGGAGACGATTCGCTTCGACTCAACGTATACGCCTGATGGCAGGTTCTTAAACTCGGGGCTCGCAATGACAGCCAGTGATCAAGACCGATGGAAGGCCCACAAGGCCAGAGAGGAGGCTTTTGATGTCAAGGTCAAAGCAGCTCTGGATGACATCAAGCCCATGGCTATCGAAGTGACGGGCAATCAGAAAATCTGGTTCAGTCATTTCGGTGCGACAGGAATAGATCCCAAGCATCTCTTCATATTCGCGGTGTTTCCCACGCGATCCGACGTTGATGCGTGCAAGGCTTCCGGCGGATGGAGATGGATTCAAGAGACTCTTTTCGAAAGACTGCGCGCTCACGGCTATCCCGTCGAATCGCTTGATGAGAACCAAGCCTGTCTTCTCTTCAGTCAGCAAGAGTGCGATGAAGAGGCCAATGGGAATTGGTACTACTTCTTCAAGTGAGGCGCTTGGGAAGCATTTGAGACAACCAGGAATCCAGCCGTCCACGGACGGAGCTACGTATTTAGGCAATCAGGTCAAACGCTAGCGGCCTATTGCGATCGCGATTTCCTCCAAATGATGGCTATCCTGTTTTCCGTCGTAGCCCCGTCACGCAGTACAGGCCATGCCACAAGGCCTGGGTGCACAACATTTGTAAGCAATATCCTATATTTAGGAGCATCGGCATGGCTTCGCACATGCCCTAGGCCATAAGTCCCAGTTGACTTTCCCTCGGTGTATTGTTGTATTAATACACATGGATGCCTCTCTACTCACGATTCAACCCACCTCGGCCGAGCCGATCTATCGGCAGATTGTCGAGCAGCTCCGGCGGCTGATTGCCGGGGGGCAGATTGCGCCGGGCGAGTTGCTGCCGTCGGTGCGCGATGTAGCGGGGTTCCATGCGATCAATCCGATGACGGTGTCGCGAGCCTATGGCATGGCCGAAAGCGAAGGCCTGCTCGAGCGGCTGCGCGGCAAGGGAATGGTTGTTGCGCAAGCGCATCGGTCGACGCAGACCCAGGCGCAACGCCTGGGCCTGCTCGAACCGCAATTGCAGGCGCTGGCGCGACAGACCACCGAACTCGAACTGCCGGCCGAGCCTGTGCTGCGCCGGTTGTCCAAACTGCTGGGGGAATGACATGAACGCCGTACTTCGCGAGACCACGATGGTTGCCCCGTTGTCTGTTCAGGGCTTGCACCATGCTTACGAGGGCAACCCGGTGCTGACGGGAATAGACCTCGCACTGGAACCCGGCAGCGTGCTGGGTTTGATTGGCCGCAACGGCGCGGGCAAGTCCACGCTGATCCGTGCCATGGTCGGCCTGCTCGAACCGAGTGAGGGCAGGGCGTTCGTATTCGGCGAACCGGCGTTGCGCATGTCCGATGCCACCAAGGGGCGCATTTCTTATGTGCCGCAGCAGCCGGAGGCGCTGGCCTGGCTGACGGCCGAGCAGATGCTCGACTATATCGGCCGCTTCTATCCGCGCTGGGATCGTGCCTTCGCCAAACAGCTGATGCAGCGTTGGCAGATTCCGAAGGACCGCATGCTGGCGAAGCTTTCGCCTGGGGAACGCCAACGCGTCGAATTGATCCGCGCCCTTGCTTCGCAGCCCGACCTGCTGGTGCTGGACGAACCCGCCGCAGCGCTCGATCCGGTTGCGCGCCGTGAGCTGTTGCGCGAAGTCGCGGTGCGCGCCGGAGAGTTCGGTACGACGGTGCTGTTCTCCACACATATCGTGTCCGACCTGGAGCGCGTGGCTTCGGATATCGCCTTTGTCCACGAAGGGCGGCTGATCCTGCAGAGCACGGTAGACGACACGAAAGAACGCTTCATGCGCCTGTGGCTGCCACCTCGCCTGAGCGCGGCAGCGCCGGAGATCGCGCTCAGCCATCGACAGCATGGCGACGGCAGCATCAGCCTTGTGGTCGAGCGCGATAGCGATGGCCAGTGGCCGCAGGCAAGTCATCTGCAGGGTGCACGCATGGATCCACTAGGTCTGGAAGACCTGTTCGTGGAGGTCGCCGAATGAATCTCTCACTCGCGCTGAAAACGCCGTGGCGCTCGGCACGCGCGCCGATACGTTGGGTCATGTGCGGCTTTATGGCATGTCTTCTGGTTGCGGCGGCGGGCATCCTTATCTTCAACAAGAACAGAAACGAAGCGATCTCCGACGCGATTGGCGCCATCGGCTTCGGCCTGGTCTACCTGTGGGCGTTTTTTATCTCGCACACCTTGTTGCTGGCGATGGACGCACGCGATCTGCGTATACCGCAGCTGTCGAAAAGCATTGTCGTCGGCCTCACACTGTATGCCGCTGTATCGATCAGCGTGCCGGCCGCGGTGCTGGGTGCACTGGGCGGCAATGCATGGGCCGCAGCGGTGGTGATGGCCTTGTGCGTACTCGGAGGCTTGTTGTTTGCGTGGCTGCCGCGCTATTTCGCTTCGCCGATCGGTCTGCTGCCCGCTGTGGTGGTCGGTGCGCGTCGCTTTGTCGATATTCCCGGCCCATCCCGGCCGGAATTCATGACCTGGGCATTGCCGCTGACGATCGCACTCGCGGTGTTGGTTGTTTTTCGCTGGTACCAGTTGATGCGCGCGCGCGGCATGCTTGAGCAAGGCATGCGTAGCCCGATGGTGATGCAGTTCCGTCGCTTCGGCGAGGGCAGCTGGGGCACGTTCGGCGGCGCTTTCAGCAAGGAAACCCTGAGCCAGCAACCGGCATGGATGCAGGCCAAGGCAGACCTTCGCAACGTGGGCCCGCAAGCACCGCTGCAGGCAATCCGCGTTGCACTCGGCGGCCTGTATATGCCCAAGACCTGGCGTGGCGTCTTGCTGAGTGCCGCGCAGTTTTCTTTTGTACTGCTGATTCTTGCCGCCGTCATCTTGATGATCGGCTTCGATAGCAAGGCCAATCTATATAGAGTATTGACGCTCGTGGCGCTGCCGCTTACCGGGTCGTTCGCGACGTATGGCACAGCGATTATCAGCATCGTCACGATTGCCCGTTTCTCGCAGCGCTGGCGCAAGACCAATACCGAGTTGCCTTTGCTGGCATTGATGCCCGGTCTGGGTGACCCGGCGAAGGTGAAGCGGGAGTTCCTGTTTGCTTCGCTGAGCTTGCCGATACGCTGGCAGATCGGCTTCACGCTGCTGCTGATTGCGGGCACCATCTATTTGCATACGGGCGTGGCCATCATCGCATCGGTTGCCGCAGCGCAGCTGGCCTGCATGGGCTTGCTGCCTGCCGTACTGTTGCGCGTCATCGGTGGGCAGCCGCTCAAAGCGTGGATGATCGCCGTCGGAACGGTGTTCATGATCATCCTGCTCAACGCGGGATGCATACTCCCGATCTTGTCGAAGGACAGCTCGCTGCATCCGAATATCGACTATATCGCGCTGGCGGTTACCGGCGTCTGGTTGGTCATTGGCCTGGTGATGCTGCACCTGGGGCGCACCGGCTGGCAGTCATTGCAACATCGACCGCATGCCTTTCTCGCCAATCAGCATTGAAACCGCCGATTACATGCCGCCCGCTGGAAAGGCGGGCGGCACGTGGCTAATCAGCCCTTGATAAAAGCGAGTACGTCGCGGTTGAATTCTTCAGCCTGCGTCTGGGCCAGGCCATGTGGGCTGCCCTTGTAGACCTTGAACGTCGCGCCTTTGACGATCTTTGCAGTCTTGGCGCCCGCTGCAGCGATCGGCACGATCTGGTCATCGTCGCCATGAATCACCAGCGTCGGCTTGTCGATCTTCTTCAGGTCGTCGGTATAGTCGACTTCGGAGAACTCGTGGATGCAGTCGTACTCGCCTTTGATGCCACCCTGCATGCCCATCAACCAGAAGGTATCGCGCAGGCCTTCGTTGATCTTGGCGCCATCACGGTTGAACCCATAGAACGGAATCGACAGGTCACGGAAGAACTGCGAGCGATCGCCTCCCGTGCCTTTGCGAATGCCGTCGAACACATCCTTGGGCGTGCCTTCCGGATTGGCATCGGTCTTGAGCATCAAGGGAGGCACGGCGCCGACCAGCACCACCTTGGCCACGCGGCTGGTGCCATGACGGCCGATGTAATGCGCCACTTCGCCGCCGCCGGTCGAATGGCCGATCATGATCAGGTCCTTGAGGTCGAGCTTCTCGATCAGCTCGGCCAGATCGTCGGCATACTGATCCATGTTGTTGCCATCCCAGGGCTGATCCGACGCACCGTGGCCGCGTCGATCGTGAGCGATTACCCGATATCCCTGCTGACCGAAGAAAAGCATCTGCGCATCCCATGCGTCGCCGGCAAGCGGCCAGCCGTGCGAGAAAAGAATCGGTTGCCCCTTGCCCCAATCCTTGTAGGCGATCCTGGTCCCGTCCTTCGTCGTAATGCTGCTCATCGGTTCGCTCCTTCAAGCTATGCGCCGTAGCGCGTGGTGGTGAAGAAAGGTGATCTGGCCCGACGCAGGCACGGCCGTCGCGCCGAAGCTACGACCGGGCGATGCGTATTGAAGAGCAAGAAAGTGACAGGCATAGCAGACACGGCGTTATCGCGTCGTGCAGCGGCCGGGTGGCCGAACGAAGATAGTCGACGATTCAGTGCCAGGAATACAGCTTAGGCAGTTCGCTAGTCTGTCGCGCGCGATTGTGTTGCGGCTTGTTGCACGTATGGAACAGTCGCGCCCCCAGAATGATCTTTGCCGGGCGTTCTTGGCCTCTGGGGAAAGCATGTACGCGATACGACGAAGGTCTACGCTGAAGCCAGCGGACCCGGCTTGATTGAGCCGGGGCGCGAGCATAGTGTTTCACTGGCATGCATGGGCATGTTGATCCAGGGAATGGGATCTCAAATGATCGAACCTAGCTCACCGACAGGCGCCGTTGCTTCCGGGGAACCTGGCAGGAATGAACAATCGGGGCGTACTGGCGGGCAGGTAGGTAGTGCTGCCATTGCCGGAACACTTCGTCACGTCGGTAATATTTCCGAAGATAACGCGGCAATCGTATTGCAAGCGACCTGGCGTGGTTTCACGGCACGCAGGGCATTGTCGGTGCGAAGTGTCGGGCCGGGTCTTATCCTGACGCGAGTCACAGCGGATTCAAGCATGTTGCATCGCATGGGTTTGGCCATGGATGCCCTGGATGACATTCCCACCGCGGTCTGGAGATTCGCCATTCTGGCCGTCGACCAGACACGTTATTTGTCCACGGTGTCCATGGGGTCTGCCTTGGCAAAGCCCGGTGACTTTCTTGTAGGGTCTCCTGAAACAGTGGCGGTGATCAATGGAGGTTTCTATAACTTCGAACATCGCGTGAGTGCCGATGCCCCGGAGCATGCTGTCGTGGGTAGTTGCCGCACAGGTGGTCGAGAGCATTCCTCGCTACCTATCCCTCCGGGCTATTCCGACGACTACGTGACCTTGGACTTTGAGGACGGGTCAGCATTTCACACCGCACCTCGCCTATCCATCGACGGTTCACCATCGTTTTCGCGAGAGAGACTGCTGGAATCGCGATATCGCCTGTCTGCGGATTTCGATTTTGCTGTTCAGGCCATCAGGCCTGGAGAACTGCAACATGCGGCGGATCCAAACCCGAGGGCGGCCATTAGCCGGCCTGGCGATACGGCTCATGGCTATGCGAGATTGGCTGTCGGCTTGGCGCAGGCGCGTGGGCGGGGAGCTGCCTCGGGCTATTCGCTCGCGCAGTGGTCGCAGTTGATGGCTCGCATCGACCGCATGGAGCAACCACCCAATTCGTCTTTCAATCTTGACGGCGGTGGCTCGGTGGCCTTGGTGGTCGCTACGGGTGATGGACGCCGGATCAATGTGATGCAGTCGACTCCGTGCCGAGACGTAGCCAACTGCATTCGCATCGTTCAGCGTGACGCTTTTTGATCAACCAGGCTGGGGTTGTTTGCTCAGTGTCTGCCACGCCGATTGGCGACTATCGAGCATGGCGACAAGAAGGGAAAGTTCGCGTCCTGCCAGTACGCCATGTCTGAGATCATCCTCGATGGCTTCGATGGCTCGCTGCTTGGGTAGCGTTGGCTCGTGCTGCTTGTTTCCCACTACCGATTCGAGCATCTCTCTCAGGAGTTGATGATGCGCAACTTCGGTCCGCTTACCCAGATAACCCGTCGTGTTCTGCGTGCACAGCCGTTGGTAGGGAATGTGGCCCTGCCAGCTCGCATGCCGCTCCGGAGTAAACATGGTTCGATGTTCAAGGTAGACGACGTTGTGGCCCATCAATGCAAAGGGTTCCAATGCGCCGCTGCGGATACCGACAAGGCCGCCTCCAGTTCTCTGAAGCAGGCGATCCATGAAATACCATTGGTTTTCGCGCGGTTCGAGCACGCGCCTGCCGTCTAGTTCAGCAGCCCAGAAACGGCCGATGTGCGGACGGATCGTCGGGCGATACGGATGGCGATTGACCAGAGTATCCCCATCGCGGCTCACCCGGTTGATAAAGGTATCGGCAACACAAAAGACTTTCTTTCCTGACGACTCGATTGCTTCGGCGATCTGTTCAAACATGGCCGGCCGCGAAATGGCTTCTGCTTCACGCTCGTTGGCAAACTCCCGGTCGGAAATCCAAAGGGCCACATCGCCCTCTGCAATGCCCTGACTCTCCATGACCTTGTCTATGAGATTGTCGATATCGGCGCGGGTGTCTTCGCTGACCAGATTCTTCAACTTCTCGCGAACCCCCTGATGCCGCGATTCGCGGCCGGCCTTGTCGAGACCGGCAAAATGGCGGCGCAGAAGCTCGGTCGAAACCGAAACGTGAAACATGTGGCTGTCATCGCGTCCGGCGCCAGCCAAGGGTGATGCAGCTCCTTCCAATCGTTTGAAGTTGCTCCGGGTGTCTTCATCATCCAGTGATTCGCGCGCCGCTTTCAAATCTCGGCCATGAAACTCCAGGAGGCTGATTCGTTTTTCGGGATCAACCTCGCCGTTTGCACGCAATGCGTCGCACAGAACCCGATATGCCTCCTGTGCGTGCTTTGCCTGGTCAAGGTCGTCTTGGCTAAAGGCGACGGATATATGCAGCCTGGGTTCTACCAAGGCCGCAAGAATCAAAGAATAACGATCACCCGTTGCATAACCGGGCAGCATCAGGTGGATAGCCTGCCGATGATCGTCCAGTGTCGATAAGTAGTCCTTGTCCCGGTCATGCAGATAGGCGCGTCCGGTGCCGTCGGGACCGAGATGCAGCAGCTGATTCGCGCGAAGGACGTCATCGGTGACGACCGCATCCAACCTGATCTCCGTCTCCCTTGTCTGTCGCAGCATCTCCTTGCCGATATCTCGGGCGGCGCTTTGCCGATCGAAGACAGCATCCTCGTACTTGAGGCGCATCTTGCCGCGCGTGGTATCGGTCGTGTCTGGGTTGTGCACGGCTATAAACGTAGGAGAAGGCGAGCGACTTCTCTGTGCATCTGGTGCTGCATTCGGCCCCAGACACGCCCAGCCCACCGCTGCGTCTTCCCGGCGAGAGCGATTGTTGACCCCCAGCAGCGGCGATGTCGGAGATTCCCTGCCGCTGAAAATGGTCGCGGCGTCGGTATCTATGGGAAATTCGAACCTGAGGTGTGCGACAGGGGTCTGGGGATGATTAATTCCTTCCACCTTGAACATGGGAGCTCCTTGCTGTGACGATCCATGCGTGAATAACCTGTTTGGTACTCATGCAACATGGAAGCGATCATGCCCCGTCAAAGCAATTACCGCATGCAGAAATAGATCATCAAGCTGAGCCCTTAAAACAACTGACCCTGCGGCGATGCCTCTCTCGGTGGCACGAAGCGCGACACATCGAGTTTCACCTCATACGCCTGGTTGAACCCATGCTTACGGCAGGCGACGTCGAAGCGCTTCTTGATCATCTGCGCAAAGACGCCTTCGCCACGCATGCGTGTGGCGAAATCGGATTTGTAATCCTTACCGCCGTGCATTTGCTGGATCAGGCTCATGACGTGCTCGGCGCGCTGTGGGAAATGCAGGGCGAGCCATTCGCGGAACAAGGCTTTCAATTCATAGGGAAGGCGCACGGTGGTGTAGCCGGCACGTCTGGCACCAGCCGCCGCCGCCTGTTCCAGCACGGCTTCCATGTCGCGGTCGTTCAATGCCGGGATGATCGGCGCTACCAGAACACCGGCGGGCACGCCGGCTTCGGTCAACGCTGCGATGGCCTTGATGCGCCGGTGCGGTGCGCTGGCGCGAGGTTCGAGCTTGGCGGCAAGGTGGTTGTCCAGGGAGTTGATCGAGACGAAAACCTGCACCAGGTTCTCGCGTGCCATCGAGGCGAGGATATCGATGTCGCGTTCGACCAGGGCGTTCTTGGTGACGATGGTGCAGGGGTGATGGCATTCGGCCAGCACTTCCAGCGCGGCGCGCGTCAGGCGCCAGCGACGTTCTACCGGTTGATACGGGTCTGTATTGCTGCCGATATTGATGGCACTGATCTTGTAGCTGGGCTTGGCCAGTTCCAGCCGGAGCACCTCGGCCAGATTGCTCTTGGCCCGCAGCCGGGTTTCGAAATCCAGCCCAGGCGATAGATTCAGATAACTATGCGACGGGCGTGCATAGCAGTAGATGCAGCCATGCTCGCAACCGCGATAGGGATTCAACGCCTGGCTGAAATGGATGTCGGGCGAGTCGTTATGGCTGATCACGCTGCGCGCGCGTTCTTCGGTGACCTCGGTACGCGGGCGCGGCAAGGTTTCGTCGAGCATGGCATGCTGCCAGCCGTCGTCTTCGGCATGGTGGCGGATCGACTCGAAGCGCCCTTCCGGATTGGAGGCGGCGCCGCGGCCTTTGAGGGCGCGAGGAGGCTCGTTCATCGGCTCAGTTTGCGCGCCCGCGGTCTCACCGGCGGAGACATGCATGGCCCTTCTTGTTGACGGAGATCGTGTTGACGGAGATGGGGAAATCAAAGACGATGGCAAGATCTTGCGATGGATCGTTCAGGGGGACGTACATTGAAGTTTTTTCTGATCCTGATCGTGCTGGCGGTGCTGATCATTGCGCCGGTCATGTATATGGCCCGCGCGCTTGGCGCCAACAAGACCAATCTCGGCTCGGTGATTTTCGCCATCTTCCTGGCCTCGCTGGTCAATGGTGCGCTGGAGCATGTGCACCTGCCTGCACTGCTCGAATTTGTGGTGAGCTTTATTGCGGCGACGCTGATCTATCAGTGGATTTTGGGGACGACCTTCAAGAAGGCCGCCATCATCGGCATCGTGTCGACGGCTATTACGGTGGTTGGCGTGTTGATCCTGATGGAGCTGCTGGGCATCTGACTGCTACGAGAAGGTGCGTAGTGGTCTAATAGTTCGCCCGAACGCACCAGGCCCCTCCATGCATGCACTGATCTTCAACCATTTTGGCCGCCCTGAGGTCCTGCATTGGGCCGAGCGGCCCGATCCGGTGCCCGGCCCGCATCAGGCCCTGGTGCGCATGCAGTGCGCGGGGCTGAACTTTGCCGATGTGTATCGGCGCAACGGCAACTATCACCTGAGCGGCGAGGCGCCCTGGATCCTCGGTTATGAGGGCGCTGGCGTCGTCGAGCAGGCGGCTGAGGGCGATACGTTGTTTCCGGCCGGCACGCGGGTGGGTTTTGCGGATATGCCGTATGCCAATGCCGAGCTGGTTGCGGTCGACGTCGACAAGCTGATCCCGCTTCCTTCGGATATCGGCGCCGACACCGCCGCTGCCGTATTGCTGCAAGGCCTCACCGCGCAGTATCTGGTACGCGACAGCTACAGCGTCAAGGCGGGCGATGTCGCGGTGGTTCATGCCGCGGCTGGTGGCGTTGGTCTGTTGTTGACGCAGATGCTCAAGGCGATGGGTGCGAAGGTCGTGGGCATTGCCTCGTCCTCGGTCAAGCGCGACGCTGTGCTTGCAGCGGGCGCGGTGCTGGCGATCGACTACGCCGAGCTGGTGCCGTCGGTTCGCACCCTTACCGAAGGCCGTGGTGCGGATGTGGTGTACGACTCGGTCGGGCGCACCCTGGGCGACAGTCTGGCGGCAACCCGCATCGGCGGCACCGTGGTGTTCTACGGCATGGCGGCAGGCGATCCCGATCCGGTCGATCCGCGGTTGCTGATGGACCGTTCGTTGACGCTTACCGGTGGCGACCTGTGGAATGTGCTGACCAGTGGTTCGATTCGGCGCGAGCGCGCCAATGCGTTGTTCGAGCTGGTGCGCCAGGGTGTCGTGCAACCGCAGGTCGCGGCGCGTTTTCCGATGCGCAATGGCAAGGACGCGCATACCTTCATCGAGAGCCGGGCGGCCATCGGCAAGGTCTTGCTGACCCTGGCCGACGGGGCCTGAGTTCATGGCAACGCCTTTCTGCTTGCCGCGCAAATTACTGTCTAGGCAAGGAAAATTCGGCCACATAGGCCAAATGGCCACGTAAAGAATTTCGATTCAGCGCCGTTAACCCCCGTAAGCGACGACCACTAAAGATCCATTCGGTACCCGATGGGGCCCGCATGAGAGGTCGAAGGCGTCGCCGTTATTCAGTCAGGGGGAAGCCATGGGTATGTTCAACTGGTTCGGTCGCACCACGCTCAACGCTCGCGTGTGGATGGTAATGCTGACGGTGGTGGCCGGACTGGTCGGCCTGACGGTCATTTCGGGCATCGAGGGTCGCGACTTACAGATGACAGCGTTGGGCGACAGCCTGAAGCAGCAGGTCGAGAGCGCGGTGGCGATCGCCGACGACTATCGTGCGCGCGCGACCAAGGGCGAAATGACCGACGCGGACGCACACAAGGCCGCCCTGCGTGAAATCCAGGCAATGCGCTGGAATGACGGCACCGGCTATGTCTTCGCCTTCGACTCGGACGTGAAGCTGCTGATGCACCCACTGCGTGGCAGCGATATCGGCAAAAGCATTCGCGATGACGCGGACGCCAAGGGTTTTCATCACTATGCCGCCATGACGACCGCGGACCTTAAAGACGGTCACGCGATGACGCGCTATGTGCAGCAGATCCCCAAGACGAACGAACAGAAAGCCAAGATCAGTTACTCGCAGTGGTACAAGCCCTGGGATATGCATTTCGCTACGGGCGCGTATTTCGATCAGATCGATGCGGAATTCCATGCTCAGTTGATTCGGAGCCTGTTGCGCGCCGGCGGCATCGCGTTTGTCGTGGTCCTGATGGTCTGGTTGTCGATGCGCAGCATCAAGGCGACGATCGGTGGCGAACCTTCGCGTGCGGTACAGATAGCAACACGTATTGCCGATGGCGATCTGCGTGCCGAAGCCAGCCTTGCCTTTCCAGAAGGCAGTTTGCTCGATGCGCTCTATCGCATGCGTGGCCGTTTGGCCGATATCGTGGCCGAGGTACAGCGTAGCGCCGGCATGGTGACGTTGAACTCCCAGCAGCTTGCCCAAGGCAACGACGATCTGTCGCAGCGTACGCAGGAGCAGGCGTCGAGCTTGGAGGAGACGGCCGCATCGATGGAAGAAATGACCGCGACGGTGAAGCAGAACGCGGAAAACGCCATGCAGGCTGATCAGTTGACCCGCGCCGCACGCGAGCAGGCCGAGCGCGGAGGCGCGGTAGCCGATGAGGTCATGCAGGCCATGGCGAACATCGGCGACTCCAGTCGAAAGATTGCCGAGATTGTCGGCTTGATCGACGAAATTGCTTTCCAGACCAATCTGCTGGCGCTCAATGCAGCGGTCGAGGCAGCGCGCGCCGGCGAGCATGGTCGCGGCTTTGGCGTGGTGGCGGGCGAGGTACGACGCCTGGCGCAATCGAGCGGCGCGGCATCACGCGATATCAAGCGCCTGATTGCAGAGAGCACTGAACGTGTCGAAGTGGGCGAGATGCTGGTGGCGCAATCGGCTGAAGCCTTGCAGGCCATTGTCGGTGGCGTGAAGCGGGTGACGGATATCGTGGCCGAGATTGCTGCCGCCAGCCAGGAACAGTCTGCCGGTGTCGATCAGGTCAATCTCGCTATCTCGCAGATCGATCAGGTGACACAAGAGAATGCAGCGCTGGTAGAAGAGGCTGCTGCTGCGGCCAAGTCGATGCAGGACCAGGCAGATGCACTGCATCGGCAGATGGGGTACTTCACCATTGATGGTGTTGCGCCCGACGCCAAAAAGGCCGCAGAAGCGAAACGCGCGGTGGTGGGCATGCGTGGCGCGTTTGCGGGCGAGGCCGCGCTGGCCTGACCTGTTTCGCGACCACTCATCACGTCGTCATTCCGGTCTACGCCGGAATGACGAAATAGGTGGCGTTCTCTCACCAGGCGATCGGTTGCTTGTCCCGAAAAAAACGCCCATTCAAATTGCCTTGCTGCGATGACAGGCAAGCCGCCCAGACAATGCCTTCCGCACCTTCGGCGACCGGCCGGCCGCCACTGCCGCCCATATCGGTGGCAACCCAGCCGGGGCAGACCGCATTGACCAGCACGCCGCTGCCCTTGAGCTCCGCGGCGAGCATGCGGGTATAGCCATTGAGGGCGGTCTTGGAAATGCGGTACGCCGGGCAGTTTTCGCCCTCCATTTCGAATGAACCGCAACTGCTGGAGACATTCACGACGCGGCCGTAGTTGTGTCGCTGCATCAGTGGCAGCACGGCTTCGGTCAGGCGCCAGGCGCCGAGCAGGTTGGTGTCCAGTGCGCTGCGAACGATGGACAGATCGGCATTGGATGCACGCTTGTCGATATCGAAGAACGCGCCGGCGTTGTTCACCAGGATATCCAGCCGGTGATAGGTCGTATCGATATGCATCGCCAGGTTGGCGACATCGTTCTCGGAGGTGACGTCGAGCTTTACCGCAACGACATCGCCACCTTCGTGGCGCAGCTGGCGGGCGACTTTCTCGCCCGCCGCCAGCGAACGCGAGCCGAGCAGCACGGTGATGCCCTGTGCTGCCAGCTGCCTTACCACTTCCAGACCAAGGCCGCGATTGCCGCCGCTCACCAGCGCTACGCGCTGGCTTGGCGGCGGTTCATTGGATGCGACACTGCCACGCGCGGCCTTGCGCGGCAGGCGGTGCACGGTGGCGTTCATGGTGCAGCAGCCACCTCGGAGCACTTCTCGTCGGCACAGGCCTGCCAACCGCCACCGAGCGACTTATAGATCGCCACGGCACGCAGGTTGATCGCCGCCTCGCCTTCGGCCAACGCATCTTCCGCAGCGAGCTGGGTGCGTTCCGCATCCAGCCATTCGAGGAAGTCGGTGGCGCCTTCGGTGTAGCGGATCTTCGCCAGCTCGGCCGCGCGGCGGCTTTGCTGTGCCTGTTCCATCAGCTTCTGCACACGTTCGCGCTGCAGGTTGTACGACGTCAGCGAGTTGTCGACGTCTTCGGCGGCCTGCAACACAGTGCGCTGGTAGTTGGCCAGCGCTTCGTCGGCGCGCGCCTCGCTCGCTTTCACGTTCGAATTCACGCGCTGTACGTTCAGGCCCGACCAGCTGATGCTCGGTGCCAGGGTCCACGCGCGGGTCGAAGGGCCGCCGAAATCATTGCTGCGACCGGCGAGGAAGCCGAAGAAACCGCCTAGCGTGATATGCGGGAACCAGTCAGCCTTGGCCACGCCGATGCGTGCATTGGCCGCGGCGTATTGGCGCTCGGCCACACGGACATCCGGGCGACGTGACAGCACATCACCAGCCTGGCCGATCGGCAACGAAACATCGATCGGCTTGAAGTTGACCGGCGAAAGATCGACGGCCAACTCACCCGGCCGTTCGCCCAGCAACACCGCCAGGCGGAACTCGTCCGCGCGCGCCTGTGTTTCGAGCAACGGCAGCTGCGCCTCGACCTGCGCCAGGCGTGCATTCGCACTGGCGACGTCCTGCTCCGAGCCGGTGCCGACATCGAGGCGGGCGCGGATCAGTTTCAGCGACTGTTGCTGGTTCTCGATGTCGCGCTTGGCCACGTCGATGCGCAGCTGCGTGCCGCGGAGGTCGAAGTAGTAGCGCGCAACCTCGGCGAACAAGGTGACCTGCGCATCCTGCAGCGAAGCGTCGGCACCCTGTGCCTGCGCCTTGGCCGCTTCGACCGAGCGACGCACACCGCCGAACAGGTCCAGCTCCCATGATGCATCGAAGCCGGCCTGATAGGTCTGCACCGGTACACGCTGGGTGGTGAAGCCAGGCTGCTGCGCGACACTCTTGCTGTAGTCGACGCCGGTGTTGATCGTCGGCCATTGATCGGCCTTGGCAACGCCGAGCTCGGCACGTGCTTCACGCAGGCGTGCAAGAGCGATCTTCAGGTCCGGCGCGTTCTTCGCGGCGCGCTGGATAAGCGTATTCAAGGTGGGGTCGTTGAACTGCTCCCACCAACGGGCCTGGAAGTTCTGCTCGCTCTGCCGCTGCGTGTCGACGCCTTGCAGCACCACCGGCTTTTCCTGCGGTGCGTGGTAGTCCGGACCGACGCTGACACAACCGGCCAGCATCAGCGCAGCAAACATGGCGGTCATCGTGCCGAGGGTACGGCCGGGCTTGATGCCCGGGCGTTTGTTGTCATGCATGCTCATCTCAATGTTCCTCCAGCGCCGGGCGCTGTGCGTGCTGTGCAGCCTTGCGTGCGTCCATCTTTTCGGTCCAGCCGCGGATCAGCACATAGAACAGCGGGGTGAAGATCAGGCCGAAGAAGGTCACGCCCAGCATGCCGGCGAACACCGCCACACCCATCGCATGACGCATCTCCGCACCCGCACCGTGCGAGGTCACCAGCGGCACCACACCCATGATGAAAGCGATCGAGGTCATCAGGATGGGGCGTAGTCGCAGGCGGGCGGCTTCGAGCACGGCCTGCTTGCGATCCAGGCCTTCGAGGATCTGCGCTTCGCGGGCAAACTCGACGATCAGGATCGCGTTCTTGCACGCCAGGCCAACCAGTACGATCAGGCCGATCTGGGTGAAGATGTTGTTGTCGCCACCGGACAGCCATACACCGGAGATCGCGGACAGCAGCACCATGGGCACGATCAGGATCACCGCCAGCGGCAAGGTCAGGCTTTCATACAGCGAGGCCAGTACCAGGAACACCAGCAGTACGCACAAGGGGAACACCAGTACCGCGGTATTGCCGGCCAGGATCTGCTGATAGGTCAGCTCGGTCCACTCGAACGACATGCCATTGGGCAGGTTGTCGCGAGCGAGCTTCTCCATGGCGTCCTGTGCCTGGCCGGAGCTGAAGCCCGGTGCGGCGCCACCGCTGATTTCCGCGGTCGGGTAACCGTTGTAGTGCTGCACGCGATCGGGACCGACCGTCTGTTCCACGGTCACGAACGAGCCGAGCGGGATGGCATCGCCACGAGCGTTACGTGTCTTCAGCTGCAACAGGTCTTCCGGTTCATGACGGAAGCTCTGATCGGCCGAGACGTTCACCTGGTAGGTGCGACCGAAACGATTGAAGTCGTTGACGTAGAGCGAACCCATGTACGCCTGCATCGTCTGGTACACATCGGCCAGATCCACACCTTCGGCCTTGGCCTTCTCGCGGTCCACGTTGGCGTTGATCTGCGGCACGCTCACCTGATAGCTGGAGAACAGCCCCGCAAGGGTAGGTGTCTTCTGGCTCTGTGCAATCAGGTTCTGCGTCTGTTTGTAGAGTTCTTCAAAACCAACGTCGGAACGGTCTTCGATCTGGACGCGGAAGCCACCGATGGTTCCCAGGCCCTGCACGGGCGGCGGCGGGAAGATCGCGATATAGGCATCCTGGATACCGGCGAACTTCTGGTTCAGTGCAGCCGCGATCGCAGCGGCCGACTCGGAGGGATCGCGACGCTCCTCGAACGGCTTGAGCGGCGTGAACACGATGCCCGAGTTGGTGCTGTTGGTGAAACCGTTGATCGACAGGCCCGGGAACGACACCGCATTGGCGACACCCGGCTGCTTGAGCGCGATCTCGCTCATCTTGCGGATCACTTCCTCAGTGCGGTCGAGCGAGGCGGCATCGGGCAGCTGCGCGAACGCGACGAGGTACTGCTTGTCCTGCGGCGGCACGAAACCGGTCGGCACGTGGGCAAAGCCGGCGCCGCCCAGGCCCACCAGGCCCAGATAGATCAGCACCGTGATCGTACCGGCGCCGAGCACGCGCTTGACGCCGCCGACGTAACGGTTGGCACCACTGATGAACAGACGGTTGAACGGACGGAACAGCCAGCCCAGGCTGCGATCCATCAGCAGCGTGAGCTTATCCTTGGGTGCGCCATGGCCGCGAAGCAGGATGGCCGAGAGCGCCGGGCTGAGCGTCAGCGAGTTGAACGCCGAGATCACCGTGGAGATGGCAATCGTCAGCGCGAACTGGCGATAGAACTGGCCGGTCAGGCCGCTGATGAAAGCGGTCGGCACGAATACCGCGCACAGCACCAGGGCAGTCGCGACGATCGGGCCGGTAACTTCCTTCATCGCCTGTCGTGTGGCCTCCTTCGGCTGCATGCCGTGCTCGATGTGTCGCTCGACGTTTTCCACCACCACGATGGCGTCATCGACCACGATGCCGATGGCGAGCACCAGGCCGAACAGCGACAACGCATTGAGCGAGAAGCCCGCCAGGTACATCACCGCGAACGTACCGATCAGCGACACGGGTACGGCAATCAGCGGGATGATCGAGGCACGCCAGGTCTGCAGGAACAGGATCACCACCAGCACCACCAGGGCGATGGCTTCGAACAAGGTGTGCACCACCGCTTCGATCGAGCCGCGCACGAACACGGTCGGGTCGTAGACGATCTGATAATCCACGCCCTGCGGGAAATCCTTCTGCAGGAGCGCCATCTCGGCACGCACTTCGTCGGAAATGTGAATCGCGTTCGAGCCCGGGCGAGCAAAGATCGGGATCGCCACGGCCGGCTGGTTGTCGAGCAGGGCGCGCAGTGCGTACTGGTCGGCGCCCAGTTCCACGCGAGCGACGTCACGCAGGTGGGTCACCGCGCCGTTGGATTCGGTGCGCACGATGATATTGAGGAAATCTTCCTCGTTGATCAGGCGGCCCTGCGTATTGATGTTGAGCTGGAACGCAGCCGTACCCGGGCCGGGCGGAGCATTCAGTGCGCCGGCAGCCACCGCAACGTTCTGTTCCTGGATGGCATGCACGATGTCGCCGGTGGTCAGGCCGCGCTGGGCCAGCTTGTCCGGATTCAGCCATACGCGCATCGAATACTCGCCGGCGCCGAACAGCTGCACGTCGCCCACGCCGTCCAGGCGTGCGAGCTGGTCCTTGATATGCAGGCGTGCATAGTTGGACAGGTACAGCATGTTGTAGCGCTTATCGGGCGACGTCAGATGCACGACCATGGTCAGGTCGGGCGAACTCTTCTGCGTCGTGACGCCCAGGCGCTGCACTTCCTGCGGCAGGCGGCTGAGCGCCTGCGCCACACGGTTCTGCACCTGCACCTGCGCGTTGTCCAGATCGCTGCCGAGAGCGAAGGTGACGGTCAGCGTCATCTGGCCGTCGCTGGTGGACTGCGACGAGGTGTAGAGCATGTTCTCTACGCCGTTGATCTGTTCTTCCAGCGGCGTGGCAACCGTTTCGGCGATGGTCTTGGGATTGGCGCCGGGATAGTTGGCACGTACCACCACGGTGGGCGGCACGATCTCGGGGTACTCGCTGATCGGCAGCTTGAACATCGCAATGCTGCCGCAGATCAGGATCAGTACGGAAAGGACGCCGGCCAGAATCGGCCTGTCCACGAAAAATTGCGCGA
>Ga0207695_10004535_pt1 | contig 18900 bp, 14 predicted proteins | sample KBSC54metaG_FD_184354 | JGI IMG/M metagenome (GOLD analysis project Ga0207695, IMG submission 184354) | Corn rhizosphere microbial communities from Kellogg Biological Station, Michigan, USA - KBS C5-4 metaG (SPAdes) (version 2) | ecosystem: Host-associated > Plants > Roots > Rhizosphere > Soil... | reverse complement strand
CACCAGCAGCACGACCACGGCGGCCGCGAGGATCAACTGCGACGTGCGCCAGCCGTGCGTGACCACCAGCGCCGCCGCGAACGGCGACACCGTCATCGGCGCGACGCCGATGCCCGAGGACACCAGCGACACCGCGAGCGCCCGGTGCCTGTCGAACCACAGCGTCACGGTCGACATCAGCGGCACCATCAGGCTGCCCGCGGCCACGCCGATCAGCAGGCCGTAGATCAGCTGGAACTCCAGCAGCGACGTCGCGCGGCTCGCCAGCGCCAGGCCCACCCCCAGCAGCACGACGCCGGCCGTCAGGATCATGCGCGGCCCGTAGCGGTCGCTCAGGCCGCCCCAGAAGAAGGACGCGACGCCCATCGACAGGAAGTTCAGCGTCATCGCCAGGCCGATGCCGCCGCGCGACCAGCCGGTGTCGGCCGACATCGGCGCCAGGAACACGGGCAGCGACAGCAGCGCCCCCATGGCCATCCAGGTGATCAGCGCGCCCGCCGCGACCACGCCCCAAGCGGTTCGAGAGTTCGTCATTCCAGTGCCTCCTGATCCCGGACGACGAACGGGCGGCCCGGGAATCGACACGAGCGCGTCGATTTCCGGGAAAACGCGGATCAGAAGAACAGGATCGCCCCCGCCGCCACGCCGTCGAGCCTGGCCGTGTCGCCCGCGACGTCCTTCGACGTGGTGTGGCTCAGCTCGCCCGTCAGCGTCAGGCTCCTGGTGAGCGCGAAGTACAGTCCGCCGGTGAGGTTCGCGTTGCTGCGCAGGTCGGTGCCGGCCAGGCCGTCGCGCAGCCGGCTCTCGCCCCAGCCCAGTCCGAGCTTGAGCTTGGGCGTGGCCTGGAAGGTGCCCTGCACGACGAGGTCGGTCTGCTTGCGCGGGCCCGAGTCGCCGTCCGACAGCACGCCCAGCCCCTTGCCCGATTGCACGTTGGCCAGCAGGCCGAAGTCGCCCAGGGTGGCGTTGCCGCCGAGCTCGGCGCCGTTCATCGTGAAGCCGGCGCCGGCGGGGCCGTCGAACTTCTGGCTCTTGAGGCCGGCCCAGACCTTGCCGCCCGCGAACGCGAACGACGCCATGGCCTGGATCTGCGGCGACGTGCGCCCCGTGTTCGCGGTGCCGCTCGCGTCCACCGGGCTCATGAGGGCCACCGTGGCCGAGAAGCCCGACATCGCCGGCGTCGCATAGGCCACCTGGCCATACGTGCCGAGGTAGGTGTAGCCGGCACCGATGTGGCCGAGGGTGACGCGGTTGCGCTGCGTCGCGGCCACGGGCGCGCCGGCGCCGAACAGCGTCATGTCGCCGAGGATGGCGGACTGGCCGAACAGGCCGTAGTCGCGACCCAGCTTCACCGTGCCGGCCTCCCGGGTGCCGAACGTCAGGAAGCCCTGGCGCACGTCGACATTGCTGTTGTTGCCGATCGCATCGTCGGACGACGCGGCCGCGCCGATCATCAGCGTCGCGCCGACGTCGATGCCGTCCTGCGTGCCCTTGACGCTGGTGACCAGCGCGTTGGGCAGCAGGCCGTTGCCGATCACGGTGCGGCCGCCGTCGCCGCCGCAGCCCAGCGCCCGCGTGGCCAGCGCGAGGCCGCCGACGGCCTGCGAACCGCTGCAGTGCGTGCGCGTGTAGAAGGCGTTGACGATGCCGCCGACGGACAGGTCCCAGTCGCCTGCCTTGACGTCGGCCGCGCCGGCCGGGCTCGCCGCGGCGGCGATCGCCGCGCCGAGGATGGCGGCGTGTCGTGAGGTCTTCATGTCTGTTGTCTCCTGTTTGTGGATGTGCGGGCCCGCGAATGCGTGCGACCCGGGGCCGCGTTCCGCAAGCGATATGCCAGTGCCAGGAGGGAGCGCTCCATCGACCGGTTGCGCCGCGGCGGCGCGCCGGATGTCCTCGTCCGCGACGTGCCGCGGCGGCCGGGCCGCATCGAGGAAGGGATTGCTCGCGTGTGCTGTCACACAGCGGGGCCGTGCGGTGTGCCAGCGCGATGGCGCGATCGCACGCCGCGGTGTGGCGCCGAGGGACAGCGCCTCAGGGGATGTCCGCAGCCTGCGCGCCGAAGCGCCAGACCAGGCCCGCCCAGAGGCCGCGCGGCGCGCCCGCGACGCGGAACTGCTCGCTGCGCCACGACGCGCCGGTGGCGTCGAACGTGCGGCCCGGTCCGGTGAACACGTTGCGGCCCAGCGTGCCGAAGCTCGACGTGCGGCGGTCGAACAGGTTGTCGACGTTGGCGAAGACTTCCCAGCCGGCGCCCAGGTGCACGCGCGCATCGAGGTTCACGAGCGCGAAGCCCGGCAGGCGGCCGTTCGCGTCGGCGTTGTTCTCGTCGCCGCGCGCATACGTGCCGCTCTGCGCGACGAGCGTCGCGCCCACGTCGGCCGCATCGCCGAACGTCCACGTGCCGCGCAGCTTGAACGTGTGGCGCGCGATGCCCGGCAGGCGGTTGCCGCGGTGCACGGCGATGTCGGCGCAGCCCGCGCAGCCGAGGGGGCGGGCCGTCGAGTTGTTCGGGCTGTTCAACACCAGCGGCGTGCGGAAGGTCGCGTCGACCAGGCTGTATCGCAACGCCAGCGCCAGCGCATCCACGTGCGACTGCAGCCCCAGCTCGACGCCCTGGCGCCGCGTGGCGCCGACGTTCTCGAAGTAGCCTGCGCTCGTCGCGCCGCCGCCGCTGCTGATGAACTGGATGTCGTCGCGCAGGCCGGTGCGGAATATCGCGGCGCTCCATTCGAACGCGGTGGACCGGCCGCGCGCGCCGAGCTCCGTGGTGCGCGAGATCACCGGCCTGAGCGCCGGGTCGGACGCGAACGCGTTGGGCAGCGCGCACGGCGCGGCCGGGTCGGCGCAGGTGAGCTCCACCGGCGTGGGCACGCGCATGCCCTCGTTGTAGGTCGCGTAGAACGTGAGCTCCGGCCGCGGGTTCGACGTGAGGCCGACGGCGGGGTTCAGCCGCCGGAAGATGTGCCTGCCGTTCAGCGCGCTGCCGCGCTGGTCGGCGAGGTCGACCTTGGCGAGGTCGTAGCGGCCCGAGACGACAAGGAAGTTGCGTCCGTCGAGGCCGAAGGTGTCGGTCGCATGCAGGCCCGCGTCGGACGCGCGTGCATGCAGCGAGGTCCGCAGCGTGACGGCCGCGGAGGACGCCGTGTCGCGCGAGCCGCCCGCCTCCTGGCTCGACTGCGTGAAGCGCGTGAAGCCGCTCTCCACGCTCGCGCCCACGCCGAGGTGGTTCGCGTGACCCGCGATGGTGGCGGTCGAGGTGAGCTGCAGCGATGCGCCCGTGCGCGCCTGACGGATGTCGTCGATCGCGTTGCCGGTGGGCTCGTTGCCCGGGCCCACCGGCGCGCCGGTGTCGAAGTCGTCGTTGACGTTGCTGTTCACGACGACGCTGCGCAGCGCGCGGTGGAAGGCGTTGCCTTCGAGCAGCAGCGACGGCGTGAAGCGATGGCTCGCGTTGGCGTTGGCGAAGGCCAGGCGGTTGGCCTGGTGGTCAGGCCAGGAATACGACTGCCTCGCATCCGCGAGCCAGCTGAGCGGCAGGGTCTGGTTGCCCTCGAGCCGCGTGTTCGCGAGCGACAGGCTCAGGTCCGCGCGGTCGGCGCCGTCGCGCCAACCCAGCTTGCCGAAGGCCTGGGCGACGCGGCTGGGGTCGTGCAGGGCCCAGCCGTGTTCGCGCAGCGCGTTGGCGGTGGCGAACCAGCCGAGGTGGGCGTCGTGTCCCCCGGCCTCGGCCTCGATGGCCTGGCGGCGCCAGGCGCCGGCGGTGGCGCGCAGCTGGCCGCCGTCCTCGTCGAAGACGTCGCGCGTGGCCACCGACAGGGCGCCGCCGAGCGTGTTGAGGCCGAACACCGGGTTCGAGCCGGGAATCACGGACAGCCGCGCGATCGCAGCGGCGGGGATCAGGTCCCAGTTCACCGTGTCGCCGAACGCCTCGTTGATGCGCACGCCGTCGACGAACACCGACAGCCCCTGCGGCGTGCCGAGGGCGGGCGACGCGGTGAAGCCGCGGAAGTTGACGTCCAGCTGGTACGGATTGCCGGCCGTGTCGTTGACGTTGACGCTGCCGATGCCCTGGTCGAGCGCCTGCGCCAGCGTCGCGGCGCGCGGCGCGGCGAGCGCGTCGGCGTGCAGCGTCTGCACGTTGGCAGGCACCTGCGACAGCGGCGTCCCGACGCCGGGCAGCACGGTGGTGCCCACGACGACCACCGACTGCAGCGCGCCCACCCGCGCCGGTTCGTCGGCCCGCGCCGACGCCGACGACAGCGCCAGCGCCAGCGCGAGCAGCCGCGGCGCCGGCCGGTTCGGCATGGACTCAGCCCGGCTTCTTGCTGAAGGCGCTGCACCAGCCGCCGGCGGCCACCTGCTTGCGGCCGAACATCGCGCAGCCGCCCCAGGCGTCGGTGGGGGTGCCCTGCCAGAACGCGCAGTCGACACAGCGCTGCTGCGGGGTGTGGGCCGGGTACTTGTTCTGGTCGGCCAGCTTCGTGTCGTGGTGGTAGCCGAGGCCGACGGCGGTCTCGTCCGTCTCCTCGACATGGGCGGCCGCGCGGGCCGAAGTCGCCAGGCCCAGGCCCGCGACGGCGCAGCCGCCGGCCAGCGAGCGCGCGATGAAGATGCGTCGTGTGGTGTCGGTCATGGATGTCTCCGTGGGCGGGCCGTCCCGCGCGCGTCACGCTCGCGCGCGCAGGCGGCCCGCGTTCTCTCGAGGGATCAATGGGCGGCCGCGACCTGCGGGGCGGCTTGCGCGGCGGCCTGCTTCGGCGCGGGCGCACCGCCGGCCTTGGGGATCTTGAAGACCCAGACCATGCCGCCCTGTTCGAGCATGTTGACCTTCTTGGCCACCTCGCCGCCCCACAGCGGCACGGCGCCGCCCCAGCCGGAGACCACGCTCACGTACTGCTCGCCGCCCTGCTGCCAGGTGACCGGCGGCGCGACCACGCCGGAGCCGGTCTGGAACTCCCACAGCACCTTGCCCGTCTTCGCGTCGGCGGCCTTCAGATACCCTTCCGGGGTACCCCAGAACACCAGGTTGCCGCCGGTGGTCAGCACGCCGCCCCACAGCGGCGCCGCGTCCTTGACTTCCCAGACGATCTTGCCGGTCTTCGGATCGACCGCGCGCAGCGCGCCGATGTAGTCGTCGTTGATCGTCTTGATGGTGAAGCCCGCGCCCAGGTAGGCCGCGCCCTTCTTGTAGGCCACCGGCTCGTTCCAGATCTCCATGCCCCACTCGTTGGCCGGCACGTAGAACAGGTGCGTGTCGGGGCTGTAGGCCATCGGCATCTGGTTCTTGCCGCCGAGGAAGCTGGGCGCGTTGAAGATCGCCGAGCCCTTCTTGCCGTCCTGGCTCGCGGTCGGGTCGCCCGGGCGGCTGGACTCGATGTAGTTCGGGCGCCCCGTCTTCAGGTCGATGCTGCTGGCCCAGGTGATCTTCCTGACGAACGGGAACGCGTTCATCAGCTTGCCGTCGTTGGCGTCGATCACGTAGAAGAAGCCGTTGCGGTCGGCCTTGCCGCCCACGCGCCTGCCGTCCATGTCGAAGGTGACGAACTCGTTGACGCCGTCGAAGTCCCAGCCGTCGTTGGGCGTGCCCTGGTAATGCCACTTGATCTGGCCCGTCTTCACGTCGATGGCGATCGTGGAGCACGAGAACAGGTTGTCGCCCTTGCGCATGTGGCTGTTCCACGGCGCGGGGTTGCCGGCGCCGAAATAGGCCAGCCCGGTCTTGGCGTCATACGTGCCGCCCAGCCAGGTCGCGGCGCCGCCGGTCTTCCACAGGTCGCCGGGCCAGGTCTGGCCGGCGGTGCCGCTGACGCCGTTCTCGTGCTTGCTGCCGTCCGGGTCGTAGGTGTAGCCCATGTGGCCCTCGACGGTCGGGCGCGTCCACACCAGCTTGCCGGTGCGCGGATCGCGCGCCTCGACGCGGCCCACCACGCCGAACTCGCCGCCCGACACGCCGGTCAGCAGCAGGCCTTGGGCGATCAGCGGCGCGGCCGACGCGGAGTAGCCCGCGGCGTAGTCGTCGATCTTGGTCTTCCACACCACGTCGCCCGTGGCCTGGTCCAGCGCCACGAGCTGCGCGTCGAGCGTGGCGAAGATCACCAGGTTGTCGAACAGCGCCGCGCCGCGGTTGACGACGTCGCAGCAGGGCATGATGCCCTCGGGCAGGCGGTGCTCGTACTTCCACAGCTTCTTGCCGGTGGCAGCGTCCAGTGCGAACAGGCGCGAGTACGAGCCCGTCACGAACATGCGGCCGTTGTAGATCACCGGCTGCGATTCCTGGCCGCGCTGCTTCTCGCCGCCGAACGAGAACGCCCACACCGGTGCCAGCCGCGAGACGGTTGTGGTGTTGACCTGCTTCAAGGGCGAGTACCGCTGTCCCTGCGTGTTCACGCCCCAGGTCAGCACGTTGCCCGTGGCGGTGGCCTCGGCCTGGATCATCTGGTCGGTGACGCCATCCGCGGCGCCCGCTGCGATCGACGCCGTGGCGAGCCCGCCGGCGATCGTCAGCCTCAAGAGTCTCGATTGCATGTTGTCTCCTCGTTGGGGTTGCTGCGACGTCCGCGCGCCGCGAGGCCGTCGCGGGGTTCTGCGCAATGTCCGTGCCATGCGCGTCGACCGCGATCAAGGCCTCCGGCGGGCCGTTCGTGTTCGCCGCGTTGCGGGTTTCCCCGTCCGGCTCGAGGTGGACTGCTACAGGTTCGAACACGGCCGCGCGGCCGCGTGACACGGCGTCTCAGGCCGCGCCGAGTGCCAGGCCCGGGGTCGCGCCCCAGCGGCCGGACTTGGCGATCCACAGCGCGTCGACGTTCCAGCCTCGCGCCGTGGCCAGCGCCCGCGCGGGGCCGGCGATGAAGAAGACCTTGGTCAGCGCGTCGGCCAGCGCGCCGGTGGGCGCGGCGACCGTGACGCCGGCCATGTCGGGCGGTGACCAGCCGGTGTGCGGATCCAGAATGTGATGGTGGCGACGGTCGGCGCTGAACACCGTCTGGTCGTCGCCGGAGGTGGCCACGCAGCGGCCGTCCGCGAACAGGCGCGCGACGAGGCGGTGCTCGTGGCGCGGGTCGGCGATGCCCAGCGTCCAGCGCGCGCCAGCGGGGTCATGGCCGGCCGTCGCGTATTCGCCGGCGTCGACCAGCGCATGCCGCACGCCGTGCGCCAGCAGCACGCCGCGCACGCGGTCGGCGGCGTAGCCCTGCGCGATGCCGTTGAGCGTGACGCCCATGCCGGGCCGCGCGAGGCGCACGTCTCCCGGCCCGAGCCGCAGGCCGCGCCAGTCGACGAGCGTGCGCGCGGCAGCGACTTCGCCCGCGGTCGGCAGCCTGCCCAGCGCCTGTGCGTTCGCGAACGCGAGCCACAGCGGCTGCACGGTGGGATCGAACGCGCCGTCGCTGTGCCGTGCGATGCCGAGCGCGATCGCCAGCAACTCGCGCAGTTCGGGCGGCGGGGCGTCGAGGCGGCCGTCGCGATTCAGGCGCGTCAACGCACTGTCGTCGCGGAACAGGCTCATCTGCGCCTCGATGCGCTGCAGCGTCGCGACCGCGGCGTCGAGCGCGGTGGCCAGCACCTGCGTGTCGGCATGCGCGGCCTGCAGCGACAGCGCCGTGCCGAAGCCCACGAGGTCGCGCCGCTGCCAGCGCAGCGCGGTCGACGCGGTGCCGGCAGCCGCCAGCGCGAGCGCACCCAGGCCCAGCGCCGCGCGCAAGGCCTGGCGCCGTCTCATGCCGCACCGCCGGTGGCCGGCAGCGGCCGGATGCGGATCGTGCGATGGCGCTTGCCCTGGATCAGCGGGGCGCAGCGCGTGTCGCTGTCATGGATGGCGACGCAGTCCAGGCACTGGAAGCAGTCCGCGTAGACGACGCGGCCGTCCGGCGCGATCGCTTCGTAGTCGCAGCGGTGGCGGCAGGTCTGGCAGGGCGTGCCGCATTCGGCGCGGCGCGCGATCCAGTCGAAGCGGCGCAGCCGGCCCAGGATCGCCAGGCCCGCGCCCAGCGGGCACAGGTAGCGGCAGAAGCCCTTGAAGACGACGGTCGACAGCAGCAGCAGCGCGATCGCCCAGGCCACGAACGGCCACGAGCGCACGAACACGAGCGTGATCGCCGTCTTGAACGGCTCGACCTCGACGGCGCGGTCCGTCCATGTGCTCGCCGCCCCGCCGAAGGCGGCGCAGCCGACGATGGCCGCGAGAACGACGTACTTGATGCGCCTGAGCTTCTCGTCTAGCGCCGCGCGGATGCGCCGCGGCCGCAGCCCGAAGGCACGCGTGACCTGGCCGACCAGCTCCTGCAGCGCGCCGAACGGGCACAGCCAGCCGCAGAAGGTGCCGCGGCCCCACGCGACCAGCGTCACCGCGACGAACGCCCACAGGACGACGGTCATCGGGTCGTACAGGAAGAAGCCGAGCCCGCGGTGGGCGACGATCGCCTGCACCAGCGCCGTCACGTTGACGATGGACAGCTGTCCTTGCGCGAACCAGCCGACGAACACCAGCGTGAAGACGAGGTAGCCGGTGCGAAAGCGCGCGAGCCGGCGCGCGTCGGCGACGAGCCGGCGTGGCCGCGCGAGCACCGCCGCGAGCAGCGCGAGCCCCAGCGCCAGCACGCCGAGTTCCCAGGAACGCGAGCGCCAGATGCCTTCCCAGGACTTGTTGTCCGCGTGCGGCAGCACGACCTGGTCGGCGGGCAGCCGGTAGGCCAGCGCGAAGTCGCGCGCGATCCTCTCGGGGTAGATCAGGCCCTTGTTGCGCACGACGCGCAACGCGACGTCCAGCGGCTGCGCGGGATCGAGCCCGGCCGGCCCGATCACGCGAAAGACCTTCGCGTCGGCGCCCCGCAGCTCGGCCGGCAGCGCGAGCGGGTCGTCGAGGTCGAGGTCGCGCATCTCCAGCGGCAGCTCGCCCTGGTGCAGCGCGATGCGGTCGGGCACGGCGCCGCGCACGAAATCGTCGCCGGCGAAGGTCCAGCGGCCGCGCGCGATCGCCAGCAGCGCGTGGTCGCCGTCGTCGAGCCGGCCGCGCAGGTGCGCCCAGCCCGCGTCGCCCAGCAGGTTGCGGCCGACCAGGGGCGTCGACAGGTAGGCGATCCACAGCTCGGTGAAGGTGTCGTCGCCGCTGCCCGGGGCATCGAGCGGCTCCACGCCGCTGCCCGCGAACGCGCGCGCCGCCTGGGCGCGCGTCACGCGCAAGTGCGCGACCAGGCCCGCGCGCGCGAGGCCGTCCCAGTCCAGCGGGCGCCACGTGTCCTGGCGCACGCGGGCGATCAGCTCCGGATCGCGGCCGCCAGCGAAACCCAGCTTCGCGCGCGCCACGCGCAGCGAGGCCGCGAGCAGGCTCTGGTTGACGATGCGCACCGAGGCTGTCGCCTTGGCCACGCCGTCGACGTAGACGTTGGCGCTGCCGCGCTGCTCGCTCCGGTTGCCGTTGGAGCCGATCTTGATGTTCTGGCGCAGCGACAGTCCGCGGTATTGCTCCACGAAGCGCGTCAGCGGCGCGGGGCCCAGCCCGTCGACGAACACGGGCTCGTGCTGCGACAGCACCTGCACGTCCATGAACGTGCCCTTGGCGTCCAGCGCCACGAGCAGGTCGGGCGGCGTGCCGGAGAAGCCCGGGATCGGTGCGAGGTCGACCGACTCGTAGACATAGCCCACCAGCGGCACGGCCGTGCCGTCCTGCCGGAACAGGGGCCACACCGCCAGCTCGGCGTCGCGCTCGCCGACGATCAGGGGCGACGGGAAGCGCTGCTGCAGATCGGCCTTCGTCAGGGTGCCGGCCGGCGTGCCGACGACGATCGCGCACGCCCCCGCGAGCGCCAGCGCGACGCGCCGGGCAGCGCCGCGCCAGTCAGTCGTCGACCAGCACGGCATTGGGCACCTGGCCGACCGCGATCGTCTTCAGCACCCGCGCATCGCGCGTGTCGATGGCGGTCAGGTCGTTCGACAGGCCGCCCGCCACGAACAGGCGCCGGCCGTCGGCGCTCAGCGCCAGGGCCCAGGCGCGCCTGCCCACCGGCACCAGCGCGCGGATCCGGCGTGTGGCGACATCGACGAACGCGACGCGGTTGGCGCGGCCGAGCGCGACGTAGATCGTCGCGCCGTCGGGCGCGAGCACCATGCCCACCGGCGTGATGCCGTCGGCCGTGAGCCCGTCGACCGCGACGGGCAGCGTGTCCATCACCTCCAGCGTGGCGGTCGAGATCACGCTGATCGTCGCGCTCTTCTCGTTGGTGACCCACAGCTGCGCGCCGTCGGCGGCGAGCGCGAGGCGGCGCGGGCGCTTGCCGACGGGGATGGTCCGCTCGACCTGCAGCGTGGCCGTGTCGATGGCATAGACCACGCCCGCGACCTCCGAGGTGACGTACACGCGCCGGCCATCCGGCGACAGCTTCACGCCCTCGGGCTCGGGGCCCAGCGCGACGCGGCCGACCTCCTTGCGCGCGGCGAGGTCGAAGATCGCCAGTGCGTGGTCGTCCTCGGCGGAGACATAGGCGAGCCGGCCGTCGGCCGACAGGTCCAGCGCCTCGGGGTCGTGGCCCAGCGGACACGCGTCGACGACGCGGCGCGTGGCCAGATCGATCACGTCGGCCTCGCCCGCGTCGCCGCAGGCCACCAGCATGCGCGTGCCGCCCGGCAGCCGCTGGAGGTGGCGCGGGCGCGCGCAGGTCGGGATGCTGCCGGTGACCTCGAGCGTCTTCGCGTCGACCAGCGTGAGCGTGTCGTCCTTCTCGTTGGCGACATAGACGAGGCCGGTGCCGGCGCGCGCCGCGATCGCGGCCAGCAGCAGGACGGCGGCAAGCGGGAAGCGCAGCGATGCGGTCATGGCGTGGCGGCCTGCGCTTCGTCGGAAGCCGCGGACAGCGCGAGCGAGGCCGCATCGCCGCGGAAGACGAGCCCGCCGCCCGTGGCCGCGCCCGGCACGAAACGCAGCGGCGCCTCGCACGCGCGCTCGAGTGCGGCCGCGGCGGCGGCATCGAGCATCGCGTCGACGCGGACGCGGTGGTCGCTCTTGCGGCACACGGGGTCGGTGGCGGCCGCGTCGCCGGCCAGCAGGAAAGCCTGGCAGCGGCAGCCGCTATGGTCGGCGTGGCGCTCTTCGCACGTGCCGCAGGTGCCGTTCATCCACGCGTCGCCGCGGTAGGCGTTGAACGCGGCGCTGTCGAACCAGGCGTCATGCACGGACGTCTCGTGCAGGCTCGGGAACCGCAGGCCGGGCAGCATGCGTGCGCTGTGGCAGGGCAGGGCGAGGCCGTCGGGCGCGACGACCAGGAACACCGCGCCCCAGCCGGACATGCAGGGCTTGGGCTTCGCGTCGGCGTAGTCGGGCGACACCCACAGGATCTTCATCGCATGGCCCACCGACGCGAGGCGCTCGCGATGCGCGACGACGATGGCCTCCGCGTCGCGCAGCTCGTCGACGGTGGGCATCAGCGCCGCGCGGTTGTGCCAGGCCCAGCCGTAGTACTGCGTGTTCGCGAGCTCGAGGAAGTCGGCGCCCATGCGCTCGGCCATGTCGACGATGCGGCCCACGTGCGGCAGGTTGAAGCGGTGCATCACGCAGTTGAGCACCATCGGAAAGCCGGCGTCCTTGATGATGGCGGCCACGCGCGACTTCATGTCGAAGGTGCGCGTCGAGCTGATGAAGTCGTTGAGCTCGCGCGTGGAGTCCTGGAAGGACAGCTGCACGTGGTCGAGGCCGGCGTCCTTGAGCGCGTGCGCCCGTGCCGCCGTCAGGCCGACGCCCGAGGTGATGAGATTGGTGTAGAAGCCGAGCGAACGCGCGTGGGCGACGAGCGCCTCGAGGTCGTCGCGCAGCAGCGGTTCGCCGCCCGAGAAGCCCAGCTGCACCGCGCCGAGCGCGCGCGCCTCGCCGAGGACGCGCTTCCAGGCCACGGTATCGAGCTCGGCGTCGTGGCGTGCATAGTCCACCGGGTTGGAGCAGAACACGCAGTGCAGCGGGCAGCGGTACGTGAGTTCGGCCAGCAGCCAGAACGGCGGCTTCCCGGTGGCGGGGTTCACGAGGGCGCTCCCGGATGCACCCAGCCGCGCTCGCGCGCCTGGCACAGGAAGGCGTGGACGTCGCCCGCCAGCCCGTCGCACGCGAACGCGAGCTCGAGGTCGTCGACGATCGCCTCGACGGAACGGCGGCCGTCGCAGCGGCGCAGGATCTCCGCGGCGGGCGTGTTGAGCTTGACCATGCCCTCCGGATACAGCAGCACCCACGCGTCCTGCGCGGGCTCGAACTGCAGGCGATACATCGGGGCGACCGCGGGGCGCGCGTGGGAATCGATCATGGCTGCAGCTCCTTGGCGAGGTCGTCGGGGTAGGCCAGCGCGATCGCGTCGAGCATGGACCAGAGGATGTCGAGCTTGAAGTCGAGGATCGCGATCGCACGCTCCTGGCGCTCGCGCGTCGTACACCAGCGGCGCGCGATCTCCAGGCCGTGCTCCACGTCGCGGCTGGCGAGCGGGATGCGGCTGCGGAAGTACGCGAGGCCCTCGGTCGCGATCCAGGGGTACAGCGACGGCCAGCCGGCGAGGCGGTCGGCGTGGATCCTCGGTGCGAACAGCTCCGTCAGCGACGAGATCGCGGCCTCTTGCCACGGCGCGCTGCGGGCGAAGTTGACGTAGGCGTCGACCGCGAAGCGCACGCCGGGCTGCACGTGGCGCATGGCTTCGAGATCCTTGCGCGCGAGGCCCGTGGCGGTGGCCAGCTGGCACCAGGCCTCGATGCCGCCGGCCCGGGCGTCGCGGAAGTCGCCGCGGCCGTCGTGGTCGAGGATGCGCTCGATCCAGCGCCGCCGTTCGGCGCGGTCGTCGCAATTGGCCAGCACCGCCGCGTCCTTCTGCGGGATGCGCGACTGGTAGTAGAAGCGGTTGGCGACCCAGCCGCGCACCTGGAACGGCGCCAGCTCGCCACGGTTCAGGCGCAGGTTGAACGGGTGGTGGATGTGGTACCGGGACTCGCGCGCGCGCAGCCGCGCCTCGAAGTCGTCGGCGCTCCACGGGGAGTCCAGGCAAAGGCGGGCGTTCATAGCGAGATCTCCATGCCGTCGTGCGCCACCTCGATGCCCATCGCGGCCAGGGCGCGCCGCGGCGCGCCGTCCTCGTCGAGGATCGGGTTGCTGTTGTTGATGTGGATCAGCACCTTGCGCGCCGCCGCGGCGTCGCGCAGCGCGTCGACCATGCCGGCGCGCCCCGCGGCACCCTGCTGCGGCAGGTGGCCCATGTCGGTGGCCGACTTCGTGCCGAGGCCGGCGGCCTGCATCTCGTCTTCCTGCCAGAAGGTGCCGTCGACGAGCACGCAGTCGGCCGCGTTCATCCACGCGAGCTCCTGCTCGCCCACGCTCGCGAGGCCCGGGGCATAGAACAGGCTGCTGCCGTCGGCGGCGCAGTCGATGCGCAGCGCGATGTTGTCGCCCGTCACCTGCTCGCGCCGGTGCGGCGAGTACGGCGGCGCCTTGCCGGGAATCGCGAGCGCCGTGAAGCGCAGGCCCGGCGCGGCCTCGATCTCGAAATCGGATCGCGTGCACGATCCGTCGACGCCGATCATGTGCCAGCGCGTGCCGCAGTAGTGCCGCAGCACCTCCAGCAGCGGCAGGCCGCTGGTGAGGTCCTCGAACACGCAGCGCGTGGCCCACAGGTCGATGCACGGGCCCTCGCGCAGGCCCAGCAGGCCGGTGACGTGGTCGATCTGCGCGTCGATCAGCACGACCGCCTTGATGGGCGTGTCGCGCAGGCCGCGGCGCGGGTGCAGTTGCGGATGACGGCGGATCTGGCTGCCGATGTCGGGCGACGCGTTGAGCAGCACCCAGGACTGCCCGTCCGCCGAGACCGCGATGGAGCTCTGCGTGCGCTCGGTGGCGCGGATGCGGCCGGCGCGCTGTCCCGCGCAGTTGGCGCAGTTGCAGTTCCACTGCGGAAAGCCGCCGCCGGCGCCGGAGCCGAGCACGAGGATCTTCATGATCGAGAGGGGATGAAGTCGAAGGGGGACGACGCGGCGGCAGGCGCGCTGCCGCGTCGCTCGTGGCCGGCTCAGCGCGCGGCGATGTACATCGTGATCTCGAAGCCGAAGCGCAGGTCTTCGAAGGCGGGTTGCGTCCATTGCATGGGGAGTCTCCTGGTGGGTTGGAACGCCGCCGGTCGGCGGTCGCCGCGCCCGCGTTCGGCGGACACGAGCGCCACTTCGCAAGTCGCGTGCCGCGCGCTGCGAAGCCGCGCATCCCGCGTGGTTTCGAGGGTTCACCCGCGCCGCGGGGCCTCCTGCGTGCGCGAACGTGTCCGCGGGCGCGTCAGAGGCGCGCGAGGTGTTCCACGATGGGACAGCACGGATTGCCGCGCGGCACAGGGTTCACCCGTGGCTGCTGCGCGGGCCATCGTTCAGCTCGGGCGCCGACGCAGGAGGTCCGGTCATTCCGTGCGGAGCGAGGCGCAGTCGCGCAATGCCTCTTCCATGGCAGGCGACATGGCCCGCCGCGGTGGATGCTGCGACTTCGCGCAGGACGACATCGCTCGCTGGCCGCCGGCGCGGCTTGCGGCGGACGGCGTGGATCCTGCGACTTCGCGCAGGATGACATCACGCGTTCAACGCCAGCGCAGCTTGCGGTAGATGGTGTTGCGGCTGATCCCGAGTGCCTTCGAGGCCTCGGAGATGTTGCCGCCCGCCGCGTCGAGCGCGGCCTGGATCAGCGCGATCTCGGACTCGCCGAGCGTGCGCGCGGCCGTGGCCGCCGCTGCGGTGGCCGCGGTTGCCGGGAGTTCGGCGGCGACCGGCGGCGCGGCGGGCAGCGGCTGGGACGTGGCGGCCGCCGCCGCGATGGTGGCCGGCGGGGCCGTCCCCGCAGGCTGGCGCCGCACGTCCTCGAGGAAGTCCTCGGACAGGTGTTCCTCGGTGATCTGCGGGTCGTTGCCGGCCATCACGACCGCCGTGCGCAGCACGTTGGCGAGCTGGCGGATGTTGCCGGGCCAGCCGTAGCGCTCGAACAGCGACATCACCGACGCGCTGATCTCGGGCGGACCGTCGGGCGCCTCGGCCAGCACGATGCGGCGCGCCACCGTGCGCAGGTCGCTGCGATCGCGCAGGGCGGGCAGGCGCACCACCAGGCCGTTGAGCCGGTAATACAGGTCCTCGCGGAACGTGGAGGCGGCGCACATCTCGCGCAGGTTGCGGTGCGTCGCGCTGACGACGGCGATGTCGACCGGAATCGACTTGTGGCTGCCCAGCGGCGTCACGCAGCGCTCCTGCAGCACGCGCAGCAGGCGTGCCTGCAGCGACAGCGGCATGTCACCGATCTCGTCGAGGAACAGCGTGCCGCCGTTGGCCTGCAGGATGCGGCCGGTCGCGCCCTTGCGGCGCGCGCCGGTGAACGCGCCGTCCTCGTAGCCGAACAGCTCGGCCTCGATCAGCGACTCGGGGATCGACGCGCAGTTCACCGCCACGAAGGCCTGGCGCGCGCGGTTCGAGTCCTGGTGGACGGCGCGCGCGAGCAGTTCCTTGCCGGTGCCCGTCTCGCCCAGGATCAGCAGCGGGATCTCCTTGTTCAGGACGCGTTGCACCTTGGTGACGACCGCCTCGACCTGCGCGTCGCCGGTGCTCAGGTAGTGCAGGCCGGACAGGCAGGCGCGTCGCGCCGACTCGTCGCCGCCGGCGCGGTGCGGCATGGCCGCCGCACCGGCGGACGGCGCGACGTCGTGGCGCGGTGCCGGCTCGTGGCCGGCGCGCGTGGCGGGTGCGCCTTCGAAGCCCGCCATCACCGAGCGCAGCGGCCCGTTGAAGCGTGCGGTGGCGTGGAACTGGCGGCCGCTGGACATCGTCAGCCGCATCGGCAGCGGGATGGGCGTGCGGAAGTGGTCGATCACCGCGCCGATCGTCGTCTCGAACAGGCTCGTGATCGTGTGCATGCGCAGCGCGGCGCCGCTGATGTCGAGCTGGTCGAGCGCGCTGCGGTTGGCACCCAGGATGCGCCCGTCGCCGCCCACGACGATGATGCCTTCCAGCAGCGTGCCGATGAACTCGGGGCGCAGGTGGAAGTGCAGGCGCAGCCGGTTGCCGTAGTCCTCGGACAGCCAGTGGTTCTCGATCATGCGCGCCGACATGCGCACCAGCCCCATCGTGTGCTGGTGGTACGAGAGCTGGTCGCCGGTGACGTCGAGCACGCCCAGCATGTTGCCGCGCGGGTCGACGATGGGCGCGGCGGAGCATGTGAGGAAGCTGTTGGCGTGGATGAAGTGCTCGCCCGCGTGCACGAGCGTCGGCCGTTCCTCGACCAGCGCCGTGCCGATCGCGTTGGTGCCCTTGGACTGCTCGGCCCAGTTCACGCCGGGCGCGAGCGCCACCTTGCCGGCGCGCGCGAGGAACTCGTCGTCTCCGATCGAGTGCAGGATCGTGCCCTGCGCGTCGGTCAGCACGATCATGCTTTCGGTGTTGACGATCTGCTCGAACAGCATCTCCATCACCGGCGCGGCGTGCGTCAGCAGGCGCTGGTTGCGCTCGCGCGCCACGACGAGGTCGCCGCGGATCATCGGTTCGAAGTCGGGCCGTTCGACGCGCGTCAGGCCGAGTGCCGTGCAGCGCAGGTGCGACTGCTCGATGAGCTCGGCGCGCGCCGGTGCGTCGGCGGCGGTGGGCGTCGTCCACCCTCCCGGGATGGGAAGGGCGCGGAGGGATGCTGACATGGGTCGCTTCCTCTGTTCCTGCCCGACGGCAGGTTGTCTCTCGTTGTGCCGTCGAGCAACGGGGCTTCCGGGCCGCCGCCGCGTCGCGGGCTGTTCGATCCTGGTACAGCGCGTGTGCCACAGCGTCGGGGCCAACCCTGACGAACGCCTGACGGTGCGGGCCGCCGGTGGCATTCCAGGATAGCACCCGACCCTGCCGGTTCCCAGTGAGCGAGTCCCCGGTGGCCGGCGCGCGCGTCCAGTTGCTTGCGAATTCGCAAGAAACATTCCCGCCGCGGCGCAAGGCGCGTTTTGGCACGGGCTTTGCAGACCGCCTGCCCGTTCCCCAGACCTCTTGCAACGACACCGGAGACTGCCCCATGCGACGCCCTTCCCGCCCCGCCCATCCCCCGTCGCCGCGCCGCGCGCGACGCCCCGCCGCCGCCGCCGTGCGCATCGGCTCGTTCCTGCTCACGCTGGGCGCCTGCGTCGTCGTCGGCGCGCACGGCAACGTCACACCGCAGGCGGTCGACACCACCGGCCTCGCACCCGTGGGCCAGGACTGGCTGAGCGTGAACCCGTACGCGGGCAACCCGAAGGCGGTGGAGATCGGCTCGTCCGGCTTCAACCAGAACTGCGCGCGCTGCCACGGCCTGGAGGCGATCTCCGGCGGCATCGCGCCCGACCTGCGCCGCCTGGACAACGACTGCGCCGGCATGAAGGACAAGGCCGCGCGCGACGGCTGCGTCAAGGACAACGATGACTACATGATCACGACCGTGCGCCACGGCCGCACGCGCAACGGCGCCGTCTACATGCCGCCGTTCGAGGGCGTGCTGAGCCAGGAGGCGATGTGGGCGATCAAGACCTACCTCGAGTCGCGGCGCGAGAAGCCGCTGCCGGACGCACCATGATCGCCGCCCTCATCGACCGCCGCGGCGCGCTGCGCGCGCTCGGCGCCGCGGCGCTCGTCGCCGCGGGCGGCGCAGCCGCGGCCGGGACGGGCCTCGCGGGCGTGAAGGCGCGCGGCACGCTGACGGTGGCCGTCTACCGCGACATGCCGCCGTTCCATGACCAGGGCCGGGGCATCGACGTGGACCTCGCCGCCGCGCTGGCGGACGCGCTCGGTGTCCGGCTCTCGCTCATGCCGTTCCCGGCCGGCGAGGACATGAACGACGACCTGCGCAACATGGTGTGGAAGGGTCACTACCTCGGCTACGGCCCGGCCGACGTGATGCTGCACGTGCCGGTCGAATCGCCGTTGATGGATGCCAATCCGCAGGTGCGCATCTTCGCGCCGTACTGGCGCGACCGCGTGATGATCGCCCGCAACGTGCAGCAGCTGCCGCACCTGGAGACGCTGGCCCAGCTCAACGGCAAGTCGGTGGCCGTGCCGGGCCAGACGCTCGCGGGCTGGCTGCTGATCGGCGCCGACGGCGGCGCGTACAAGCAGCAGCTCACCACCACGTGGAAGGACGGCGTCGAGGCCGCGCAGGCGCTGCAGCGTGGCGAGTTCGCGGCCGCCGCGGGGCTGGAGTCGGAGCTCGAATCGGTGGTCGGCGGCGATCCGCGCTTCGTCATCACGCCGCTGCCCACCCTCAGCAACTCGCGCAACGGCTGGGCCGTCGGGCTCGCGGTGAAGAAGGACGCCGCCGACCTCGAGGCGGCGTTGCAGGCGGCGGTCGACAAGCTCATCGAGGACCGGCGCATCCAGGAGATCTTCGTGAAGGGGCGCGTGACCTGGCGGCCCGTCTGAGGCGACGCAGGATGGCACTTCTTGTCCGGCCCGTTCGCATCAGCGGCCGTCGCCGTGCCGAGTGGCCCGTCCTTGCGGCGCATGTCGCCACGCCGTCATCCCGTGCGCAGTCGCAGGATCCACGGTGGCGCGCCGGGTGGCCCCATGGCCGGGAAAGGTGGGTCCGGCGACCGCGCGCAGGATGACGCCGTTTGCTGGACGCTACAGCCCCAGTTCCGCCAGGATCGCCTCGCGCAGCGCCTGCGCCTGCGGGCTGCCGATGCGCCGCGGATGCGGCAGGTCCACGGCGAACGTGGCCTGGATCGCGGTCGGACGCGGCGACAGCACGACGATGCGGTCGGCCATGTAGATCGCCTCCTCGACGTCGTGCGTGATCAGCAGCACCGTGTGGCGCTCCTCGGCCAGGATGCGCAGCAGCTCGTTGCGCATGCGCAGGTTCATCAACGCGTCCAGCGCCGAGAACGGCTCGTCCAGGTACAGGATCTCCGGCTTGACGATGAAGGCGCG
>Ga0207695_10004534_pt1 | contig 18905 bp, 14 predicted proteins | sample KBSC54metaG_FD_184354 | JGI IMG/M metagenome (GOLD analysis project Ga0207695, IMG submission 184354) | Corn rhizosphere microbial communities from Kellogg Biological Station, Michigan, USA - KBS C5-4 metaG (SPAdes) (version 2) | ecosystem: Host-associated > Plants > Roots > Rhizosphere > Soil... | reverse complement strand
CCGTCCTGGGCGCCGACCGAGCGGTTTACGGTCCGTTTGAGTTTTTTTCAGCAGAAGGAAGACCATAAGCTCGAACTGGTAAACGGCATGCCCACTACCCTCCAATACGTGAGCCGGGACATCGGGCTCGCCGCCACGGGCGAATACGGAGGGATGCTGAAGCGTATCTTCGACCCCGCATCGCAAGCGTCCTTTCACTCGAAGAGTGGGAAGAACACCCGCAAGCATCGCATTGCCGTCTATGGTTATGCCGTCGCGGCCGAGCATTCGCGGTTTTTCGTCGAGCGCGGCTCGCGCACCGGCGAGGAGCATCGGGCTGTGGTGGGTTTTCATGGGACGGTCGAGATCGATACCGAAACCGGCGACGTACTTCACATCGAGTACACGGCAGATAGCATACCGGCCAGCGTCGGCCTCACCCGGTCGGCCACATCGGTGGACTTCGATCGGGTCGACATAGCGGGCAGCCCCTATATCGTGCCGGTCCGGTCGGAGACGGAACTCGAAGGCCCGAATCTCGCGGTCAGGAATGCCATCGAGTTCCGGGCGTTCCGTAAGTTCGCGGCCAGTTCTACCGTGGACTTCGGGGTCGGCAAGTAAGACGTAAGCACAGAAGATCGCTTTTCGTCGTCTGTCTCGGCCTCTAATTTCGCTGAGAGAATCGGGTGCACCGGTACGGGATTGTTCCACCGGTCCCAGGATGTCGGCCGAACTTGGACGGCGATGACTGCTTCGACGGTTTCCGTTCAACCGGTTCGTAGATCACGATTCGGCAACGAGTTTGCCGTCGTCCTCCTGTTCGAGCGCATAGACGCGGTGCCTCGCGGGGTTAACGGCCAGACTGTGTACGAGCTTCCGGACCGGAAAGTCTTCGATCTTTTCAAAGAGATCGGCCTAGCGCTCCTGAAAGACGGAGATGAATCCGGTATCCGCCGCCGGATCGATCTCCGCAATTCCATTGACGCGTCACAGATTGACGTAGACCTTCTTCGTGATGAAGTCGTACTGTGGCATTCCGCTCTCACTTTTGAAGTCCAGCCCCGTTTGTCCCTGGCTCCGGCCCCCCCACTCGCCGGCTGCGCGGCAGGACGACGTTCCGTCTTCCCGCACTCCGCCGCTTTGCTGTGTGCGGCGCTTCGACGATGAGATCGCGTTAACCGGGACTGAAATAATCACTCGGATTGGCTCCGACAACTCGCTTGAACGCCTTACTGAACGCGGCGCCGGACTCGTAACCGACCGATCGAGCGACGTCTGTGAGCTTCTTGTCGCGCTGTTGTAGTAACTGGATCGCCTTCTGCATCCGCCACTCGGTTACATATTCCAGCGGTGTTTGTCCGAGTAGCTCTTTGAAACGCGCTGCAAATGCAGAGCGAGACATGCCCGCCGCTTCGGCCAGGGATTCGACCGTCCAGGGCGTATTCACTCTGTCGTGAATGGCACTCAGGGCAGTCCCCATTTGAGGATCGAAAATCGCACGAAGCCATCCTTTATTGCGTTCGGGTCCCGACGGGATATGGGCCCGGAGTATTTGGATAAACAGAACCTCGGCTAGTCGAGTCGCGACTACTTCCGATCCCGGAGCCTGTTCTGCCATTTCTGACGCCAGCGCCTGCATTGTGTTGTGAAGAGCAAGCATGCGTGCCTGATCGGCCTTAATCAGAATGAAGCTCGGCAATAACTGAGTGATCGGCTTCAGGCTGGCGCGATCGAAACTGAAGGAGCCACAGACAATTGTCGTCGGTGCGCCGCCACCTCCACAATGAGCGACATTGCTATTGGCCCTGGCCCCGATCTCGCGGAAACTCCACCTCGGACGTGTTCGCGGGCTATCGCGCATGACAATCGAAGTCCCCCTGGCCAGCAAGAAGCAGTCGCCACCGGTGAGGGGAATCAGGTCCGGAATGCCTTCGACACTCAGCCAGCAGTTACCGCGCGACAGCATGGCGAAGTGCGCCAAATCTGTGGGTGAAGGTTCTTTGCCGGAAGGGGTGACTTCTTCTTCGGTCTCTTTCTCCTGTATCAAGCCCCACGGCGCTGTGGCTTCGAGCCTGTGCTGACCGAAAGCCGTTACGTGCATCGTTCTGAAGATGTCGGTGATTGGGTCCACGTTTGGCTCCTCTTTTTGGACGAATAGACAACAAATCAGGACTCCTAAGCGGTTCGCGTCCACCGCCAAAGACATCTACTCTACTGTACGGGATGTTCAGATCTACTGAAAGGGAGTAATTATGGGAAAGCTTGAGGGTAAGGTTGCAGTCATCACGGGTGGATCGAGCGGCATGGCGCTGTCAAGCGCCAAGCGGTTCGTTGAGGAAGGCGCCTACGTTTTCATCACGGGCAGGAAGCAGGAGCAGCTCGATGAGGCCGTCAAGCTGATTGGCCGGAACGTGACCGGCGTGCGCGGTGACGCGGCAAATCTCGACGACCTCGATCGCCTGTTCGACACGGTCAAGCGAGAAAAGGGCAAGATCGACGTCCTGTTCGCAAGCGCCGGCAAGGGAGAGGCCGTACCGCTGGGCGAAATTACCGAGCAGCACTTCGACGCGACCTTCAGCCTGAATACGCGCGGAACGCTGTTTACGGTTCAGAAGGCATTGCCGCTGTTCAACGATGGCGGATCGATCATCATGACCGGGTCAAATGCTTCGGTGAAAGGTTTTCCCGGTTGGGGCGTATATGCGGCGAGCAAGTTGGCATTGCGCTCATTCGCGCGTACGTGGCTCAACGAACTGAAGGGCAGGAATATCCGGGTGAACCTGCTGGTCCCCGGGGCTATCGCCACACCGATGCAGGAAGAAGTTCTCACCAAGGAGGCGAAGGAGATGTTCGAATCTCTGATCCCGCGGGGAAAGATGGGGCAATCTGAGGAAGTCGCGACCGTCGCCCTGTTTCTTGCTTCAGCCGATTCGAGCTTCGTGAACGGGGCGGAGTTGTTCGTCGACGGCGGCATGACGGCCATCTAGCGTCTGCAGAGCGCTGCCAGGCGCAGACCTTCCGGCGGCTCGCAAAGTGATTTACCGCGGGACGTTTGTGGAAGGTAGCCACAGAACGGAAGTTGACGTCCCGAGCCGTCGAAAAACAAAAAGGAGAAAACATATGACTAAGAAACATGGACAAAACTTGGCGGGAAAAATTGCGGTCATCACAGGCGGAAGCAGCGGGATTGGGTTGGCCACCGCCAAGCGCTTCGTGGAAGAAGGTGCGCACGTCGTGATCACTGGGCGACGAGAGAAAGAGCTTAAGGAGGCCGAAGCCTTCATCAAGACGAACGTTACGACGGTCGTGGGCGACGTGTCGCGCTTGGAAGATCTGGACCGGCTCTATGCTGTCGTGAAAGAGAAACATGGTCAGATCGACGTATTGTTCGCAAACGCGGGCGCGGGTACAATCGCACCGCTCGCAGTAGCTACTGAGGCTCATTTTAACCAAACCTTCGACGTGAACGTGAAGGGGCTGTTCTTTACGGTGCAGAAGGCCCTTCCCCTCTTCAAAGACGGCGGTTCGATTGTCCTGAACTCTTCGGTCTCGAACGTATTGGGGCTGCCAGGGTTTAGCGCCTACGCCGCGAGTAAGGCGGCGGTGCGCAACTTCGCGCGCGCCTGGACTCTGGAGCTCAAAGACCGCAAGATCCGCGTGAATTCGATGAGCCCCGGGCCAATCGAGACCCCCGCCTTAGAGACAACGACGGGCCTTACCGCTGAACAGGCCGAGCAGGCGGCCGCCCAGTTTTCCTCGCAGATCCCAATGGGTCGCAGGGGCAAGCCCGAGGAAATCGCGGCCGCCGTCACATTCCTCGCCTCCGATGAAAGTTCGTTCATCACCGGCGTGGATCTCGCTGTCGATGGAGGCATGGCGCAGGTCTAACTCCGGCGCGGTCGCTTCTCGAACGTCAGTACTAAAACGAGATCGGAGAAACATTATGAGCTATGCGATTGTAGGATTCGGGAAGATCGGTCAAGCCCTCGCTCACGCCTTCGCCCGTAAAAACATTGATGTGATCGTCGCGAGCCGCCGACCGCCCGAGGCGTTGGCGCCGGAGGCTCAGGCGATTGGACCCACGGTCGCCGCCAAGTCGCTGCGGGATGCGCTTGAGGCCGACACAATCATCTTGGCGGTTCCGTTCGGGGAGCATCGCGAGGTTGCGAAAGCCCTGCCGAGCTGGAAAGGCAAGACGGTGATCGACGCGATGAACGCGTCTGGAGTTCTCCCTGAGGAACTGGATGGCCTCCTGTCCTCCGCCTTCGTCGCGAAGTCGTTCACCGGCGCTAAGCTCGTAAAAGGTTTCAATCACCTGGTTGCCGCCACACTGGCTACCGATTCAATCCTCGAGGGCGGCCATCGGGTCGTCTTTCTATCGAGCGATGACGAGGACGCGATCGCTCCCGTAGCGGATTTGGCCAAACAACTCGGGTTTGCACCCGTCAAGCTGGGAAAGCTCAACGAGGGTGGCGCGCTGGTGCACGCGCGCGGCCGCACCTGGGGTCAGCTGATCTTCCAGGATTTGTTCAAGAAGGAGCAGTAATCGATCTGCGACCGTGTGATGTGGCCCGAGAAGGATGCCCCCCGCGAGCGCAGCGAGGGAGCCGATTTTCCCCATCCCCCCACCCCTACCCCCGCTCTTGACCTGCCTTACGATAAAAGAGTGAAGGCTTTCTTACTCGCGCTGTTCGCGGTGGCACTTCCCCTGGCAGCGCAGGATTCCCCTGTCAAACAAGGCTATGACCATTTCTACAACCTCGAATACGAGCAGGCGATCGCCGATTTCGAGAAAGCCGTCGCGCAGAACCCCGACGATCCGGAACTGCACAACCACCTGGCCCAGGCCCTCGTCTTCAAAGAGATGTATCGCAACGGCGCGCTGGAGAGCGAGCTGGTGTCGGGCAGCAATTCGTTCCTGCGCCGTCCCAAACTCAATCCGTCGCCGGAGACGGAGAAGCGTTTCCTCGACGAAGTGGCGCGCGCCATGTCGCTGGCCGACGCGCGCCTGAAGAAGAATGCCAACGATACCGCCGCCATGTACGCGCTCGGCATCGCGTACGGACTGCGCTCCAACTATTATTGGGTGGTCAAGAAGTCCTGGCGCGATTCCCTCCGCGACGCCACGGCCGCGCGCCGCCTCCACAATCGCATCAGCCAGTTGGAACCGAAGAATGTCGACGCCCGCCTGGTGGAAGGGTTGCACGACTATATCCTCGGCAGCCTCCCCTGGACCTACCGCATGTTCGGATTCCTGGTCGGGATCCACGGCGACAAGGAAGAAGGCATCCGCATCGTGCAGGACGTGGCCAAGAACGGCGATCAGAATAAGGTCGACGCCGAAATCTTCCTCTGCGCGCTGTATCGCCGCGAGAATCAGGCCGCGCGCGCGGTCCCGCTGGTGCAGGATCTGATCCGCCGCTTTCCCCGCAATTACCTGCTTCGCCTCGAACTCTCGCAGATGTACAGCATGGCGAACGACAAGGCGCATGCGCTGCAGGCCGTGGAAGAAGTGGCCGCGCTCAAGAAGAACCACGCGCCCGGATACGACCGCATCCCCTGGGAGAAAATCTACTTTCAGGAAGGGACGATTCAGTTCTGGTATCGCGACCTGGACGACGCGCTCGAAAACCTGAAGAAGGTCGCCGGCGCCTCTGCGTCGGACGACGTGGATCTAAACAGCGGAGCCTTTGCCTGGCTGCGGATGGGACAGATCTACGACATGACTCATCGACGCAGCCAGGCACTGGACGCTTACCGCAAAGCCATCGCCTACGCCCCCGACGCGGAGGCGTCACAGGAGTGCAAGAAGTACCTGAGTACACCGTATCGGCGCTGATCGTCTAATTCTGCGGTGGCGCCGCGGTCACTCCGTCGTCGATCGTCAGTTTGACCGGCTGTTCGATGTATTTTGCATCCTTCCCCGATGTCAATACCATCAGCGTGAGGCGTCCAGCCGCTTTGACCGGAATTTTGAACTTGATGGAGGTCGCCGTCTGCTCCGTCAGTTCGACCGGCAGGTCGTTCTTGCCGTCGGTCAGAAAAACCTTTGCCACCAGCTCTTTCTGCAGGTTTTCGCCGGAGATGGCGATTATGTCGCCCTTTTTCCCGCTCTGAGGGTCTACAGACGTCATCCGGGGCATGGCCTGTTGCGCGTAGCCCACGAAACTCGCGGCCACGAGAAGGGAAACAACAAAAGACAGTTTCATCTGAAATATCTTCCTTCGCCTTCAATGCTATGTCCATTGCAGTCTAAATACAAGGGCGGTGTTGAGAATTACGACTTCGGAGGTGCCTGCGCGCGCAAGAATCGGGTAGAATGAAGGCGGAGCGTTGTCTGCGAAGCAGGTGCTGGTCCACCTATTTTGATCCAACACTATCAAAATAGGGAGTCCTTCTCGAACGCGCTGGTGAGCAAGCTCTTAGCCGGATGCATGCCGGTTCGGCGAGGGAGAAGCCTAAAGGCGCGCGGGGGACGCCCACCTTGTTTACAAGCGAGGGTCAATGACCGGGGGTCGGTACGGCCGAGTGGTGCGCTCCACACTTCACTTCTCAATCGCGATTCTACTATCTGCAATCATACCGCTTCGATAACTTTAGTCAGCAATCGGCAGTAAGTCCCAGCTAACGATAGTTAGCAGATTCGTTAAACTATCAAATTTCTGTACTAACTTTGGGTTGTTAACTCTTGCGGATGCAGCGCGGATGGGCTGTAATACCGAAGGAGGCAATAGATGTCCCAGTACCTACATTACTTCTGGCGCGAAGAGGACGGACAGGATCTCATCGAATACTCACTCCTGATCACTTTCATCGCGATAGCCTGCGCCGCGCTCATCGGCAGCGGCCGGTCTGCAGTGAACAGTATCTGGACGTCGACCAACTCCCACCTCGGCGTCGCCAATACGCAAGCCGGCGGTTAGTTTTAGACAACGCACGGCCATCTTCATTGTGGGAAAATAGGTTTTCACCTATTGAAATCAATGAGGAAACTCGCGTTCATTCTTCTCTTCCCCGTGCTCGGCATGGCGGTGGACTCCCAGGCCTCGCTGAACAGTGTTGCCGGCATGACAGGCAAAGTCCCCGGCGAATTTGCGGCCGACGCACTGATCCGGCTGGCCGGCGTCGATTCTGCCGAAAAAGCGCTCAGAGTCGACCTGCTCAACCAGGCATTCGAAAAGGCCGCCGGCGCTCAGGAGTCGATCAAGCGCCAAGCCGCCATTGTAAAGATCGCCGGCGCAGCCAGTTTCCTGAACCGCGCCTTCGCCCAGGACCTGGATGCCACGTCCTTGCGGCTGCGCGCCGTGGATGCCATGGCGAAGCTCGATCCCGAACGCGCGGCAGCGCTTTTCCAGCGGATTCCCACGCTGCATGTTCCCAAGCTGACCTGCTCGGATTTCATGGCCTACAGCGTGGCGCCGTATTACGAAGCGCTGGCGCGCATCGGGCCGCAGGCGCAGGCGGTGAAGCAACTCGATTCCATGGCGAATCCCGTGGAGATCGGGCCGGCCACGAAGGTCGTGCTGGCGGCGTCCAGCAATGGCGATTTCCAGGCGCGCCTGACGGCATTCACGGCGGCGCTGCGCAAGATCTCGGGCGACGATCGCAGCTTCACCTTCGCCGGCGATGTCGGGCCGCAAATTCTACCCGTTGTGGAGGAGGCCAAGAAGCGGAAACTGTCCCCGCTGCAGCTACTGGAGGCCTACCGGCTGTACTTGGTGACCAACGAACAAACCTCGCGATGCTCCGATGATGACCTGATGGGGCCGGCGACGGAATCGACCTACGTTCTGGCCACGGGAGCGCCGCTGATCGGTGGCGAGGGCGCCGGCTTCTTTAACGACAAGCTGCGCATGCCTCCCCTGCTGCCCATCCAGGAGTCGGAAGTCACGCCCACCCGGCTGGAGGGTGTGGCGGAAGGTCTGCGCGGCTGCGAAGATACCGGCTGTCAGGCCATCGGCGAGGAGTACAACGAGCTGATCTTCAATCCCGAGACACGCGCGCCGTATCCACCGGCCGAAAAGAGCAGTCCGCAGTGGCAGTCGAGAGTCCAGAAACTGCTGACCGCGATGTCCGAATGGAAGCCCGGGACGGCCGTGACTCCGGCGCAGTATTACCGTTACAAGAGCGCCACCTACTGGAATATCTTGAGCCTGGTTCCAGCCGGACCGCTGCAGGAAGAAGTCGTGAAGGCCATGGTCGACTTCACCGAGAACAGCGATCTCCAGAAGGACCACCGCCTCGAGTGGTTGCTGCCGGCCAACATACTCATCGGTCGGATGGCGATGGATCCCCTCGGTCCGGGCAAGTTTGCGGCCCGTCTGCGCGAGTCCAAAGATCCGGTGATCGCGATGTATTCGGCGCTCGAAGTGGTCGCCCCTCGCTCGCCCGACAAGATCATGTCGCTGCTGTAGCGTAGGCCTAAAGCACGTCGGCGAAACCGCGCTTCATATACCGAAAGAACAGGCCGCCCAGAACGAAAGCAGTCACGCCGTACGCCGCCAGCATTGCCAGATCTTGCCAACGGGGCCAGCCGGACGTGAGCAGCAGGCCGCGATAGGCGCGCACGGCATAGAACATCGGATTGGCCCGCAGCACCGGCCGCACCACTGGCGGGAATTTCGTATCGTCGAACATGATCGGCGTGGCCCAGAACCAGACCACCAGCACGACGCTGAGCACCTGGGCGGTATCGCGAAGAAAGACGTGCAGGCTGGCGACAATCCAGCCGATTCCCACCGCGAGCAAGCCGATCAGAAACGTATAGAGCGGCAGAACGATCAGAAAGATACTGATCTGATTCCGAGCCACGGCGAACGCGGCGATCATCAAGGACAGCGCCAGCGCGTGGCTGACCAGCGAGGAAAGGAACACCGACACCGGCACGATTTCCGCCGGAAACACCGTCTTGGTGATCAGGTTGGACTGATCCAGCAGGCTGGACGCCGACCGCTGGACAGTCTCGCTGAACAGCAGCCACGGCAGCATGCCGGCAAAAATGAAGAGCGCGTAGGGTACGCCTTCGGGTCCCTTTTCGCCAAGACAGACGCCGAAAACGAACCACCAGCTGCCGAGCAGGACGAGAGGATGAATAAGACCCCAGATCCAGCCAATCGCCGAACCGACGAAGCGCTGCTGGAAGTCGCGGCGGACCAACTGGAACAGAAGGCTGCGCCGCTCCACCAAATTCCGCAAAAATAGCGTTCCGGGGAGTCGCCTGGGCACAATAAAACGGCATAGTACCATTTTTTTCAATAACTTGCAATCGACTCTAATTGCTTGACAATGCCCTCGCTAGGCTGCTAAAGTTTCAGTTTCGTTTCAACTGTTTGTAATAGCCCCATCCGGGTTTCGAAAGGCAGGGGAAGTGCATTTCGATTTTTTTCTATCCGGCCGGAGAAGACTATGAAGCAAGAATATTTCGTCTTAGTGCTGGCGCATTCGCTGCGCGGCAGGCTTCGTCGGATTCATATCCCGCATACGGCTGTTTACGCGGTCCTGGCGCTCGCTCTCCTCGGTTGTTTCTCCGCCCTCGGTTTCGTGGCCAGTTATGCCCGCATGGCCCTCAAGGTAGCCAATTACAACGCGTTGAGGCGGGAAGCCGATAGCCTCCGCAACCGCTATCAGAGTCTCCAGAAAGTCGTCAGCCAGACCAATCAGCAACTCGCCACCCTCGAAATCTACGCCAAGGAAGTCACCGTCGCTTACGGAATTAAGCAGAAACTCGAAGGCCCGTCGGATTTAGCGGCGGAAGGCAAGCTGGTCCCGACCTTCGCCGAGAGCCTGGAAGATTATTCCTATCTCCGCACCACCAAGGTCCTCGCCCTCCAGGGCCACCGCGCGCGCACCCTGTTCACACCCGCGGTCGCTTCGACGTTGAACCTCTGGCCGGTGGAAGGCCGACTCATGGGCGCTTTCGGCCGCCGGACGGACCCGTTCTCGGGTGAAGGCGCCATGCACATGGGCGTCGATATCAGCGCCCCGACTGGCACCCCGGTCCGCGCCACCGCCGATGGCACCATCGTCTTCGCGCAGGTGGAGAGCGGCTACGGCAAGCTCATCCGCGTCGATCATGGCAATGGTGTCCAGACCTACTACGCGCACCTCTCCAGGTTCTACGTCAACGTAGGCCAGGACGTGCACCGCGGGGAGATCATCGGCGCAGTCGGCACCACCGGCCGCGTCACCGCACCGCACTTGCATTACGAAGTCCGCATGGGCGGCGCTCCGATGAATCCGGGCCGGTTCCTGGCGAACGCGTCGGTTTACCAGCCGCTGCCAGTGCACCACGACCCGTTCATTAATCCCTAATCTTCTCTCAAGCTACACGGTGCGTGTGCCACAATTGCCATATATGCGCGCACTCCTAGCGGCGTTTGCCCTCGCGGCATGCGCTTGCGGCCCGTCCATCGAAGCCGGCACCACACCCGAATACACCTACCGGGTGGTCCACACGTATCCGCACGACCGCGGCGCCTTCACGGAAGGACTCTTCTATCTGGACGGATTCCTGTACGAAGGCACGGGCGAGCCCGGCTTTTCCGACATCCGCAAAGTGAAACTGGAGACCGGCGAAGTCCTGCAGCGCCATAACATTCCCGACGAGTATTTCGGCGAGGGCATCATCGCTTGGAAGGACCGGCTGCTGGAATTGACCTGGACCACCGAGGTCGGCTTCGTCTACGACCTGAACACCTTCACGCCGCAGAAGCAGTTCCACTATCCCGGACAGGGCTGGTCGTTCACCTCCGACGGCAAGCGAATCTTCATGGACGACGGCACGCCCCAGATTCGCATCTGGGACCCGGAGACGCTGCAGGAAACCGGGCGCATCAACGTGACCGAGAACGGCAAGTCCATCGACCAGTCGCCGAATTGGTGCAGCGATTCAAACTCGCGCTGCCTCAACGAAATGGAGTGGGTGAAGGGCGAGATTTACGCCAACATCTGGATGACCGAGAAGATCGTCCGCATCGATCCGGCTACCGGGAAGGTAGTGGGCTGGATCGACTGCACGGGCCTGCTCACACCCCAGGATCGCATCGAGGACGGCCCGCGGCCCACCGACGTCCTCAACGGCATCGCATACGACGCCAAAGGCGACCGCCTGTTCGTCACTGGAAAGCGCTGGCCCAAACTCTTCGAAATCAAGCTGGTGAAAAAGACTGGTGCTGAATAGGCAACACGCGTGGCGCGTGGCCGCGTTGTGGGCGCTGGCGCTGATCGCTTATTCGAACTCCTTTCAGGGCGGCATGGTTTTTGACAATGCCACGGCCATTCTGAAGGACCCGCGCGTCCACGCGGTAAACGGTCAAAACCTGCAGCTCATCGTCAACGAGGAATACTGGTACAACAGTTCGACCACGGGACTCTACCGTCCGCTCACCACGCTTAGTTACCTGGTCAATTACGCGGTGCTGGGGAACGGTCCGAATCCGGCAGGGTATCACTGGTTCAACTTCCTGGTGCATGCGGCCAACATGCTGCTGGTTTACCTGCTCGGGCTGGCGCTCCTGGACGACGACTACTGGGCGCTGGCGCTGGCCGGACTCTGGGGCCTGCATCCGCTGCTCACCGAGGCGGTCACCAACATCGTCGGGCGCGCCGACCTGATGGCGGCCTTCGGAGTGCTGGCCGGTCTGCTCTGTCACATACACGCCGCCGCGGCCGCGGGCCGGCGCCGCTGGGTCTGGCTGGCGGGACTCGCGGTTTCGGCGTGCATCGGCCTCTTCTCCAAGGAAGCGGCGGCGGTGCTGCCGGCGGTCATGTTGCTGTACGATCTGACGTGGCCGAAGCGTGCGGCTTGGCGACGGCGCTTCGCGGGGTATGCGGCGATGGCCCTACCCTTCGCCGTGTTCTTCCTGCTCCGCGCCGAGTTGCACGCGCACCTGCCCGTCGGCCTAATCCCATATGCCGACAATCCGCTGTTCGGGTACGACTTCTGGACGGCGCGGCTGACAGCGGTGAAGATCATCGGCAAGTACATCGCGCTGTTCTTCTGGCCGGCGCACCAGTCGGCCGACTATTCGTACAACTCCATTCCACCGGGCGGAAGTTGGGTCGCGGTGGTGGTGTGCATCGCGGGAATCGCGGGGCTGGTGCTGTCGTACCGCAGGTCCAAGCCGCTGTTCTTCTTCCTGGCCTTCTTCTTCGGCACGCTGGCGCCGACCTCCAATCTGCTCCTGCTGATCGGCAGCGTGATGGCCGAACGCTTCGTCTACCTACCGGCGATGGGGCTGGCCGGATGCGTGGTGGTGCTGGCGGCGAGCTTACCGGAGAATCGCGTGGCGCTGGCGGCGATTGGCGCAATCTGCGTAGCTTTGGCGGCCGCCACGTACCTGCGCAATCCCGCATGGCACGACGATGTCGGACTGTGGACCAGCGTGGCGCAGGCGTATCCCGAGAACTTCAAGGCGCACACGACGCTGGCCGAACAGTTCGCCGATCGTGGGCAGATCGACCGCGCAGTGGCGGAGTCGGACCGGAGCCTGGAGATCCTCGCGGGCCTGCCTGACGAGCACAACACGCCCCGTCCGTTCGCCACGGCGGCGATGTGCTACCGCCTCAAGGGCGATTACCAGAAGGCCGTGGCCGCGCTGGAGCATGGGCTGAAAGTCGAAGCGCTGGAAATCGTGCAGATTCGCCAGATCAACGCGGAGCACGGCAAGCGCGTGAAGCCGACCGGTTGGCCGCCGCTCTACGTCGAGTTGGCTCGAACGTTTCAGGACGGCGGCCAGTGGGATCGCGGCGCCATTGTGTTGATCGAAGCGATCGAGGACGGCAACACCTCGCCGCTACTCAGTTCCGAACTCGTGGCGCTGTACCGCAAGTCCGCCCCCAACAGTTGCGCCGTCCGCGTGACCGGAGCCACGGCCTCCATCGACGCGAACTGCCCCCTCGTCCACTCTCACCTCTGCGCTGCCGCCCAGCTACTTCCCTCGCCGCGCTCGACTACTGTCGCGCAAAGCTTCGGGTGTCAATGATTCGGCCCCAGATCAACCCTCGCCCACTCCACACCTCTGCGCTGCCGCCCAGCTACTCCCTTCGCCGCGCTCGACGAGCGCTTGCTCATTACTTCCCCGCTCCGGTTCAGCTACATGCACGAACGAGCAATTTACATGGTGAACTCCTTTCAGTTCACAAGATCAAGCCAGGCTTAACCTGGTATTCCAGATATCTTCTATTTCGCAGGCGGGAAATACCACAACAGGATCGACTTGCCGACGCGCTCCTGGGGCTTGATTGCATCGGGCCACAGGACGAGGCGGGACTCCTTCCAGAGGCCGACGCCGATGGCGTTCCAGCCGACTGACGGGGTCATTTGATTCAGCTTGTAGATCTTGGGAAAGCCGTGCTCCTTCTCCCAATCGCCTACGATATACCGGTCGAAGGACACGCTGGTGGCGCCGACCTCGTGGAGGCGGGTGGCTAGGCGCTTGAGATCCTGTCCCCAGTCGAGGTCCGAGTCCGCGAGGATTTTCTCCGGCTCGCTGCCTGCCAGGGCGTTGAAATACGGCAGATAGTCGGGATGGCTGAGAATCGACGAGCCGGCGTACCACAGCAATAGGACGCCCAGGCTGATCCGCACCCAGCGCTTCACTTCGCCCAATTCCATCATCCGCACCAGCGCCATGGCGGCGAGCATCGTAAAGCCCAGGTAGATCGGCAGGATGTGTCGCACCCCGATATTGATGCTGCTAAACAGGCTGGGAATCAGGATGGCGGAGGAGAAAGCCAGGGGCACCCAGGCGCGGGCGTACATCGGTTTTTTGCGGAACACCAGCGCCACGCCGACGCCCAGCAGCGCCAGAAATGCCAGCGGGGTCTTCACTGCCAGTGCGACGGGGAAGAACCAGAAGAAGCCGTTGTGTCCGCGGACTCCCAGCAGGTACGAATCGTGGCCCGCGGCATTGTGTTCCATCACCTGCCGGATGCCGGCGAATAATTCCGGCGCGGGCAGACGCAGGTGCGCGATGCCGGAATCGCCAAAGGAGAAGCGGAAGCCCGCCCAGATAACCGTGATCGCCACCAGGATGGCCAGCCCGAACGACGGGATGAGCCGGCGCACCGCCGCGCCCAATTCGCCCCAGCCGCGCCGCTCGGTGAAGAGATACCAAGCCAGACAGGCGCCGACGGCCGCGGGGAAGAACAGCAGGGCCGAATACTTGGACAGCACCATCACACCGGTGGCCGCGCCGAATCCGGCGGCCGCGGCCCATGACGGCCGTTCCAGCCAGTAGTAGCCTGCGACGAAGGCCGCGGCCATCCCGGCGGTACACGCCATGTCGGTGGTCGCGAGGCCGCCATGGCCCAGAATCGGCGGCAGGAAGCTGAAGAGGAAAACCGCCGCCACGGCGACCCGCCGGTCGTAGAACCGTACGCCCCACCAGTAGAGCATCGCGCAGGCCAGCCAGAAGAACGGCAGGTTTCCGAGCCGCGCCAGCAGGAGCGTGCGGTCGTAATGATGGCCCGAATAGAGGATGGCGATGCCTTCGTAGGACATGGCGAGGAACTTCTCGCGCGGCGTGTTCTGAGAACGGATGCCGCTCAAATAAGGACCGATCGCCGCCGCCACGCGCGCCAGCGGCGGATGCTGCGGCTCCCACCGATAGACGCCTTTGTCCAGCCACTCCATGCCGCAGGCGACATGCGCCGGCTCGTCGGAGGTGTGGTTGTAGACCGTGTAGGTCGCGGCCATGCGAAGGGATGCGAGGAGAATGAGGGCAATCGTAAGGACGAGGCTGTATTTTTCTACAAAAGCGAGGATTACGCGCTCAGGACCGGGCGAAAGAACTGTGGCAGTCGTGATGTTCTTCCGGTCTGCTTTGGAGGCTCGGCCCATAAGTACACTTTATCGCGTAGCCGCATAGTAAAAACAAAAGCCGGACGTCCGCGAGGAGCGCCCGGCCTTCGGTAATGGTGGACTGTTAGAGCAACCGCCGGTTAGAACCGGTAGTAGGCTCCGATCTGGATCACCCGGGGGTTGTAGTTCATGCTGGTGATCTTTCCAAACGTAGTGCTGTTGATGGTGAACGGTCCCGTTGCCCCGTAGTCTCCGGAAGTGGGAGGCACGTAGAACGTGGGGTGGTTCATGTAGTTGAAGAAGTCGAAATGCATGTCCAGATGATGCCGTTCAGTGATATTGAAAGACTTCATCATGGAAGCATCCCAGCTCCACTGCCACGGACCGGAGAACATGCGCCGTTGGGAACTCCCCACCTGGCCTGCGACCGGGTTGAAGAAGATCTGCCCTGCGAAGGGGCTGGAACCGGCCGGAGCCGCGCCGCGCCCGTCACCGCTGATATTGATGAGTGACGGAGAGATGAAGTACGGACCATTGCCGGTCATGAACAGACTGTCGGTGAGAGACTTCAGAGCATTCCCACCCGACCCGACGATGGAGGCTGTGTTGGTGCTGGTGGAACGGGCAGCCCGGTTCAGGGTACCGTATCCGGAAAGAATGGAGTAAGGCGAACCGGACTCGTAACTCCAGATACCGCTGACACTCCATCCGCCGATCACCGTGTTGGTGAATTTGTTGCCGCTCCATCTCTTACCCTTCCCATAGGGAAGTTCATAGTAGTAGTTGGCTTTGAACACGTGGTTCTGGTCGAACGGAGAACGGGCGTATTCCAAGCCGGGATTGTTATTGTCCAGCAGAGGTTCCAGACCGCTCTGCGCGTCGCCCGTGGTGTTGGAAAGGCTCTTGCTGAACGTATAGCTGAATTGCATCTGAAGACCGGAATGCATTCTCCGGGTGATTTCCGTCTGCAACGCGTGATACGTCGAATACCCGCCGTTGGTCATCACGTTGGCGCCCTGCACCTTGGGGTTGGTGTAGAAGGCGACGGAATTGTTCCAGCCATTCACCATGTATTGGTTGGCCAGTTCGCCCACCTGACCCTGCTGCAAGTAGGTCTGGATAGTCGAATTGGTGAAGTTGCCGCCGTTGAAGAGGAGCGGGAAAACAGTCAATTGCTGGCTGCCCGCGATGTTGGCATTGTAGGAGCCGTTGTAGCTGCCATTGGCTTTCTGCGATAGGGCGGCGTTGCTTTGGGCTTTCTGGAAATCGGCCAGGAAACCGTTGGCGTTGTATAGGATCTGGTTGTAATCCACGCCGCGAATCATAGCGCTTCCATGGTTTCCAACGTAGCGTGCGGAGATCAGGGTTCCCCTGATCTCGTGTTGGACGCCCAAAGTCCACTGATGCACATACGGCGTCGCCAGATTGGGATCGGGCATTCCAGTGGCGCTAGTGCTGGTAATCGCGTAGTTATCGGCCAACGTGCGCGGCACCTTGTAGGTGGGGGACACCACGGTGGGAGGCGCGGTCAGATTGGAGACCAGGTTCGACATCGTGTTTCCGAAACTCAGGCCACTGCTGGTGCCCACACTGTTGCGGATGGCCGCGACAACGTTATCGTTCACGAAGTTCAACATGTAACCACCGCGGATCGAAGTCTTGCCGTCCTTGAACGGATCCCAGGCAAAGCCCACATTGGGCGCGAAGTTGTTCTTGTCGGCTTTGTAAAACGGCCGGCCGGAAGGTCCGCCGATGAAGTTCAATACGGCGTTGGGGTCGAGGACCGTGGTTCTTACGTCGTTGTTTTCGAGGACCGGAGCAAGATACAGGCCGTCCTTCTCATCCAGCGGACTCCAATATTCGTACCGCATGCCGAGGTTCAGAGTCAGGTTGGGACGTAGCTTCCATTTGTCCTGGAAGTAGGCGGAATACGTATCCCAGCTGAAGTTGCGCAGGTTCGTCGCTCCCGGAACAAAACCGGAGTTGGCGCTGGTCACGTTGAAGGTCTGGCTGGCGCTGCTGATGATTCCGGCCAGGTTGGAATACAGGCTGTTGGCGGTACTAGCGGCGCTGGAGTTGCCGCCCGGCAGGTCGGCGACGGTAATGCCTGTGGTGTTCGCGGTGCTGATTCCCAGGTTGTAAGTGGGAACGATTCCGGCGTCGTTGAAGGGCGCAGTGCGCAAGAACTGCGTCTGGATACCGAAGGTGAACTCGTGATGGCCTTTGAGCCATGTGCCATTGTCCTGAACGTTATAAGTGTTGACCTTACGGCCCTGGTTCAGGAAGGTGTTCACGGGGTTGCTGAACATGAGACCACCGACGATTTGCTTCGGATAGGCGTCAGCATCCAGGAAGGAAGTGTCGCTGCGCATGAAGCCGCCGCGCATTTCGTTGGTCAGCGTGGGCGATGCGGTCCAGCGCCAGCTCAATGCAAGAAGATTATCCTGAATGGTGTTGCTGACAGGAGGAATGGTGGTAAAGAACGCGCCCTGATCGGGCCGGTCGGTGGGGTTCTTGATGTAGTTGTAAGTGGCGCTGAAGCCGTGCTTTGAATTGAGATAATAATCGCCTTTGAACACGAACTGGTCACGGAACTCATTGCCGCGAGCATTGAAGCGGTAGCTGGCGGTGTTGAGGCCGTCGCCGGTTTCCGTACCGTTTGCGGCAGGCAATTGCGCAATCGCCGCTTTGACGGTGGGATCGGTCACAAAATTACGCAGGCTGGCTAGCGGTATCGTCCGAATGGCACCGGAGGTGTCTTTGTAGGTGTAGATGCCGTTACGCGCCGGGTCCGTCAGGACGGTGCGCAGCGTGCTGGTCTGCTGCTTATTCCGGTACAGCTCGTAATTCGTGTAAAAGAAGAGTTTGTCGCGAACGATGCGGCCGCTGAGAGCTGCGCCCGGCTGGTTCAGATCGAGAAAGGTGCGGTTGGTGCCGTGCTGGTTGTTAAACCAGTTGTTGGCTGCCAGCGCGCTGTTGCGGTTGTACCAATAAACGCGAGCGTGATAGTCATTGGAGCCGCTCTTGGTGGAAAGCACCATTTGGGATGCGCCGCCGCCGACTCCCGCACTCGCATTCGACGTGTTCACAGTGATCTCGGCCACCTGATCGATGGTGGTGCGCATGGGCGCGTAATCCAGATCGTTGGTGCGGATGAAATTGTCCTGGATGTTGATACCATCCAGCGTCACGCTGACGAAGGAAGGCCGGAGTCCGTTAACGGTAGTGGTGTTACTGCCGGAAGTCACGCCCGCCTGGGTCTGGAAAAGGGTGGTCACCTGCCGCCCCAAGACCGGAAGGTTCTGAACCTGAGTGGCCGTAATGGTGGACGTATTTTCGTTGCCGGAGAGTTGCACCGTAGTGGCATCCGCGGCGACTTCCACGCTGGTGGTGGCCGACTGGACCTCCATTTTGACGGCGCCCACGGCGCGGTCCTGCAGCGGATCGACCTTCACACCGCGCAGAATCGTCCTGGTAAAGCCAGAGGCTTCTACGCCGACGTCGTAGGTGTCGGGTCTGACTGCCATGAAAGCAAAAAGGCCAACTTCGTTTGTCTTTCCCGTCAACACGGGTTCCTTACCGCCGGGAACGAACACATTCACGGTAGCGCCGGGAATGGCAGCCCCGGTCTGGTCAACAACGCTTCCGCTCAAACGACCCGCAACCTGTGCGTTCACGTTAAGAGCAACAAAGAGGAACACGGCGATCAGGCCGAGCCTATAGCGGAACTTCCGTATCATCAACATATTCTCCGGGAGACACGAAGCGGCAGTAACTGCTTGATATGCAGCTTCGATTATTTAAACCTCTCACCAAATTCCGGACGCGGCTATGCCACGGACGGCTAATCCGGAACACAAAAGAGGAGCCCTAAATGCGCAAGCCTGCGCGCCGTACCAGAAGAGCACCTAACCTCAGCAACAAAGAGATGTGTTCAGTATAACCAGATTGCCTAAAGCATTTCAATTGTTTCGGAGCTTAATGTACCTTAATGCGTAGAAAAAATCCTCGCCTGCGGAAAAACCGCGTGGCCGTGTGCCATAGTGGAAATCCAGGCCAAGCGCGTGATTGCTAGAAAAACAGATCCGACTGGAGTGTGGATCGCTGTCCGCCGCCCTCTACT
>Ga0207695_10004533_pt1 | contig 18908 bp, 15 predicted proteins | sample KBSC54metaG_FD_184354 | JGI IMG/M metagenome (GOLD analysis project Ga0207695, IMG submission 184354) | Corn rhizosphere microbial communities from Kellogg Biological Station, Michigan, USA - KBS C5-4 metaG (SPAdes) (version 2) | ecosystem: Host-associated > Plants > Roots > Rhizosphere > Soil... | reverse complement strand
CATGCTGACCAACTTCCGCACCGTGAAGCAGTCGGTTGCCCGCCTGAAAGAGCTGGAAGCCGCTGAAACCGACGGCAGCTTCGAGAAGCTGGTCAAGCACGAAGTGCTGGCCCGTCGCCGTGAGCGCGACAAGCTGGAGAACTCGCTGGGCGGCATCAAGGACATGAACCGTCTGCCCGACGCGCTGTTCGTGATCGATATCGGCCACGAAGACATCGCCGTCCAGGAAGCCAAGAAGCTCGGCATCCCGGTCATCGCGGTGGTCGACACCAACTACAACCCGGAACTGGTCGACTACGCCATCCCGGGTAACGACGACGCCATCCGCGCGATCCAGCTGTACGCCCACGCCGCAGCCGACTCGATCCTGGAAGGCAAGGCCGCTGCGCCGTCCGCCGCCCAGGGCGATGCCAACGAATTCGTCGAACTCGACGAAGAAGGCAACCCGGTCGCCAAGGAAGAGCGCAAGGCCGCTCCGCCGCGTCGCGACAACCGCGGCCCGGCCAAGAAGGGCGCTGGCGCGCCGCGTCGTGATGGTGGCCGTGGCGGCCGCCGTGGCAGCGACGAGTCGTCGACGGACGCCGAGTAAGTCTTATCGCCCCGGCCTTCACACGCCGGGGCGCATTCAAGCATCCGAGGAATACAGATGAGCAATATTTCCGCACAACTGGTCAAGGAACTGCGCGAGCGGTCCGGCGCCGGCATGATGGAATGCAAGAAAGCGCTGACCGAGAACAACGGCGATATCGAAGCGTCGATCGAATGGCTGCGCAAGAACGGTTTGGCCAAGGCCGACAAGAAGGCCGACCGCGTCGCCGCCGAAGGTCGCATTGCAGCTGCCCAGGCCGGCGGCAAGGCCGTGCTGGTCGAAATCAACAGCGAAACCGATTTCGTTGCCAAGGCGCCGAACTTCATTGAATTCACCGGCACGATCGCGGACGCCGCGCTGAAGTCCGGCGCGACCGATATCGACGCGCTGAAGGCTGCAGCCTACGGCACCGGCGGCACGGTCGAAGAGGCCGCAAAGGCCCAGACCGCGACCATCGGCGAAAAGATCGAAGTCCGTCGCATCGCCCGCGTCGAGAACGATGGCCCGTTGGCCACCTACTCGCACGGCGGCCGTATCGGCGTGATCGTGGCGCTCAAGGGCGGCTCGGAAGAGCTGGCCAAGGGCATCGCCATGCACGTTGCCGCCATGAACCCGCCGCACATCAAGCCTGAAGACGTGCCGGCCGAGTTCGTCGAGAAGGAAAAAGAGATCGCGCTGAGCCAGATGACCGACAAGGACAAGGCCAAGCCGGCCGACATCCTGGACAAGATCATCTCCGGCAAGATCAACAAGATCGTCTCGGAAGTGACCCTGGTCGGCCAGCCCTACGTGCTGGACACCAACGTCACCGTCGGCGACGCGCTGAAGAAGGAAGGCGCCGACGTGGTCAGCGTCGTTCGTCTGGCCGTCGGCGAAGGCGTCGAGAAGATCCAGGAAGACTACTTGGCCGAAGTGGCCAAGGCGATGCAGGTCTAAGGGCCGCGCCGCCTCACTTCTGGACACTGAAAAGCCGTGGGAAACCACGGCTTTTTTTATGCCCGAAGAATGAGGAATGAGTGAAGAGGAGTCAGAGGCGAGAAAAGAATGCGAGCGAGCCTCGTTTCTCGAACCGGAGGGCCGAACCCTACGAAAGCCCTCGCCCCCTAGCACACGGTCCATTACAATACGCCCGTTTTGCCCCACACAATTCGGAGACCCCATGAGCGAACAGCTTAAGTACCAACGCATCCTGCTCAAACTCTCCGGCGAAGCTTTGATGGGCGAGTCCGACTACGGCATCGACCCCAAAGTGATCGGCCGCCTCGCCGACGAAATCATCGAGATCCAACGAGCCGGCATCCAGATCGGCGTAGTGATCGGCGGCGGCAACATTTTCCGCGGCGCCGGCCTGGCAGCAGCCGGTATGGACCGCGTCACGGGCGACCACATGGGCATGCTGGCCACGGTCATGAATGCCCTGGCGATGCAGGACGCGATCGAAAAGCGCGGCGGTTTTGCACGCGTGATGAGTGCAATCCAGATTCACGACGTGGCAGAGGACTTTATCCGCCGCCGCGCCGTGCGCCATATCGAAAAAGGTCGCATCGTGCTGTTCGCAGCCGGTACCGGCAATCCGTTTTTCACGACCGACTCGGCCGCGGCTCTGCGCGCAGTGGAAGTCGGCGCCCAGCTGCTACTCAAAGCCACCAAGGTCGACGGCGTCTATTCGGCAGATCCGGCCCGCCACGCCGACGCAACGCGTTATGAAAACCTCGATTACGACCAGGTCATCGAACGCAAGCTCGCCGTGATGGACACCGCTGCCATCGCCTTGTGCCGCGACCACAACATGCCGCTACGCATCTACGACATGACCGTGCCGGGCAACCTGATGCGGATCATGCGCGGTGAGGCGATCGGCACCCTCGTCGACTGACATCGCGTGAGAGGCAACGGGTTAGGAGGGTGCTTCGCCTTTACTCCTAACCCCTTGGCTCCTGCCCTAACCCCCGCCACCAACACGCCTGCTATACTCAGCGGCTTGCACGTTTCCAGGGTGATACCCATGCTCAACGACATCAAGAACGATGCCCAGACCCGCATGGGCAAGAGCATCGACTCGCTCAAGCACGATCTGACCCGCCTGCGTACCGGCCGCGCCAGCACGTCGCTCGTCGATAACATCCGCATTTCGGCCTATGGCTCGGAAATGCCGCTCAACCAGGTCGCATCGGTGAGCCTGGGCGACTCTCGCTCCATCAACATCACGCCCTTCGACAAGAGCCACGTGAGCGCTATCGAAAAGGCGATTCTCGCCTCGGACATCGGCATTACGCCGAACACCGCCGGCACCGTGATCCGCCTGAACATGCCGCCGCTCACCGAAGAGCGCCGCAAGGAACTGGCCAAGCACGTCTCGCACGAAGGCGAGAATGCGAAGATCGCGATCCGTAATGTGCGCCGTGATGCACTGCAGCAGGTCAAGGACCTGTTGAAGGAAAAGACCATCACCGAGGACGACGAACGTCGTGCCGAGGACGACATCCAGAAGCTCACCGATCGTTTCGTCAAGGAAGTCGACGACGTCGTGAAGCACAAGGAACATGAGTTGATGTCCGTCTGACGGTCATCAAGGCCGCCCGCTCCGGGGGAGCTGGGCGGCATCCATGCATAATCGACACATCGGGAAGTGCATCAACGTCGCGTCAAGGCGCACACCCGCCCTTCATCCGCTCGAAGCGGCCTCGCTCACTGAGAAGAAGGCAGCACGGTTTCGCCCTTGCACATCCATGACTGATTCCAAGCCCAGCCCCGTCCCGCGCCACATCGCCATCGTGATGGATGGCAACGGCCGTTGGGCGAAAGCACGCCATCGCCCGCGCACCTTCGGCCACAACGCAGGCCGCAAGGCTGTGCGCGAAGTGATCGAGGGCTGCATCCGCCAGGGTGTTTCGGCGCTGACGCTGTTCGCGTTCTCGAGCGAGAACTGGAACCGTCCGGAAGACGAGGTCGGCGCCTTGATGGAATTGTTCGTGCGCGCGCTCGACAAAGAGGTAGACGAACTGCATGAACAGCAGGTTCGTGTGCGCTTCGTCGGCGATCTGACCGCCTTCGAAGCGGGCTTGCGCCAGCGGATGAATGCAGCGATGTCGCGCACGGCAGCCAACACGCGGCTGCAACTGAACGTAGCGGTCAATTACGGCGGTCGCTGGGACATCGTGCAGGCTGCACGCAAGGCCGGCGAAGCGATCGCACGCGGTGAAATCCGCCCGGACGATATCGACGAAGCCTTGCTCGGCCATTGGATGTCCCTGGCGGACCTGCCGCCGCTGGATCTGTTCATCCGTACCGGCGGCGAGTTCCGCGTCAGCAATTTCCTGTTGTGGCAGCTGGCCTATGCCGAGCTGTATTTCACCGAAACCTTGTGGCCGGACTTCGATCAAGTCAGTCTGCAAAGCGCGATCGATGACTACGCCCGCCGCGAACGCCGCTTTGGCCGGACCGGCGACCAGGTCGCCCAGGGCTGACGAGGACCCCATGCTGCTCCAGCGAGTACTGACTGCCCTGCTGCTTTTCCCTCTGGCGTTGCTGCTGGTCCTGTGGCCGTCGACGGAAATCTTCGCGCCCCTGGTGGCGATCGCCTTTCTTGTCGCGATCTGGGAATGGACCCGGCTGGCCGGCGTCACCAACGAAGGTTTGCGCGCCAGCTTGCTGGTAGCTTCGGCAGTGATCTTTTTCGGCCTGTGGACGCTGCGCAACAGCGGGCTGTGGCCGCTAGTGATCGTTATCGGCGTGCTGTGGTGGATCGTGACCTGCCAATGGCTGCGCCATTTCGCCTTCGGCGCCGCGCCCACGCGCGAAAACCAGCTGATCAAGCTGGGTGCGGGTGCGCTGGTGATTTTCCCCGCCTGGGTTGCGGGCATGCAGATTCACGGGCAGCCGCCTTACGGCCACTGGTGGACATTGCTCGCCCTTGCCATCGTCTGGGCCGCCGATATCGGCGCCTATTTCAGCGGCCGTTTGTTCGGCAAGCGCAAACTCGCGCCCACGATCAGCCCCGGCAAGACCTGGGCAGGTGTCTATGGCGCCTTTGTCGCCGGCGCCCTGGTGGCTGGTTTCGGCGGCTGGCTGCTCGACGTGACGGGCCTGAAACTGGCCGGATTGATCGTGCTGTCCATCTTTACCGTGGTCGCCTCCATCGTGGGCGACCTGCTGGAAAGCCTGATGAAGCGCCACGCTGCCGTGAAAGATTCCGGCAACATCTTCCCCGGCCATGGTGGCCTGCTCGATCGCATGGATAGCGTATTTGCCGCCCTGCCCGTCTTTGCGGCGGGCAAGCTGCTGCTCGGCCTATGACCGGCACGGCTCCTCGCAAGATCGCCATCCTGGGCGCTACTGGCTCGATCGGTGGCAGCACACTGGATGTCATCGCCCGTCACCCCGAGCGCTTCCGTGCCACCGTGCTGACCGCGCAGCGCAACGTCGACGCCCTGGTCGCACTATGCGTCACGCACCGCCCCGAGCTGGCCGTCATCGCCGATGCGGCACTCGAAAACCAACTGACACAGCGCTTGCGCGCGGCCGGGGTGCAGTGCGAGGTGGCCAGCGGCCACGACGCGCTGACGGCTGCCGCAGCCAGCCCACTGTGCGACACGGTGGTAGCCGCCATCGTTGGCGCCGCCGGCCTGGATTCGACGCTGGCCGCGGCGCGAGCCGGCAAGCGCCTGCTGCTGGCCAACAAGGAATCCATCGTGATGGCCGGCCAGCTCCTGCTGCAGGCCTTGAACGAAGGCGGCGGCGAACTGATTCCGGTCGATTCGGAACACAACGCGATCTTCCAGTGCCTGCCGGGCGGACGCCCGGACGCGGACAAGGGTGGCCTGGATGCCAACGGCGTACGCCGCCTGATCCTGACCGCCTCCGGCGGCCCATTCCGTGGCCGCAGCCGCGCGGAACTGGCCGGGGTCACCCCCGACCAGGCCTGCAAGCATCCCAAATGGGTGATGGGCCGCAAGATCTCGGTCGACTCGGCCACCTTGATGAACAAGGGCTTGGAGGTCATCGAGGCACACCACCTGTTCGGCGCACCGGTTGACCGCATCGACGTGCTGGTCCACCCGCAAAGCCTGGTTCATTCCCTGGTCGAATATGTCGACGGCTCGGTGCTGGCCCAATTGGGTAACCCCGACATGCGTACGGCCATCGCACACGCACTCGCATGGCCGGAGCGGGTCGACGCCGGCGTCTCCATGCTGGACCTCGCCACCAGCGGCGCCCTGGCCTTCGAGGCGCCCGACCTGGGCACCTTCCGCTGCCTCACCCTGGCTTACCAGGCGTTGCGCGCTGGCGGCGATGCACCGGCCCTGCTTAACGCAGCCAACGAAGTTGCGGTAGAGGCTTTCCTGGCCGGCAGCCTGTCGTTCCTGTCGATTGCCGACGTCGTCGAAAGCGTACTTACGGAACTGCCGCCCGCTGCCGTGGTCGATGTCCAGACGCTTGTCGAGCGAGACCGGTTGGCCAGGGAGGCTGCTCGACGGGTGCTCTGCAGCGCTTGCTGATAAGCTTGGACTCCCCGCGGACACGTTCTCTTTGATGAATCCTTTCTTTGGCTCGATATTCTGGTTGCTGGTCACGCTTGGCGTGCTGGTGACTTTTCACGAGTTCGGCCACTACTGGGTCGCGCGCCGCTGTGGCGTCAAGGTGTTGCGCTTCTCGGTCGGCTTCGGCACCGCCATCTGGAAACGTATCGGCAAGGACGGTACCGAATACCAGATCGCCGCGATTCCGCTCGGTGGCTACGTCAAGATGCTCGATGCGCGCGAGGGTGAAGTCGACCCCGCACTGCTCGATCAGGAATTTACCGGCAAGTCGGTATGGAAGCGCATCGCGATCGTCGCGGCGGGTCCCGGCTTCAACCTGATTTTCACCATCGTCGCCTTCTGGGTGATGTTCATGCTGGGCAAGCCGGACATTGCGCCGGTGGTCACTGCCGCGCCGCAGACCATGGCTGCCGAAGCGGGCATCCGCAATGGCGATCGCGTACTTGCGGTCGACGGCAAGCAGGTCCAAACCTACAGCGACGCCATGGAAGCCGTCGCCAACGGCATGCTCGGCCGTACGCCGCTGCCGCTGACCTTGCGCGATCCAGATGGCACGCAGCGCACGATTACCCTGCCGCTGAACCAATTGCCGGCCGGCCAGGATCTGGGCCAGTACCTCGACAAACTGGGCCTGGAACCGGCTTCTCCGCCTGCCGTGATCGACAAGGTCAACGCCGGCCTGCCGGCCGCCGCCGCGGGCATGCAGAGCGGCGATCGCATCATCAGTCTCAATGGCACGCCCATCGCCGACTGGATCGCCTTCACCAAGCTGCTGCATCAGGTAGCCGCCAAATCGCCGCAACTGGCGATCGTGGTCGAACGCGCCGGCAAGCAGGTTCCGCTGACCGTGACCGCGCGCTACGAGTCGCAGCAGGGCCAGCCGCAGAACTGGATCATCGGCATCGAGGGTGCGTCGCGCGAGACGGTGATGCAGCACTTCGGCCCCGTTCGTGCCTTCAGCGAATCGCTGAAAAGCACCTGGGATCGCGCCGCCACGACCTTCAACATGATCGGCAAGCTGGTCACCGGTCAGGCGTCGACCAAGAATCTTTCCGGCGTCGTGGGCATTGCCCAGGTCGCCAATGCATCGGCCAGTCTGGGCCTGACCCGCTTCCTGGAATTCCTGGGACTGGTGTCGCTGAGCCTGGCGATTCTCAACCTGCTGCCTATCCCCGTCTTGGACGGGGGCCACCTGCTGTATTACCTTATTGAGTTGGTCAAAGGCAGCCCCGTGAGCGAACGAGTGATGATGGCCGGACAATACGTCGGCCTCGCGCTGTTGCTTACCATGATGGGACTGGCGTTCTACAACGACATTCACCGCATCATATTGCCTTCGTGACGCAAGCAGCTTGGGCCAGCGCCGGGGAACGCCTGGGGCACACAAGCTGCGCGGCGAAGCAATGCGTCGTCTTAAAGACGGTGCGATGCGTTGAGATGTCTTATGCCGGGCCTGTCATGGGCACGGCAACAATCAGGGGCAAGGGGAATCCCTCGCTTCATAAGAAAATGAGCGGGGTGGGCCCAAAGCCCGCCTCGTCGGAATAACCTAACGGAATCGACGATGAAGCGTATCGCCGCTCTGATCCTGCTTGCCACACTCTCTGCCAATGCGCTCGCTTTCGAGCCGTTCGTCGTCTCCGATATCCGTATCGACGGGCTTAGCCGTATTACGCCCGGTACCGTGTTCAACTATCTCCCGATCAACAAGGGCGACCGGGTGACCACCGATGGCGCACAGCGTGCCATTCGCGCGTTGTACCAGACCAAGTTCTTCAGCGACGTGGAAATCGACCGCCAGGGCGACATCCTGGTGATCAAGGTGGTCGAACGCCCCTCGATCGCCAAGCTGACCCTGCGCGGCAACAAGGACATCAAGGAAGACGACCTGCGCAAAGGCCTGAAGGAGATCGGCCTGTCCGAAGGCGAGACCTTCGACCGCCTGTCACTGGACCGCGTGCAGCAGGAACTGATTCGCCAGTACTACAACCGCGGCAAATACAACGTGTCGGTCGAACCGCACGTGACCTACCTCGACCGCAACCGCGTTTCGGTGGATATCGAAATCCGCGAAGGCAAGGCGGCCAAGATCAAGGCGATCAACATCGTCGGCAACACCGCGTTCACCGACAAGGCGATCCGCAAGACCTTCGAGTCGGACACCTCCAACTGGTTGTCCTGGTACTCCAAGGACGACCAGTACTCGCGCGAAAAGCTCAGCGGCGATCTCGAGAAGCTGCAGTCCTACTACATGGACCGCGGCTACGCCGACTTCGGCGTCGATTCCACCCAGGTGGCGATCGCACCGGACAAGCGCGCGATGTACATCAGCGCCAGCATCAAGGAAGGCGAGATCTACAAGATCTCCGACATCCATCTGCTCGGCCAGCTGATCCTGCCCGAAGACACGCTGCGCCAGCTGATCTTCGTGCACAAGGACGAAACCTTTAACCGCAAGGCGATCGAGTCGAGCTCCGACGCGATCAAGGGCATCCTGGCCAGCATCGGTTATGCGTTCGCCAAGGTGACGCCGGTGCCGAAGCTGGACAAGGACAACCGCACCGTCGACCTCACCTTCTACATCGAGCCGGGCAAGCGCGTTTACGTGCGTCGCGTCATTTTCCAGGGCAACACCCGTACGGAAGACGATGTGATGCGCCGCGAACTGCGTCAGCTCGAAGGTAGCTGGTATTCGCAGCCGGCGATCGATCGCTCGAAGATTCGTATGCAGCGCCTGGGTTACTTCAAGAAGGTCGACGTCGACAAGGCACTCGTGCCCGGTACCGAAGACCAGGTCGATCTCACCTACAAGGTGGAAGAACAGTCCGCCGGTAGCCTGATGTTCGGCGTGGGCTACTCGCAGTTCTCCGGCATCATCCTGTCGGCGTCGGTGTCGCAGAACAACTTCCTCGGCACCGGCGACAGCTTCACCGTCGGCGCCCAGCGCAGCGATTACTCCACCAGCATCAGCGCGAGCTACTACAACCCGTACCTGACCGACAACAACATCGGTATCGGTTATACGGCGGCGTTCACGCGTACCGATTACGGCGATACCAACAACGACTTCGTCAACTACACCACGAGCCAGAAGTCGTTCACCACGTTCCTGAACTTCCCGATCACCGAAACGGACAATATCCGTGCCGGTCTCGGCTTAAACAGCAACAAGATCAACCTGCAGGTCGACCAGATCGACCCCACCACCGGTCAGATCGTCACCACGCAGTTCTCGCCGCAGGAACTGATCGACTACCAGAACGCGCTGGGTCATCGCACGATCCACTCGTGGACCGGCCAGCTCGGCTGGACCCACGACACCCGCAACGGTTACTGGGCGCCGACGCGCGGTGGCTTGATGTCGGTCAACACCAACATCGCGCTGCCCGGCTCGACCGTGCAGTTCTACAAGATCGACCTGGAAGCCAACCACTATTGGCCGATCGGTCGCGGCTTCGTGCTGTATATGGATGGCCAAGTCGGCTACGGCGATACCTACGGCAACCAGACCTTCAGCAATACGTTCGGTACGGACATCAAGGGCCAGCCGCTGACCTTCCCGTTCTGGGAAAACTACTTCTCCGGCGGTGTGCGTGACGTGCGCGGCTTCCAGGACAACACCCTGGGTCCGAAGCTCTGCGTGCCGAGCACCCCAGGTGTAGCGATCAAGCCGAACGCGGACGGTACCTGTACCGGCAGCATCTACACCTTCGCCCAGCCGATCGGTGGCGCGTTCAAGGTCCTCGGCACGGCGCAGGTCTACCTGCCGCTGCCGTTCCTCAAGGACGTCAACACCGCACGCGTGTCCTGGTTCGTCGACGTCGGTAACGTCTATTCCAGCTACAGCACCTTCAGCGCCGCGGATCTGCGTGCCTCGACGGGCTTGTCGCTGCAGTGGCAGGCGCCGATCGGTCCGCTGATCATCAACTTCGCCATCCCGTTCCGTGCGAAGGATGAAGACAAGCATTACGAAGAACGCATCCAGTTCACCTTCGGCAGCCAGTTCTAAGTCGAACCGGAAAGTCTGCGGTATATGCAGGGAAAGCGCGGCCAGTCCGCGCTTTCTTTTTGTAAGCACTAGGCCAATGCGCAAGCTTTTGCCCTACGTCCTACAATGCCCGCCATGTCTCGGAGAGCACCATGAGCGCAACCCAATTTACCATCGCCGAGATCGCCGAACGGTTCGAACTGCCGTTTCATGGCGATGGCACACGCGTGATCGACGGCGTAGGCACGCTGGCGGGCGCGAGTCTCAGCCAGCTGAGTTTTCTGTCCAATAGCAAATATGGCGCGCAATTGGCCGCAACCGGCGCCGGTGTGGTCGTGCTGCGCGAGGAAAACCTTGCCGAATGCCCCACTGCGGCATTGGTTGCGCGCGATCCGTATGTCGCTTACGCCAAGATCGCCGCGCTGTTCGAGCAGTTACCAGCCTCACCTGCCGGGATCCATCCCAGCGCCGTGGTCGATTCGAACGCACGCGTGGCACCGACGGCCAGTGTCGGCCCCTGCTGCGTCGTGGAAAACGGCGCGGTCATCGAGGATGGCGCCATCCTCGGGCCGCATTGCATCGTCGGCGCCGGATGTGTGGTCGGGGCGCAGTCCCGGCTGGTGGCACGGGTGACCCTGGTCACACGCGTCACGCTGGGCAAGCGCGTGATCGTGCACCCGGGCGCGGTCATCGGTTCGGACGGCTTCGGCCTCGCCTTCGATCGCGACCACTGGATCAAGCTGCCCCAGCTTGGCGGCGTACGGATCGGCGACGATTGTGAAATCGGCGCGAATACCACCATCGATCGTGGCGCGCTGGAAGACACCGTGCTCGAGGAAGACGTGCGGCTGGACAACCAGATCCAGATCGCTCACAACGTTCACATCGGTGCGCATTCGGCCATGGCCGGCTGCGCGGCGGTGGCCGGTAGTGCGAAAATCGGCCGTTATTGCATGATCGGCGGCAACGCCGGCGTGCTGGGGCATCTGGAGCTGGCCGACCGGGTTACCATTACGGCCAAAAGCCTGGTCACGCATTCGATTCGCGAGCCCGGCGAGTATTCGTCGGGCGTGCCGTTGCAGGAGAACCGCCTGTGGCGCCGCAACGCAGCCCGTTTCAAGCATTTGGATGAGTATGCGCGTCGATTGTCGGCGCTGGAGAAGGACAGTAACAATGACTGAGAACACCGTGCCCTTCCACCTGCCGGTCAACGTCGAGCAGATTCAACAGCTGCTGCCACATCGCTATCCGTTCCTGCTGGTCGATCGGGTGATCGAGCTGGTGCCGGACAAGAGCATCGTCGCGCTCAAGAACGTCACCATCAACGAGCCGTTCTTCCAGGGCCATTTCCCCGGCCACCCGGTGATGCCGGGCGTGCTGATCGTCGAGGCCATGGCGCAGACCGCCGGGCTGCTTACGCAGATCAGCAGTCGCCTGAAGGGTAATACCGGCAGCCCGCTGTTCTATCTGGCCAAGGTCGACAACGCGCGCTTCAGCGCGATCGTCGCGCCCGGTGATCAGCTGCGCATGGAAGTGACGCTCAAGCGCCTGTTGCGCAGCATGGGCATCTTCGAAGCCAAGGCAACGGTCGACGGCAAGGAAGTGGCGAGCTGCGAACTGATGTGCGCGGCGAGGTCCGAAAAATGATCCATCCGACCGCGCAGATCGATCCATCCGCCAATATCGGCGCCAATGTCACCATTGGCGCTTACAGTGTGATCGGCGCCGACGTGGACATCGGCGAAGGCACGACGATCGGCCCGCATGTGGTGATCGAAGGCCCGACGCGCATCGGTCGCGACAATCGCATCAGTCAGTTCGCCTCGCTGGGCGGCCCGCCGCAGGACAAGAAATTCGCCGGCGAGCGCACCGAGCTGGTGATCGGCGACCGCAACCTGATTCGCGAATTCGTCACGATCAACCGCGGCACCGGCGATGGTGGCAGCGTCACGCGTATCGGCAACGACAACTGGCTGCTTGCCTACGTGCACATCGCGCACGACTGCCAGATCGGCAACAACACCGTGTTCTCCAATTATTCCGCCCTCGCCGGCCATGTGGAAATCGGCGACTGGGTGATCATGTCCGGCTTCTCCGGCGTGCATCAATTCTGCAAGGTCGGCGCGCATGCGTTTATCGGCATGGGCTGCCTGGTCGGATCGGATGTGCCGCCTTTCGTGATGATGGCGAACGAGCAACGCGGACGTCCGCGCGGCATCAACAGCGAAGGTCTCAAGCGCCGCGGCTTCGACTCCAACCGCATCGCCGCCATCAAGCGTGCCTATCGCACTTTGTATATGGCGGGCCTGACGCTGACCGATGCGCGCGAGCAACTGCTGTCGCTGGCGACGGAGAGCGACGACGTGCGCGCCATGCTGGAGTTCCTCGAACGCAGCGAACGCGCGGTCGCGCGCTGAGCCCGGCCCGATGTCCGCAAGCGCGCGCCAGACTCCCCTGATCGCACTGATCGCCGGTGAAGATTCCGGCGACCAGCTCGGTGCCGATCTGGTCGCCGCGTTGCGCAAGCGTTACCCCGACGCGCGTTTCGTCGGTATCGGCGGCGCACGCATGCAGACCCAGGGCTTCGAGTCCTGGTACGACATTCGCGAACTGTCGGTGATGGGCTTTGCCGAAGTCGTGCGGCATCTGCCGCGACTGCTCAAGCTGAGAAAGGCCCTGGTCGCGCGCCTGCTGGCGGAACGGCCGGATGTGGTGGTCGGCATCGACGCGCCGGATTTCAATCTCGGTGTCGAGCAACGACTCAAGCAGGCGGGGCTGCGTACCGTGCACTATGTCAGCCCGTCGGTCTGGGCCTGGCGCGAAAAGCGTGCGGAGAAGATCGGCCGTAGTGCCGACCGCGTGCTTTGCCTGTTTCCCATGGAGCCGCCGATCTATGCAAAACATGGCATCGACGCGCGCTTTGTCGGCCACCCGTTGGCCGATCGCTTTGCGCTCGTGTCCGATCGCGTCGGTGCCCGCGACGTGTTGAACGTGCCGCAGAACGTTCCCGTGCTGGCCGTGCTGCCCGGCAGCCGCCCGTCGGAACTCGCCCGTCTGGGCACGATCTTCCTGGAGGCCGCCAGGCGTGTCGCCCAGGCGATGCCGGGGCTACGCATCGTCATTCCCGCAGCCAATCCGCGCGTGCACGAACAACTACAGACGTTGTTGAGCCATTGGGGAGACGCGGACAGTGCGCCGTTGCTACTCGATGGCAAGGCCCATGAGGCCATGCTCGCGGCCGATGTGGTGTTGCTTGCTTCCGGCACCGCAACCCTGGAAGCCATGCTTTCCAAGCGTCCGATGGTCGTCGGCTATCGCGTTTCGCCGACCAGCTATCGCATCGCCCGCGCCTTGAACATGCTCAAGACCGACGTCTATGCCTTGCCTAACATCCTGGCGCGCGCCTGTGGCCTGGGCAACGATCTGCTCGTCCCCGAACTGATGCAGGACGATTGCACGGCCGCGAATCTCGCCTCGGCCACGCTGGCTCTCATGCAGGACAGCGAACGTCGCGGCCATGTGGTAGCCGCCTTTGAATTCCTGCATCAGCAATTGCGCGGCCAACTGGAAGGTGAAGCCGCCGATCATGCCGCCGATGCGATTGCCGAACTGCTCGAAGCACCGGCCGCGACCGCGGCAGGTTGACCTCGGCCGTCGGCGGAACACACCATAGCGCCATGCCCCGCAAACGCCGTGTCACTGCCGAACTCGATCCTTCGCTGCTCGTCGCCGGCGTGGATGAGGCCGGTCGCGGACCGCTGGCCGGACCGGTAGTTGTCGCAGCGGTCATTCTCGATGCAAGCAGGCCCATCCGTGGCTTGAACGATTCCAAGCAGCTCAACGAAGCGACGCGCGAGAAGCTCTACGACCGGATCGTCGAACGGGCTATCGCATGGAGCGTGGTCTTCGTGGAGCGTGAGGAAATCGACCGCATCAATATTTTCCAGGCGACGATGCAGGGCATGACGCGCTCGTTACTTGGCCTGGCCACGCCGCCCGGCTATGCGCTGATCGACGGTAATCGCCTGCCCAAGCATTTACCCTGCCCGGCGCAGGCGGTGGTTGGTGGAGACGCCACGGAGCCTGCGATCAGTGCGGCATCGATCCTGGCCAAGGTCAGCCGCGACCGCCACATGGTCGCGCTCGATGCGCTTTTCCCCGGCTACGGTTTCGCGCGGCACAAGGGCTACAGCGTGCCCGAACATCTCGATGCGCTGACCCGGCTGGGCCCCTGCGAACACCATCGCCGCAGCTTCGCCCCGGTACGCATGCTGCTCGAACCCGAGCCCATACTGACGAACGACTTGTTCGCCACGCTTTAAGCATCAACCGCACCAACCGCCCCCTGCCCTTCGGCCCGGGTAATGCGCGTGGCATCGCCGTATGATCTACTCACACAGACCGATGCATGCAACCTTTTCCCACCCCGGCGCATCGGATGTAAGTGGACGCAAAGACGTCCCACCGCTTTCAAGGCAAGGACGCTCCTGCGGCAGCGTCGATGCGCTGTCGACTTTATCTGGCATCCAACGCGTTCACGTGACGCAGGAGTTCTGCCATGACGCCCGACCAACTGCCTCAGGCGCCCGCTGCCACCGAGCAAGACCCCGTTCCGCAAGTTGCCGAACCTGGCCTGCCACTTGCTCACACCGATTACGATCGTCGGCCGTTGGCGGTCGAGCATCTGGAGCATTATCTTGATTTGATGACGGAGTATCAGAGGTTTCGGATTGGGTAAGGGCGCGTTGGGGTTGTGCGTGCGCAGCTTTCCCTATTTCGTCGTTCCGACGTGGGCCGGAAGCCTTTGACGTGGCGGTCTCGTTCTTGCCTGTGTGTTCGGGCGATCTGGCCGCTTGCGCAGCCCCTCCTACTTCGTCATTCCGGCGTAGGCCGGAGGCGCTTTACAACAGCGAAGCTGGTCACCCAGTGGCGTCAGTGTTTGGTTCTTGCCTGGGTGCTTTCGCGATCTGGCCGCTTACGCAGCGGGCGTTTCGAACGCCTGCCGGCGTCCGAGTCACTTTCTCTTTGCTGGCCCACGCTTGCGCGTAGCGCATGCGAACGGCGAAGCCGGCCCGGAGGGCGAAGGACCTTTAGGTCCGGAGTAAAGAGAAAGTAACCAAAGAGAGAATGGCCTTTAGAGCCAAGGCTCTGAGCAGCACTGAGGGATAAAACCGTTCGTGCCGTCTACTCGAACCGACAGGGGACACTTATGGCGCTTCTGAGGTACGCCGAATCTGTGCGCGAGGCGTCGTGACGGTGAGGACTTAAGGTGTTCCCTCACCCTCGCCTACCCCTCTCGTCATTCCGGCGCAGGCCGGAATCTATTCCTCAGGCTCTCGCTCGTTAGACAACATGTCGCAAGCGGATGCGCTGAGGAGTGGATTCCGGCCTGCGCCGGAATGACGGATAGGGGAGATGGAGCGAAGTTGGGGGTTGCGCTTTGCTCTCGGCAAGCGATGCGCAGCGAGCAGTCAGCTCTTGGGCCCCCTCGGGAGCCGAGTGAGGTTTGGACGATCAGGCCCCCGAAGGGGGGACTCGGCAGGGATGCCGAGTCCTTTTCGACAGGACAGGGACGTCCTGTCGAAAAGCCCGGCCAAACCTCACAGTCCGAAGGACGGCGGACTAGGGGTGTCGTTTCTTTGGTTATCTTTCTTTGGACAAGCAAAGAAAGTAACTCGGCGACCGGCAGGTCGGCGAAACACGCCGCAGGCGACTTTCTAGCTAGAGCATTCAACGCTCTCGCGACAAGCTAGCACCGAAGCCACTGGATCCCCGCCTACGCGGGGATGACGAGAGTGTGGCGCAAGGAAGACCTGAAAAGCGGCAACTCACCCCTTCCGCAACCGACTATGCCGATACCCATAAAACACATAAATCAGCATACCCACCGCCGTCCACCCAGCCAGCAACAACCAGTTGGCCAGATTCATCTGCGCCAACAAGAACAGACAAACCACTACGCCAAGCACACAAACCACCGGCGCCGCCGGCACCCGAAACCCGCGCTTCAGATGCGGATGCGTGCGACGCAAAATCAACACACCAATGCACACCGTGGAGAACGCGAGCAGCGTACCCATCGAAAGCAAATCACCCAGCAGGTTGAGCGGAAAGATCGCCGCCAGCACACCACCGATCACACCTACCAACAAAGTGGTGCGATGCGGTGTCTGATGTTCGCTGTGCACCGCATTGAAGAAGCGCGGCAACAGACCATCGCCGGCCATCGTGTAGAGAATGCGCGACAGCCCCAGATGCATCACCAGAATGACCGAGGTAAGGCCGGCAACCGCGCCGATCTGCGTGACGATCTTCAGCCATCCCAACGCAGGATGTGCCGCCAGCGCGGTGGCTACCGGCTCGGCTGTACCCAGCTGCGCATAAGGCACCAGACCGGTCAGCACCGCCGCCACGATGATGTAAAGCACCGTGCAGATGGTCAGCGAAATCAAAATACCCGCCGGCACATTGAACTGCGGGTTGCGCGTTTCCTGCGCCGCCGTCGCCACCGCATCGAACCCGATATAGGCAAAGAACACGCTCGTGGCCGCGCGAAACACGCCTGACCAGCCATAGTGATCACCGCCCTGGTTTGCCGGCACGAAGGGATGCCAGAGGGACGGATCGATGTATTGCACGCCGAACAACACGAATAACAGCACCACCAGCACCTTGAGCACCACCACCACGCTGGCAAACCAGGTCGACTGGCGCGTGCCGCGATAGAGCAGCAAGGTGAGCGCGGCTACGATCAACAGCGCCGGGAGGTTGAGCCAGGCGCCAGTCCATTGCAGGTGGCCGTCCTTGAAGCTTACCGGCGCGTCCGCCAGCACGCCGGGCACATGAATGCCGATGCTCTTGAGCAAACCCACCGCATAGCCGGACCAGCCGACCGCCACCGACGAAACCGCCAGCAGGTATTCCGCCACCACGTTCCAGCCGATGAACCAGGCCAGCAGCTCGCCGAAGGTGGCATAGGCGTAAACGTAGGCGCTCCCGGAGACCGGCAGCATGGCGGCGAATTCGGCGTAGCTGAGGGCGGCCAGCGCAGCGGCAAGTCCCGCCAGCACGAAGGACAGGGTCAGGGCCGGCCCGGCGTGCTCGGCGGCGGCCTGGCCGGTAATCACGAAGATGCCTGCGCCGATCACCGCACCTACGCCCAACATGACCAACTGGGTAAGCCCCAGGGTGCGGCGCAGCGCGTTATCGCTCGAAAGCGAGGCCTCGACCGGCTTGACCGCAAAAAGTGAGCGTACCAGGGACATCCGCGTTCCTTTTCTATTCCGTAAACAACGACGTTAAACCTTGAACCATGCCAGCCGGGGGCGGCGCTGACAACCCGTTTGCAATGACTGCGGCATCCGGGCCACGCTTTCGCTAGCATGGCACCGCGTCGTGCGTTTCGTTGAGCTGCTTTCAGGGGAGAGCTACAACCGTGCGTCTGGTCTGGATCGCGCTAGCCTTGCTCGGAATCCAGGCGTTACTCGCCTGGCATGGGCTGGGCGCACAAGAAGTCCTGGCGCGCTGCCTGTTTATCGCGACCCAATGCGTTGCCCTGGCGACTATCGCCGCGCAGTACCGGCGCGATCCCACGCCGATCCGCGGGCTATGGCTGTTGCTGGCTCTGGCGGTCGGCATGCAGGTGCTGTGGGCGGGGACCAATCTGATCGCCCAGATCTACGGCGACCCGCGCGGCTGGCTCACGTCCACGGGCGTCGTACTTTCCGGGCTCTACATGATCCCCTGCATGCTGATGATCGCGCGCTCCTTCGACCGCCGCGAACCCAAGGCGGTGCTGATACTCGACCTCGCCCTTTCCGCGGAAGTCGGCGTGCTGCTGTGCGCTTTGGTATTTCGCATTATCGGCGGTGCCGGCGAGCCGACCTCGGCCGACATTTACGTGATCATCCACCATGCCGATGCGATCGATTTTTCGCTGTCGATCCTGGCGCTGCTGCGCATGCTAGGGATCCGCAGCGTGCATGGCCGCTTTTTCTATTTCTGCTCGGCGGTTTTCCTGTGGACCAACGCCATCGCGGCGGCCGTCTACAACCGTGTCGAGCTGAGCGGTCTTCCGCCCTGGAGCATGCCGATGATCGGGCTGGCCTACGTCGCCCTGGCGGCCGCGGTATCGCGACCGATCCCACGCTCCTTGCGGCGCTACCGTCCGTCGCGCCGCATCACGCAAACCATCGTGTCGTTCGCGCCGGTGGTGACATCGCTGGCCGTGTTGCTACTGGCGGTCAGCGTATCGCGGCTGAACTACATCCTGGGCATGATCGCCGCCGTCGCATCCGTGCTGCTGTACGCATTGCGCGTCGCGTTCATCCAGAGTCGCAATCAGGACATCCAGCGCATTGCGCAACTGAACAACCAGCGTTTGCAACAACAAGTAGGCCGCGACCCGTTGACCGGCATCGCCAATCGCAGCCTGCTCGATACGCGCCTGCCGGCCATCTGGCGCGACGGCGCACGGCAAGGCAAAACCTGCGCCTTGCTGATGGTCGATATCGATTTTTTCAAGCAGTTCAACGATAGCCAGGGCCATCTGGCCGGCGACGAATGCCTGATCAAGGTTGCCACCGTACTCGCGGCCAACGTCACCGCACCGCAAGGGCTGGTTGCACGTTATGGCGGTGAGGAGTTTGCGATCGTCCTGCCGGATGCACATGAGGCGCAGGCGATCGAAGTAGCCGAACAGCTGATCGAGGCGATCGAACGTATCGACATCCCACATCCGCAAAGCCCGCTCGGGCGCATCACGGTGAGCATCGGCATCGCCACCCTGGTA
>Ga0207695_10004531_pt1 | contig 18912 bp, 14 predicted proteins | sample KBSC54metaG_FD_184354 | JGI IMG/M metagenome (GOLD analysis project Ga0207695, IMG submission 184354) | Corn rhizosphere microbial communities from Kellogg Biological Station, Michigan, USA - KBS C5-4 metaG (SPAdes) (version 2) | ecosystem: Host-associated > Plants > Roots > Rhizosphere > Soil... | reverse complement strand
CAGCGGAGTTGGGAGTCGTTGGTGAGACTACGCGCGAACGCGCCCAGGTCATCGAGTACACCGGCTACATCTCTGCCGACCACCAGATGACGCAAGGCCGTCAATGCAGCGGTCTGGACGTCGTTACCGCGGCCGATCGTGAACACGAAGCCGTGACCGCTCAGTCCCGATGGGTCATCCGTACGCAAAACGACATAGGCCGCGGAGTAATCGGGGTCCGGATTCATCGCATCGGAGCCGTCCAATTCCCGGGACGTGGGAAAGCGAATGTCGGAGGTTTCTAACGCAACAATTACAGCCACTTGGGAGCTCTCCTTTCGCACGTGGGGCGGCAGTCGGTTTTCATTACAGCAACCTATTTTCATATGTGCTAGGTCGGCCTATACTACACCAACGGACACTTGCGACGGGAGTGAAGCGCGTATGCAACGACTGGTGTACGCACTCGACCTGGTGGACGATCCTGCGCAAATAGCGGAATACGAAGCCTGGCATCGAGGCGACAGGATCTGGCCCAGCGTGCTCGAATCCCTGAAAAGCGCGGGGTTCGACAATCTGGAGTTGTTTCGCACCGGCAACCGCCTGGTCCTCATCATCGATGCCCCGGATGAGTTCTCTTCCGCAGCCAGGGCGGCGGCCGACGCCGCCAACCCGGAAATACAGGCTTGGGAGAAACTGATGTGGACCTTTCAAAGGCCCCTGGCCTGGGCCCAGCCCGGGCAGAAATGGGTGCCGATGCAGCGCATTTTCTCGCTGACAGATCTCACCTGACCGGACGCTCTTCAGGCGGAACGAATCCGGAAGCAATGAGCGTACTTGCCCGCGGGTGCGGCGGGCACTCGAATTTCCAGGCCGCCGGAACCGCGGGTCCACTCGAGATCATGCGGGTAGCCCAGCAGCTCAATCCTGGCGATCTGGCGGGAATAATTCGCGCTGTTGGCAGCGAGCGCGGTGACAATCAGTTTGCCGTCAGGCGGCCAGCCCAGGGCGATGGCATAGAGCGTCTCGCCCCGGGTGGTGAACCGGATATCCGTGTGATCAAATTTGAGCTGTGAGAGTTGATAGGATTTGAGTTTCGCGGCCCGGGTTGATGGACCTTCGCCGTAAACTTTCCAGGGACGCGTGCCCTTGATGGCCTCGCTGTTGACATTGTGCCAGCTCGTGAGCTCGTGCAAGAACGCCAACTCGTCGGCGTCCGGCTCGCCATGGCCTGGCAGTGGAATGTTGAGCAGCAGATTGCCGTTCTTACTGACAATATCCACCCACATCGGAATGATCAGAGCAGCATTCTGATAGCGATGGCTCGTGAGTAACGACCGATCATAATGCCAATGCCCTATGCAGGCGTCCGTCTGCCAGGGTGCTTCCTGGATTTTGTCCTCAATCGCAGCTTCGAAGTCGCGGGTCACCGTTCCCCAAACGGGCTCGGGAACCTCTTTCATGTTCATCACAGCCTCGAGCTTGCCGCCATGGCGTCGCATGTTGCTGTTGTAGTACAGAGCCATGATCTGAGGCGCCAGCTCCGGGATGCCGAGCCACACTTCGAGGTCCGGGGCAAACGGGCCGCCCTTGTCAAAGCTGAAGCTCGCATTGTCATCAAAATACAGCAGGTCGGGGTTGTAGCTTTGGATCACATCCTGCACCCGCAGCAGGAACTGCCGGGTGAACTCCGGGCTCGGTGTGTTCTTCGAGTGCGGCTCGCCGTTGAGCAGCCGTGGGTCCATGCCTTCCCACCATTGCCCCTTGCCGTCAGCTACTGTTTGCAAACCATCATAAGGATGACCGGCGAGCGGTCCGGTGGTATCGCTCTTGTAACGGACGGGAAGAAACTCATCCCATACCCGATGTGGCGTGCCGTGATAGCTCACGCCAAATCGTAGTCCGTGCGCCCGTGCTGTCTTCTCCCACGTGCCTACGATGTCTCGTTTCGGGCCCACATTGACGCAGTTCCAGGGCTGGTGCTTCGAGTTCCAACAATCAAAATTGTCATGGTGATTGGCGATGGCAACAAAGTATTCGGCGCCGGCGCCCTTGTATAGTTTGATGAGGTTCTCAGGATCCCACCTGTCGGCCTTCCATAGATGACAGATGTCCTTGTATCCGAATCGCGTCGGATGACCGTAGGTCTTTACGTGATATTCATACTGCGGCGTGCCCTGGATATACATGTTGCGCGCATACCAATCGCCCTGCTCGGGCACGCACTGTGGCGTCCAATGCGCCCAGATCCCCAGCTTGCCGTCGCGGAACCAATCGGGCGTTCGGTAGGATTTCAGAGAGTCCCAAAACGGCAGAAACGGACCGTCCGGGATGTCGCCTCGAAACAGTGCAGTCCCTGTTGCCTTACCGATGCCACAGAGGCCGATGAGGGCCGTGGTAGTGGACAACACCGATCTGCGATTGACCATGTCAGCAGGCCCTTCCTGAGTGCATGGCACCCACTATTTTCTGATCCAGGCAACAAAGCCTCCCCGAGCGGCGAGCGAGGGACTGAATGAGTTGTCGGAGGTTACCCAATCCTCGTGCCGATCCCAGGCGTCCGGCTTTTCTCCGGTGTCTCCCAAACGCGTCGCTCTCCAACGTCCTTTGCCCAGGAACTTCAGGGAAATTTTCAGATCGGTGGGCTGTGCTCCATTGAGGACGCCAATGAACCATTGCGCGCCATGACGACGTGCAATGGCGGCGATCCCGCCCGGCTCGCTACCCGGCAACACCCGGGTTTCGTCCCAGGTTGGCGGTATCGCGGTAAGTACATCCCGTGCGGGGTTCTTGATGTAGTCGGCCGGATGACCGCCGAAGCACAGAAAGGGAGAGGTAAACACGATGGCCTGCGCTAATTCATGCGCCCAGCTATTACCTTGCAACTCCTTCTTCTCGAACACTGTCGGTGTGTAGTCCGCATGGCCGACAACATAACGGGTGAAGGGCAAAATCGTGTCATGTTGCGGCTCGAGAATGCGCTGGTACCGGGTCATGTGATACTCGTGCCCTCGAACCCCTTCGCGGGTCAGCTCGTTCGGCCAGGTACGTTCCATTCCTGTCGGCTCGACAGCTCCGTGAAAATCGACGAGCAAATGGTAACTTGCGGCATCCCGTGCCGCATCGCGGTACCAGGTAGACCACCAATGGTTCGCCGGCTCGGGGAAATCAATCTTGACACCGACCACTCCCCTCTGCGCGGCGCGGCGGAAATATTCCCTGCGCGCCTGTGCGTCAGCCACCTCACGGCTGTGAGCCCAGATCCAGATCTTGACGCCCTGCGTTTTCGCGTAATCGCTAACGGATTTGAGCGCAGTCCACGCGTCCGGCCACTCCGACCAGCCCTCGTCCACGAGGTAGTATTCGAACCCGAGGGACTTGGTCCAATCCACCCACTGACGCTGGTCGTCGAGCTCGGGAGCGCCGACAGCCATCCATTGCCACGCCGATCGCCCCGCGACGATCCAGTCGGCATTCACCAAGGAGGGTTCCGGCGCCGGATTGAGGTTCTGGATCAGCGTGGTGTTGACCAAGCCGGTGAGGTCGCGCGCCACGATCGTGACCCGCCAGGGTTGAATCACCTCACGGTCTGTTCTCCACCCTTTCCAGTCATGCGGTAGAAATCCGGCAAGTGTTCCGTCACCCTGCAACTTGATAGCGAGATCGCTGTAGTCAATGAGCTCTGCCTCAGAGAGTGTCACATAAGCATCCCCGGCCCTGGCGGTCAGGGGCAAAGCGTAGGCAGCGTTGCCCAACGCTTTCAGCGAAGTCGTCCGGTACGTCCGCTCGTAGCCGGGATCGTACTCCGCCGCCCAAACTGGCGGGTTGCCGCCAAGAGTCCATGCAGAGAGGTCTGTTTCCACTCTTCGGCCGGACTTGGCCGGTAGACGCAACCGCACTGCCACGCCGTCATTTGCAACATGTACGTCGAGGGTATACGTCTCTCCTTTTGTCGTCACCGGGATCGAGGCAACCCGGGCCCGATTGACCGCAGTAGACTTCCCGCCAAGGAATGCATACGTCTCATTGACGTCCCGGATCTGCGGCTTACCCAGTGTCGCCTGCTGTCCGTAAATCGTTCCGTCGCTCTGAATGCTTACGGTGGAGGGCCCAAGGACTTGCTTTCCATCCAACACAACCACGTAATGTAACGCGCCGCCGTCGTCCGATACTTCTGCTTTGACACCACCGTCGGGACTGGCAATTACGAGCGGATCGGCAAATACGGGACTACAGGCTGCCAAGGCAACAGCGACTCGAGCCAAGCTGCCTTTCATGCGTCAGAACTTGCCGCGGAATCCAACCATGTATCTCCTGCCCACTTCACGATAGGTCTCCGTATTTTGAATCACGTTCGCGTAAGTGAATTCCTTGGAATTCGTTAGATTCACGGCATCCGCCGTCAGGATGATATGGCTGGTGAGCGAATACTGCAGACCGGCGTCGAGCTGGTGGTAGGTGTCGCTGAACTGTGGCACTCCGGTCTGTGTTTGCGGCTGCACCAGATAGTGATCGCGCCAGGTATAGGAGACGCGGGCCTGGAGAGGGCCTTTCTCGTAAAAGCCAACAAAGGTGGCCGAGTTCTTCGACAGGCCTTGCAGGCTGTAATGCGAAGCTTCGGTTCTTGCCGGGTTGACGTAATTGGCATTGCTGTCGGTATACGTGTAGCTGACCTGCGTACCGAGACCATCGAATGGTGACGGCAACCCGCTGAAGACGGTCCGGTAGCTCAGCTCTACCCCGTCCACCGAAGCGCCCTTGCCATTCACGGGTTGGTCGATGATAAACGAGACCTGGTCGACCAGCTGAGTGCTGACCCCCCGGGTTATGAAGGAATCGATCGACTTGTAGAAAAAGGTCGCTGCCGCGATCGAGTCAGGATTGAAGTACGATTCCAGGCCGACTTCAAATTGGGAAGCCCGGAAGGGCAACAGATCCGGATTGCCGCGGCTTATGCGCTCATTTCCCGGATTGCTGGTGATGTTCTGCGCGGACGAGAGGTCCGTCAGCGTCGGGCGGGACACCACTCGAGAGGCGGCGGCACGCAGGATCAGTGTGTCCATCAAGCCGAGGCGGGCATTGATGGAAGGCAGAACGTCAGTGTAGTGCCCACTGAAATGCAGCGGCGTCAGACCCGACAGCACGATTACATTTTGGCCGGTTCCGTTCGGCTTGGCGCTCAGGACCGTCTGCCCGGCGCCATCCGAGGTGAAGTTTGTGATCTCCACGCGAAATCCCGTGTTGACTGCCAGGGGCATGCTGCCCAGATGGCCATGCGTCTCGGCCATGAGATACGCCGTTCCAACCTTCTCCTCGACCGACGAGCTGGCCGCGGGGTCCGGCACGATCAGGCCCAGAGGGCCCGAATGCAGCGCAGGGTCCGCCGTGCTGTTCAATCCCAACATCGTATTGAACAGCGCGTTGGTATTATAGTCGACCCAGTCGGTCGCGTTGCCGCCGCCGCGGCCACCGAAGATGTTGAAGTTGGTGGGCGTGAACAAACTGGCCGGCAAGGGTACATCGCTACCGCAATAGCCGCAGCCAGACGGGTCCGTGAAACCCGCGGTTCCCTTGGTCCGATCCGAATAACCGAACCCACCGAACACGATGACGTCGCCGCCGTCCCACTTCGCATCAATCCTGCCTTCATTGATCTTGTCATCGAAGTTCTGGGCTTCCGCCCCGACATAGTGCGCCAGGCGGTGATTGACGTCAGTGGCCACAGGGGAATAGTTCGGATTGCTGACTGTGAAGGAGGCAATCGGAGACCCCGTTCGACGGTCATAGGTGTAATCGATATTCTTCAGCCGCACCGTCGTGAAAAGTCCGTTCGGATCCCGATAACGCGCCCGGCTCGTATCCAAATCGAGCGACAGGGTCAAGGCGTCATGCGTCCACGTCGCATTGGCGCCGAACAGATCGGTCAAAGATCTCGCAGGCAGATTCTCGACGATTTCATCGACCGTCCCGCCGGCAAAACTCTCCGAGACGGCCCGCCCGCCCACGTGGACTGTCCGGGGCACACCGGCAACCATCTCGGTGGTGTCCGTACCCCCCACGACCACCTGGTTGACCAGGGTGCCGCCGCTGAAATCCGGAACGATGCCCGAGTTATGCAGGTGGTCTTCGTCATACGAGACGAGCGCATCCCCTGTCAGGCGCAGCTCAGGTGTCACGTCAAATTGAATCGTTGTGTCCAGTCCGCTGCGCTTGCGCCGGGAGATCTCAACCTGGTTGACGAAGTTATGGTACATGTCAACGTTTCGGAACAGCGTCACGTTGTTGGCAATTCGCGCGTTGCACACGCCGGCGGCGACGGTGCCAACACAAAGTGCGCCGCCGTTGTTGGTCGCCTTACCATAGTAGCCGTCATCGAAGCTGCGCGGCGCGGAGCTGGCGCCGACGAAAAAGTCGTCCGTGCGTTCGTTTTTGTCGTCATACGACAATACGGTCGCGATACCCAGCCGGCCGGATTCGCTCTTCCAGGTCGCGTACAACGCACCCGATGGGGTCGTGTGGCTGCCGAGCTCGTCGATGTTGGCTCGCAGTGAGCCACCACCCTGTAGCCCGACCTTCTGCTCGAGCGGGCGCAGCGTGTGGATGTTGATGGTGGCGCCGATACTGGAGCCATTCAGGTTGGCCTGGGGGCTCTTATACACATCGGCGCCTGAAATGAGCTCCGGCGGCAGCAGGTCAAAATTGAACTCACGCCCCGCGCGGTCCGTCGCCAGGACGCGGCCATTCAGGGTCACTGTGTTGAACTGAGGGCCGAGGCCGCGAACGGTCACACCGTTGCCAACACCGCGCGTGCGGTCGATCGTGACGCCGGGCAGTCTTTGCAGAGACTCCGCGACGTTCTGGTCCGGCATCTTGCCCAGATCCTCGCTGGCAATCGCATCGACCGTGTTGATGGCTTCCTTCTTGATATCGATGGCCTGCCGTTGACTGGCGCGGATGCCGGTGACGATGACCTCCTCGAGGGGCGCCGCCGGCAGTCCTGACGGCGGCGGAGGCGTTTGTGCGAGGGCATCACTCGTCGCAGCACAGATGAGAGCAACACCTGCCAGACCCAGATACAGATCCGATTTCATCGTCCCCCCTCGTCAGCCAGTGGCCGTCTATAAAATTTTTGCTAACAAGCCATAGATAAATACTAGCCAACTGATATCTTAGTGTCCATATATTCATATTTTACTAATGCAATTTCCACGTTGACTAAAGCGCATTCCGCGTTTAAGTCCCTGGTCTGATTAGTAGAATTCCGTTTACAAATATCTTAACGAGGACTCGGACATGACCCGCGCAACAGAAATAGCCGGTTTTCAGATCACGCGGTGCCAGTTTCCACGTGATCGGACCATTGGCGATTCGCAGGTGCGCTCATCCGAAGTCTTCGTGGCGGCGGTGGAGCTGATCGACGCCGCGGGGCGAGTCGGGCTCGGCTTCGCGCAGTCCCTCTTTACACCACTTCCGGCAGCAACTGAAATCGAGAGATGCTTTCGCGAGGAAGCGTGGCCCTCTCTCGAGGGCCGCAGTCCTGTCAATCTCGCACTCGCTGTCCGCCGCGCCCGCGGCGGCAATTTGCGGCGCATGACCCTTCCGTTCGAGGAGGCGCTGCAACACGCAATCTGGGACCTGTTCGCCCGACAGGAGGGTCAGCCGCTATGGCAGCTGTTAGGTGCCGAGCGCGAATCCGTTCCCGTCTACGCCAGCGGTCTCGACTTCCACTTATCGGACCTAGAGTTTACTGAGCTGTTTGGACGGGCGGCCGAGCGGGGCTTTCGCGGCTTCAAAATCAAGGTCGGCCATCCCGACATCGAACGCGATCTGCACCGGCTGGAATTGTTGCGCAGCGCAACAGGGGGGCGTGGACCGGTCATGATCGATGCCAACGAAGCGTGGACTGCACAGCAAACCATCGTCGCTCTGCGCACCTTCGAGCGCGCCGGGCACTCCATATTCTGGGTTGAGGATCCGGTCCCCCGGGATGACATTGACGGCTTGCGTCTGTTGAGACAGGCCGGCATCACGCGCATCAATTCCGGCGAATATCTGGATTTGAGCGGCAAGCGCCGGTTGTTGGAAGCGCGCGCCTGCGACATGCTGAACGTTCATGGGCAAGTGGGCGATGTCATGAGAGTCGGCTGGCTCGCGAACGAATGCAACGTCGAGGTGACCCTCGGAAACAGCTTTCTCGAGGTCGGAGTCAACATGGCACTGGCGTTGCCCGATGTGCGTTGGCTCGAATACAGCTTCCAGAATTTCGATCATCTCGTCGAGGAGCCGTTCGTGATCGAGGACGGGCTGATCCGCGGCAAGACTACTCCTGGACACGGTCTCGAGCTGCGGCGGGAAATACGCGATGGGCACAGACTGCCAGCCGCGGCAGCCGACCTGAACGCTCGATGAACGATTGACCTCTGCAGCACGCGACATCCAACACATCTCACCCTACCTTTGTCTCTCTCGGGCGACGCCAGGCAGCGCATTCACGGCGAACACCGGTTTTTGTGAAATGTGCAGTTCTCGAGGTGGATGCAGGTGGCTACTTTGGCGCCCTGTTCGCTGTGATGTGGAGAAAGTGAGTTGAACAAGTCCTTAACCGTCGGATTGATACTGGGTGCTGTCACTGCCACCGCGGCAGGCGCGATGGCCGGTTATAAGATGATGTCCACGCCTGCGAGCGCACAGGTTGTCAGCGCCACTGCGACGAGCAAGACTGTCAAAACTCCCCGTCAGGAATGCCACGACGAGCAGGTAGTTCAGCAGAAGTCACCAAAAGATGAACACCGCCTCGTTGGCACGGGTGTTGGAGCGGTTGTCGGCGGTCTGTTAGGTAGCCGCATCGGTGGAGGAAACACCCGGATCGTCACGGGGTTGGCGGGCGCGGCCGCGGGTGGTTACGCCGGAAACAAGATCCAGGAGAAGATGCAGAAGGGCGATACCTACACCACGACCCGAAAGAGCTGCGTCACCGCCTATGACCGCCGCGAAGAGCCCACTGGCTACGATGTTGTCTACGAGCTCAACGGCAAGCGCCATCAGATTCACATGGACCACGATCCCGGGCAGACGCTCCCCGTTCGAGATGGCCAGGTGATCGTTGACCCTCGTCAGTCGGAATCTCAGTCCCGGTGAGGGTCTCACTCCGGGCTGAACAGGAAACGCAAACCCCGATTGTAGTATTCCGGTAACACCCCCGCGTGGCGCTCGCCTTCAATGATCCGACCATCCCAGTGCAGCCCGGTGTAATGGCGCGACGCGAGGGTACGCGCGAAGCTTAACCCCGGCGTCATGAGCTGCTCCGCGCCGCCCGCGGCCATGAACAGTCGCACCGGCAGCTCCTTGTGAGCCTCGAAGTAGTGCTGCTCCTGCCTGACCACATAGTCATTGTCCCAGGGAATGGCCGGACTTCCGACCAGATAGCCCCAGAACAGAGTGGGTTCCGTGAACATCGCATACAGGGTAAACAGCCCGCCGAAAGAGTGACCCCCGAGAATGCGCCGGGCAGGATCCACGCGGTAATTTTTCTCCGTGAATGGAATAACCTCGGTCTTGATGAAAGTCAGAAACTTCGGACCGTCTCCCGAGCCTTTCGGCGGTCCCGGGCTCGGTGTGTAGTCCATCACGCGCAGCGCTTCGTAATCCGGCTTGTCGCCCGAGTAGGTGATCCCCACCACGATAATCTCCGGCATCCACTTGTCGTAGACGAGACCCCCAACCACCGCATCGAGCAACTTGAAGTGCCACTGGCCGTCGAGCAGATACAGCACCGGATACTTCTTGTTGGGATCCTTGTCATAGTCAGCCGGTTTGCGGATGTACAGGTCGTACGATCGGCCCGTAGCCTTCGACTCCAGCGTCCGCAGCTCCGAGTTGGCAATCGTCACAGGCGGATAACCGGGCGAGGCTGCCAGGACCTCCGTGGTCACCGACAGTAACAGCGCCAACAGGCACACACTCCGAGTCTGCCATTTCATAACATTCCCCCATGAGACGAGATCCTTCCGCCCTGCCCCGCGAGCCACCAGGCGGATACCGCATTATCCCGACGAGGACGATCTTGCGATAGCGCTACCAAGACGGAGCGCCATATTCACGCGCTGAAACGAATGGCGCTCCTCGTCGGCTTTATCTTCAGGCCAGTCAACCAGTCCTCATTGAATGCGTTCCGGATCTGGCACCCAACGACGAACCAACCCAGGTGAACCATGATCCTCTTGTACGTGAACGGTGTGGAGCAGCACTTCGAAGGCAGCCCCGAAATGCCACTGCTTTGGTTTCTGCGAGACGTACTCGGGTTGACTGGTACGAAGTTCGGATGCGGTATGGGGTTGTGCGGAGCCTGTACGGTGCACATCGATGGCAATGCGACCCGCAGTTGCGTCACGCCGATTGCCGCTGCCGCAGGCCGCAAGCTCACGACCATCGAAGGCCTCTCGGCCGGGGATCTGCATCCTCTGCAGACAGCGTGGCGGGAGCTCAACGTCGCTCAGTGCGGTTACTGCCAGCCCGGCCAGATCATGCAGGCCGCCTCACTGCTGAATGACGAGCCCCATCCGACTGACACCGAGATTGATTCGGCCATGAGCGGTAACATCTGCCGCTGCGGTACCTATACCCGCATCCGCGCGGCGATCAAGTACGCCGCCGGCACAGCAGGCAATCCGTGAGCGTCGGGACAGTCGCCTCCGGCACCTTCAGCAATTTGAGCCGCCGCGCGTTCGTGTTTGGAGTTGGTGCCAGCGGCCTGGTGCTCGCTCTGGCTCCCGGAATCCTGGATGCGCAAGAAGCAAAGAAATATGGCGGTGATGCCATTCCCGGGGGTACACGCGACGATCCTAACGTGTTCGTGGCCATCGCGCAGGACGGCGCGGTAACGATAGTCTGCCACCGCTCCGAAATGGGCCAGGGCGTACGGACGAGCATCGCGATGGTCATTGCAGATGAGCTCGAAGCCGACTGGGGCCGAGTGCAAGTGATGCAGGCTCCCGGCGATGAAGCGCGTTATGGCAGCCAGAACACGATTGCCTCCCGCAGTTTGCGGCATGGATTTGCACCATTGCGCCGGGCCGGAGCCGCGGCACGCACGATGCTCGAAGCCGCTGCAGCGGCGAGTTGGGACGTCCCGGTGAGCGAAGTGAAAGCTCAAAACCATGGTGTGGTGCACGTCCCCACCGCTCGCCGTCTGGACTACGGCGCGCTTGCCAAAAAGGCATCCGAACAGCGTGTACCACCGGCCGCCGAGCTCAAACTCAAACAACCCGCGGAATTCCGTTATATCGGCCAGGGGCAAACGAAGCCTATCGACGATGTTGACATTGTGGGTGGCCGCGCCCATTACGGCATCGATACGCGTCTCGAGGAAATGCTCTACGCCGTGATTGCACGCCCGCCCGTTTATGGCGGCAAGGTTGCCTGGTTCGATGCGAGTGAAACACGAAAGGTCCCGGGCGTGCTGGAGGTATTCGCACTGTATTGCCCGGCGGTCCCGGTAGGCACCCAGCCGCTGGGCGGCATCGCTGTCGTAGCAACCAACACCTGGGCGGCAATCAAAGGCCGTGAGCGGCTCAAAATTGAGTGGGCTGACGGAGTAAATGCAGGTTACGACTCATCCACGTATCGCGCGGAACTGGAGGCGGCTGCGCGTAGCCCTGGCGCTGTTGTGCGTAGTGAAGGCGACGTCGACAAGGCGCTCGCAGGCGCCGCGAAGCGCGTTTCCGCGGAATACTACATTCCGCACTTGTCGCACGCGCCAATGGAGCCACCGTGCGCGGTCGCGCGAGTGACCGCTGGCGCCTGCGAAGTCTGGGCCTGCACACAGGATCCCCAGTCCGCGCGTAACCTGTTGGCGAGATTGCTCGGCTTGCCGACCGAGCGGGTGACGGTCAACGTCACGCTGCTGGGCGGTGGGTTTGGTCGCAAGTCGAGGCCCGATTTCGTAGTCGAGGCCGCGCTGGTATCGCGGACCCTGGCCGGCAAGCCCGTCAAACTCACGTGGACGCGTGAGGACGATCTGGTCAACGACTACTTCCACACGGTATCGGTTGAACGCCTGGAAGCGGGGCTCGATGAGTCCCGCAAGACCGTGGCCTGGCTGCATCGGACGGTGGCGCCAACCGTTGCGTCACTGGGGTCACCCAACGACCCACAACACGAGTTGCCGTTTGAGTTGGGAATGGGCGTCACTGACCTGCCGTTCGCGATCCCGAGCATCCGGCTCGAGAACCCGGCAGCCGCTGCACACACCCGTATCAGTTGGTTTCGTGGCGTGTCCAACATCCCCCATGCGTTCGCAATCCAGTCATTCGTTGCCGAGCTCGCGGCCGCAGCGGGCCGTGACCACAAAGACTTCCTGCTCGAGCTGTTGGGGCCGCCGCGCACGATCGATCCGGCCGCCCTCGGAGACAAGAACAATACAGGCGAAGATCCCAGGATCTATCCGGTCGACATCGGCCGCTGGCGCCGCGTGATAGAAACGGCGGCAACGCAGGCGGGCTGGGGCCGCACCCTGCCTAAGGGCCAAGGCCTCGGCATCGCTGCGCACCGTTGCGAGTTGAGCTATGCGGCGGTCGTGGTCGAGGCGCACGTCGCCGCCGACGGCAAGCTCGTCATCCCGCGCGTCGATATCGCTGTTGATTGCGGCCCACAAGTGAATCCCGAGCGCGTGCGGGCGCAGATGGAAAGTGGCGTCGTGTGGGGTATCTCGCTGGCATTGCTTGGGGAGATCACCTTCAAGAAGGGTCGCGCACAGCAGACGAACTTTCACCAATACAGGGTGGCCCGCAATACGCAGGCGCCACGCGAGATCCACGTGCATCCGGTCGCGGCCGGCGATTTCACTCAACCGCTCGGCGGTGTCGGTGAAGTAGGTGTCCCGCCGGTAGCCCCTGCGTTGGCCAACGCAATTTTCGCGGCGACCGGTGAGCGGCTGCGAACGCTGCCCTTCGGAGACCCATTGCCCATCGGCAAATCAATAGGCGGCAGTCGTCATCAGTCACCTTTGACGTAGCGAGCGAGCCTCACGGCCAGGTGGTCGAAAGCGAGTCGAGTCCGGCGCGTACCCCGAGCATCGCGGTTGACCGCGAGCCACATCTCGCGCTTGAATCTAAAGTCCTTGGGAAGGACGCGGACTAGATCCGGGCGGCGTTGGGCAAGCTGAACGTGATAGGCCCCAATACCGGCGCCCGCATGCAACGCTGCGATTTGCACTGCCGTGTTATCGCAGCGGAAGCGAAAATCCTCACGGCGCAACCGAGCAGCCATTCCGCCAAAGGATCGCACAGCATGTGCATCCCGATCGAATCCGATCCAGCGGTGTGAGGCGAGCTCGCGGACCGACTGCGGCACGCCGAATGTGTCAACGTAGCGTCGATGTGCGTACAAACCGAGCTCAACTGTCCCCATGAGACGGGTCACGAGGGCTCCTTGTGTGGGCCTTATCATCCGCACCGCGATATCCGCCTCCCGATTGAGCATATCCTCGTTGCGATCCGACACACTCAACTCCAGCTCGATCCGTGGATATTGACGGCAGAACTCAGCCAACATGTCAGGAAGCACGTCGCACGCAATCAGCTGCCCGGCTGTGATCCGCACTACGCCCTCCTCGCCCTGCGCGTCTGCCGAAGACAGACGGTGGACTGCCGAAGCAGCTGCGAACATTGCTTCGGCGTGCGGGACAATAGCAAGAGCGACTACGGTCGGTATGAAGCCCCGCTTCGAGCGCACAAACAGCGGCGTTCCCAGTTTAGCCTCCAGGTCCTGAATGTGACGACCCACGGTCGGTTGCGCCAACTCCAATCTCCGCGCAGCGGCGGAAAGTGTTTTCTCGGCGATGACCGCCAGGAAGGTGCGATACAGGTCCCAGCCCGGTTCTCGAGTTTCCATGCAAATCTGTATAGCAGAAGCATCGATTTCTGCAATTTCCCCGGCGCGCCAACGCAGGCAGACTTCCGGCCTCCATCATCGAGACAAAAGCAATTCATATGCCGGAATGTGAATCGACATCGGACGGGCCGCGGCTGCGAATCAGTGGCCGTCAGCTCGCTTTTTGCCGAATGGGCTCGAAATCGCCCACGGTCATTTTCGAGACCGGGCTCGGAGCCGAGAGCAGTGAGTGGTCGCCCATACAGAAAAGCATCGCTTCAACCACCCTCACCTTCCGGTACGATCGTGTTGGAAGAGGAAGAAGCGATCCAGCCGACCATATCCGTACCGCAGAGGACATGGTCGGCGATCTGCGGTCGCTATTGCGAGTAGCCGGGGTGCCGGGACCCTACATTCTGGTGGGCCATTCTTTTGGCGGCTTGCTGATGCGCTTGTTCGCGCATTGGTATCGTGACGAAGTGTCCGCGCTGGTGCTCGTAGACGCCATGAACGAGGCTCAGTTCGACGTGATCGGCTCTGCACTTCCGCCAGTTGCACCCGACGACCCGCCTGCGTTGCAAGGCTTCCGCAAATTCTGGTGTGGCGGCTGGAAGGACCCGCAATCCACGGCGGAGAAAATCGATTTCGCTGAGTGCTTCCGACAGATCAGTGAGGTTCAGTCCCTGGGACAGTTACCTGTACGCATCATTTCCGCCGGTACAGCCATCAACAGTCCATTCCTGCCTGCGCACGCCAGGCCCGCACTTCAGGCCTCCTGGAATCATCTGCAGAGCCAATTCCTCCAGATCTCCTCGGACGCAAGGCAAACATTCGCTTTACAGAGCGGTCATTTCGTACAGCGAGATGCGCCCGAAGTGATCACTGAAACGATCCGGGAGCTCATCGCAACGGTACGGGCGCAAGCAGCGTCTCCAGGTGCCTAGAGATGTTGCGATCCGGTGTTTTGTTGTTGCGAAACGGACGTGGGTGCCTGCAAGCCGGCTCGTTCCAGGCTTCCGAGCCTAATGGACCTCTCGCGATGGCGCGCGGCTTTGTGTTAACTTTTCGACATGACGCTTGCATACTCCCCGACCGCGAAACCGTTCTCTTACCATCGTTGGCTGGCACTCCTGGTGTTGTTGTTACTTTCGGCATGTGGTGGTGCAGGCGACGAGGCACCTCCCGTAGCTTCACAGCCGGATCCCGGATCCAGTGCACCGCCAGTGCCAACTCCTTCACAGGACAAGACTCCCCCGACCGTATCTGCCAGCGCGACCGTCTCTTCGGACGTTGTCACTCTGAACGCCAAAGCAACCGATGACGTTGGTGTGAGCTCCGTCAGCTTCTTTGTGGACGATGGTGTCATTCAGGGCCAGGTTCAGAAGAGTCCCAGTGACAACTCCTTTTCGTTGCCGCTTCCTGTGGGCCTTCTGGCTGTGGGAACTCACAGTCTCGTAGCGTTGGCGAGCGATGCGGCGGGAAATTCGGCGACGTCGCAGGTTGCAACGTTCACCATCGGCAGCCCAGCGTCGGACAAACCGGATACGATGCCTCCGACCGTCTCAGCGGCAGTAGAAGGCAATTTTGGCTTGGTGAAATTGACGGCCATCGCGACGGATGACGGCCGCGTCGACGCGGTTTACTTCACCGTCGACGGCTCGCCCACTCCGGTTCGGGCCACGCCCGCTTTTGAGTCGAGTGATCCCGCGAACCAGTATTTTGCGCGCTTCGATACGAGCGGGCTGTCCAGCGGTCCTCACTATTTAGTTGCTCGTGCCCGGGATCGAAGCGGCAATATGGCCGATTCGACGCAAGTCGTCTTCAATGTGGACCCGGCTGCGGGGACGACCGAAATCGAGGCCAATGACGACATCGCAACTGCGACGGTGATCGCGCGCAACCAGCTACAGATCGCCGGCGCGCTGAAAACGAGGCAAATCGGCAGCGGCGAATTCACCGAACTCGCTCCTGACTACGATTACTTTCGCATCAGCCTCGCCGCCGGAGAAACATTGAGCGTCAACATGCTCTCGACGCAGGGCTTTTTCCTGAGCATTGTGGATGCTCATCAGACGCTGTCGAATCCGCGCTCGGATGTATCATCGGATGTCATCAACGTGTCCTACACGAACGGACCGGCGGCGCAAGATGTCTATATCCAGGTCACCAGCGGTCCGTACGACTTCAAAACAAACAATCAATACCGGCTTTCCCTGACCTATCGTTAGGGCGGGCGCATGGGTCAGGGAGGAGCTCGCAGGGCTTCAGCAACCGGAACTGCTGCTGCACGAATCGCAGGTAACAGCCCGCCGATCAGTCCCATTGCCAACGCCCAGCCAACGCCGAGTGCTACCACATCGGCTGTCACTGTCATATTGATACTGAGGCCGACCGGGGTTATCCGGTGACCGTTGAACAGGGCCCAGGCGACTGCCACACCGAGCACGGCTCCAGGCAGCGCTATCAGCAGTGACTCCAGCAACACGGCCACGACAGTAGGAAACGAACCAAACCCGATCGCACGCAAGGTCGCCATTTCGCGGCGCCGCTGATCAATAATCATGTACATGATATTGACCGTGCCCACGGTCGCTCCGAGCGCCATGACGGATGCAATAAAATAGCTGATAAAATCCAGGAGGTGCGTCAACTGCCTGGATTCGTGTGCCAGGAATTTGTCTTCAGTCTCCGCGTTCACGCTGAGGGTCGGGTCCGCCTCGATTTCCTGTTTGAGCTTTTCCAGGCTCCCCACCGAATTCAACCGCAGTGTGACATACCCGAACGTACGCGCCTCGAGCGAAGCCATCAGCGTCTGCGCGTCGGTCAGTGCACCGTCGTCGAGATATGCAACACCTTGGTAGTGGCCCACCACGAGCCAGTCCTGGCCGCGCATGCGAATGCGGTCGCCCAGCTCCAATCCGATCGTCGCAGTTCGACGCAAGTTGCCAACGATGACCTCACGCAAGCCGGAATGGAACATGCGTCCATCAGTTATTCGCAGCTCGGGAACGATCGTGAAAAAATTGGGACCCACGCCGCGAATCGGGTACGTGACACGCACGCCGTCGATCCGCTTGCGGCCTTCCGAGAAGCCGAACGAGGTCCCTGCGCTCAGCGGCTTTCCGTTGCCATCCCGCTCCACGGCGTCCAGGTTTGACAGCGCGAGCACCGTATCCTGATTCATTGCGCCGCCGTGATCACCCCCCGTCGTCACAATTACGCGATCGGGACGGGCGCCTTGCGTCGCCATCGACCGCAAACTGGTTCCCATCGACAGCATCGAAATCAACACGCCGACAACGCAGGCTACTCCAATGATCACGACCAGCATCGGACCGAGCCGAGACCTGACACCGCCGCAGGCCACTAATAGAAGCACCAGGATTTGTCTGCCTGCGGCCATAATGGTGTTACCTGCCGGCGAGTGCTTCTGCAACTTCGAGCCCAAAGGTCCGCAGCGCGGGCAGGAGCGAGCTCACCAGCGCCAGAATCAGCGCAAACGCGATGCCCAACAGGATGGTCGCGGGTGGCAACTCGAGCCGTGCCTCGATCGGAACGCGGCCGCTCGCGAACCACAGCAAGCCTTCAGCCACGCTCATCCCGATTGCTGCCGCCAGAAGGCACAGCACCAGCGACTCGCAAACGAGGAGCGCCACGACGGTCCCGTCCGTGAAGCCGACAGTCTTGAGCACCGCCAGCTCGATCGTTCGCTCGCGAACGCCTTGCATCAGCAGGGCGCCGACCGAGAACAACAGAGAAAACAGCACGGCGGCGGTGATTGACCGAACGACGAAGTCCAGGTCACCAATGGCTCGAAATTGCGCTTGGGCCCATTCCCGCCTCGACTGTGTACGAGTTTCATCTGACGAGTTGGCGAAGAGCGCGTCAATTGCATCCGCGACAGCCGCGGCTTGCTTTGGATCGCTCACTTTGACGAAGAACTCCGTGACCCGGCCCTTGTGATCGAACCGTGCGGCATCGAGGTAATCGTAGTTGACGATCAGAAAATCGGATTGCTCCGCTCGGATGGCAGGATCCTTCGTTTCGACCACACCGACGATGTCGAACGCCCAGTTCGTCGATCCATCCTGCCGGACCACATCCGCTTGCATCTGGATCCGTTGTCCGACCTTCCAACCGTATCGATGCATGAAGGTACTGCCCACGAGCGCGCCCGTTCTCTGCCTCTGCAGAGCATCGACTGCACCGGGCGGAATATTGACGGCTGTGGTCATCATGACCGACCAGTTTGCCGGCAGCGTGGCCACGACAAACAGCGCTTTGGGAGAGTCCTGATAGGTCGCGTTGGCGTAGGTTTGGTGATTGACCGCGGCAACGCCCGGGACCCGCGCGATGCGCTCGAAATACGCGACCGGCAAGTCGAAATTTCCGCCCCGGCTCTGCACCATCAGCAAATCGGCATCGGTCTGCTCGATCATCTGCTGCACGCTGGCACCAAATCCGTGCAACACCCCGAAGAGGACGAACGAGACCGCTATCTGGACCGAGGCGAGCCAGGTGCGCCCGGGCTTGCGCCACAGGCCATGCCAGATCAAAGGGAAGTATTTCACCGGTATCTGTCCCTACGCCGCTGGCAACAAAAATATTCTATTTTGTGTAATTTTGGAATTGGTTTTTCGGGCAGCCCGGAACAATCAACAAAACCGCCCATAACGACAGGGGTTGAGGCTCAACCAACTCCAGATCCCGCGGAGGGGATCGCGGCTCATGGCGCTGCTGACCATCGAAAATCGCGGTGCATTGTCAGATTCGGCTGGTAGTCGCACAATTGGCAGTACCGACATCCTGCGATCAATTCATGCCCACCCCGCGAGACCCGGATCTGAACCCCCTGGACTATGGGATGCACATGGCCGTCAACGGGGGACTGGAGCTTCTGGCCAAAGCCGGCACCGTGAAGTGGAGCTGATAGTGTGAGTCAGATCACAGCAGCACAGGCAGAAGCACTCGGCTTTTTCGCCCTCGAGCAGGTCAATGACCTGGTGTATGTGTTCGATCGGCAGCTCCACTTTCTCTATATAAACGAGACTGCCTGCCGCACCC
>Ga0207695_10004529_pt1 | contig 18916 bp, 22 predicted proteins | sample KBSC54metaG_FD_184354 | JGI IMG/M metagenome (GOLD analysis project Ga0207695, IMG submission 184354) | Corn rhizosphere microbial communities from Kellogg Biological Station, Michigan, USA - KBS C5-4 metaG (SPAdes) (version 2) | ecosystem: Host-associated > Plants > Roots > Rhizosphere > Soil... | reverse complement strand
TATTAACCGATCTCATTCATTGGTTAGCTCGCCGCGATCGGCGTCGTTGGCCAGGGAAAGGAGTCCTGGCCTGCCTCCGCAGATCGTCGCGGCTTCGCATCTCGGATTCTAAACCCATCCCCCCCCCGCCACGCCACATTTTTTCCTCGGCCTCCAGATTGGGTGAGAGGCCGAGGGAAAAAATGTTCAGTTCCTCTTTCACTATGAACGAGCAGGAGCATCGGCAGTGGACATCATACAAGCACGCCGCGCCAGCCCTGAAACGGGCCGCTGCGCTCTGGCACGTCCTGCCGCCCGCTCCGCTCGCGCACCTAGAAATCTGCGCAGGGACCTCCAGTTCAGGTTGAGAGGTCTCCGCGAAAATGTTGCGCGGGAATGAAAGCAACACGAAGCACGCCCTGCCCGATGACGGGAAGATACCGTAAGGTCGATCAAGTCCCAGATCTCTTTCCGACATTCGGCATCGTTGGAACAGGGGTCCTGCGGGTCTGCCCATCGGCGTAGAATCTTGTTTAAACGGTAACCGCTATTCGCCTGCTCCAATCCGACGCTGTCGCAAAATGCGCCATTTCTCGTGACTGCTAGCCACGGTTGTGCCGGTTCTCGGTGTAGTATTCGGGCACAATTTACCCCGTTTTGGGGTATCAATCGGAAGTTAGCGATGTCGAAGAATATCGCGGATGGTCCCTTAATTTCCTTTCACTTTAATGCTTCTATACTTGGAGGATTTCCCTTTGAGTCTTCAATTCTTCCAAGGAGGCGCAACAGACCGTCGAGGATGGTGATCGGATGAGGGGGACATCCAGGAACGAAAAGGTCGACTGGAAGGACATTATTTGCGCCGTTGAGAACTTCAGAATGATCGCGGAATGGACCGCCTGAGATCGCGCAAGCGCCGACTGCTATCACAATCTTCGGCTCCGGTATCGCCGAATAGGTCTTTTCAAGAGCCAAGCGCATATTCTGACTAATGGCACCGGTAATCAGCAGTCCATCCGCATGGCGTGGGGACGCGACAAATTGAATCCCGAATCTGCCGAGATCGAACACCACGGTATTCAGAACATTAACGTCCGCCTCGCATCCGTTACATCCGCCGGCGCTGACCTGTCTGAGTTTGAGAGATCGCCCGAGGATCCGGTGCATTTGTTCAGCAAGACGACATGCTAGTCGCAGGGTTTCCCCTTCGGTCAAGACCAAGTCATTCCGATTGCTTGTGGCGAGTTGATATTGCGCAGTGAAACGGATCGCTCCTTCGGGACATGAATTTGCGCACTCGGGGCAGAAGAGACAGCGTCCGAGATCGAGTTTCAAACCTCCGTCGCTCGTGATTGCGTCGGTCGGGCAGGCATCCACGCAATTCGTGCAGTTCGACGGACATCGTGGCTGATCCAGGGTTGGTAGACCACGGAATCGCTCCGGCATAACCGGTTCAGTCTCAGGGTATAGCAGCGTGCGTTTGCCCTGACGGAATCGACTGAGTATTAAACTCGGCACTTGCTATCCTCAGAGATCGTGACCGCAATACGACAGATTGAAGCTCTTGTTGCACAGTGGGAAATCGGAGATCTGCTGATTACGCATTGCAATCGCCAATCCCATCCAATTGTGGAACGATGGATCGACTATCTTATAATGTGCGAATCGCCGGCATGCATCAGTGATGGCGACGTGGCAAATTTCTCCGCGCCATCCCTCGACGAGAGACACGACAAGATGTTCGGGGAGTAGCGGCCCTGCTGACGACAAGATAGAACCCTCTGGTACGCAGGCAAGTTGCTCTCGTAGGAATGCAACCGATCGCTGGATTTCGAGCCATCGCACCCATGCCCGCGCAAAGACATCGCCGCTCGGCCATTTCGAGATCGGGATCTGAGCGAATCTGAAGATGCCGCTCGGAAAGTCTTGTCTGATATCACGCTCGACACCGCACGCCCGGGCTACCGGACCCACTAGCCCGAGCGCCTCACAGGTTTCGCGCGTTAACGTCCCTGTGCGCTCAAAACGCGCTTGAACCGATGGTGCGCCCCATAGCAGCGCGACCGCGTCTTCGGCGTCCTTCAACGCCGCCTCCAACCGCTGCTGTAACTTGGCGGAGAGTTGCCTATCCAAATCGAATCCGACCCCGCCGGGTCTGATCAATCCTCGGCCGAAGCGGCTTCCGCACAGTGCCGCCGTTATGTTGAGGAAGTCCCCGCGAATGCGACCGCAATAGGCGGCGGTTGGGAGATATCCGACATCTCCCGCGAGCGCGCCGAGGTCGCCGGTATGGTTTGCTAGACGCTCGAGCTCCAAAGCTATTCCACGCAGCACTTGCGCCCGGGCTGAAACCGCAGTGCCGCTCAAGGCCTCGATTGCTTCGCAAAACGCAGTCGAATGCCCAATCGAGGTGTCACCACATAGCGTTTCCATCAAATGGATGGTTCGCTTACCGGGTCCTCCCACGAGTGCCCGTTCAACTCCCCGATGTTGGTAGCCGAGCGATATTTCAAGATGAAACACTTGCTCGCCGTGACACTGAAAGCGGAAATGGCCGGGCTCGATGATTCCCGCATGCACAGGGCCTACCGCGACCTCGTGAACCTCTTCTCCCGCCATCGCGAAGAAATCAGTAACGCCCGCTTCTGGCGGCAGAGACGTATTGTCTCCGGGCCGGTATGGCGCATGAAATCGAATCGGCTTCAACCAAGGATGCCCTTCCGGATGAACCTGCCACTGCTCGGCGATTTCGCGCTCGAACCAATGAGCCTTGGGACATTCCAGCGTAAGGCATGGGTACGACTTCTCCACTTCTGTGCTAACGATGGCGATGCTATTCGTCCGCGCGTCAGCCACAACGGCAATCAGTCGAACGTGCTGATTCTGGGCGGGCATTCCGAACAGCGCTGCCAATGCGGAGCCGCTGCTCACAGCAGAGAGAATCGCCTCTCTGAACTCGACGATCGACAGATCGGGAACATTGCGAAGCGGAACCGGTTGGCCGGCGTGGAACGGTGAAAGAGCTATCGCCATACTCAACGCTGACCGAGCAGACGCGCGGCTTCCTGAATTGTCCGGCTCAGGAAAGAAGGGACGTAAATACCCATCAGCAGAATTGCGCCACCAAGTGTTGCCGGCACCGCAGTTAGCGCGACACTTCGGCCGGCAGGGACGACGACGTCCTTGTCTGGAGTGCCCTGTGCCATACCAAGCACAGGTGTAGCCATTCCCGCCAGAATGATCGCTAAAAGAACCAGATAAGCAATCGCGACGAAAAACCGGCTTTGATCCAGAGCCGCCTTCAGGATCGTAAATTCACTCAGAAACGGACCGAATGGCGGCGAGCCGGTGATCGCAAGAAAGCCTAATACCCACAGCAGACCGGATACCGGCAAGACTTGCAAAGCTCCGACGACATTTTTCGAAGCCTTGGTTTGGTAGACAGCGAGGAGGTTTCCAGCGACCATGAACAGCATCACCTTGGTCAGCGAATGATTGATCACGTGGAGCATCGCGCCAAACATGCCTGCGCCGCCCAGTCCCACGCCCACTGCCAGGATCCCCATATGCTCAACGCTCGAATACGCGAGCATGCGCTTGTAGTCAGTCTGACCGGTGATGAATACCGCAGCGACCGCCATGGAGAGCAAGCCGAGAACAAGCAGCAGCCGTTCGCTGAAATCAGCGAGACCGCACGCGACGCAGATTTGATGGATTCTGAGAATCCCGAGGAATGCACAGTTGAGCAGAGCGCCCGAAAGCAGCGCTGATGCGACAGAAGGTGCCTCGCTGTGAGCGTCGGGCAACCACGTGTGGAAAGGGGCGAGCCCCATCTTGGTGCCGTAGCCGACAAGCATCAGCACAAACGCCGCTTTGAGCCAGAGCGGATTCAAGTGCGGCGCGTCTGAAAGCAGATCTTTCATAACCAGGGAGACCGTTTTGGCCCCGGGACTACTGGAGGCTACTGCGAGAAAGAAAATTCCGAGCAGCGCCAGTGCGATTCCTACGGAGCAAATGAGCAAGTATTTCCACGTCGCCTCCAAGGAACGATGATGCCGATGGAAGTAGATCAGCGGGGCACTGGCGAGCGTGGTCGCCTCGACCGCTACCCAAAGCAGCGCCAAGTGCTGGCTGAGAGTGACCAGAATCATCGCCGCAAGAAAGAGTAGCAAGCACCCCGTGAAGCTCGCCTCGCGAACATTGGAAAAAAGAAATCCTTCTTCGACATCAGCGTGCGACTGATGGAGTTCTCCGCTCAGATATGCAACCGCGTAAAAGCTTGACGCCAGGAAGAGGAGACTGGTGAGCGTCAGGAACAATCGGCCCAGCGCGTCTTCAGCCAGCCAACCTCCAAGAGCGGGCGCAGGAGGCACCATCCAGGTTACCGCGCTCAACATGAATTGCAGGATCGCAATAGCCACGAGGAGCCCGCGGCGCAACGGATCCGAACTGATGACGAATGCTGCTGCACCCGCCAGCGCCGGAATCAATACCAATAGAACGATCATCGGACTCGGTCGGAGAGACTTACGAGCCGATCGGTATCGATATGATCAAACTGGCGGCTGATATGAAAGATCGCTATGCCCATCACAAACACCCCGACAAAAACGTCAAGTAGAATTCCCAGCTCCAGGAGGATGGGCATCTGCAGGCCAACCGCGGCCCCAAATGCATATACGCCATTCTCCAGAGTGAGGTAGCCCAGCACCTGGGTAATTGCCTTGCTCCGGGTGGTTAGCAGAACAAGGCCCACCAGGCAGGTGAAAAACGCGGCCGGCACCAACAGGAAAGAAACAGGTTGGTTGGGAAGCCGCAGGCGCTGACCTAGCCACAGCGAAACTCCAAGCGCTATCGCTCCGATAATGACCGATATGTTGTAACCGATGAGTGGTTCGATCTCGCGGACGGTATCCGCGTCGCGCATGGCTCGAATGAGTAGCCATGGCAACAGGAATCCTTTGACGGCGGCGCTGGTAAGCGGGAGCAGCGCGCCCACAACGGAAAGCTTCCCATCCTGCGCAGCGATGGCCAAGAGACCCAGCAATATTCCCTGAATCGCAACGGCGCGGATACAGGCAACCAGCCGGCTGGATGCCAAAAGCATAAAGCCGGTCAGCACCAGGAACACCAGAATTGCATTTTCCAACTGGTTCATGGATTCATCTTTGAACCAGCGCGAGAGCCAGACCAGATAGTACGATACCGGCGATCAGCAGTTGCGTTATGCGCAACAATTGCAAACGCGCCATCGAAGATTCGATGATCCCAGTTACCGCTGCCACGCCGAGCATCCCTGCGATCGCCGAGCCGCCGTCGAGCAGCCGATTGCCTGAATGCCAGGGGACGGCGATGGCGACAATGACCGCGCCTAGGAGCCACATTTTGAGTGCCGCGGCGTACTGGATCATCGCAAAATCGGGACCGCTGTGGTCGAGCACCATAAGTTCATGAATCATCGTCAACTCGAGATGCGTCGTGGGGTCGTCCACCGGGATACGCGCATTCTCCGCAAGGAAAACCACGCCGAGACCCGCGATCGTGAGACCGAGCGCTGGCGCGGCTCGCATCCAGGTGCCGGTAGAAATCGATGCGAGCATGGGGGTTAGCGACAGACTTTCAGTCTGCCGCGCCAACGCCACCAGGCCCAGAAAAAGAGCGGGTTCCGCGAGTGCCGAGAACGTGACCTCGCGGCTGGCGCCCATTGCTTCAAAGCTGGACCCAGTGTCCAGTGCTGCTAGGACAGTGAAGAACCGAGCGAGCGCCAATAGATATGCGACCAGGATGAGGTCGCCTGCGAACGGCGCGAACGCTGGAAAAGCTCCGAAGGGAAGCAGCGCAACGGCGCAGATCGTGGATGCAAGACCGATTACTGGTCCGGCTCGGAAGATCCATGTCGTCGTCTCACTATATACCGCGCCTTTTAGCAGCAACTTCCAGAGGTCGCGATAGGTCTGCAAGAGCGGCTGACCAATGCGGCCGGCGGCGATGGCCTTGGTACGATTGATAACCCCCTGAATGAGGGGAGCGAGCACCATCGCCAGCAGCAATGGAAATGATGAGCGCGTACTCATGCGTTATGCGAGCTGCCAGAGCAGGAGCAAAAGGAGCGTGACGGCGATATAAAAGATGTAAAGCTGAACCTTGCCTTGCTGCAGCGGTCGCAGCAGCAGGAGGTCGCGGCCGAGAGCGCGGAACAGCGGTCGAAAAATGTATTCTTGGTATGGATCGGGAGTCTCTGTAGCCATATTGGCATCCTTGGGGAAGAAGCCGCGCGGCGCGTTCAGCACACGGCGCGTCTGCAGCAGCAAGTCAAAGGTGTCGGTCAAAGATTGAGCGAAGGATGACGCCGTATACTGCATTCGGCGTGACGGTTCGGCGTATCCGCAATTCCAGGTCACATTGGTGGAGACCGAACGCTTGGAAAGTACGATCGCGCGGCCCAAGGCGAGGAGTGTTGTCAGGCCGACCAGCGCGCCACCGGTCGTGCTCACGAATGCGACCGAGCGTGCGGCGGCCGCGAGGCTTGTGCTGACAATCGCCACCGACAGTCCAGTTACTTCCGAGATTAGTGGAACCATCGCATAGACTACGTTCGCGCCTAGCAGACCGATCAGTATGCATGCGGCCGCCAGTACGAAACCGGGCAGCACCATGGCTAGTTCGACTTCGTGTGCCTGCTCGGCGTGCTCGCTTCGTGGCTGACCGAGAAAAACGATCCCGAATGCCTTCGTGAAGCAGGCCGCAGCCAAACCTCCGATCAACGCGAGTCCGGCGATCGTCGCCAGCATCGGCACACTCCCGGCGGCGTCGAGCGACAGCGCCCCCTTGAAACTCGCGAGGTAGATTAAAAACTCGCTAATGAAACCGTTCAGCGGCGGGAGACCAGTAATCGCCGCCGCACCTATTAGAAAGGCCGCGCCGGTCCACGGCATCCGCTTCAGCAGGCCTCCGAGTTGATCGATATTTTTCGTATGTGCGCTGCTGACGATGTTTCCCGCGGCGAGAAATAGCAACCCCTTGAACAAGGAATGGTTGAGAACGTGCAGGAAGGCTCCGGCAAATCCGACCACGGCAATCGTCGGCATCCCGTTAGTTAATCCAATCAAGCCGACGCCGATACCTAGTGCTACGATCCCGGCATTTTCGACGGAGCTGTAAGCGAGCAAGCGCTTCAAATCTTGTTGCGCAAGCGCGAGCAGAACGCCGCAGATCCCGGATGTGAGCCCGACCCCACATAGTACCCATCCCCACCAGGCTTCGGGCGCGCCGAGTAGCATCATGATGCGAACCAAGCCATAAATTCCGGTCGCGATCATCACCGCCGACATAACAGCCGAAACGTGACTCGGCGCGGCCGGATGAGCCTCGGGAAGCCATACGTGGAGTGGGATGAAACCCGATTTGGTTCCAAATCCGAACAACGCCAGCACGAAAAGAAGTCCCCCGCCCACAGAAGGCCGATCAAAATCCAAAGATCCGTTTGCCCTGCCGAGCAGGATAAACAACACCAGCAGAAAGGCAGTACCGATGTGGCTGGCGACCAGATAGATCCATCCGGCTTGGCGCGTACTTTCCTTTTCGTCTTCGAAGGTCACCAGGAAGAAGGTGGATAGCGCCATCATTTCCCACGCCATCAGGAACAGGACGCTATTGCGCGCAAGGAGCACGATTACCATGCTGGCGACCAGCAGATTGAAGAAGAACCACGGCGGACCCAGTGCCTTGCGGCCGCGGTACGCTTCCAAATAACCAGCGCCATAAATCGCGGCTAACGTGCACAGCAGGAAAACAGGAATCAGAAAGAAACCGGAGAGCGGATCGAGTCCGAGAGAAAAGCTGCCGTAAGGGATATTCCATGCCATCCGCAGCGACTGAGATGGTTCGCCAAGCACCACGCGGATGGCAGGAATGATTCCGCACAGGCCGCCGATGAGGACTCCGCCGACACCAAAGAACGTCGCCCAGCGTTCATGGTTTGCGTAGATGAGCGCCCCTATTGTGCCGACGGCAAAGGAGAGCAACGCTATCAGCAGCGCCGGCATTTTTCAGGCGTCATCCTCGGCATGGCCGTGCCGGTCCTCCACCGCGCGCTCCACGCGATCAAACTGGGCGAGGATTTTGTCCCGTGCCATCCGATGCACGAGCGCGGCCTTCAACTGAGAATCGTGCAATGCGAATGAAAGCCGAGATAGTAGATGAAGATGCATGCGAGCGGTTGGGCTGATTAGCAGGAAAATCGCGAAGACCGGCTGACCATCGAAAGCGCCGAAATCAACCGGCTTGTCGAGAAAGCACAGCGAAATCGCCGGGCTCGAGGTATTCAATAAGATTGGTCTCCGGACATGAGGGATTGCGATGCCTTCACCGATGGCGGTTGAACCAAGTGTCTCGCGCGTCAGTATGAGTTGTGCGATCGATTCCCGATCACTGTTCGACGGCAACGCCAGGCTGTCCACGATTGCACGCAGAACAGCCGGCATATCGTCCCCCTGAAGTCGGTAAAAGATCCCACCGGCGCGGAGCGCATCCGCCAATCGCGGTGCGGGAACTCCGACCGGAGATGGATCTGCGAAAATTTCCGCCGGAATGTCGATTTCGCGCGAGGATGTCCACTCAAGCAGATCGCTGCGATGCAATCGGTACTGATCGTTGACGCGATCCGCCCGGAGGATTCCGCGCTTGATCCAGTCGTAAACTCTCTTCTCCGAGACTCTTAGCAATTTCGACACTTCCCTGACATTCAATTGCATGAGGACAGCTCTCCACCGTGCGGCGCGCTAACCGCGCGTAGCTCCTTTAGCGCTCGAAGTCTCAAAGAGATTCAGCTTTTGTCGGGTTCAAGCGCGGCGCCGAGCCCGGTCCATACGACAGTTCAAGCAGATATCTGGGTGTCCGTAGCCGGTTCGGCTCGCACCTGAAGTAATCCTTTGCATTTTCAAGAATTTTGGCGTAATTTAGCGATTGTGTCAAACATTGTCCGTAAAGCAACGGAAGATTCTCCCAAATCAACCGATAGGTTGATGACCGTTCGCCAACTCGCCGATTATCTGAACCTCAACGAGCGGACAGTGCTCAAATTGGTATCCGAGGGTGAGTTACCCGGAGTCAAAATCGGGAATCAATGGCGCTTCCGCAAGGCGATGCTCGACGCTTGGCTCGACGATCAAATGTTGGGAGTTACCCCACAGAGCGTCGACTTTCCGAGGGGCGCGCCTGCCGCGCGCAGAATGCTAAATCTCGCCAGTTGCTTTCAACCAAGCCACATAATTCCTGACTTGGAGGCCTGGACAAAAAACGGCGTCATCGAGGAACTCGCGAACCTTGCTAGCTACCTGAATTTGGTGAGGGACAAGACGTGGTTCGTCGGCGCTCTTATTGAGCGCGAGAATATCATGCCGAGCGCGACGGGAAACGGACTCGCCTTCTTGCACACGCTCAATCGTCATCCCGAGCACGTGGTCAAACCGTTCATGGTTTTTGGCCGATCACTGAACGGTGTCGATTTTGATGCTCTCGACGGTAAGCCTACTCATCTGTTTTTTGTACTCGGCCTCAAATATCACGAGCTGCACCTTCCGTGGCTGGCAAAGCTCCCGCAGATGTGTTCGCGACCTGAGACGCTGCGGACCTTAATGGCCGCCGGCACTGCCGACTTGATCTTTGCGGCGCTCTCCAACGCCGAGCGAGATTTGAGTGTAGCGGTGACAAGCGACACTCTGAGAAAACTACCATGACAATCGCGGTCAGGAGAGCTTTCCCGCGATTTGAGTTTCCAAATTCGCTACGAACTGAAAGTTAGTCACGTACGGAACTGAGGTGGAGGAAGACTACCTGATGGAAGTTCAGCAGATCAGCCAACTTGGTCCAGGCACTCTCATCTGGGTCTGGATCATCCGAGTGGGTAAAGGGCGGTGGTGGCCGGGTTCCGTATTATCCATCAATGCACTCGAACCCTTTCCGAGGATCGACACCCGCTTCAAGTGTCGCTCGGCGGGAAAAAATGGAACCGACGGACCAGCCTTTGTTGGCATCAGCACCACTCGAATGCGTTATCTTGAACTCCGCGACCCTAACCTAAGGGGTGACGATCGACCAAATTTTGTTCCGAGCGCGATTTTCGTCACACCTGATAAAGCCGAGAGCACCGCCGGCGACATCGAGCTCTCGAACACGACGACCGCTGCCGTTGACGCACCTGCAAGCGCTACGACACCTCCGGTCAAAAAGTCTCGACCGAGGGAAAAGGCGAAAGTTTCGAATGCAACTCAAGATGCAACTGTCATCGCGATTGAATCGTGACGAGAACGGGATGGAATGAGCATGGCAGCCAATCCGTAGCACAAGAATCCTCACCGCTTCCATATCGGTTCATTGATGATTCTCGCAGCATTGCAGCATGAATGATCTTAACCAATGCCCCCTATGTGGTCTGCGAACCCTCAGCGAGCGTTCGACCTGGACGCATCTGCATTCGGATCACAAACGTAAGGAGTCAGAGATCACGGAACTACTAAGTAGAGCAAAGGCCGGTTGGCTTGGGTGCGATCCTACAGCAAAGTTTTTCAGGAAGGTGATCACGACGTCTCTCGAGCCGTTTGATCCAAGAAAGTTGAAGAAGAGAAGTTCAGATTAGATGGCTTCACTAAAAACACTCCGTTGACTGCTGCGATCGTTTTAATGGCCATCATTCTAGCATTTTCCATCTGGGCTCTTTTGAAACGCGCTTAATTCGATTTTCAAATTCCGATTTAATCGCTGTCCTGGCGAATGCCGTCGCCAATTGACTAATGGCTGCATCGGTGGACGGCGAGAAACGCCCGCGAATGAGCCTCACCAAGCTGCAGCTCTCGCGCTTGAGGACTGGGAAGAATGTGACCTGGTGTGTGGATTTTTTCGACAAATGGGACGATGCGTCACCGTCTCGTTCGATGATTATCTCCGCGAATAGCGAAGATGAGGCAGTGGATAAGGCGGCGGCTCAAATGGGCGACGCGGTGCGCATTGAATTCACTCGTACGTTCTCGGAGTAAGAATCGCCACTTTGATGCACGCTCGCAACACTTAGGACGGCCAGCCCAAGTTAGCTGTTATTTAGGACAGTACCGACCGTGCGCGGCAGTTTTAATTGCCAGAGACTTCTTCCACCGCACCTCCAGCCGCTGTTCGCAGTCTTCATCCCCCCTCTCAGAGGATTTCTTCGACAGTCGGGACGCTCGCTCGCGATGGCCTGACAGCTATCGCCCCGTTTGGCAGAACGTTCATATTACGACAAAGTTAGAGCGGTCGTGAAGCCGCGCAACCCGCACCTTAACACTAGAACCCTTCTGTGAACCATTTCACGTAAGCATTTCATCATTCATCTCAACCAGACGCGGAACGAATGGACGCCTATTGCGAGCAACACTGTAGACGGCGGTGAGCAACTTGCGCATGCAGGCCACCAGCGCGACCTTCGGCCGCTTGCCGGCAGTTACGAAGCGCTCGTAATGGGCGCGCAACAAAGGGTTTTTCCGGACGGCGACCAATGTCGGCATCCACAGCCGATGACGCAGGCGCGCATTTCCGAGCGGAAGGCCGCGGGCGCCGGAGAACGCGCGCTTGCCCGATTGCCGCAAGCGCGGCACCACACCGACGTAGCTTGCGAGCGCAGCGGCACCCGGAACCGGCTCGGGTCGCCCAACTCTGCGATCAGGCAGGCGGCAGTCCGTGCGCCGATGCCGTCAATGGTGGTGAGGAGTCTGCCAACTTCATGATCTTGAAGCTTGCGCTCGATCTCTCGGTCGAGCTGCTTGATTCGATTTCTCAAGAGCTCCATATCCGAACACGTATATTTGACTTGCAGCCCGTAAGCCTCGGAGTGATGACTACCCACTGAGATCTTGGCCGTGTCTTTTAGAGTCCGTGCCAGTAATCCGCCCACCTGATGGCGCCCGTCATAGGTGAGACGCGCGAGCTTGCGCAGAGAAATGCTCGCAAACGATCTTGCTGTTGGATAGCGGGCCAAAATCGAGGTGGCCAGCATCGTGTTCATCCGAACGTGACGCGTGAACTCTGGAAAACCCAGGTCGACGGCCCGATGGAGTTGGCGCATTCTATCGCTGTGCTCGTCGACGTAACGGGTTCGCAGCCTCACCAGCTCACGCAGCTCCGCTGTCACCTCATCCGCTATCGGGGTCGGGGCGGGTCGCTTTTGCGCTGCGAACCGCGCAATCCCCAGTGCATCAAGCGCGGTGAGCCGCCGTTCGTCACGCGCCTCCACCAAGCTCTGCACCAGGTCGGCGGCGCGCGTGAAGTGAACTCGCAGACGCCGGCGGGTGGCCTCGACTCCGAGGGCAATCGCAACGTGCGATTTTCCAGTGCCGATCGGACCGGCCAGGATAATCCTCGGCGCGCCCAATGAAGCCGCAGCTCGCCAGCTCCATCAGCTTCGGCCGTGACACGCACTTAAGCGCCGCCCAGTCGATCTGGTCGAAGGTCTTGACGTCGGCAAAGCGCGCCTCGCGCAGCAGGCGGCGCGCGGTGCTTTGATGCCGATTATTGATCTCGGCTTCGAGCATTCGCGCAGCAGATCTTCGTAGGGCCAGCCGCCATCGCGGGCGCGCCGGCACATGGCGGGATAATCACGCACCACTGCGGCGAGCTTGAGTTCGTGGCAGTACTCCTGGATCACCGCCTCGCTCGCCGCGTTACTCATGGACCGCTCCGGCGGCCAGCAGATGATCGTAATCAGATGCGCGTCCGGCTTCGACCACGTAGGCGGCCAGCGCATCGGGCACCGCGACGTTCTCGATGCGCGGTTCAGCCGCCGCGAGATCTGGTGCTTCGCTGCGATGTTGTTTAATCGCGGCCTCCAGCGCCAGGCGCACGCGATCTTCGCCGTGCTCGCAGACCACGCCGAGCAGCCACGCCAGCACGCGCGCCGCTTCCAGTTCGCCGTGGGTTCCACATAACAGCAATCTGCTCCACGGCGCGCCTAACTCCGCGATCAACTCCGGCGCGACTTGGCGCACGGCGTGCGGCTTGCGCGAAAGCTCAGGGAGATAATGCCGATAGCGCACTTGGCGCGTTCCAAATCCCGCCCGCGGATGTGTCACGCTCTCGCCCATGCAGGTGATGCGGACATCGTCCACTCCCAGGTATGCGGTCGCATCCAGCCGCGCCCAGCGCGACGGCACCGAGTACCAGGCACCTTCGATCCTGACCATCGCGCGCGAGCTGATCTCGACCGGGATTGGCTTGCGCACCTCGAAGCTGGTGGTCGGAACCGGCAGCAGTTGCGCGCGTTCTTCCTCCCACAGCTCGCTGGCGGATCTGCCGGCATCGTGCCGAGCCGTAAACGCCGCGTCGAGTTCACCGAGTAGCTGGCGTGAGATCGCCTCGAGACTGTCGCCGCGCGGGATCGGCGTGAGATGCGCGAGCCGGATCGCCTTGCCGCGGCTTTCCACGCCACCCTTGTCGTGTCCTTCGCCGATGCGCGCGAAGTCGGGCTCGAACAGATAGTGACTGACTAGCGCCAGGAACCGGCCCGTGAGTTCGCGCCGCGCGCCGACGATCTTGCGCACCGCGGCCGCGAGGTTATCGTACACGCAACGACGTGCGACTCCGCCCAAGTATGCAAACGCCCGCACGTGGCCATCGAGAAACGCCAGTTGATCGCAGCGCTCGTAGAGCCAGGCGAACTCGCGTCCCGAGTGCATCAGCCGCATCAGGAACTCCCAGACTTTGCGCCGCTCGCCGCCGACTTCCACCACTACCTCGAAAAAGTCGATCTGCGCCTCGCCCGGGCGGTTGATCAGCGGCACGTAAACCTCGGTGCGTTGCCGCCGCCGCTCGCGCCAATAGTCGCCCACCAGCGTCCTGCCGACTCGATAACCTTTCGCCCTGAGCTGCCGATGTAGCCGCGTCGCCGTGATGCGTTGCTTGGCGGTGGTGCGCGGCTCCCACTCCGCCAGCAACTCCTCAAGTCGCAGCTGCACCGCTTCCCATACCGGCCGCTCGCGCGGTTGCCGAGAACTTCTATTCGGCTCGGCCTGATCCAGATACTTGGCGACCGTGTTGCGGCTCAACCCAAGTTCCCGCGCAACCCGTCGGATGCTCTGCCCCTCTTTCAATACCTTGTGTCGCAGTACGTGCACCTGATCCATCTTCAGCATCCCCGTCCTCCGGCTTCCTGCCGGAGTCTATGGCCGGGTGGCTCACTTTTAGAGCGGTAAACGGATCAGTTCTTTAGCGGCATCTCCAGCATTTATGTCCACACCGCTACATGTCCCAAGGGCGCTACGCGCCGCGCCAGTTCCATGGTGGTATATGCGGGGCCGGAACCGACATCGAGCACGCGCAGGCCAGGCTTCAGTTCCAGCGGCCGAATGATCGGTTCGACGGCGGGATGGTAGCCGAGTATCTGATCATAGGCGACGTGGCGCTCGGGTTCGATATCGATCCAATGTTGCTTGTAATAGGGGTTGGACATGCTAACGCTCCCGCCACTTCCTTCGGTCGGAGCCTTGGCTCGATTTGCGCCAAGATTAGTCCAGAAAGGATGGTTCGAGTGCCGAGTGCGTTACCGCAATCGCCGCAGAACTTTTGTCAGTCGGATTTTCGGATCCGCAACTTGCGCAGTCCGTAAACAGTCTCCCAGAGAGACACGCTCGGTCCGTCAATGAATCGAGGGGTCGGATCGGCTTCGATTTGTGCGACGCGGCTCAAGGCTAAGCATTTTTCTGAGCTCGGCGGTCGTGCGATTGGCGCTCTCAAGTTGCTGTCTCAGCAACGCGGCGTTTTCCATGAGTTCAGCCCTCGTCTCGACGTTTTTGACTGCTGGAGTCAGTATCTTCAGGGTTTTCCGTATCTTAGCGGTATAGAGCTCGGCCCACGTCAGATCGGCGACCACATCACTATTGATCCGCTTCTTCGCCACGTAGCTTCCCGAAGAGAATGAACCGGGCCTCGAATAGTAGATTTTCCACTAAAGATCATTTACCAGCTTCACGGCGAAGCTTTGGTTCGTCGTGCAACGCCTGTGCATAGATCGATGGAACGCGAACATCTGGACCTGCGTCGTGGGCTGTCCCGGCCTGTGTAACCTTCCCTTTACAAGCGGGCTCCAGTTTTTTTATCAGTTCCTCCTTCCGGCGGCACCGGTCCTGCGGGGAGACAACCTCGAAGGCGAAACCTGAAGGCTCCCGGCGGCTGATGCACGGATTATCGCCCGCCAAATGCTCGAGCAGCCGGGCCCTTATGTTGTCGCTCTCACCGATGTATATCCAAAGGGCACTATAAAGGCCGTAAACCCCAGAGGACTCGGGCGCCTTGAGCACTATAGATTCGCGCTCGAATTGATACTTGAGGTAACGAGTCTCGGCAAATGGCTCCGTGGCCACGGCCGTGACCTTACCATTGTTGCCCTCAGCCTTGTGGTCCGAATCTCGGTCGAGGTGTTTCATTGGATGATAACCTTTCTAACGGAAAGAACCCTCGCCTGAGGGCCGAAACGGGTGCAGAGCTCTTCAACTTCCCGCCGCGCTTCTTCCTCATTGTCGGTCTCGACGAGCAGCCCGAGTTGCTGGCTGCGATAACCGACGGTCGCGTAGTGCCATGGTGTTTCGAGCCAACTTGCTGCTTGATTCACAGGCGTGCTCGCGATCGCCTCTGTGCGGGTTTTGGTTTGGTGCCGCAAGTGCCTAAGCTCAACCTTCTGCCGGTGTCTTAATTGTCGCCCTCAAGTCACGTTGCTTGACCGAGCTTACCACGAGCAAAAAGTCGAAGATGAGAGAGAAATAACGGCGGAACGCGCGACACCCAAGCAGGGGGTGCTTGAGAAGTTCGAGCGGCTCCGCCGTCATAAACAACAACTCCACTTCACAAAGATGAAATGGATAAAGTGGTCCAGCAACCGGAAATACTCGTGGGCACGGATTGTTGCAGTGTTCATCGCTGACCCTGAGAAGCTTTGTTCCGCGTGATTTGTTCTTGACCTCTTGGAATCGCGGAATACTGGCTTCTGGGGACATTCAGGTTTCCTCCTGAAATAGCGTGAGCGCCGCTGCTAGCGATGACCGCGAGCATGCGCTTTGGATCGCCAAGATCGCTCCAACTAACTCCGGTGACAGGTAAAACCGCGAGCTCGGCCGGGAATTCGGCTAGCACACGGCCGGAGAAATCCACCGATGGTAGATCTCGATAGACCGTCCGAAGAACCTCCTCTTCGGTCGCGGTACCAAGAAAAGATCGGATCGGGGTGATAGCAAGGTAGACCTCGGGTAACGCCCTCGCGATCAACGACAGGAGAGTTGGGGCATTGGCCACCAAGACGAAGCTGTTCCAGAGACAGCGGCGGTCATACAGGTCGCGCGCAATGTTAGGCGAAGGTTTTTCCCAGAAGCGACGAATGTGGCTGATTCGTCCGAGCGCGGCGTGAGCAGTGGCCACGGGCGCGCCGGGTTCGATCCATCCGTATTCAGTTTCCGGTCCATCCGGCGTGATTCCCAGCAGCGCAATGAGCTGCGGTGAGAAATCGACGGCATGGAATGCCGCCGCCACATGGCGCATGAATATGGAATCGTCACTGACATAGTGATCCGATGGAAAGATCGCAACGGCACCTGTGTGTCCCGCCTCAACGAGGCGAATTAACGCGCCCAGGATTGCGGCAGCCGTTCCGCGGTTCTCCGGTTGGACCAGGAGATTTCTGGACGCAGTTCCATTCAGGAGCGGCGCGTAAAACGGCTCATGCGCGTAGTTCAAGACCGTTATCGTTCGAGCAGCAGGCACCAAGAGGGAGACCCTGAGCATCGTCTGTTCGAGCAGCGTCTTCCCCTCAAACAGCGGACAGAACTGTTTCGGGAGGTGATATCCAAAGACCTCGCGCGTGAAAGAGCTCAGTCGGACACCGTCTCCACCGGCAAGAATCACTGCGGCGCAACCGGAATCATGAAACTGCTGGCCCATGAGGAATCACTCCTCCAAGCGGTACTGGTCAACGATCAGACGAATTGAGAAAAACCATCTGGCAGCCAGACGAGGCGGAGTACTTCTGTCGGGTTGAGGATTGACTGCCAGATGGTCGGAACAATTGGCTGCATTTTTCACAGCTCCTGACGAGCGAGACTATTTTTTTGTTTTGAACCAAGAGAGACAAGGAAATGTTTGATCCCGAGGGATCATGATCGGTAGATTGCCAGGGGCTTTTTGCTCAATTTGCTCCGCAGATAGACAACACGACGGAACTCTACCAAGGGCCGTGGAACCCTAACTATTTGTTCGACCTTCAACACTGCCGCTGAGCGCGGCGAAGAATCCCGGGTTTCTTCACTGCGCAGACTCCGCAAGGTTGCAGGGCGCCCGGCGAAGCTCCAGGCGCCCTACGCATGCGTGCAACTAGGGAACCTCTGCACAAGCCCAATTGTCATCCCGAGCTTGCGAAGAATCCCGAAAAAACCCGGGCACCGGGGACCCATTCGCTAGAGCAGCTTTCGCTCAGGGTGACACAATCCGCGTTGTGCAGAGACTCCCTAGCGGGGCATACCCATTTCGTTGTGAATGGTTATCGCTAATTTTGGATTCGCAGCTCGATCGCTCCCATTTTTGAGCGCGGAATCGTCGATGATGATGTAGTGCCTGCCGTCTTGTGCGAGGCGGCCGGCGGAAATCATTTCGGCGATCAATCTGCTGACCATCGGCCTTGAACAGCCGATAATATCAGCGAGTTCGCCATGTCCGAATTCCGGAATTAACAGAGTGCCACGCGACTCTTTGACACCGAATTTTTGGGCAAGTTCTGCTAAAACTATCTCTAATCTTTTGCTATAGTTTCTACCTAAGAATTGCACGAAATGAAGCGTTAATTCACTCCAGGCAGAAACGCTCGCTTCTAATAGGCGAACAAGGAGCATCGGATCCTCCCGCCCGAGCACTTTAAAGATATGCTCGCGGATCAAGAGCCCAATCTGAGCGTTGGTTCTGGCTCGTGCTTGAAAGGCCTGGACGGATCTTCCCTTCGCATCCGTGCACTGAAGGAATCCAAAAAACTCGCCAGGACCGAGCACACTCGCGCATATCTGCTTTCCGTCGGGTCGTGGAGAAAGAATATCGACCGAACCGCTCGATACCCAATAGAAGAAATCGGTAGGCGCCCCATCGAGAAAGATGAATGAACCGCGCCGATAGCTAACAATCGTCGACTGTTCGATTAATTCCTCGACGATGCTCTCGGGAATACCTCCTGAAATCAGCCGACTCTTAAGCTTCTGGAAGCCCTCTCCCCCTGCCGGGTGCGGTCTGCCGTTCGAACCGTTATGCGCCGCCTGAAATGGCTGTTGGCGATTACGGTTGGCCTCGCTTCCAGCACGTGGTTGAGGGTTGGAAGGGTAGATCGTCTGAGGGGCAGTTTTCGCAGATTGGGGATTGGCAGTGCGCATAAAACCCTTCAAATCTTTGGTCAATTCAATTCATGCGGTTAAGTCGCGGAACAAACCGTATCTGTGCCACGTAGCTCCTCAATCCCATCAACCTCCCATTGCCGACAATGAAAACTGATGCCCTTTCAAATTCGCACATCAGGTGTCCGCATTTGTGAGTGTACAAGGCCAAATGTTGACATTGCCCACCTGCGACTACTTTATTGGTTCTTAGAATGATAGAGGCAAGGAAATGTTTGATCCCGAGGGATCAGGATCCGTAGATTTCCGGGGCTCGTTAATCAGTTAACTTCGCAGGTAGCCAAAAAAAGACGGAACCCGACAGAGACCGCTAGGAACCTCCGCACAAGGCTCATTCTGTCATTCTGAGCGCAGTGAAGAATCATCCCGGGATTCTTGTATCTTAGCTTCATCGGATAAAGATGGAGGGAAACTTGGGCGCGGCAGGGCCGCGGGATTCGAGGCCGGGCAAGGCCGCAGCGAAGCAGGGGTCGCCGCGCCCGCAAGCGCAGGGCGAA
>Ga0207695_10004524_pt1 | contig 18922 bp, 19 predicted proteins | sample KBSC54metaG_FD_184354 | JGI IMG/M metagenome (GOLD analysis project Ga0207695, IMG submission 184354) | Corn rhizosphere microbial communities from Kellogg Biological Station, Michigan, USA - KBS C5-4 metaG (SPAdes) (version 2) | ecosystem: Host-associated > Plants > Roots > Rhizosphere > Soil... | reverse complement strand
GCCGTTCCTGCAAAGGTTGGAGATTGGCTGGAGCAGCAGCGAAACCTGCTTCCACCTCCGGCCGCGCCGGTTCTCGACAGCCTCAGTCGTCAGCTCTCGGTCCTGGGTCCGCAGCTCGCCGCTATCGAGCACGATCCCGGAGCGAACGCGGTTCGCAAGCTGGTCGCCACCGAACTTCCCGAGCTGGTTGAGCGCTATCGCAATATCCCCGCATCAGTCGCTCCGGCGGATGCCGGCGCGCAGCTGGTCGAGGGCCTGAAGATTATCGACGGCGAGATCCATCGAATCTCCAGCGATCTCGCGAGTGGTTCGTTCGACGCTCTTGCGACCCAAAACCGTTATTTGCAGCTCAAGTACGATGTCGGCCTTGGCGGCTCCTAGCTATTCACCGACAGCACGAATTGCGGATCGGGGATATCCTGCGAGCTTGCACCCTGAAGCGGAAGCACCGCGGTCCCAATGGCAAAGAACTCGATGACATGGCTCGACCAGCCATGATTGCCCTCATGCAAATCGGAACCGATCACGCCCTCAGCGCCAGCCTTGGTCGCTTCCAGCTGCATCCGCTCCATCGCCAGTTCGCGCGCTTCGTATAGAGCGATCGAGAAGTTGGTCAGCTCCACGTTCTGGCCGAGGCTGGACATTGACGCGAACGGTCCCCGACGAGCCACGTGATAGACGCAACTGCCCATCACCATCTCCAGCGGTCGATAGCCGGCCTGGAGCAAAGTCCAGAAATCTTGTCCCGACAGGTCCGAGGTAAAGGGTTCGCCGTTCGGTCCCTTGAAGCCGGGATGACCCTTGGCGTGGACGATGCCTGTGCCGATAGCGACGAACTCCAGAACCTTGCTGTCCCATTCGAGCCGCTTAACCGTCAGACGTACGCCGACAATTCCGTCGGCGCCCATCCGCTTTGCCTCCTCGCGCATTCTCTCCATCGCCAGCGCGCGCGCTTCGTACATGGCGGTAGACAGCACATCCAGCTCGACCGACGAGGTCCAGCCGGCAAACTGGAATCCCACGTGATAAATGCAGCTGCCTACACACAAGCCGATCGGCTCAAAACCGGCCTTGCGGACAAGAAGAAACTCGTTGACCGAAAAGTCGGAGGTGAACACGCCTCCGGGATCGCCCTCGCGTCGCAATCCCGCAAGGCGCGTCAGCGCGTGTTCGGGAATCGCACCCACGTCGTCGGCCATCAGATTCCTCCCTCTTCGTCTTGGACATCGGCCTGGTAGCCGGAGTGGCGCGGGGCGCCGGGATTATTGAGCGGCGACAGTTCGTCGCGCATATCGATCACGGGCTCGATCCCGTGCGGCAGTTCGGCGGCGCGACGCGTGTCGACGACCGTTCCAATAACGATGTGGCGGCCGAGATAGGCCGGTGGTTGCTTGTCCTGCTCGCGGCGGATCAGCTGGCCGAACTGGGTGTGAGCGAGCACGCCGTTGCCCTGGCTCCCGGCCGCGCGTCGCAAGTCGGTGTGCGCCTGCCGGCGAATGCTCTCCCAGAAGTTGGTCAATTCGTGGAGCGGCTGGTTGCTCCAGGATTGCATCTGGCTCTGTGTCTGCCAGCCGCTCGCGCCCCAGCCCCGGGAATAAGTCATGGCGCCGCCAAACCCGCCCATCATGTTATTGAGCCAGTCGTAACAGGCGCCGACCGCGATCCCGACCGGCACCACGTCTGCTTCCAAAAGCCGGATGAACTCCAGCGCCGGCACTGTCGCGATCACCGGATCCTTGCCGGGCGGGAGGCGATCGAGCCGGACTGCCGTCCCGATAAGTGTGAAATCCATGCTCGCGGAGACGCGGTGCCGTAACGTCCTCATCCGGACATCCACGACGGCGTTGGCGCCCGCCGCCGCCGCCTCGCGCCGCAGGCGATCGAGCGCCTCGTGCCAGCCCTCCGCGTGACCTTCGGTCCAGCTCCAGCCGTAGGAATACCAACACGTTCCGGACACCGTCGCGATCGGCCGAATGCCGTGGCTTCGCGCCAGCAGCAGCTCGGCCGGGGTCATCGTTGCAACCCAAGCGCCTCTGCCCGCGCCCGCGTCCTTCAATCGGCCGGAGACGAACTCCGGCAGCCCGCCACGCTTCAGCGCCTCGTCCCACGCCGCGACGCGCGCGGCGTGCTCTGCTTCACTCAGGCTGTTCACCAATTCGGCCAAGCCGCCCCCTCCGGGCCGCAGTTGCAGCACAGATTGGCTTTATTGACCAGTGCAATAAAATTGGTCGGGTCAGCGCTTCCTAAACTCGTGCCTCACATCGGCTCCAAAGCTCGATGTTGCTCCAGTCGGCAGGCCTAGGCGCTTCTTTTGATCATATTTCCATCGCGAGACGAACCATCCGGAAGATCACGAAACGCGAGAATGCGGCAGAATGCCATGCAAGCGCTCTCAAGGGAGCAACCAATGCCTTCCCTCAGGCCTTTGCAAGGCAAGCACTTAAGTGTGCAAATCGGAAGAAGAGGCAAGACATATGTTCAGGAAAATCATGCTTGCGGGCGCGGCACTTGCCACGCTCAGCGTCCCGGTTGCCGCCAATGCGCAATATTACCGCACCTACGGCACCTACGGCCACGGCCGGCACTATTACTGGGACGGCCGCCATTATCGAGACCGGTCCAGCAACGCGATTGTCGACGCTCTGATCGGCGGCGTTATCGGTTACGCCCTCGGCGCCGCGACCAGCCGCAGCTACGGCTATTCGTATCCGGGCTATGGCTATCGGAGCTACGGGTACAGCTACCCGAGTTACGGCTATTCGAGCTACGGTTACAGCTATCCGGGGTACGGATACAGCTACAGCTATCCAAGCTACGGATATGGATATCAGTACGGCTACCCGAGCTATGGCTATGGGTATCGCTGCAGCTACGCTTACGGCTATCGCTGCTAACCGCAAGCATGACGAGGAGGCCCTCGACTACCGGGGGCCTCTCCTTTTGTGCTGGGAAGCCCGCGTATCGATGCTCGGAGGGCATTCTTCCACTGAGCGCCTCATGCCGATCATCAAAGGCGGGGTTGACCGCGCTCGCGCTAGCGCCGCTTCAGCTCGTCTCTGATTTCCGTCAGAAGTTCGACCTCGGTGGGACCGGCCGCGGTTTCGACGACTTCGGGCTTGCGCATCAGCTTGGTCGCCCAGCGGACCATCAGAAAGATGATGAAGGCGAGGATCAGGAAGCTGACCACCTCCGTCACGAACTGGCCCCAGCCGAGGACCGGCGCGCCGGCTTTCTTGAGGGCAGCGTAATCGGTCATCGAGCCGTGATAATCGGCCGGAACCGGTCCCATCAGCAGGAAATGGCTGGAGAAATCGAGCCCGCCGAAAATCCTGCCGACGATCGGCATGATGATGTCGTCGGTCAGGCTGGTGACGATCTTGGCGAAAGCTGCCCCGATGATCACCGCGACCGCGAGATCGAGTACGTTCCCCTTGGCGATGAACGCGCGGAAGTCCTTCAGCATTGCACCTTCCCCTTATTTGATCGCGAGCAGCTTACTCCAGCGGCGCTCAGAATCCAGCGGGAGCAGAAGCTGTGTTGCTGCTATAAAACAGCATATTGAAACCCGGTCGGCGCCGTTCTATCTGTGCGGTCAGCATCAAGGGGGACCTTCAATGTCCGCACTTCGTCGTTTCGGTTTGCTCGCTCCGCTCGCCGCAGTCACGCTCAGCGGGTGCGGGATCAACGCTGTTCCCACCGAAGAGGAGAAGGTGAACGCCGCCTGGGGAGACTTGCAGGCCGATTACCAACGGCGCGCCGACCTGATCCCCAATCTGGTGGCGACGGTCAAAGCGTATGCGCAGCAGGAAAAGAGCGTTCTGACCGAAGTGACCCAGGCGCGCGCCGATGCGACCGCGGTGCACTTGAGCGCCGCTGACCTCAGCGATCCCGCCAAGGTCAAAGCCTTCAACGACGCGCAAAGCCGCCTGTCGCAGGCGATCATCCCGCTGCAGCGGCTTCAGGAGGCCTATCCGGACCTCAAGTCCAACCAGAACTTCCTGGCATTGCAGGATCAGCTGGAGGGCACGGAAAATCGCATCGAGGTGGCCCGGCGCGACTACAATTCGGCGGTGCAGGAATATAACACCACGATCCGCACCTTCCCGGACGCGATCGGCGCCAAGATCTTCTACGGCGCCAAGCCCAAGGTGCCGTTCGAAGCCTCGGCCACGGCGCAGAATGCTCCCCCCGTCAATTTCGGCAATATGGCGGGCTGAACGATGCCCGTCATTCCCGCGAAAGCGGGAGCCCAGCGAACCTACCGGGCCCCCGCTTTCGCGGGGGTGACGAAGCTGTTGCTGGCGGTTATTTTCGCGCTCTTCGCCATTCCGGCAGCTGCCCAGACCTTCCCGCAGCTCACAGGCCGCGTAGTCGACGACGCGCATATCCTTTCCCCAGCGACGGTCGCCGATCTCACCAGCAAGTCGGAGGCGCTGGAGGCGAAGACCAGCCGCCAGCTGGTGATCGCGACGGTGCCGAGCCTTCAGGGCGATGATATCGAGGATTATTCAAACCGGCTATTTCGCCAATGGAAGCTAGGCCAAGCCAAACTCGACAACGGCGTCCTGCTGCTCGTTGCGCCTACCGAGCACAAGGTTCGCATCGAGGTGGGCTACGGCGCAACGCCATACATGACCGATGCGATGTCGGGTCTGATGATTCGTGAAAACATGCTTCCGCACTTCAAGCAGGGCGATTACGACGGTGGAGTTGAGGCAGGCACCGACGCGATCATCAAGCAGATGAGCCTGCCGCCGGACCAGGCCGAGCAGGCAATCGCGCAAGCGCAGCAGCAGGAACAGACGCATCGTCATTCGGGCGGCGGCGCGCTTCCGCTCGCATTCTGGGGCCTGATCTTCGCTTTCGTGATCCTGTCGAAGCTCCGGCGCCCGGTCGGCGGCCGCTATTATCGGCGCGGAGGCGGGATCAGCCCGTGGGTGATGCTGTGGGGCCTGAACGCCCTCTCCAACTCCTCGCGCGGCTGGGGCAGCGGCGGTGGTGGCTGGGGCGGCGGCGGCTTCGGAGGCGGCGGAGGTTTCGGTGGGTTTTCCGGTGGAGGCGGTTCCTCAGGCGGCGGGGGAGCGTCGGGATCATGGTGATGCAATTCAGCGCAGCCGATCGCGAGAAGGTCAGTGCAGCGATCGCTGCGGCCGAGGCGAACACCGACGGCGAGATTGTCACCATCGCGACGCCGATCAGCGATTCCTACCACGATGTAGCGCTTCACTGGGCGGTCCTGGTGATGATCCTGGTGCTGGCCTGGGCGGCATGGCGGCCGACGGCGCTGCAATGGTGGTATCTGCACATCGCCGGTGGATGGTACCCGGACCCGAGCCTTGGCGAGCTTTTGACCTTCCTGATGATCCTCGCCGTGGGCAAATTCCTGGTGGCGCTGTTACTCCTCACCTGGATGCCGCTACGGCTGTTGCTGACTCCAGCGGCGACCAAGCACCGGCGGGTTCGGCGGCGGGCGCTTGCGGTCTTTCAGGCGGCCGCTGCGGGCCGAACCGGGGACCGCACCGGCGTGCTCATCTATCTTTCGCTAGCCGAGCGCCGGGCCGAGATCATCGGCGATGAGGCGATCCACAAATTCGCCGACGAGCATACCTGGGGCGAAGCGATGGCCGCGATGATCGAGCATTTGCGCGAAGGCCGCCCCGGCGACGGCATTTGCGCCGCGGTCGAGCGCGTCGGCTCGGTCCTCGCGGAACATTTCCCCAAGACAGCGGGTAATCCCAACGAGATCCCGGACAAACTTATCCTGTTATGACCCCAGACAAGGACGCGCCCCTGCAAACGGTATGGCAGGGGAAATACATCAGCGCTCTGAAGCGCGGGCGCTGGGAGTTTGTGTCGCGCACCGGAAGCACGAACGCCGTCGTGATCCTCGCTGAGCATCACGGCAAGGTGATCCTGATCGAGCAGTACCGGGTGCCGGTTGGTCGGCGCTGCGTCGAACTGCCCGCAGGCCTCGTCGGCGACGAGGACAAGAATGCGACGGTCGAAGGCACTGCTATCAAGGAGCTGGAGGAGGAGACCGGTTTCACCGCCGATCGGATCGAGCGGTTGGGCGAATTTCAGAGCTCGCCGGGGATGGTCGCCGAAAGCTTCACTCTCGTTCGCGCGCACGGCGTCCGCAAGGTGGGTGAGGGCGGGGGCACAGAGAATGAGGACATCACGGTCCATCTCGTCCCGCGCGCCGAAATCCCCGCTTTCGTCGAGCAGCGCCGTGCGGCGGGATGCGCGGTCGACGTGAAGCTGCTTCTGTTCATGGGTTGGTGAATGTTTGTGAACGGGTCGGAACCTGCCCCCGGCAGGTCCCGCTTCCGTTCACCCCCAGATCCTGACCCGCTGCTGAGGCGCAAGAAACAGCTTCTGCCCCGGCTGGACGTTGAAGGCGGGATACCAGCCGTCGACGTTCCTGACCGTCAGCACCCGCCACGGCCCCGGCGCGTGGACATCCGTCGCCACACGGGCGCGCAGCGCGGCATCGCGAAGCTTGCCGCGATGGGCCTGGGCATAGGCCAGGAAGAAGCGCTGGTCGCCGGTAAAGCCGTCGATCGTCGGTGACGGCTTGCCGCCCAGCGAGGCTTTCCAGGCATCGTAAGCTGCGGCCAGTCCGACGAGGTCGGCGATATTCTCGCCGAGCTCCTGCTCCCCATTGAGGTGAAGGCCCGGCAGCGCTTCGTAGGAATCATATTGCTTTGCGAGCGCCGTTCCCGCCTGTTTGAAATGGGTGAGATCAGCCGGCGTCCACCAGTTGCGGAGCTTTCCGGAGGCATCGAAGGTCGAGCCGAGATTGTCGAAGCTGTGGCTGATCTCGTGCCCGATGATCGAACCGATGGCCCCATAGTTGAACGCACGATCGGCCTTCGGATCATAGAACCCCTCGTCCAGGATCGCCGCGGGGAAGTTCAACGCGTTTTGCAGCGGCAGGTTGACCGCGTTTACCGTCTGCGGAGTCATCCACCACTCGCCTTTGTCGACCGGCTTACCGATCTTCGCGATCTGGTACTCGTAATTCGCCAGCCGGGCGCGATCGAGATTGCCGTAGGCATCGTCCGCTTTGATCTGGAGCGACGAATAGTCGCGCCATTTGTCGGGGTAGCCGATCCCGACGACCATCGTCGCTACCTTCTTCCTGGCTTGTTCCTTGGTCGCGGGCGCCATCCAGGTTAGGCCCTCAATCTTCTTCTCGAGAGCCGCCTTGATGTTTGTCACCATCCCGTCGATGTCCGCCTTGTAGGAGGCCGGAAAATACTTTTCGGCGTAGCGCTTGCCGACCGCCCAGCCGAGCCAGGCGTTCAGCGAATCGATTGCCTGCTTGTTGCGCGAAGGCTGTTGCGGAGTGCCTTTGACCTCCGTGTCGTTGAAGGCGAAGTGCACATCCTGGAAGGCTTTTGGAAGCACTTCGGCCATCTGGTTGATCCGGTGGAACGCGAGCCAGTCCTTCCACACATCGAGCGGCTGCGATTGCACGAGCGCAGCGAGCTTGGTGACGGCGCCCGGCTGCCAGACGACGAAGTCCTGCTGGTTGCCGAGCTGCGCCGCCGAGAACAGCCGGCCCCAGTCGATCCCCGGCGCCTTCGAATCGAAATCCGCCCGCTTCCAGGGATTGTCAGCCTTGAAACTGTCCTGGCTATCCTGAAGGCTTTCATGCGCCTGCGCGATCTGGTGCTCCAGAGCAACGATCTTCGCAGCGCGTGCATCGGCATTGGGCAGGCCTGCGAGCGACAGCATCTTTGCGACATAGGGCGTGTAATCGGCCCGGATCTTCGCCATCGCGGGGTCGCTGGAGAGGTAATAATCGCGATCCGGCATGCCGAGGCCACCCTGCATCACATAGGGCACGGTCTTTGTCGGATCGTCGAACGCCTGCGTCACGAAAATCCCGAAGAGATTCTCGGTGTGGAAATTGGTGTTGTTGATGGGATCGGCGTCGGCGCGGAGACTGTGACCGATCGCATCCGCTAAGGCGCCTTTGTCGGCGATCGCCTCAAGGGCATCGACATCCGCCTTGATCGGGGCGAGGCCGCGCTGCTCGATAGCTCCGGTATTCGTGTAGGCCTTGAAATAGTCCGCGATCCGCGCCTCGTCGCTTCCGGCCGCCGGGTTGGAATTGAGGATGCTGTTGATGAGATCGGTTTCCCGCTGGTCGGCGCGATCGGCGATTACCGAGAAGACCGAAATCGTCGATTTATCGGCCGGGATTTGCGCGGATGCTTCCCATTTGCCGTTGGCATATTTGTCGAAATCGTCGCCTGGCTGCACCGAGGTGTCCATCAGGGACTTGTCGATTCCCGATTGGGTGCCAGGGCCCTGCTGCTGAGCCGCGCTGTTGCCGTTCTGAGTGTTGCAGGCGCTGAGTGCCAGCGCGGCGGCGAAGGTGATTCCGCTGATGAACTTCATGAAATCCTCTCGGCTGTGCTTTGCCATTGATTGCCGCTCGGGCTACGCCAAGGGCAGCGCTTTTCGACCAAAGGACGAACGAAGGGCGCGGAAGTTTCGGCGACGCAACGGGAGGTGCGGATAGTGAATTGGGTGGGAAGACTGATCGCGGCGGTTTCGCTTTCCTTGTTGATGCTGGTCTCGGCTCCCGCCTCGGCGCGAGTCGAGAAGATCACCGTCCACGGCAAGTCGCTCGAGGGCAATCTGGAGAAGAATAGCGCGGACAGGACGGTCCTCGTGCTGCTCCCGCCGAGTTACGATACAGCCAAGACGCGCCGCTATCCGGTGCTCTACTTCCTTCACGGCTATAATTCGCAGGCCGAAGGGACCGTCGAATGGACGAAGATGGAGCAGCGCCAGCTGGCCGCGATGAAGGCGACTGGCCGCGAGTTCATCGTCGTCGCCCCGGATACCGACACGCTGATGAGCGGGAGCATGTATTCGAACTCGCCGACCGTCGGGAATTTTGAGGACTTCATCGCCAAGGATTTGATCGCCTACATCGACAGCCATTACCGGACCGTCGCCAAGCGGGAGAGCCGGGGCCTCTTCGGCCATTCGATGGGCGGCTACGGAACGCTCCGGATCGCCATGCACCACCCCGAGCTGTTCCGCGCCATTTACGCGCTCGATCCCTGTTGCCTGCTTCCGCGCGAGATCACGGCGGAGCAGAGCCAGAAATATGAGGGCCTGACGCCTGAGCAGGTTGCGAAAGGCGATTTCGGAATCCGGACCACCTATGCCGTCGCCGCCGCCTGGTCCCCCGATCCCAACAAGCCGCCTTTCTATGCCGACCTCCCGACCGCGAACGGCGTGCTTGACCCGCTGGTGATCGCCGAGTGGTACGCCAACGCGCCGGTTGCGATGGTGCCGCAATTCCTGCCGGCGCTGAAGTCGCTCGACGGGATCGGAATGGAAACGGGGTCCAAGGATTTCGTGAAAACCGATGTCGAGGCGATGCATGCGCAACTTCTGAAATTCGGCATCGCGCACGATTGGTATTTTCACGACGGCGATCACGGGAGCAAAGTCTCCGAAGACCTCGAAAAGATCGTTTTCCCCTTCTTCGTGAAGCATCTCGTGTTTCCGGGGCAGAAGTGAGCGCGCCCACACTTGAATCCAAAGTGGATCGCGAAAGCGACGAGTATCGCGCGCGTTTCGCGCATAATAAGAATCTGACGGAGAAGCTTCGCGCCGATGTGGCGGAGGCGGCTATGGGCGGGCCCGAAAAGCATCGCGAACGCCACGTCTCGCGGGGCAAGCTGCTTCCGCGCGATCGCGTCGAGCGGCTGCTCGACCCCGGCTCACCCTTCCTCGAAATCGGGCAGCTAGCGGCCTTCGACATGTACGAGGGCGAGGTGCCCGGAGCCGGCCTGATCGCCGGCATCGGGCGCGTCTCCGGCCGGCAGGTGATGATCGTCTGCAACGACGCGACGGTCAAAGGCGGCACCTACTATCCGCTCACGGTCAAGAAGCACCTGCGCGCGCAGGAAATCGCCGAGCAGAACCGGCTGCCGTGCGTCTACCTCGTCGACAGCGGCGGCGCGAACCTGCCGCACCAGGCCGAGGTATTCCCAGATCGCGATCACTTCGGTCGCATCTTCTTCAACCAGGCGCAGATGAGCGCGAAGGGCATCGCCCAGATCGCCTGCGTGATGGGCAGCTGCACCGCCGGCGGCGCCTACGTCCCGGCAATGAGCGACGAGAGCGTGATCGTCCGCGAGCAGGGCACGATCTTCCTCGGCGGGCCGCCGCTGGTGAAGGCCGCGACGGGTGAAGAGATTTCAGCCGAGGACCTAGGCGGCGGCGATTTGCACGCGCGCAAGAGCGGCGTCGTCGACCACCTCGCCGAGAATGACGAGCATGCGCTGACCATCGTTCGCGACATCGTCTCGACGCTCCAGCCGGAGAGCGGGGCGGGGCTCCAGCTGCGCGAGCCGCGTCCACCGCTGTTCGACGCCGACGAACTTTACGGCACCATCCCCGAGGACGTGCGCGCGCCTTACGACGTGCACGAAGTCATCGCGCGCATCGTCGACGGCTCCGAGTTCCATGAGTTCAAGCCGCTCTACGGCTCGACCCTCGTCTGCGGCTTCGCGCACATCTGGGGAATCCCGGTTGCGATCCTCGCCAACAACGGCATCCTGTTCAGCGAAAGCGCTGTCAAAGGCGCGCATTTCATCGAGCTGGCCTGCCAGCGCCGCATTCCGCTCCTGTTCCTGCAGAACATCTCGGGCTTCATGGTCGGCGGGAAATATGAGGCGGAGGGCATCGCCAAGCACGGCGCCAAGCTAGTGACAGCCGTCGCCACCGCGAGCGTGCCCAAGATCACTGTGCTCATCGGCGGCAGCTTCGGCGCCGGGAATTACGGCATGGCCGGCCGTGCTTACTCGCCCCGGTTTCTGTTCACCTGGCCCAATTCGCGCATCAGCGTGATGGGCGGTGAGCAGGCGGCGAGCGTGCTGGCGACGGTGCATCGCGACGCCGACAAGTGGATCGAGAAGCAGGCGGAAGCCTTCAAGGCGCCGATCCGCCAGAAGTATGAAGACGAAGGCAACCCCTGGTACGGCACCGCGCGGTTGTGGGACGACGGCATCATCGACCCGGCCCAGACGCGCGATGTGCTCGGCCTCGCTTTCGCCGCAACGCTGAACGCGCCCGTCCCCGACCGGCCGCAGTTCGGCGTGTTCAGGATGTGAGCATGCGCACCGACTGGACCCGCGGCGAGATCGCCGACCTCTTCGACCTGCCGTTCACCGAGCTCGTGTTCCGCGCAGCGGAGGTGCACCGCGCCAACCACGCTCCCGGCGAGGTGCAGCTCTGCACTTTACTGTCGATCAAGACCGGCGGCTGTCCTGAGGATTGTGGCTATTGCTCGCAATCGGCGCATGCGGAGACCGGCCTCAAAGCCGAGAAATTGATGGACGTTGAGGCAGTGCTCGCCGCCGCGCGCGAGGCAAAAGTGGCGGGTTCGCAGCGCTTCTGCATGGGCGCGGCGTGGCGCTCGCCAAAGGACCGCGACATGCCCGCGCTGACCCGCATGGTGGCGGAGGTGAAGGCTATGGGCCTCGAAACCTGCATGACGCTCGGCATGCTGACCGGCGATCAGGCGCGGGCACTCAAGGAGGCGGGGCTCGATTATTACAACCACAATATCGACACCTCGCCCGAACATTATGGCGAGATCATCACGACGCGGACCTTCCAGGAGCGGCTCGACACGCTGGAGGAGGTGCGCAGTGCCGGCATCGCCGTCTGCTGCGGCGGCATCGTGGGCATGGGAGAGAGCCGCGAGGACCGCGTCGGCTTCATCCACGCGTTGGCGACGCTCACGCGCCATCCCGAAAGCGTGCCGATCAACGCGCTGGTGCCTGTGAAGGGCACCACGATCGGCGACGTGCTCGATGGCATGAAGATGATCGATGACATTGAATTCGTCCGAATCGTCGCCGTGGCACGGATCACGATGCCCAAGTCGATGGTACGCCTCTCCGCGGGCCGCGAAAGCATGAGCGAAGCGACGCAAGCGCTGTGCTTCCTCGCCGGCGCGAATTCGATATTCACCGGCGACAAATTGCTGACGGCTGCGAATGCCGGCGACGACGCGGATGCGGCATTGTTCGCGAAGCTGGGGCTGAGGGCGCTGTCGGGCGAAGAGCCGATGCGGGTCGCGGCGGAATGACCGGCACGCGCCTCTACGATCCTCCCCGGAACGGGGAGGGGAACCGCTCGGCAAAGCCGAGTGGTGGAGGGGGCCCGCGCATCCTGAAGACACCAATCAAGCAGGTGAAGCGCGCACGCTCCTTGCGGCGTGAGATGAATCTGCCGGAGGTGCTGCTGTGGCAGCAGCTGCGCAGGCGACCTGGGGGACTGAAATTCAGGAGACAATTTCCGTCCGACCGAATGACTGTCGATTTTGCCTGCCTGGAGCGCCGGCTGATCGTCGAAGTCGACGGCGAGGGGCACTCGTTCGGCGATCAGCCTCGGCGGGATGTTGCTCGGGATGCGTTGCTCCGACGCGACGGCTTCACCATCATGCGAATTGCCGCGCGAGACGTGCTCGGGGACATGGAAGCAGCGGTCAGGTACATCGTCGCGACCTGCTCGGAAGTGGGCCCCCTCCACCATTCAGCTGCGCTGAATGGTCCCCCTCCCCGTTCCGGGGAGGATTTGTGATCACCTCCCTCCTCATCGCCAACCGGGGGGAAATCGCGTGCCGGGTGATCCGCACCGCGCGTCGGATGGGGATCCGCACGGTCGCCGTCTATTCGGACGCTGACGCCAAGGCGCTCCACGTGCGCATGGCCGACGAGGCGGTGCATATCGGGCCGAGCCCGGCGCGCGAATCGTACCTCCGCGGCGACAGGATCATCGAAGCGGCGAAAGCGACCGGGGCGGAAGCGATCCATCCCGGCTACGGCTTCCTGAGCGAAAATGCGGATTTCGCCCAGGCGGTGATCGACGCCGGCCTGATCTGGGTCGGGCCGAAGCCGGACAGCATCCGCGCGATGGGCCTCAAGGACGCGGCGAAGAAGCTAATGGCCGAGGCGGGCGTGCCGGTGACTCCTGGCTATCTCGGCGAGGATCAGGACCCGAAGCGGCTGAAGGCCGAGGCTGGCGCGATCGGCTATCCGGTACTGATCAAGGCGGTCGCGGGCGGTGGCGGTAAGGGAATGCGCCGGGTCGATGCGCCGGACCAGTTCGACGACTCGCTCGACAGCGCGAAACGCGAGGCGGCGTCGAGCTTCGGCGACGACCGTGTGCTGATCGAGAAATACATCAATTCGCCGCGCCACATCGAGGTGCAGGTGTTCGGCGACAGCCACGGCAATGTCGTCCATTTGTTCGAGCGCGACTGCTCGCTCCAGCGCCGCCACCAGAAGGTGATCGAGGAAGCCCCCGCACCGGGCATGGACGCCGAGACTCGCGAGGCGGTGTGCGGCGCAGCCGTGCGCGCGGCGAAGGCGGTCAATTACGAGAATGCCGGAACGATCGAGTTCATCGCCGACGCGTCCGAGGGTCTACGCGCCGACCGTATCTGGTTCATGGAGATGAACACGCGGCTTCAGGTCGAGCATCCGGTGACCGAGGAGATCACCGGACAGGACCTGGTCGAATGGCAGCTACGGGTGGCGAGCGGCGAGAAGCTCCCGAAGCGGCAGGACGAGCTTTCTATCACCGGCCACGCAATCGAGGCGCGGCTTTACGCGGAGGACCCGGCCAAGGGGTTTTTGCCGAGCGTGGGATCGCTTGAACATTTTGACCTGCCTAAGCTTTACAGGGGCAAGCGTTACCGGATCGAAACAGGGGTAGAGCAAGGCGACGAGATTTCGCCCTTCTACGACCCGATGATCGCCAAGCTCGTGACTGGAGCTCCCACCAGAAGCGAAGCGATCGAAAACCTGCGCGCGATGACCGCTCGAACGCGCTGCTGGCCGGTCAAGACCAATGCGGGCTTTCTGAATCTTGTGCTGCGGGATGTCGATTTCGAAGCCGCTCACCTCGATACTGGGCTTATCGCGCGCAAAGGTGAGGAGCTGATTCCCGACGCCGAGGCACCGGAGATTGTGCTTCAGGCGGTCGCCCATATGGTCGTTGACAATGCAAGTGGTGGCGACGCCACTGATATCCGGGAAACGTGGCTGAACACGAATGGTGCTTCCTGGAGCAGTCTTGGTTTCCGACTGAATTCCGAACGTGCGCCCACTGTGGTTCGCTTGGAAGAAGCGGGACGGACTTACGAAGTCACGTTCGAGGATCTCACTATCAACCCATGCCCCTGGGTTGAACGACTTGGGAACGGGTGGGTGGTGACCAAAGACGGTGTCACTCGCTTCTTCACCCTTGCTGAACCCCGCGGCACAGGCACCGCGCACGGCCTCCACGACGGCGAGATCGAGGCGCCGATGCCGGGAAAGGTGACGGCGGTGGAGGTTTCGCAGAACGAAAAGGTTGTGAAGGGACAACGCTTGCTTACGCTTGAGGCGATGAAGATGGAGCATGCGCTGACCGCTCCGTTCGACGGAATCGTTGCGGAGCTCAGCGCGCGCGAAGGGGCGCAGGTGACCGAGGGCCAGCTGCTGGTCAGGATTGAAGAGGCTGATCCGTCACCCCGGACTTGATCCGGGGTGTGCCTTCCTTCTACCGCCGCTGAAGAACAGGCGGATCCCGGATCAAGTCCGGGATGACGGGAGAATGGAATGCAAATCGATGGAATTGCCGCGGTGGTGACCGGCGCTGCATCGGGGCTCGGCGAAGCGACGGCTCGCGAGCTGGCTCGGCGCGGCGCGAAGGTGGCGGTGTTCGATCGGGATCAGGAGAAGGGCGAGAGGGTCGCAGCCGAGATCGGCGGCATCTTCTGCGAAGTCGACGTGACCTCTGACGTCGCCGTCGCCGCCGCTTTCGAGAAAGCGCGCGCCGCGCATGGGCAGGAGCGGGTGCTGGTCAACTGCGCCGGAGTCGCGCCCGCGGCCAAGACGGTCGGCCGCGACAAGGAGACCAAAGCGCCGAAGATGCACAAGATGCAGCTGTTCGAGCAGGTCATCGCGATCAATCTGGTCGGCACCTTCCGCTGCATCGCGCACGCGGCGTTCGGGATGGTGCAGCTCGACCCGACCGGTGACGACGGCGAAAGGGGCGTCATCGTCAACACAAGCTCGGTCGCTGCCGAGGATGGGCAGATCGGCCAGGCGGCTTATTCGGCGAGCAAGGGGGGCGTGCTCGGGATGACGCTGCCGATCGCTCGCGACCTGATGAACGAAGGCGTGCGGGTGAACACGATCCAGCCGGGCGTGTTCAAGACGCCGATGGTCGCCGGAATGCCGGAGCATGTGCAGGAGGCGCTGGCGGCGCAGGTGCCGTTCCCGAAGCGCCTGGGCAAACCGGAGGATTACGCTCGGCTCGCCATATTCCTGATCGAAAATCCGTACATGAACGCGGGGGCGGTGCGGCTCGACGGCGCGATCCGGATGGGGGCGCGTTAGTCTTCACTTCTCCGCTCATCCTGAGTAGCCGCTGAGGCAAGTCGAAGCGGCGTATCGAAGGACGGTCCTTCGATACGGGCCTTCGGCACGCTCAGTCCCTACTCAGGATGAGCGGTTTTTGGAGTTCCCGCTCGTGAACCACAGGCAGCTTCTCGAAGATATCGCGCTCGCCGCTCGCCAAGCCGGAGCGGCGATCCTGGACATCGTCGAGCGTGGGTTCGACGTGGAGCACAAGACCGACCTTTCGCCGGTCACCGAAGCCGATCGCGCCGCGGAGCTGATCATCCTGGCAGCGCTCGCCAGGGCAGCCCCGTCCATTCCGGTGGTTGCGGAAGAGGAAGTTGCGGCTGGACGAATCCCGGCGATCGGCGACACTTTCTTCCTCGTCGATCCGCTTGACGGGACCAAGGAGTTCGTCCGTGGCGGCGACGATTACACGGTCAACATCGGGCTGATCTCCGGTGGAGAGCCTTTGCTCGGCGCGGTCTTCGCGCCGGCGCGCGGCGCGATCTATGCCGGACTGGTTGGTGAGGGCGCCTGGATCGAGGATGGCGATGGCCGGCGTTCGATCCGTACCCGCCAACCCGGCGACAAGCTCACAGCCGTCGCATCGAAATCGCACTTCAGCCAGCCAACCGCAGACTATCTCGAGGCGGTCGGCGCGTCGGATTATGTCGGGATAGGCTCCAGCCTCAAATTCTGCATCGTCGCGGAAGGGAAGGCCGACATCTATCCGCGCCTGTCCCCGACCAGCGAATGGGATACGGCCGCCGCTCACGCCGTGCTGCTCGCCGCAGGAGGGCGGGTGGACGGCACGGATGGGCGGCCGCTCGCCTACGGGAAACCGACCTTCCTCAATCGGGGATTCGTGGCCACGGCCGGCTGGGAAGCGCCGGCGATCGGGCCATATCTCGCGGAGTTCTCGGGCGGCGGCGAGTTGCCGCAAGGGGTCTAATCCGCCGGATCCAGCAGGCTTCCGCTCCAGCCGAGCGCCTCCAGCCAGGCCGGGTCGACCACGGGCGTGCGAACGGTGATCCCGCGCATCGTCTCGACTTCGAGTCGCGCCGCTTCGAGCCGCCCGTACAGCTCGCGCGCCTCGGCCGAAGGCCGCTCCGCGGTTCCGAGCTGCCAGGCCAGCAGCTGCGCACTTTCGATCGCATCCGCCAGCTCGGCGAGCCAGCGCGTTCTGATTGCGGCAGTCGAGCCGCCTCTATTCAGCTGCAAGGTTCGGCACCCCCCTCAAGCAACTATTTGCCTTGTAACAGAGATTGGGCGCCAAGTGGGGCGAGATTGATCCGGTTTGGAGCCGAAATCGCCTGACTTTTCTCCAAAATGCGCGATAGATCGGTCGGCTCGGTCCTTATCGAAGGATAAAGACTATGGATGCGATTTCGGCCGCCGCTTCGGACCCGCAATACGCTTCCCCGCCGCCGATCGTGATGATCGGCCAGAGTCCAGCGGCGGTGGAGCGGGCGCGTCGGACTGCGGCCCTTTCCGGCATGCGGCTCGCCGACGTTGCGTCTTTCGCGGGGGCGCCGGAGCGCATCCGGCAGCAGGCGCGGGCCTCCGCGCTCTGGATCGAGATCGAGAGCGATTGCGGGAGTGATCTCGATGCCGTCCTGGCCGCGGCAAGCAGCGAAGCCGAAGACGGCCGCTGTCCCGCCGTGGTTGCTGCGCCGTTTGAGCTCCTCGATGCGGTCGCGGCGCAAGTCTCCGATTCGGTGCAGTTGGTCATCGACGGGAGCGACTCGGATCGCGCTGCTGCTCTCGCAATCGCGCTGGCCGGAAGCACGGTGCCGGCGCGTCTCTCTGACGTCGCCTCGGATCGCAACACCGCCCGCCTTCGTCAGCTCAGCGACGAGGTCAGCCGAATCGCTGCGACCCTCGCGCGGATTTCGTCCGACCCCGTTGCCGGCGGACCCGAGCTTCAGAAGCCCGCCGAGGGCGAGATTCCTGACGTTCCGGTGGACATCGTCCGGTCCGTCATCCGGGCCCGCCGACTCCGCAGCCGCTATTTCTCCGAGGAGCTGTTCGCCGATCCAGCATGGGACATGCTGCTCGACTTGCTCCAGGCGGAAATCGCGCAGCTGCGGGTTCCGGTTTCGAGCCTTTGCATTGCAGCCGCAGTCCCGGCGACGACGGCGCTCCGCTGGCTCAAGAATATGGTCGACCAGGGGCTCTTCATCCGCCGCGCTGATCCGCACGACGCCCGCAGGGTGTTCGTCGAACTGGCGCCGCAGACCAGCCTTGCCCTGCGCCGCTACTTCACGGACGTCGGCAAGGTCGCAGTTGTCTAGGCGCGGCGCGTAACGCATATGGCCGTGTCAGAGATATCGAACATCGTGTCAATACGAACCGTGTCAGATTAGTCTGAAATGGAGCAATCGCCGCCACTCGCGATAGTCGAGGCGCATGGCGGGGGCTGACGAATCACAAATCTATCGCGAGTTGATGCGGTTCAAACCCGACGGGCTAAGCGCGAATGCGTGGGCGGTGAAGGCGGGCGTTAGCCGAACGGTGTGGTCGGACATGCGGCGCCACGGCAACCCGTCGCGCCGAACGCTTGAGAAGCTGCTTGCCGTCGCGGGCTCTTCGCTTGCCGAATTTGAGGCGCTGCGCGTCGGTGCAGAACCACGCCCCCTCGGCGCAGGCCCTGGTTCAGTAGGGGAGGGTGGGCAGGGCCGCTGGAACCCGGCGCAACCGCAACCGCTTCCCTTGTTGGCTACGGCACTGGCGGGGAATTGGGGGGATCCGGAGAGCAGGATCGAGCTCCTCGAAATCGAAAGCGGCCATTCGATCGAGCGGCTGCCCCGCCCGCCCAGCCTCGCGGCGGATGCTGAGGCCTACGCCATCACCGTCGTCGGCGATTCCATGTGGCCTCGCTTTCGGCCGGGCCGCCGAATCGCTGTGTCGCCGCGGTCGCCTATCGCTGTCGGCGATGACGTGCTGATAATCCTCGCGGAAAGGTCCTCAGCAGGGAACCGCTTCGTTCTCCTGAAGGAGCTGGTAAGGCGAACGAGCACGCATATCGAACTGCGTCAGTTCAATCCTGACTCGACCGTCTCCGTAAGTGGAGCCGAAGTGGAGACGATCCACAAGGTTGTGGGAGAGCTAATCTAGCGAGAGTCGCGTGGCCAGCTGCTCCAGAATCGCTTCGACGACATCGCCATGGGCGCCGTTTCCGGTCACGATTCGAATGTGGGCCTCCGAATAAGCCGGGCGGCGCTTCTCGGCCAATTCCTTGAGGGTCTCCCGCGGATCGCCGTGGCGAAGCAGCGGGCGGGTGTCGCGGCGCGCGGTACGCTCAACCAGAATGTCGACCGGCGCATCCAGCCACACCGTGATCGCCTGCTTGTTGAGGAGCTCGCGAGTTCGCGGATCGACGAAAGCACCGCCGCCGGTCGCGATTACCTTGCACTCGCCATCCATCAGCCGAGCCACGACGCGACGTTCGCCGTCGCGGAAATCGGCCTCGCCGTAGAGCTCGAAAA
>Ga0207695_10004521_pt1 | contig 18924 bp, 20 predicted proteins | sample KBSC54metaG_FD_184354 | JGI IMG/M metagenome (GOLD analysis project Ga0207695, IMG submission 184354) | Corn rhizosphere microbial communities from Kellogg Biological Station, Michigan, USA - KBS C5-4 metaG (SPAdes) (version 2) | ecosystem: Host-associated > Plants > Roots > Rhizosphere > Soil... | reverse complement strand
GCAGCAGTCGCGGAGTTCGGGCTTAGGGGAAACCACGCCGGCTGCCATGTGTTCGTGTCGAAATACGTGCTCATGATGCGGCCGTCTTTGCCGGTCATGAACAGATCGAGGTGGCCGGCGTTCCTCCATACTCCACTGATTGTCTGTCCCGGCGCGGCAAGGCCGCTTACGGGATTCACTGGGAACCAAGCGGTCTGCCACTTGGTGTTTTCGAAGAAAATGCTCATCACGTGGCCACTTTTGTCGGTCATGAACAGATCAAGATGAGTAGCGCCCGGACGCCACAGCGCGGTGAGGCTCTGGCCCGGGGCCGCGACGCCACTGTCAGGAGCGATAGGAAACCAGCCGGATTGCCATTTGTTGCCCTCGAAGAATGTGCTCATCACGTGACCGCCCGTATCGGTGATGAACAGATCGAGGTGATTGGCGTTACGCCACACCGCGGCCACGCGTTGGCCGGTTACGGCCATGGGCGTGTTTCCGGTGACGGCGAACCATGAGGGCTGCCAGCTGCGTCCTTCGAAAAACGTGCTCAACACCCGGCCATCTTTGCCGACCACAAAGACATCAAGATGGTTGGAGCCGGGACGCCAGAGGGCTGTTATGGGCTGGCGCGGAGAAACGACCGCTCCGCTGGCGAGGGGGAACCAAGTTTTCCAGCCGTCGCCCTTCCAGCGTTCTGCCCACTGCAGAGACTGCAGCGGAGTTTCCCAAACCATACTCATCACGCGGCCATCGTTGGCGGCGACGAACAGATCAACGTGCTCGACGCCTTGCGATAGCGGCGGCGCCAATAAAGCCGTGACCGGGGCCGCGCCGGATGCAGTAAATGTATACCCCGGCGGCAGTGCTTGGCCGTCTGTTTTAGTATCCATGTTGGAATCGATTGGAAACCAGCCGCGCCACCCACGGGCAGCCGGTGGGTTCGGCGGAGCAGGACAAACAGCTTCCCAATTTGTGCTCAGTAAACTGCCGCCCGATGGCAACCGGCTCGACATGAAGAGATCGAGATGGTTGGTATCGCGCCACAGCGCAGTGACAGAGCGCCTGGTGTAGCCGCCGGTGAGAGCGGCGGTGATGACTCCGGCCGTCGCCGTGATCTTACGGTTGAGAGAGGTTGTGACGGGAGCGCCGTGGGGCGCAAGCCCGTAAACGTAGATCCAATTGGCGTAGGCGCTCCGAAAGACTTTGCCACCGCCGATAGTGGGCGGAATGTATTTGGCGAACGGCACTGGCTCGGGCTGGTCGGATGCCTCCCACAGCTTTTCCAGCGTGAGGGCATCAAAGGCCATCAGGCGGCCGAAGAATTCCCCTTTGGTATTCAGCGCATCTGTCGAATCCTGCTTCGGCGCCGACACCCAGAGCACACCACTGTTTCCGCCACTGGCCGAAAGGGAGAGCGCGCCGCCCGGCATGCCGCGCGGAGAGCGAATGTTGGATTCCTGCGTGCTGAGGAATGGACGCTCGTCCATGTGCCCATCATCGAAAGTGCGAAAGGCTTTCAGATACTCTTTTTCCGGCATGTGATAGAGGAGCGCATAGGGCAGGCCAGCGGGATGCCACACGACGGGGGCGCCGTGGATATTTGGACCAAACATCTGGTCCTGATCGTAATCGCACGGCGAGATGCCCGGGTGCCAGGAGTTATAGAACGCCTGGAAAAACTGCTTGACGACCTTCATGTTGTGCGGATCGAGCAGATAGAAACGGCCCTGCTTTCCGCCTCCAATCACTAAGCCATTGGGTAGCACGACGGGCCCACCGGAAGCGGGATCGGAGTCGGCGGCGACTCCGCCGGTCTGATCACTGCAGGCAAATACCGGCTGACATGGGAGGACGGTGAAGGGATCCTTGGGAAAACGTGCGCCGGTATCGAGGCGGTACCAGTTATGCGCGGTGTAGTGGCCCTCGTCGAGGTTGTTTGTCAAGCGGTTCAGCTGGACACGCACAAGCGCGGTGCTCAATTCCGTCTGGGTATTCAGGGTGGGGTTCTCGTCTCGGTTATCGGCCTCGTTGTTTCCGGTAAGCGCGAAGACGAGGCCATTAGGGTCAGAAGCCAGTCCAGCGCCTGATTGCCAGATGCCTCCCAGCTTGCTGTTCGGAGTAGTGACCCGACCAGCGATTACCCCCAGGCTGTTGGCATCAACGGCGAGGATCCAGCCGTGAACTGGCATTTGACCGGGAATGGGATTTCCTTTCGCATCCTTCTTAGTGATGGGTTCGCCCGCGCCCGTGTCACACACCGCCCCCGAAAACGCGATATAGATGACGCCGTTCATTAACAGAAGTCCTGTGCGGGTGATGATCTTGTTGGGATCGAAGAGCGCACGATCGGGATCATTGGCGGGCAGCACAATCTCTCGTTCTGCCACTGTGGCACCGGTGCGAATGTCCAGCTTGCGCACCCAGAATTTTGCATCGTAGGGATTCTTAGCAGTGGAATTGTACTGTGCGGGTCCGAAGGGGCTGGAGGTGCGATAGACCACCCACATGGTGTTCGTCGCTTCATCAATAACCGGAGTGCTAGCGATTCCTACTGGGCCGTGAGTCTGGTAGCAGAGATTTCTTGTTGTCGGATCGGCATTCCACAGTGGATCGTCCTGGTACCGGCCATCCATGCCTTGCAGTTCTTCGGCTCTTAGCTTGCGCGGATCGATCATTTCCAGCGGCTTTGGCCAAAAATTTTTCGGAGTGGGGCTACCTACATCGAAGGCATAGATCAAGCCTTGACGGGTGGAAACATAGAGGACCTCGTGCGGCTGCCCCTTCACCATCACGCGCGCTACGTAAAGTGGCTGAGCACCAATGGTGTTCTGTACATTCGGCCCGCGGTTGCCGGAGACGTCCAGCTTGTACCGCGAAATGAGCCGCGAGACGTTCGCTGGCGTGAGCTGGGTTTCGCCCAGATTCGCCCCCGTGCGCTGATTATCATTGTGCTGGGTGAGCACGCTTTGGGCGAAAGCGAGCGAATTGAAGCCGCTGGAGCGCATGCCGCTGATCAGTAGCAGGCAGCAGAGGGAGAGTCGAAGAGGAGCGCACACTGCGCGACGAAGGAACGGGGCTGACATACTCAAATCCTCCAAACTGGGATTTCCATATTGGCCCAGTGGATGTCGCTTCTGTGATTCTGTACGGCCGCTTGCCGGAGCGCATGACCTTGTAGTACTTGCGAGGGACGCAGCGCAGTCGCCACACTGCCTTGTTACTAGTCCTCACTTCGAGGCGTGCGCACCGGGTATCTTCATATTGAGTTGTGAAGTCGGTAATCTGACTTGCACTTTGTGGTGGCACGGGGAACCTTGCGGAGACAGGATAGGGCGGGAGTATAACATACAGGATGGTTGCTTCCTGCGCAGGGGTCTTTGAGTCTGAAGGCTTTTTCAATTCTGTATGGAGCAAGCGAACGGTGGATTGGAAGCAGCGGTAGGGGTTTGCCTGTCGCTTTGCCAATAGTGGGACGAGTCTTAGGCCACTCTAATTGATACGCCAGGACCTTGATCGGTTGTTCGAGATCCAGTCCGACGCGCACCGGAGCTCACGCTCGGAATCGCGCTGAGCACAAAATCGGTCCGCGATTGACCGAAGACGAAAAACCGAGTAAGATTGTCTTACCATGCAGACCAAGGTTTCCACAAAGGGACAAGTCGTTCTCCCAGGGCCGCTTCGCCGCCGCCTCGATATCCGCCCAGGCGATCCGCTGGACGCGAATATAGAGGATGGGCGAATCGTGCTCACTCCTCGCAAGAAACGCCCTCATCGCACAAAACTCGTGACTGATCCTGTTACGGGATTGCCTGCTCTAAGTGCAGGGCCAAACGCACCCACATTGAGCAGCAGGGAAGTTGAAGAAATTTTGGCGAACTTCCCATGACCTACTTGCTCGATGTGAATGCCCTAGTCGCTGTAGGGTTCATTAATCATGAGTTCCACGATCGTGTTGCTGCCTGGATCCAATCTCAAAATTCACCAAACTTGGCGAGTTGCTCAATCACTGAACTCGGGTTAGTACGCGTACTTGCGCAAGCTCCGGCCTACGGATTTACCGTGACTCAGGCCCGCACGTTGTTGCTGCGCTTGAAAGAGGCACGTACTGCTCCTCTGAAGTTTATCCCGGATGAACACGATGTTTCTCATCTGCCTGCTTGGGTCAGAGCACCCAAACAAATTACGGATGGTCATTTAAGCAAGCTGGCGAGCGCAAATTCTGCGGTCCTGGCGACTCTCGATGAGAGCATTCCTGGATCGTATCTTATTCCGAAATAGCGTAGCCGCCGTTGGATGGTCTTCCTGTGCGGCTTCAGTGAGGCCTCGCTGCTTTGTCACCAGCAAATGCGAGGCGTGGTAACTTCATAATTCTGTGCCAACAGTGTGCCCTTTTTCTCTTTGTCCAGCCTAGGTGCATGTGGACAGAGCGGATAGAGCTAACATTCGACTGACGGCTCATCAGTCGCAATTGGAGAGTCAAAGGTGAACACAGCTCCAAACGGGTCCATCTTGCGACGTTCGAAGCAGGCAAGAGTTCTTTCCCCTTCTCCCCTAGTAAGTGATACAATGCTTACAACAGTTACATGATGGAGGATCTATGAAGCAATCGCGTTCGATGGTGCTCAGTATGCGCCTGCCGGTGGAGAGTGGAAAACGCTTAAAGCGCATCGCGAATCGGCATGGCTGGACACCGAGCGACGCTAGCGCTCGCCTGGTGGAGGAGGGTCTAAGGCGGTCGGAATTTGCCTTCCTGGATTTTCGCGATTCACCAGCAGGCAGGCAAGCCTATGTACAAGGAAGCACCCTGGCGATATGGGAAGTCATGTTGCTTCTTCGGAGTTACAAAGGAAATGTCGAGGACGTGGCGAAGCATCTGAAATGGCCTGACGCGAAGGTTCGAGCTGCACTCAACTACTCGGAGGCATTCCCCGGAGAGGTGAATGACGCAATAGCAGAGAACGATTCAACCGATTTCGTCAGCCTAAAGCGCATGCTTCCCCAAGCGGTCGATTTTGCCGCCAGAAAGACCAAGCGGGGCTGAGATGGTCAAGTTGCTTCTCGATGAGCACATTTCCCCAGAGGTAGCGAACGGCGTTCAACGTCGGAATCGATCTCTAGTTATTCACTCGATGGTGCAGTGGGAGAACGGAAACTTCCTCGGGAAGGAAGATTCTGTTTGCCTATTGGAAGCAGCGAGGCAACGCTTGAGCCTGGTTACTTATGATCGCAGGACGATTCCTCCATTGCTGAAGCTGTGGGCAGAGGAGGAGCGATCCCATGGCGGTGTGATCTTTGTCGATGAAAAGACGATCTCGCCGGCGGACATTGGGGGGCTAGTTCGCGCTCTGATTTCGCTTGTAGAGGAGGCTGGGGAAATTGATTGGACGAACCAAGTGTACTTCCTGCGGAGCCAACGCTGAACCGTCACCGCGATAACGCGATCGTTTAACACAACCTGCGGGAAATTCTCGGATGTCGTGTTTTTGCTAGAGCGGAGCACTCTGTGTGCGGGTTGTGTGCCAGATTCGGCTTCTCAAAATTAACGCGATGACTGACGCATTATGAAAAGCCGCCCCTCCTTGGGCGGCGAGGAATCTCGCCATTCCTTCCTGCGGAATTCTGGCAGAGCCGTCCTCGCCGTCAAGGGGTCGCTTCGCCGCGAAGAACGCGCCCTTGACCGCCGCGGGCCCCTCTGCACACCTTTCCGCTAAGAAGGAATGGGGATCTCTGGATTGACGTGACGAATGAGCCTTTGATCTTTGGGGGAAAATCTGCAGGGTGAGGACAACTTCCCTAAGGAGCCAAATCGATGAGCAGCGCGAAATATATCGGCATGGACGTTCACAAAGAAACCATTTCCCTCGCCGTGATGAACGACGCGGGAAAGCTGCTGATGGAATCCATCATCGAAACCAAGGCAAGCACCATTTTGCAGTTCTTTGCCGGCTTGCGAGGTGATCTGCGCGTCACCTTCGAAGAAGGGACATGGGCAGCCTGGCTTTATGATTTGCTGCAAGCGCACGTCACGGAAATCGTGGTCTGCAATCCGCGGAAGAATGCGTTGCTGAACGAGGGAAACAAAAGCGACCGGATCGACGCCCGAAAGTTAGCTGACCTGCTGCGCGGCAATTATCTCAAGCCGGTCTATCACGGCGAATATGGACTGCGCATGCTCAAGGAGTTGTCGCGTACCTATCTGACTGTCAGCAAAGATCTGGTGCGGGTGATGAACCGGCTAAAAGCACTGTATCGAAGTTGGGGAATCGCCTACTCCGGGAAATCGGTGTACATGCCCAGCCAACGCGAAGTTTGGTTGAGCAAAATCAAAGAGGCTGGCGTCCGCCGGCGGGCGGAGTATCTCTACCAGCAGTTGGATACGCTATTGCCCTTGCGCAAAGAAGTGCGCGGGGAGTTGCTATCCGAGAGCCGCAAACATAGAGCGACGGAAATCCTGCGTGACATTCCGACCATCGGTTCCATCCGGTCGGCTCACTTAGTCGCCCTCATCCAGACGCCGCACCGCTTCCGCAGCAAGAGGCAGCTGTGGGCCTACAGCGGCCTGGCACTGGAGACGCACGACAGTGCGCAATATCGCTACGTAGGCGGACAACTGCTCCGTTGCCGGAAACCGCAGCAACTGCATGGGCTGAATCACGACCACAACCATGATCTCAAGGGCATTTTCAAAGGTGCCGCGCATAAGGCAGCCAGTAGCCCTGGACCATTCCATGAGTTCTATGTGCGTCTGCTGGCCAAGGGAACTAAACCTTCTCTGGCACGGCTGACTCTGGCGCGCAAGATTGCCGCCACTACCCTGACAGTTTGGAAGAAAGGAGTGCGGTTCGATCCAGAACAACTGAAATCACAAGTAGCTTAGCGTCTCAGAGCGTTGCATACGCCGGGAAGTTCATCTGATCCGCTGGCGCACGGCTCTGGAGATGATCGGGTTCGAGGGAGAGTAACCAATCGGCCGTTCGGCTGCGCTGAAAAGCGCGAAGTCTCAGGACTAACCCTTTGCCCCCTCGGATAACCCAAGAAAGCACTAGGCCACGAGCCTCCGATAGGACCATGGTTGCCGTTTGAAACCTGGGCTGCTTGTTCATTGTCACAGAAACGCCGAGCTGATCGCATGAGAAACCCAGGCACCTGGCACGATGCTGCCGCGCTCAGCCGCGCGGCGAGAAACGTTAGAACCTACCGGGAAGAGATCGTCGGGGCTGAATGCCGAGAACAGTTCCGGTCTCTCACCGACGCTGGAGTATTTTCTCTTGACATTCCTTTTAATAGGACGGCCGATTAGACGGCTAAGAGATTCCATGTTCTCCGATTCGCCAAGCATTCAATGACTTGCCGAGATTGTTTCTTGGTGTGTCGCAAAAGGTGTCGTAATCCTATTTGCTAAACCACTGCTTCAGAGTTTGGCGGACGGTAATCGAGCGCCGCGCGCACGATTTCCAATTCCGGGTGCTGATAGTGCATCGCAGTCTTTACGTCGCGGTGCCCCATCGTTCTCATTACGGCAGCAAGGTTGCCGGTTCGCATCAGAACTCGCGTGCCGTAGTCATGTCGCGCACCTGACGGCGCCCCATCATCAAGTGGTTTCTCTCGCGCCGAAATCCACCAATGCCAAATAGTTCAACGACGGTGACGCATTCTTCGGCGTACTCTGCATGATCAGTCCTTCCGAGTAATTGAGAGTGTCGCGAGTCCCGGCCCTTGAGTGCTAAAATTCGCACTGCACTCCCGCCACAGGAGGTTCAGATGGTCACGAAACGGAAGAAACTGAAAGGGACCGTTCAAAAAATCATCAAGCCTCTCAGCCCAAGCGAACCGGAAAGGGCGCAGATCGACATTCAAGGCGCTGAGAATTTGTATCGAGAAATTCGAATTGACAATGAAGTGGTGGATGACAAGGGTGAAAAAGTTCGATTGAAAGAGGGTGCCGAAGTCGATGTCATCGTTGAAGCCGATTCGAGTGCCACAATGAAAAAGCCAGCATGATCTTCAGGCTCTCTCGTTTTTAAGAGCGAAAATCATCAGCACACACTTCGCGGATGCGGCCTCGGGGCATAGTCCCAACCAAGAAGAAAAATGCGCCTCCTTTTTCCACCGTGAGCGGGAATCTCCAGTCTATATGCGCTCATTTTCCGTTTGAGTCTCCAATTGCCTCGACGCCCACAGGTCGGGGCTTTTTCTCGTTACCCGTGTACTCTTTCGCCCCGTTGCAAGGTCAGACTGACGGGCAAGTCTTCCAAACGGGAACAACAGACGGCGCACTGGCGGGGGTGGTGACCCATCGGTACAATCCGAACTGAATCAAAGGAGATCAAAATGGCGCAAAAAGTAATTGATGTAGTCGGAACATCCAAAGAGAGTTTTGCCAAGGCTGCGGAAAACGCTGTCGCAGAAGCCGCAAAGACGGTTCGAGGGATGAAGTGGGCGCGTGTCGCGGAATTAGAGATGGAACTTGATGGTCAGAAGATAACCGCATACCGCACCACAACGAAAATTTACTTTGACATTGAAAAACAGTGATGTGATTCGGGGAGCGGAACGCGGAAAACCATTCAAGACCAGATTTTGCAGCCCAAAACGAAAGCGCCCCAGACTCATTGAGTCATGGGGCGCATCGTTTGAACATCCCCGTGCTGTCTCAGATTAAGCGCGAGCGGAAGATCTTCTTCCTGGTCGCGTGGCTGGATGCGTTTATTGGGGGGCAGCAAAGCGCGAAATCGGACCAGATTGTGCACCATTATCTCGATACGGCACAGATTGAGCCCGACACGCGGCTGAAGATTCTGCACGCGGTTGATGAGTTAGATCGGACAGTGAAGATTCGGGAGAAATATGCTGGTGCTCAGTAGTCAGCTAATGACGGCGGCTGAGACTGCAGTCTGCTTCTGAGTCCCGGCATTCTGTACAGCGCTCGGCGGTCGCTCTGCGTTCCTGTGAGCCATCCTGAAAAACTAACGGCCAACACTGAAGTTGAGTGCGCTCCCCAGATTGGTGCCAGCAAACGGCGCAGAGAGAAGTTGGCCGTGGGATGCACAGCAGTGTTTCCAGAGGGGAGAATCATCGACTGTTTCTAGTCAAAATCAGATTAGATTTAGGGGGCTTGAGCGGCAATGGTGGCGATGTCTGCAATGTTGTCGCCTTTTTTGAGGGATGGGACCGCGTTGATGTGCAGGATGACACCGGAAACGGGAGCACGGGACTCGAGTATCCATTTGCCAAAATAGTCGGTGATATAGCCGATTTTCATGCCCACTTGAACATAGGTACCACGCTTCACTAGCGGGTACCAAAGGCCAGGGCCGTCGGACAATACATCCACGACTCTGTCGAGCCAGACGGGATTCTCGACGGGCCGAGGGTCTCCTGAAAGCATTTTGAGAGCGCGCATGGTGCTGAATGTTCCGTCGACGAGAAGGGCGACGTCATCCGCTTCGACGATGCCCGCATAACCAGCTTCGACGACGATGGAAGGTTTGCCGCGAGCAGCAGAGGTATCGTCGAGGTAGCGAGTAGCGCTTAGGTCGGTGGGACGGTCGCGCCAAATAATGATGTGGTCGAGTCCAAAGGCGAGAACCATCTCTTTGGATTTACGGTCTTGGTTTTCTTTGCCAATAGGTGCCCAGTACGCGTAGGGGCGAAGGCTCTCGTCGAGATCGCCGCCGTGGTAGTCGATAAGATAATCACATCGATCGACGACTTGTTTGGTGATAAGAAAGGACGCACGGTCAGTTTGCGTCCCATCGGCTTTCCCGGGGTAGAAGCGGTTCATGCTCTTGCTATCGATAGGGTTAACATGGGGAACCTTTTGTTCGAAAGATTGAATGTTGACGAGGGGGAGAAGGATCACGGTGCCGGCGATTTGTGAGGGATCAATCAGGTTGATGAGTTTTTCAAGCGCGATTATGGAAGTGTATTCAGTACCGTGGGCGCCAGAGACCAGAGCCAGGACAGGGCCACGCTTTTCGCCGTTGATGACGATGACGGGAATATTGGTAGCAGCGTCGACGCCAGCGGGGACTTCCAAATAGCCCGTTGATTTTTGGCCCGGAGCGGCCGTCGCAGTGCCGACAGAAAAAGACAAAGCCTGTGCCTGGACAAACAGTGGGAATAACAGAAAGATCCCTGACGAAGCAAATGTGCGAGCAAAAGATCTGAGCATAGACCCTCCACGGGGTGGATGAGGATACCGCGACGGGAATAATTTCAGCAATGCACAGAGATTGACAAAGACTCGCTGGACTCGCCGAAGTGGCCAAAACGATGTTTGTTGAGTCACCCATACTCACCGCAGTGCGTCGTGGTGAGTGTGCGCGCTAGCGCATTTGGAGCGAACCACTGTCATCAACGACACAGTGGCCAGAAGTCGGCTTCGGGAAGATTGGACCACGGCACTCAGAATTCGGAGACATTGTCTCAGGGTGTTTCCTCCGGTGCTCGCCAAGCAATCGAAGTCGTTCTCACTCATCGACTGCATTGCAGTTGGAATGGTTACTCGAGGAGTGGAGTATCACCGTAGATCCGACCTTCAGCGACGCTGCCTGACCGCCGCCACTGGAATAATGGAGCTGTCGTGGGCTTCGCATTACGCGCGTAACTCTTTCCGAGTCAACGGAGCGGCCGGGCAAACGACAGCTCGTGGCCGTCCGGATCGGGCATGTGGAAATAGCGTTCTCCCCACGAGGCATCCCGTGGAATCTCGGGATCAAATCCCCGGTCCTTCAGATGATTCCAGAGGGCGTCCACATCCGTGACGTAGAAGATCAGTCGCCCCCAGCGCGTCACGGGCTTACCCTGTTCCAGATTGAGGATCGCAGATTGTGTGTTCTCTTGCGCGCAGTGAAGAAAACCCTGTGCCCTCTCCTCCGTAGAGAAGCTCCATGTCCAGAACATCTCTGTAAAACCGCACGGACGCTGTCATGTTCACAACCCGAAGAGTCACAGCGGAAAGTTTCTCAATCGTAGGCCTCATATGCCAGGAGTTTACCTCCGTTCCGCTTGAACCTTCCTTCCGAGAGGCATAGCGTAAATTCTGATACGGGAGGTGGCCTATGGCCTATGCATTGCCGAACCCTGCATCGGAACCAAAAACGCCACCCGCGTCGACGCCTGTCCCGTAGATTGCATCCACCTCAACGTGTTGGGATCGCTGGAGACTCCGGCGGCTGCGGTGGCGCGCCCTCCGCAGAAGTACCGATGAGGCGCCACTTGAGGCCGCTGAAAAGATCGGGAGAGACAGATTGCGCGCGCAGCGGCGGGAGAGCGAAGCAAAGATAAACGCAATGGCGTTTGATGGGCCTGGCGCCGGCGGGTCACCCGCCGACCCTGCCCAACCACCGTGCGTACGGATCCAGACACGGCGGTTCGAGTTGGTTGCGCGCACCCTTCGAAGCCCAAGCGAGTGGACGTAGTCGTTGAAAAAAAGCCCCACGGAAAGGCTTTGGCCGCGCGAGGCCTCAGGGGCCGCGTCCGCTGCCAGCTGTGTTGTTGGCGAGGCCGAGAGGAACTCCCAGCGCCAGCAGAGCCGCTCGTCAGTGTGGGAAGGTGCCCGGTCCGGACTCCGTAAAAAGGCCGAGAACATTGACACAGTAATTAGGTCACCGGCGCTGTGGTGGTAGTGACGCCTATCGCATCGCTCAGTCGTGACGACGGGTATTAACGATGATTGTTCGGATTCAACTTTAAGGCCCGAGATTTAAAGAACCAGGGGCAAATCACTCACGGATTGCGTAGGTTCCTCATCGCTTCCTGGGACGCCCGCCCTTCTTGCCCCATTGAGAGAGCTTCTTCTTGTGCTTACTGGTTGCGGCCTGTCCGCCCTTCTTGCCGACACACCGAGGACAGATCATTCTGGTGAGAGGGTGCAACTGGCAATACGTCTCCTTGGCCACGGCATATTTTTATCTCAAAATGTCCTCTCCGAAGCCACCAGCTGGCTTTGTCCTTCCTCGGCCGCCCTGTCTGCCTCAGTGAGATTTAGATTCATCCCAACGACAGGTAATCGGAAATCGGGATGAGGCAGCTGGCGACGATATGCAGTCGTTCCAAAGCTCTCGCTGCTGCAGACTGACATTGCGCCGTCAACCTCGTCAGACTTGCTGCCTGACAGCTTTCGTTCAACAGCAGTGCGCCAACCTGTGCTTCAACCTCGAGACAGTAACGAACAAAGAGCCACAAGCTGTTTCAGTCGCTTTAAGAATATCGGGCGGCAAAATATTGCGATCACGTACCGTTGCATCGTCAGAGCGTGATTCTGGAAGCAAAAACAGAGAGCGGCTTAGACATCTGTCGAGCGACGCTGGACGGCTGGATCCTCAAAGTGGGCAATCGCTGGTTGCGGCGATGAGGCGAAAGCTAATGATTGGAGCTTGCACCCGTTTCCCTCTCCCGCATCAATTCCACTGCTGCGGCTGTTGGCATGACCTTTACGGCGGCTGAAGTTGCTTGCGGACTGCGGAACGAGACCTCGTTTCCCGAAAGGTGTGACTCGCGACTCGGATCTGTGCGACTGTCAGGCAAAAACACGAGCCGGCCATTTATCGCGTCCGCATGAATGTGAACGGTGTCCGGATTGCCTGAAATCAGGGTGCTCCCTAGAGCCGCCTTCAACGAGCCCGCTTCAGCAGCGCGCAGTTGCAGAGATCGCACCTTATTCGGATCCGTTTTGTACGAATACGCAACCTGTTCGCAATGCGGATTGCAAAGCGAGCTCTCCTGGTCCAAATTCTTGGTTTGAACGCCTCCCTCTGCACCCGTATGTCCGGCGCCTGGACGTGACGCGCGAGACGTACAGGCAGTAAGGCAGAGCGCTGTCACGATCGTTAACAGATGAAAATCAATGGCTTTCATGGGGAAGCCTCCGCAGCAAGATGTATGCAATCAGGCTCTAGTCTGGGTTGAAGTACGTGGTTGTTGACTCGCGCGAGAAAATCCTGCCAAGCTTTTCCCGCCTCCGCAGCACGGCCTTGCTTCGCGTAGATCTTCGCGAGAACACAATATGGATCGGCGGCAGTTGATTGCGCATTCGAGCTTTGCTTGGCGTCGGCTTCGGCCTGCTGATAGAGACCAATCCGGTATTCGGCCAACGATCGATTTCGATACAGCGCTGCCGTGATTTCCTGCCCTTCGTTGACCTGCAACTTTAGGGCGTCATCGGCAACCTGCAGAGCACCTGATGAGTCGTTCCCCATCAGCAACAGCCGCGATAAGTTGCTGTACGCCCTGATGTGATTGGGTTCGATCACGATGGTGCGACGATACTCAGCCGCCGCTTTGTCGTACTCATAAGCATTCTCGTAGAGAGCACCGAGATTGAAGTGGGCCCGCACGTTGCCGGGGTTCAGATTTATCGCTCTGGCATCGTTCACACGTGCAGCATCGGGACTTGATGACTGCTGCCGGAAAGCGATGTCGCTGTAGTAATCAGCCAGCCGGCTAGGCAGAAACTTCCAAGCGCAAAAGACGACGATGAACAAAGCAAGAGTCGCCGATAATTTCATCGCGGGCCTGTAATGACCAGCAATGCCTAACGACGACAAAGCGCTTTCCAATCCTTGACGCCCAGTCTTGGTGAACGTGCTGGTAGCGCCAACCGCAAACAAACCCTGAACCGCTATTGATAATAGGCCGATTTCATCCGGGCCCGAGTTTAGCAACCGCCTGGTGAAATCTGTCAGTATGCTGATGCTGATTGTTAACAAGAAGAGAGCGCCAATGGTCCACGCGGGGTTCGGATCGGGAGGATACCACCACCAATTCGTCTTCGGCGGGTCTAGAAGAGATCGAAGGTTATCGAATTCAGAATCATCCAATTTCAGCAATTTTCTGGTTCGCTGGAGTCTCTGATCCAGAGCGGCCAGGGTGGTTACCAGGGCTGGAGCGACACTCGTGGGTGTTCGGAACAGGCTAGCGAGGCGGTCCCGAACCATGAGCAAATCCCGGTAGATTTCGTTGCTGCTTGCTCTTTCCTCGGCAAGCTTGTCCAGTAACGACGCATACTGATCGATGGCTAGCTCTAATTTCGAAGTACCCGCGGAGGAGCTTACAGCCATAAATCTACCTTGATTGTGCAAAGGCTACGTCGATTTTCGGCGTCCGTCAATGGGACAGAAGACAACTATCGTTGTCAGGCATGAAAAACATACTGCACGACTTGTAGTGATCCCGGGCGCTTGAAGAATCCATCACGGTCTGAAGCCCTTCACGAAGAACAAACAAAATCATATAAAGGTTCAATGTGTGCAAAGAGGAGATGTAAAAGGGGGTGCCGCGTGAGGTTAACACTGCTTTGACGAGGAGTGGACCTGCCAATCGCCGGATGGATAACCGTTTCGAACGCAAGCCCCTGGTCTTGTTCCGAAAATGGAACAGAAAAGACTGGCAACGGATCGCAACTGGATAACCTGGATGAGTATCTTAGTCCCACTGCTGGGCTACGTAGTCTCAACATTTGAAGGATTTGCGATCCAAGCTATAAGCATGTAGTGAAGTGGCCCCACCAGTTATGTTCTGAAAAGCGAAATTGTGTGGAATGTCCAGCAGCGCCCACTTCGAATGTGATTGACTCTCGCGATAATCCATTAGGCCAGAGTTACAAACATCGGGGTGGCGTTTTTCAGTCTCCTTTCTAAGGAATCATCTCTAAAGGGATCATCGGGACGGGTGACTCTCGGCAGGAAACCAAATCTATTACTTTCGACGGTCATCAGTGTCTCAGCGGTACGGATGCTTCCTCGCGCGATTTGAGTGAATCACAGGGTTCGCTTGGTCGCGATCGGGCATTACTTCACACGCTCCCAGCCACTGAAGAGAGGAAAAGCCATGACTCAAGAAAACCAAGACTTGCAACACTACGAGATACAACAGACGGCGGCTGCGATTGAGAAGCTTGCGGCCAATCCGAAAGCTTTCAGCCAGGCATACGAGTCCTTCATTGCCGGTGACGCCACCGGGTTCGGCGCGGCGCTCAGTCAGGTTGGAATCAGCGACCAGTGTCATTGGGTGTGCCGGTTCTTTTGCCAGAAGCGCTGCGCCGGAGTTTGCCGGAAGTTTTGTCCGAATGTGGCCAAGAATGAGGTGAATGCCGAGGAGATCCTGGCATTCGCAAAGGCCGTCGGACCCTTACTGCGCGACCCGGCGTTCACGAAAAGACTGTGCGAGATTTTACGGAGTGGCAATGTTGAGGCGTGGGCCCACGAAATCGAAGGAAACAAACTGCAGCCGTACTGTTACCAGCTGTGCATCATCTTGTGTTTAGAGTGCTGCCGCGAGCAGTGCCACAAAGTCTGCCCGCCCAATCCGCTAATCACGAGAGTGGCGAACATTCCGATTGCGCGGATCGATGCCCAAGGTTACGGGCATGGGCCGGACGCCTTGCTCACGGGGGCAGTCCCGCCCGATACCCCCTCTGCCGGTGTTGGCGACCACCCTTTTGGCGGCGCCGTGGAACTTTGGGGCATCTTTAACTTCCCCACGGCGACTGAGTACCTAGTGGAGGTCTCTTCGGCACCAGGTGGACCCTACAGCCCCATACTCGTGGCGCCACAATGGGGGTACGATTCGATCGACCCTTCTACCGGGCTGCAGAACCAGCCACCGCCACCCGTGCCCCCCGACCCGATACAAACGCTCGGGACGTTCGAGTATTTCCGAAGCCGCAGCCAATCGGGAGGCGGTGATCCGGGTTGGTTCCAGATCAATCAGATTCAAGACTCGGATGGGGGCCGACTTACTTCGGGCGAGAAGGTGCTGCTCACCTGGCCGACTTCCGCGCCCGATGGCGTTTATTATCTGCGGCTGCGCGTCAGGGATGGGGCCATGAACACACGCGTCAGTTCACCGCAAGTGGTACGGCTCGACAACACGGGGCCATTCCCTCTGCCGCGTCCGGTCATCACGCTGCAATTGCAAAATCCGGATGGTACCCTCGCACCATTGAAATGTGGGAAAGTACGCAAGGGCGGCGGACTCATACTGGTCACAGTGCAGGCCTACGATCCCAACATGAGCGCGATAGGCGTTACCGCGCGGGGCAATTCGGGTCTTTCCGTTCCGGTGGTCAGTACTACTGCTGTCCCGCTATCGAAGACCTACAACGGAAATGTGCTGGACCAGGGATACGTTGTACCTACCAGTTTCTTGTGGGATCCGTGGAGCGATCCTAACATCGTTCCGTGTTGCTACCTGGTCTATGTTGAGATATCGGACCGCACAATCATCAACGGCTATTGGAGCGGCGGCCACGCCAACGCCGGATGGGAAGCTATTGAAATCGCGGTTTGATTTCTCTGTGTTCCCCAGACGCTTGTTATTCCGCCTGCTATTTGGGGGGAACGAGCTGAGAGATGGGAGAGGCGACACTTGCCCCCGCGACACCCGCATCCATGGGCCATCGCGGCAGTTTCGGTCTTCGTTGCCGAGGCGGCATCATGAGCATTATCCTGACGCGTTGACACGTCCGTCAGAACCGCAAAAGTCGCAAGAGCCAATGGGGTACACGCCGTGGCTACGCTTTTACGAAAAGCGGACAAGCTGCTGATTTTTTGTAGCACCCGCGCGCTAAGCGCACAATGTGGCGCAATTGTTTTGATGCGGAGCCGAGTCCTGCCACTCGATCGTGCTGGCGAACTCATGGCGATGCTTTGAAAATCCTGCTCCAAGCCAATGCTTGGACGAGATACGCGATCAGCGGCCATTCCCTGGGAGCATTCCGTTTGCGAAAACAGTGCTGAGGGTCCCAACTCTCGGTCACTCTAGGAGGGGCCATGGCAGACTTTGATCTATTTTCCCGACGTGATTTTATGAAAGGGGCGGGCGCGTTCAGCGCAGTCGTCCTGGCGATGTGGACGGGAGGCTGTGAAGCTTGTTTGAAGCAAATTCAGGATCGGCCGATGCGGAAGAACATTGCGAACCTTTCGGCTTCAGATCCCATTGTTCAGACCTACAAGGCAGCAGTAGCGGCAATGAAAGGGCTGAGTTCTAACGATCCGCGCAACTGGCACAACCAGGCGAATATCCATTTCAACAATTGCACCCACGGCAATTGGTTCTTCCTGCCGTGGCACCGCGGCTACCTGCTGTACTTTGAGCGGATCTGCAGACAGCTGACCGGGGACAGCAAATTTGCGCTGCCCTACTGGAACTGGACTGCGCACCCCGCGGTTCCGGATGTCTTCTGGGACACGTCGAGTCCGCTCTACGATCCCAATCGTGGGGTGACGCAAACGACGCAAGCAGATCCATCCTGGGTCGGAGCACCGGTGATCCAGAACATCCTCAGCCAAACCAACTTTGAGCTCTTTGCCAGTGGGCCACCGATTGGCGGCCAATTGCACTTCGCCACCAATACCGGGATGCTGGAAGGAAACCCGCATAACAATATCCACGGCTGGATTGACAGCAGCGATATGGGAAGCTTCATGTCCCCCCTGGACCCGGTGTTCTGGACGCACCACAACATGCTCGATTGCCTCTGGGTGGATTGGAACATCAACTTGGGCAACTCGAATACGAATGACCCGAGTTGGGTCAACCAGCAGTTCCATGACTTTTTTGATGAAAACGGGAATGCCGCCAGCATTACCGTGATTGACACGGTCCTGTATCCGATTTTTCTGTACCAGTTTGAGCCCTGCGCTCCGAACGAAATCCAGTCGAAGAAAACGAAAGCCCAGCTCCAACAATTCCTCAAACAAGGTGCGCCGTCAAAGTGGCAAGTGTCCAAGCACTTTGAACTGGCTCAGTCAGTGCGCGCGGAAGTCGGCAAGACGGCGACGGGATCGATCAAGATTGAGCCCAACGCGTTTTCCGGCGCGCTGGAATCAAGCGGCAAGACCGCGGTGGTCTTGACGCTGAGCGAGGTCGAGATTCCGGAAAAGCGCGACTTCTTCGTGCGGGTCTTTTTGGGTAAGCGAGACGTGTCGGCGCAAACGCCGATCGAGGATCCGCACTATGCCGGGAGCTTTGCGTTCTTTTCCGATGAAGCCGCGATGAAGAAGCATCAGGCAGCCGATGCTGCGGCCGGAAGACCAAAGGCCGGATTTATCGTCAACATCACTCCAACGTTGCGGAAGTTGAGTCAGGCAGGATCGCTTAGCGGAAAGGCGCTAGACGTGACACTAGTTCCAGTGCCCTACGAGCATCGGAATGCGGTCGGACAACAGGTGATTCTGGGAAAGCTGGATCTGAAGCTGGCATCCTTCTGAGTAGAAAAGCTCTGGAATGTGGCAGTAGACTGGTGCTCAGGACACCATGGTGCTGCAAAGAGCCCGGCAATGGATGACTCGCGCAATCCTGGTGAGCGCATTGGTCCCACCGCGGGGACTCGGCGCCATAGGTGCAAATGAGGAAGTACTAAGGCCCGTGGTCCTCACCAACCAGCAACCAGCAGGATCGTTTCCGGTTGCACGGGAGATTCTTGCGAGCAAGCCTCCAATCGTTTTCCTGTCCATTACGCGAGTTGTGAACCCTGAAATAACCCCGTTTGAAATCTGGGTTCACCTGTCATTTGAGAATGGGAAGAGTGCCGGCGGCCAGAAAAGAGTCCTCGTGGGAAATTTCAGCCTATATCCACCAGACAAAACTGGCGGATTCCAGTTGAACGCCGCTGATGCCTTTCGGACTCTGGCAGAGGCTGGGAAGGAACAGGGAGAAGTGCGACTCGAGCTTGAGATGCGGAGAATCCACGAGATGAAGCCGTGGACTCCAATTGAAGTTACCGTTTCGCCTCCGGTCTGGCGGAAGGGTAAACACTAAGTTTTTGGAGTTCGGAGGAAAGAGCCTACCTCCTCAAATTCCATATTTTGCTGCCAACAAGCGCCGGACAGAAGTGGACTTGTCCCAGAAACAAGCTAAGGCAGAGGCGAGTAAAACTGCAGACGCGCATCTCCCAAGACGCCTTTGTGCTTTGGCCGAATCTGACCTGCAAGG
>Ga0207695_10004519_pt1 | contig 18929 bp, 14 predicted proteins | sample KBSC54metaG_FD_184354 | JGI IMG/M metagenome (GOLD analysis project Ga0207695, IMG submission 184354) | Corn rhizosphere microbial communities from Kellogg Biological Station, Michigan, USA - KBS C5-4 metaG (SPAdes) (version 2) | ecosystem: Host-associated > Plants > Roots > Rhizosphere > Soil... | reverse complement strand
ACAAGACATCGCCGCAGCAGACGATGAACTACCAGTTCGGCGCGGTATACAAGTCGGAAGGTTTCAGCGCGGATGCCGACGTGTTCTATATCGACTACAAGAACTTCCCGCTGTCCTCGGTCGATCCGGTCACCAAGGACCCGATTTTCGCGCTCGCGCGCGGCGCGCGCATGTATGGGTTCGAGGCCGAGGCGACGTATTACTTCGGCGCCGGCGTCAGCGCGTTCGCGAATGTCTCGACGATCGATGCGCAGTTCAAGCGCTCGAGCCTGGATCTGCCAAACGTCCCGGATGGCACGATGGCGCTGGGCCTTTCCTACGAGAGCAACGGCCTGTTCGGTTCGATCGCAAGCAAATACGTCGGCGAGCAGAAGGTCTACAACGGCGGCTTCAATCCGGACGACGCGACGACGGTGACCGCGTTCGGCAAATCGGACGGTTTCTGGCAGACCGCGTTGAGCCTCGGCTACGGCCGCAACGTGGAGGACTCGTTCATCAAGAGCTACAAGTTCCGCCTGCAGGTCGAGAACGTGTTCAACGCCCACCACCAGGTCGCCGACTCGATCAAGAACGGCAATATCTACTACCTCGTGCTGCCGGGACGGAACTGGTACGCCTCGGTCTCGCTCGGGCTCTGGTAGCCCGGGGTCTGCGCCATGCGTCTCGCTCCCGTTGCAGTGGGAGCGAGGCCAGGCTAGGCGCGAGCGGCTGTCGCAGCGCGCCGCGTTCCCGCATTTAAACCTTTTTCGTCCGGACAGTATCCTAGTCGGAGCAATCCCTCCGGAGATCTCCGATGCGCCTGATCCTGCTTCCTCTGCTCCTCGCTTCCCCGCTCGCCCTGGCCAACGAATGCCAGTTCAGTGCCGAGCGCAATCTCGACATCGACCCGGCCGGCCTGCAGGCCTTGCGCATGGAGCTCGGGTCCAGCGACCTGAACGTGCAGGGTGATCCTGCGGCGACGCGGATCGAGGTGCACGGCAAGGCCTGCGCATCCGAGCAGGCCTGGCTCGACGAACTGCAGGTCGAACAAAGCCGTCAGGGCGGCAAGGCCCTGGTCAAGGCCGCGCCGCGGCCATCGCATTCCGGCCTGTTCGGCAAGCAGTACGCCTTTATCGATTTTGTCGTGCGCGTTCCGGCGAATCTGGCGCTTGAAATCCAGTCGGGGTCGGGCGACACGCACGCGGCGAACATCGCCTCGCTCGACTACCAGTCGGGCTCGGGTGACCTCAACCTCGACCGCGTCGCGGGCGCAGTGTCGGTCACGGTCGGCTCGGGCGATATCGTCGCCAGTCACGTCGGCAGCTTCAAGCTCGGCCATGCCGGTTCCGGTGACATGCACGTGTCGGACGTGCAGGGCGACGTGGCCATCGGCCATGTCGGCTCAGGCGACCTGTCGTTCAGCGACGTGCGCGGCAGCCTGCGCGCCGATTCGATCGGTTCGGGAGATGTCGTTGCCGAACGCATCGGCAGTGATGTCTATATCGGTTCGATCGGTTCGGGCGACGTCACCGCGAAGACGGTCGGCGGTGGCCTGACCGTAGGTTCAGCAGGCAGCGGCGACATCCATCACAGCGGCGTCGTCGGCAAGGTGCAGGTGCCGAAACGGCACGAGGACGACTGAGCGCCGAGCGTCAATCACACCTTGGCATCCGCGCGACGACAGGGGAGGGATCGCATCAGCGGTCCGTAGCCTTGTCGTCGCGCGATGCGCGTAGCAGAATGGATTGCCCAAAGTGGTCCAGCTCATGTACGCCAGTTTCCGCGAGTTCTACCCGTTCTACCTTTCCGAGCATCGCAATCGCATTTGTCGCCGGCTGCATTTCACCGGCAGCACGCTCGTGCTGATCACTCTCGCTTGGCTTGCCGTCAGCGGCCATTGGACATTGTGGTGGCTGCTGCCGTTGTTCGGTTACGGCTGCGCCTGGGTCGGGCATTTCTTCTTCGAGAAGAACCGGCCTGCCACGTTCTCGCATCCCCTCTACAGCTTCGCCGGCGATTGGGTGATGTATGCCGCGATGCTGCGCGGGAAGATTTCCTTCTAGGCGAAACAAGGAACGCGCATGCCCTGGGTCGATCTCGTCACGCTGCTCGCCGTGTTCGAATTCCTTGGCATGGCCTGGCTCGTCGGCAAGGCGCGCGTGCGGCACAGGGTGCATGCTCCGGCGACGACGGGTAATGAGCATTTCGAGCGCTGGTTCCGCGCCCAGCAGAACACGCTGGAAACGCTGATCATGTTCCTGCCCGCGCTGTGGATCGCCGCGCACTACTGGCCGCCCGGCTGGATGGCGCTGCTCGGCATGGTCTACGTGATCGGCCGCGTGGTTTACATGATCGGCTACGTGCGCGATCCGCGCACGCGCGGCGTCGGCTATTACTTGAGCATCGTGCCGGTTGTGGTCCTCGCCGTGCTCGGTCTGGTCGGCTGCGTGCGCGATCTGCTCTAGGCGATTGGGACGGAAAAATGTGAGTCTGATGCCAATTTGGAGAGTGAAGAACCAATAGATAATATATTCATCTGCGGACTCTGAACGGCACTAATGAAATAGGTATTAGGCCTATCAAAATAAATAGTCACGAAAAGCCATTTAGCTGTCGTCGTTATTCATTGCTCGCGAGATCACACTTTGTTTCCATCCCTCAACGAGATTGTTACGGGAAGTGTCTTAAAAGGCACATCTGAGCTGCACGGATTGTTTGCTCACGCGCAGCCCTTTCGTTGCGTTGTCATCGAGAAATTTTTCACTGCTGACTTCGCACAACGTCTGCTGGACGAATTTCCCGCGTTCGAACGGGGCAACAGTGTCGGCGACGATGGGCGGCCGGGCGGCAAATCGACGGTCGAGCGCATGGCCGCGCTCGGGCCGAGCTACGGCAAACTTGATGCGATAATCAAAAGCCAGAATTTTCTCGAATTCATCGCCGCAATCACCGGCATCGATGACCTACTCTACGATCCGTTTTATCTCGGTGGCGGTACGCATGAAAATCGGCACGGTCAGCACTTGCAGGCACACATCGACTTCAACTACCACCCGAGCGAGCGCTGGCATCGACGCCTCAACCTGATCGTATACCTGAACCCCGGCTGGAACGATACTTGGGGCGGCAATCTGGAACTGTGGCGTGATCCATATCAGGACTCGACGCCGGTAATGCGCATCGCGCCTGCGTTCAACCGCTGCGTGATCTTCGAGACTACCGAACACAGTTGGCACGGCTTCGATACTATTGCGCTGCCGCCGGAGCAGGCGCAGCGCTCGCGCAAGTCGATTGCGCTGTACTTCTATACCAAGGATCGTCCTGCCAGGGAGACTGCGGGCAAGCACACCACTCACTACGTCAACCGTCAGCTTTCCGAGCGCTATGCACCGGGCTATACCCTGAATGCAGACGATGTCGCCGAACTGCACGGCTTGCTCGCGCATCGCGATAATCGTCTGCAGCAGTTGTTCGCCGAGAACGCCAGTTTGCTGCAGGCGCAGGAACAAGGTCTGTCAGGGAATTTTCTTTACCTGCTCAAGCGATTGTACGTCCGCTACCGGCGCTGAACTCAATGCGCTCCCGCATTGACAAGACGATGATGGGAGCGAATAGCGCTAGCCAGCGTGGAGGGAATGCCCCACGGTGAAGTCGCTGAAGGCTCGTGCGTTGCTAGAAATGACGGGCCATAGCTCAACTTTGAGTACCAACGGGTGCTAGTCGAGGAAAATGAAGAACGAGGCCGCCACGATCAGCGCGAAGCCGACGACGTGGTTCCATTTGATCGCGGCGCCGAGGTACAGCGTCGAGAACGCGACGAACACGAGGAGGGTGATGATCTCCTGGATCGTCTTCAGCTGCGCCGGGTTGTAGACGCGATAGCCGATGCGGTTGCCCGGCACCTGCAGACAGTACTCGAAGAACGCGATCGCCCAGCTGACGAGGATGACGATCCACAACGGCCGGTCGGTGAACTTGAGGTGGCCGTACCAGGCGAACGTCATGAACACGTTGGAGCCAAGCAGCAGCGCGATCGGCAATAGATAGTTGCTCATTTCAGGATTCCTGTTCCCATTCGTCTCGGTATACTTCAAATGCCACGTTGGAGTACAGCATGCCGCACTTGCCCCGCCGTTTCCTCGCCAGCCTTCTGCTCAGCCTCGGAGCCGTTTCGATGACCCACGCCGCTACTCCCGTTCTCGTCATCCACGGCGGCGCCGGTGTGGTCCGGAAGGAGATGACGCCGGAGAAGGAAAAGGCCGTGCGCGCCGGTCTCGAAAAGGCGCTGCAGGCCGGCTATTCCGCGCTCAAATCCGGTGCCAGCAGCCTCGACGCGGTGACGCGCGCGATCGTCGTACTCGAAGACGACCCGAATTTTAACGCGGGCAAGGGTGCGGTGTTCAATCACGATGGCCGCAACGAACTCGATGCCTCGATCATGGATGGCGCAACGCTGCGCGCCGGCGCGGTCGCCAACGTGCACCGGATCAAGAATCCGATCGAACTCGCGCGCGCGGTGATGGAGAAATCCGAGCACGTGATGCTGATCGAAGATGGCGCGGAAAAGTTTGCCCAATCCATCGGCATGCAACTGGTCGACCCGAAATACTTCTACACCGAGGCGCGCTGGAAGGCGTTGCAGCAGGCGCTCGATGAGGAGAAGGCGAAGACCGTCGAGCCGGGAAAAACGCCGCATCATGGCACGGTCGGCGCGGTCGCACTCGATACCAAGGGCAACCTCGCTGCAGGCACCTCGACCGGCGGCATGACCAACAAGCGCTTCGGCCGCGTCGGCGACTCGCCGATCATCGGCGCGGGCACCTACGCCGACGCACGCTGCGCCGTCTCGGCCACCGGTTGGGGCGAGTTCTACATCCGCGCCACCGCGGCACGCGACATCTGCGCGCGCGTCGAATTCCGCGGCGATGAGCTGAAGAAGGCCGCCGACGAAGTCGTGCTCGGCATCATTCCCAAACTCGGCGGCGACGGCGGCGTGATCGCGCTCGACAAGGACGGCAACATCGCCATGCCGTTCAACACCGACGGCATGTTCCGCGGCTGGGTCGACCGCGACGGCAAGACGCATGTGGCGATCTACGCGGGCGAGTGATCGAACGCGGCAGGCAGGAAGGCCGAGCCACAAGCCCGGCCTTCTTCGTTTCGAGGACGGCGGCCCAGCGCGTCTGGCTTGGCTCTCGCGGCGCTATTTCTCGTAGAAGTAATAGCAGCCGATCAGTGCGGACTTGGCAGTCTTGTCTTCGGCCATCACGAAAACGGTCTTCTTCGTTCCACGCTCCAGTTCGCAGGTGAGCATCTCGTCGCTCTTGTCATCGCATTTCAGCGGCTTGCCCAGCGCCTTTTCTACCGCCTTGCGCGCCGCTTCGAATCCGCCGTTCACCTGCACCGAAAATCCGACCGCCATGCCCGCCGATTCCGGATAGACCCGGGCCACGGGCAGGCCGAGCACGCTCCCGGGCGCTTTCGGTACGAGAAAGCCGCCGCGGTCCTGTTGGTAGGTGTAGTGGGCGCGAAGATCCGCAGCAAATTTCGCGCTGCGCGCCTGGTCGTCCTTCCAGTCCAGCCACGAATCCTTGCAAGTTGCCAGGGATTCGAGGCTCGGTTCGCCGGCGGCGCGCGCAACCGCGGCGGCAAGGAACAATTGCGCGAAAAGAACGCCGGCGAAGCGGCATGCGGTGGCGGGTCTCAATGCGGTCTCCCGAAGCAACGAAGTCAAGATCTGGTTGTTGCAAAAGACGGCAAACATCGCTGACAAGGATCAGATCAAAGCCTTTGCGACGCGGGTCGCAGCAAACGCTTGTTTGCCATTTCTTGGCGAAATCCGCCGGCTGCGACACAATGCGAAGGAGCCGTGCCGCTGTAAAAGGGAACCGCCTGCGGATGAAGGCCGGAGCGGCACGATCTGCGCGGCTTGTTCGAAGCCTCATCCGTACGCGCGGAGGAACATCGCCTGGCTGTAGTGGTTCGACCAGAGGGGGTCGAGTGACACTGTTTACCGGCAAATGGTCGGTTGCGGCGAAGGCACTTGCGACGGCACTGGCGATGGTCATCGCAGGTCGCGTTGCCAATGTGCTCGCCACCTCGGCCAACCCCTACACCTTGCTCTGGCCGGTCAGTGGCATAGCCCTGCTGTGCGTCTACTACTGGAAGTGGCCGGCCCTGGCTGGCGTTTTGCTCGGTGCGCTCGCATTCAACCTGAGTTCCGACTGGCAGTGGTTCAGCCTGCTTGGCGCGCAAGGCAAGCGCGAATTCGCCGGCATTTCGCTGGCGACGATCTGCCTCGCCAGTGTGGTCCAGACATGGCTGTCGACGTGGGTCTTGCGTCACTACATGCCGGCTCTGCGTGACGGTTCCCTGTCTGCCTCAGGATGGTCGTCGATGCTCCTGCTTGCCGGCCCGGCCGCCTGTCTGCTGAAGGCGGCGATGCTCGCTCTCGCCCTTGGCTGGATCACGCTGCCGTTCCGCTTCGAGAACATTGCATTCGCGGCCGCGACATGGGTGTCGACGACGCTGGCGATATGGATGGCCGTGCCGCTGATCGCGATCCACGAACTGCGCGTGGATCTGCCCCAACTCGCCCATAACCGCTTGCGCAATCCATGGATTGCGTTAGTGCTGGTCGCGCTTCCGGCGTGGGCACTTGCCGTTTATGCCGGTGCGCAGCAGGCGACTCGCGAGCAGCAGCGTTTCAGCGAGCTCGGCGCCGCCTTCAGGGCGGAGGTCCAGGAAGACCTGCAAAAGGCCGAGCAGAAGCTCACCGCACTGCGCGCCTACTACCGCGTGACCGGAGAAATGTCGCAGGATCGGTTCACCCAGTTCGCAAATGAATTGCTCGAACGCACGCCGCTGCTGATCGGGCTCAACTGGGCTGGAAGGGTTGGCGATGACGAGCGCGTCCGAGTCGAGGCGGCATTGACGGCGGAGCAGGGCCGCGCCGTGACGCTGAGCCAGCTCGATGCCGAAGGCCGGCTCGTCGTGGCGCCACATCGCGCCGAATACTGGCCGCTGCTGCGCATTGCACCGGATGCACGCAAATCGCTGCTGGGCTTCGATCTGGCCTCCGAACCGAGCCGGCGCAAGGCCGTGTTCGCCGCGCAGGACGGGACCTTGACCGCATCGTCGCGTGCCACGTCTGCGCAGGTGGGCACACGCTTGCCTGCGGTATTCCTGTATCTCGCCACCGCGAAGCCTCGAGGTGTCGTGGTCGCCCCGCTGCAGATCGATACCTTGCTCAGCGAGCAACAGGCGGGGCAGGAGTTGCTCGCCGAGGGCCACGGCCTCGTGCTGGGCAATGCCGACAGCGGCGTGCTCGCGCAGATGGAGTCGCAGCCGGAAACACTGAGTCGCGCCGATCCGCAACTCACGCTGCGCTTCGAGCTCAAGGTCGGCGCCGACAAGTGGTATCTCGACGTGACCACGGTCAAGGCCGCCCTGCCGTACCTGAGCGCACCGCTGTGGTGGCTGGGACAGGCCCTGCCGCAGATCCTGTGCGTGCTGGTCGGCCTGTTCCTGACGATGATCAGCAGCAATGACCGGCAGATTTTCCATCTCGAGCGCTACTATGCGGGTTACGTCGAGCACCACCGCAGGGAGACCGTGCAGCGCAGCCTCGCCGCGGCCGACGTCGACGCAGGGATCGAGAGCGCCTGGAATGCACGCGCGTTCGAGCCGCAGTTCGAACCGATCGTCGACGTGCGCAGCGGCGAAATCCGAGGCGTCGAAGCCCTCCTGCGCTGGCATGGTGCGCCCGAGGGCGTGACCACCTGCGATGTCATCGACTGGGCCGAGCGCCACAATTTGATCGGCCAGCTCGACCACGAGATGCTCGTCGCGACGCTGCGCGCGGCTGCCGGCTGGCCGCTCGCACGCCTGCCCGGGTTCGCGATCTCGGTCAATGTCTCCGCCACCGAGATGCACGACCCGCACTGGGCTACACAGGTGCTGCACGAGCTCGCCCGGCATCGCATCGCCGCACGCAACCTGTGCGTGGAAATCACCGAAGGCGTGCTGATCCGTTCGGACGATGGCGTGCTGTCCCAACTGGATGCGCTGCGCGCGGCAGGCGTACGCATCGCGCTTGACGACTTCGGCACCGGCTATTCGTCGATCGCCTATCTGCGCCAGTTGCCGGTCGACCGGATCAAGCTTGACCGCCTTTTCGTCTCCGACCTGACTCAGGACGAGAAGGCGCGCCACGTCGTCGCCAGCATCCTCGCGCTCGGCGATACGCTCGACATCGATCTCGTCGCCGAGGCGGTCGAGGATGAAGGCACGGCACGCGTGCTCGAAACGCTGGGTTGCCGTTTCGCCCAAGGGCGCTTCTACTCCGAAACGCTCAACGCGCAGGCCATGCACGATCTGCTGCAGCGGCAAACAAGGGCGCAACGCGTGCGTGTCTGAGCATCGCGGCCGTGTCAATCCGCTTCACGCACCGGATGTTTGGCCAGCTTGCGTTGCAGCGTGCGCCGGTGCAGGCCGAGGCGGCGTGCGGTCTCGGAGATGTTGCCCTCGCATTCGGTGAGCACGCGATGGATGTGCTCCCACTCCAGCCGCTTGAGCGGCGGCGGTGCATGCGGCAGCGCGACCTCGTCATGCGCGCCCGGGGCGTGCTGCGCCTCCAGCAACGCGGCGACGATCGCGTCGGCGTCGACCGGTTTGGCGAGGTAATCGTCGGCTCCGCGCTTGATCGCCTCGACCGCGGTCGCGATCGAGGCGTAGCCGGTCAGCAACAGGATGCGCAGCTCCGGTCGCAATGCCTTGAGTTCCGGGATCAGGGCCAGGCCGTTGTCTGCGCCCAGTTTGAGGTCGAGCACAGCGAATTGCGCGGGTTCGGCGCGCACGTGAGCGCGTGCCTGCGCGGCATCGTGGGCGACGGCGACGGCGAATCCGCGTGCGCTCAGCGCGCGCGCGAGCACACGCGTGAACACCTCGTCGTCATCGATCAGCAGCACGCGTTTGAGATCGGGCGGAACGGAAGTCATGGAGGGATCGCCGGGCGGAAGTCGTGCAATTTTACTGCGGCAAGGCGCGCAGCGCCGACAGGGGCAGGGTCAACCGAGTCACCGTGCCGCCGTCTGGCGCGGAGTCGGCGTGGACGGTGCCGTGCAGGCGCTCGATCGTCGCGTTGGTCAGGGCCAGGCCAAGGCCGAGGCCGTCGCGCTTGGCGGAGACGAAGCGCATGCCGGCGGCTTCGCGCACGGCTTGCGGCAAGCCGGGGCCATAGTCGCGCACCTCGATGATGATCTCGGTGTCGTTGCCGCGTGCCGAAAATTCCACTTTCGTACTCGCCGTCAGCGCCGAGGCATCGGCGGCGTTGTTGAGCAGATTGAGAATCGCATGGCGCAGCGCGGGCACGATGCGCAGCGGCGCCGGATGTGCGGCGTCTGCCAGCGTGATGTCGAGGGTGATCGCCGGGCGCAACAGGCGGAAGCGCTCCGCGCAATCGGCAACGAAGTCAGCCAGGGTTTGCGCCTGGGCCTGCTCGGTCAGCTGCGCGCTGCCGACCTGAACAAGTTCGCGCAGGATGACGCGGCAGCGCTCGGCCTGGCTTGCAAGCAGGGCCAGATCCTCGCCGAGCGGCGTATCGGTCGGATGTTCGCGGCGCAGCTCGCCGACCAGGGTGCGGATCGTCGACAGCGGCGTGTTCAATTCATGCGCGGCACCGGCGGCCTGGGTCGCGATCGCGAGGATGCCCTCGTCGCGCAGTGCGCGTTCGCGCTCACGCTGGGCGAGCGTTTCGCGCCGGCGCAGGTCGCGCGCGAGGCGCCAGATGAAGAAGCCAAGCAGCACCGCGCTGATCGCGAAGTTCGCCGCCATGCCGAGTACATGCAGGTTGAAGTCGCGCGCGCTGGAGTCGATGGCGCCGTGCATGGCATGGCTGGCGACGTCAGGCAGCGGTTCGTGCCAGACCAGCACGACGAAGTAGCCGAGGCAGGCGATGCCCACGCTCGCGGCAAGGTGGCGCGGCGACAAGGTCATTGCGGCAAGCGCGATCGGCACGATGTAGAGCGAGACGAACGGATTGGTCGCGCCGCCGGTCAGGTACAGCAGGTAGCAAAGCACGCCGGTATCGACGGCGAGATGTGCGACGACCTCGGTTTCGCCGACCGCCCACGGCTGGCGCAGCCGCCACCAGACGAAGACGTCGAACGCGGCGAGCGCGGCGATGCCGGCGAGCAGCGCAGCTTCGGCGATCGGCAGCATGAGCAGATGCGCGACCGCGAACACGGTGACGAGCTGGCCGACCACGGCGCAGACGCGCAGCCAGGCCAGCGTCGCCGCGAGCGCGCGCGGGCTGTAAGGCGTGTGCGGTCGCAGCGGGGGCAGGCTGGGCATGGGCTGGTCACGGAGGCGGAAGCCTATTCTGCCGCATAATTGCCGCAGGCATTTTCCGGTGCACAGCGCGCGATTTTTCTTTCGGAGTAGAGCATGAAGAAAGCGGTGTGGTTTGGATCGATTCTCTTCTCGCTGGTTCTGACCGATTTCGCATCTGCGCGCGCACCGGCAACGGCAGCGCTGTCGCCGGTGCGCGCGCAGGCGGTCGATGCCGCGATCGATGCCGGGATGCGTCGCGACGCCGTCGTCGGCATGGCAGTCGGCGTGATCGAGGACGACAGGATCGTTTACCTCAAGGGCTACGGCTACGCCGATCGCGAAAGGAAGATTCCGGTGACGACGCGGACGCTGTTCCGCTGGGCCTCGGTGTCCAAGCCGGTGACGGCGATCGCGGCGATGCAACTGGTCGAGCGCGGCCGGCTCGATCTCGATGCCGATGTGCGTCGCTACGTGCCAGAGTTTCCCGACAAGGGCGTGAAGATCACGCTGCGCGAAGTGCTCGGTCATCAGGCTGGCATCGTCCACTACGACAACGGAGCGGTGATCCGCACACAGAAAAAGTACGTCGAAGCGCATCCCTGGGCCGACGTGATTGCCGCGCTCGACACGTTCAAGGACTCGCCGCTGGTCAACGCGCCGGGCGAGAAGTATTCGTATTCGACCTACGGCTACATCCTCGCCAGCGCGGTCGTGCAACGCGCGGGTGGCGAGCCGTTCGCGCAGCAGGTGCGCGAACGCATCGTCGAACCATTGCATCTGACGACGATGCAACCGGACTATCAATGGACCGACATTCCCGATCGGGCGACCGGTTACGTCAAGCGCGACGACAAGATCGTGCGCTCGACCGATACCGACGTGAGCTGGAAGCTTGGCGGCGGCGGTTACATTTCCGATATCGCCGACTTCGCCGGTTTCGCCAAGGGTCTGATCGACCGGCGACTGGTTTCGGCCGACACCGAAAAACTGATGTGGACGCCGCAGAAACTGGCCGACGGCACGCCGACGCACTACGGCATCGGCTTCGATCTCATTGCCGACGGCAACCGCCTGCGCGTCGCCCACAGTGGCTCGCAGGAAAAGACGCGAACGTGGCTGGTGATCTATCCGCACGAGAAGCGCGGTGTCGTGATCATGACGAACAGCGAATGGGTCGACCCGAAGACCTACTCCGGTCCGGTGTTCGCGGCGCTGGAGCAGTCGCGATAGCGCGTGTCAGGCTTCAAATTTGCTGCGCATTTTCGTGTTCTCATTCCGTCCTGCGACGAAAATGGTGGTGGCCGATTACATTCGCTTACAAGCCCTGACCAAACTGCAAGAACCTGTCCACAAAGTTACTGCGCTCGATATTGCGCGCTGGCGATGCTCGGAATCCTCTCATGCTCGTGTGTATGCTCGGTTCCTGCGCTCCGGCGGCGCGCCCGATCTTGGATAGGATCGGCTCTTCGCTCGCTATGCTTTGAGGGCAGGTTGTAATAGCGCATTCACGCGCCGCGCGGTAACGTGACGGTCGTTTGACTGTCCGATTGCCGATACCCGATCCGAACAAGAATCCGAATGAACCCTACCTCGACGAGCAAGCGCCCCCGGCGCAAATGGCTGCCCTACATCATCGTGCTCGGCATCGTCATCGCGATTGCCGCCATCGGCTATCTGTTGGCGATGCGCACGCAGTACGCACAGATGACGCAGATGATGCAGATGCGTGGCGGCAGTCGCGGCGGCGCAGGTGCCAGCGGATCGCGCAGCGCGGCCGGCGGCGCGCAGGCGGCGGCCCGCTCCGCGGCGCCGGGCGGTTTTCAGCCACCGCCGATGCCGGTCGGCACGGCGACGGCGGTCGTCGGCGACATCAAGATCACCTTGAACAGCCTGGGCTCAGTCACGCCGCTGCGCAACGTCACGGTCGGCGCGCAGGTCGCGGGACAGTTGCTCAACGTCAAGTTCGATGAAGGACAGCTGGTCAAGCAGGGTGACTTGCTCGCCGAAATCGATCCGCGTCCGTACCAGGCTGCGCTCGAGCAGGCGCAGGGCGCGCTCGCGCGCGACCAGGCCACGCTCGCGAACGCGAAGACCGATCTCGCCCGCTACCAGACCCTGTTCGAACAGGACTCGATCGCGCGCCAGCAACTCGACTCGCAGAAGTCGCTCGTGCACCAGTACGAGGGCACGCTGAGTGCCGATCAGGGCGCGGTCGCAGCGGCCAAGGTCAATCTCGTCTACACCAAGATCACCGCGCCGATCGGTGGCCGCGTCGGTCTGCGCGCGGTCGATCCTGGCAACAACGTTTCGAACGGTACGGCGATCGTCACGATCACCCAGTTGAAGCCGGTCAACGTGTTGTTCACGATCACCGAGGACAGTCTGCCCGCCGTGATCAAGCAACTGCATGCGGGCAACAAGCTGCCGGTTGACGCTTGGGACCGCGCGCTGAAGAACAAGCTCGCCGACGGCGTGCTCGCCAGCCTCGACAACTCGATCGATGCGAACACCGGCACAGTCAAGGCTAAGGCTGAATTCGCCAACGACGACGAAAGCCTGTTCGCCAACCAGTTCGTCAACGTGCGCGTGCTGCTCGACACGCTGCGTGGCGCCACCGTGATCCCGACCTCGGCGCTGCAGCACGCAGCAAACGGCTTGTTCGTTTACGTCGTCAACCCGACCGACAAGACCGTCGCGCAGCGCCTGGTCACGACCGGCCCGACCGAAGGCGAGCGCGTCGCGATCAGCGACGGCGTCAAACCCGGCGAGATCGTCGTCACCGACGGCATCGACAAACTGCGCGAAGGCAGCGTCGTCGAGCTGCCCGCAACGAACGCATCCAGCGACACCGGTGCGCCCACGCATGCCGCCGCACCGGCGCCGAGTTCCGATGCGCAGAAACGGCAGTGGAGCGGGACCGGGCAGGGTCAGCATCGGCGCAACGCAAACGCCGATGCGACCCAGAACAAACCTGATGATACGAAGCCCGCGGAGGCCAAACCCGCGGACGCGAAGCCGGTGGAAGAGAAGAAGCAATGAACGAAGGAGCGCTACAGCTCTTGCTCTTGCCTTTGACTTTGGGTCCCCGTTCGCCGCGGCGAGGACATGACGGAAATGTCCGCAGGATTGCGCGCACGATGTGCGCGAGTTCGTTGCACGCACAGGGATGGGCGCATGACCTCGTGAACCCGGAGCGCGAAGCGCGGAGGGCACGGCGTCCGGGGTGTGTTTCTTTGGTTACTTTCTTTGCACAAGCAAAGAAAGTAACCCGCTCGTCCGCAGGACGAGTGGAAGCTCTTGATCTTCTTGAACGACAAAAATCCAGAACAAAACTGGATTCCTGTCTTCGCGCGAATGACGGGCACAGAGCCGGAGGCGCGAAGTGAATCCGTCACGCCCCTTCATCCTGCGCCCCGTCGCTACGACACTGCTGATGGCGGCCATCCTGCTCGTCGGCATCCTCGCATACCGCTACCTGCCGCTGTCCGCGCTGCCGGAAGTCGACTACCCGACGATCCAGATCACCACGCTTTATCCGGGCGCGAGTGCCGAGGTGATGACCTCGATGGTCAGCGCGCCGCTGGAGCGCCAGCTCGGCCAGATGCCGGGGCTCAACCAGATGTCGTCGACGAGTTCGGCCGGCGCATCGGTGGTCACGCTGCAGTTCAGCCTCGATCTTTCGCTCGATATCGCTGAACAGCAGGTGCAGGCGGCGATCAACGCTGCGGGCAATTTTCTGCCGAGCGACCTGCCGCAGCCGCCGGTCTACAGTAAGGTCAATCCGGCCGACACGGCGGTGCTGACGATCGCGCTGATGTCGAAATCGCTGCCGTTGCCGCAGGTGCAGGACCTCGCCGACACGCGCCTCGCGCAGAAGATTTCGCAGATCTCTGGCGTCGGCCTCGTCACCCTGTCGGGCGGTCAGCGGCCGGCGGTGCGCATCCAGGCGAATCCGACCGCGCTCGCGTCGTTAGGTATGAGCCTCGAGGATCTGCGCACTGCGATCACCGGCGCGAACGTCAACGGCCCGAAGGGTTCGTTCGATGGTCCGACGCGCTCGTACACGATCGACGGCAACGACCAGATCAAGTCCGCGATCGAGTACGGCAAGATCATCATTGCCTACAAGAACGGTGCACCGGTTTACCTGAGCGACGTCGCCGACGTGATCGAAGGCGCCGAGAACAACAAGCTCGCCGCGTGGAAGGACACGACGCCGGCGATCATCATGAACATCCAGCGCCAGCCCGGCGCGAACGTGATCGAAGTCGTCGATCGCGTGAAGGCGATGCTGCCGACGCTGCGCGCCTCGATGCCGGCCGCGGTCGACGTGGCGGTGCTGACCGATCGCACGATCACCGTGCGTGCGTCTGTCGAGGACGTGCAGTTCGAGCTGTTGCTTTCAGTCGTGCTCGTCGTGCTCGTGATTTTTCTCTTCCTGCGCAACCTGCCGGCGACGATCATTCCGAGCTTCTCGGTGCCACTGTCGCTGATCGGCACGTTCGCGGTGATGTACCTCGCCGGCTTCAGCCTCAACAATCTGACGATGATGGCGCTGACCATCGCGACCGGCTTCGTCGTCGACGATGCGATCGTGATGATCGAGAACATAGCGCGCTACCTCGAGGAAGGCGACACGCCATTCGAGGCGGCGATGAAGGGCTCCGGACAGATCGGCTTCACCATCGTGTCGCTGACCATTTCGCTGATCGCGGTGCTGATCCCGCTGCTGTTCATGGGCGACGTCGTCGGTCGGCTGTTCCGCGAGTTCGCGATCACGCTCGCAGTGACGATCCTGATTTCCGCCATCGTCTCGCTGACGCTCGTGCCGATGCTGTGCGCGAAGATTCTCAGGCACCGAACGCTGGAAGAGGAATCGCGTTTCGCGCGCAAGTCGCACGAGCTGATCGACCGCACGATCGAAGTCTATGGGCGCTGGCTCAACTGGGTACTCGACCGCCAGCGCGCGACGCTGATCGTCGCGGTTGCCACGCTCGTGCTGACGGTGATCCTCTACATCGTCGTGCCGAAGGGTTTCTTCCCGGTGCAGGACACCGGCGTGATCCAGGGCATCTCCGAGGCGCCGCAGTCGGTCTCGTTCGCATCGATGGCCGAGCGTCAGCAGCAGCTCGCGGCGCTGATCCTGAAAGACCCCGCGGTCGAATCGCTGTCCTCGTTCATCGGCGTCGACGGCACCAACACCACGCTCAACAGCGGGCGCCTGCTGATCAATCTCAAGCCGCACGGCACGCGCGATGGCGCCGCGATCGTTATCCGCCGCCTGCAGGACGACGCGGCCAAGCTGTCCGGCATTTCGCTGTATCTGCAGCCGGTGCAGGATCTGACGATCGAAGACCGCGTCAGCCGCACGCAGTACCAGTTCACGCTGGGTTCGCCCGACCTCAACGAACTCAACACCTGGGTGCCGAAGCTGATCGAGAAACTGAAAGCGCAGCCCGAACTCGCCGACGTCGCCAGCGATCTGCAATCGCAGGGCCTGCAGGCCTATCTCGACATCGACCGCGACACCGCAGGGCGGCTCGGCATCACGCCGGCGGCGATCGACAACATCCTCTACGACGCATTCGGACAGCGCCTGGTCTCGACGATCTTCACCGAATCGAATCAGTATCGTGTCGTTCTCGAGGTGAAGCCCGAATTCCAGAATGGGCCGCAAGCGCTCAACAAGATGTACATCCCGGGTTTGTCGGGAGCGAACAACATCGCGCAGACCTCGGCAGGCTCGCTGTCGACATCCAGTTCCGCCGCCACCTCGACCACGAGCACGGCGACGACCTCGGGCACCACGATAAGCACGGCGACGGCCAGCGTCAGCACGAACGGGCAGGTGCCGATCAACACGGTGACGCGGCTCAGCGAGCGCGCGGCGCCGCTGGTGATCAACCATCTCGCCCAGTTCCCGGCGACGACGGTGTCGTTCAATCTCGCGCCCGGCGCGTCGCTGGGCGCGGCGGTGACGAAGATCAAGGCGGTCGAGCAGGAACTCGGCATGCCACTCAGCATCGAGACCAAGTTCCAGGGTGCGGCCGCGGCGTTCCAGTCCTCGCTGACCAACACGGTGCTGCTGATTCTTGCCGCGATCGTGACGATGTACATCGTGCTCGGTGTGCTCTACGAGAGCTTCATCCATCCGATCACGATCCTGTCGACGCTGCCCTCGGCCGGCATCGGCGCGCTGCTCGCGCTGCTGATCGCGCGCAGCGACCTCGGCATCGTCGGCATCATCGGCATCATTCTGTTGATCGGCATCGTCAAGAAGAACGCGATCATGATGGTCGACTTCGCACTGGACGCCGAGCGCGAGCACGGCCTCGCGCCGCGCGAGGCGATCTATCAGGCCTGCCTGCTGCGCTTCCGCCCGATCCTGATGACGACGCTGGCCGCTTTGTTTGGCGCGCTGCCGTTGATGCTCGGCACGGGTGTTGGTTCCGAGCTGCGTCATCCGCTCGGCGTGACCATCGTCGGCGGCCTGATCGTTTCCCAGGTGCTGACCTTGTTCACGACACCGGTGATCTATCTCGCGTTCGATCGTCTGCAGCAGCGCCTGGCGAAGCGGCTGGCGCCGCCGGATGAAGCGTCGCGCGGCGAGGGTGGGGCGCACGCATGACCCTGCGCGCACTTGCTCTTGCTCGTCATTCCCGCGCAAGCGGGAATCCAGTTCTCGCTTTTTGCTCTGCGGAGACGGAGAGCGAGAGCTTCCACTCGTCCTGCGGACGAGCGGGTAACTGTTCTTTGCTCGTGCAAAGAAAAGTCACCAAAAGAAACACGCCCCAGAGCGTTGCGCCCGACGCGCATCCTGCGCATCGGGTTCGCGTCAGCGGCCGGGTTCGGCTGAGTGCACGTCCGTGTGCAGGCAGCCGAATGAGCGCGATCCATCGCGCTCCCCCTGCGGGCGTTTCCGGCCGCTGCCGCCGCAATGCAATGGGGACCCGGAAAAGCCAAGGCAGCGCGCTCCTGCGCGCAGAAGCAACGGCAAGAGCAAAGGCGCTACACGCCGTTGCTTTTGATCTGGCTCTTGATCTTCGGGTCCCCGTTTGCCGCGGCGAGGGCAGGTCGGAAATGCTCGCAGAGTCGCGCGCACGATGCGCGCGAGTTCGTTGCACGCACACGGACGTGCGTTCAACGAACCCCGGCCTGTCCTCGCGCACCGCCACAGGCGGCGCGGCATCCGGGGCGCATTCTCTTTGGTTCCTTTCTCTTGTGCGAGCAAGAGAAAGGAACCCGCGCGCCGGACGCGCGCGGAAAGGCGAAGAGACACGATCTCAGAAGATCAAAAGTCAAGCAAGATCAAGCTGGATTCCAGCTTGCGCTGGAATGACGAGCAAAGGCGAGACGAGTGAAAGCAAAGCAGATGCGAGGCGAGTGTCATGCACCTGACCAGCATCTCCGAACCGTTCATCAAACGCCCTGTCGCGACGACGTTGCTGACGTTCGGCGTCGCGCTCGCCGGCATGGTTGCGTTCGCACTGCTGCCGGTGTCGCCGCTGCCGCAGGTCGATATCCCGACCATTTCGGTCAGCGCGAGCCTGCCGGGCGCGAGTCCGGAGACGATGGCGACATCGGTGGCGACGCCCCTGGAGCGCCAGCTCGGGCGCATCGCGGGCGTCACCGAGATGACTTCGTCGAGTTCGACTGGATCGACACGCATCGTGTTGCAGTTCGAACTGTCGCGCGACATCGACGGTGCCGCGCGAGAGGTGCAAGCCGCGATCAGCGCGGCGCGCGCGCAGCTGCCGAGTGGCATGCCGAGCAATCCGAGCTATCGCAAGGTCAATCCAGCCGACCAGCCGATCATGGTCCTGGCGATGACCTCGAAGACGCTTGGCATCGGCCAGGTCTACGATGCGGCATCGACGATCGTCGCGCAGAAGATCTCGCAGGTCGGCGGCGTCGGTCAGGCCAACGTCGGCGGCGGGTCGCTGCCGGCGGTACGCGTGGATCTCAATCTGACCGCGCTGAACAAGTACGGCATCTCGATGGACACGGTGCGCAACGCGCTGGCGAACGCGAACGCGAACCGGCCGAAGGGCTCGGTCGAGCTCGGTGACCGGCATTGGCAGATCTACACCAACGATCAGGCGCGCACGGCACAGGAGTATCGTGGCCTGATCGTCGCCTGGAAGGACGGCGCCGCAGTACGCCTGTCCGATGTCGCCGAGGTGAGCGAATCGGTCGAGAACGTGCGCAACCTCGGTCTCGCCAACGGCGAGCCGGCGGTGCTGATCCAGGTGCTCAAGCAACCGAACGCGAACATCCTCGACACGGTTGATCGTGTCAACGCGATGCTGCCGCAGCTGCGCGCCTCGATTCCTGCGGATATCGAGATCACCACGATCAACGAACGCACGACGACGATCCGCGCCTCGTTGCACGACGTCGAGCGCACGCTGATCATCGCGATCGTGCTCGTCGTCTTCGTCGTCTTCGTGTTCCTGCGCAGCGCGCGTGCGACGCTGGTGCCGGCGATCGCGGTGCCGGTGTCGCTGGTCGGCACGTTCTCGATCATGTATCTGGCCGGCTTCAGCCTCGACAACCTCTCACTGATGGCGCTGACGATCGCGACCGGCTTCGTCGTCGACGATGCCGTCGTCGTGCTC
>Ga0207695_10004518_pt1 | contig 18929 bp, 10 predicted proteins | sample KBSC54metaG_FD_184354 | JGI IMG/M metagenome (GOLD analysis project Ga0207695, IMG submission 184354) | Corn rhizosphere microbial communities from Kellogg Biological Station, Michigan, USA - KBS C5-4 metaG (SPAdes) (version 2) | ecosystem: Host-associated > Plants > Roots > Rhizosphere > Soil... | reverse complement strand
TAGCGGCACCTACTTTTTATGATGCATTGCCCAACCTGAAAGGGGTGGAGACCAGCGTGCAGAGCTTAACCTTCCGGGGTGTGACCACGAGGGGCTTCAACGCCAACGGGAACACGCGTTTTAACCAGTTCATCGACGGTATGGACAACCAGGCGCCGGGATTGAACTTTTCCGTTGCCAATATCGTAGGGCCTTCCGACCTGGATGTAGCCAGCGTAGAATTGTTGCCGGGCGCCAGTTCTGCCCTTTATGGCGCGGGCGGTATGAACGGCACCCTGCTTGTCAACAGCAAAAGTCCCTTCGAATACCAGGGACTGAGCGTCAAACTGCAGGGGGGCGTCAACCATGTAGGTAAGAAACAGCAGTCCAGCCTGGGTTTTATACCGGACCTTTCGGCCAGGTATGCCAAGGCTTTTGGGAAGTTTGCCTTTAAGGTCAGCGTCAGCTGGCTGCAGGCGGATGACTGGCAGGCCAATGATTCCTCCAATTTCGACCGGCTGAACCTGAAAATAAAGCCTGGGTTCAATCATACGGCCGACCCCGGCTATGACGGCATCAACGTATATGGGGACGAGATCAACACCACTTATGGCGCTTCTGGAGGGCTTTTAAACGGTGTGACGGTCAGCCGTACCGGCTATAAAGAGTCGGACCTGGTAGATTACCGGACGAAGAATTTCAAAGGGACGGCAGCGCTTCACTATCGCATAAGCGACAATGTCGAGGCTATCCTGCAGGGTAACTATGGTTCAGGGACCACGGTGTATACGGGGTCCGACCGTTATTCGCTGCGCAACTTCAATATCGGGCAATATAAAGCGGAGGTACGGGGTAAACGATTTTATGCCAGGATCTATACCACCCAGGAACGTTCCGGCGAAGCGTACAATGCCACGGCGTTGGGCACGCTGCTGAACGAGGCTTATAATCCCAGTGCCGTCTATAATGGTTCAGGCCAGGTGATTGGGGGATGGTTTGCGGAATACGCAGGCGCCTACAACCAGGCGAAATCGCTCGGAGCTCCCGACGCCCAGGCTCATGCGGCTGCCCGGGCTTATGCGGATAGGGCCAGGCTGCAGCCCGGTTCGGCAGGCTTCATCGCGGCCAAGAACGCCATCACCAGCAGCTATATCGGTTATGGCAAGGGACGCAACGGCGCGAAGTTTAATGACAAGACCAACCTCTATCAATATGAGGGCATGTACGATTTTACCGACCATATAAAAGTGCTGGAATTGCAGGTGGGAGGCTCTTTTCGCCATTATTCACTGGGCTCAAACGGTACGATCTTCGCCGACAGCTCGGGCCGCATCGGCACCGACGAAGTGGGCGGCTTTGTGCAGGTAGGTAAGAAGCTGGTGAACGACCGTATCCACCTGATCGGCTCTCTCCGCTATGACAAGAACGAGAATTTCGATGGCCGCTTTACCCCCCGTATCGCGGGTGTGTTCACGGTAGCGCCGCAGCATAATATCCGGCTGTCGTACCAGACGGGGTATCGTAATCCCACCAACCAGGACCAGTGGATCGATCTCCCCATTCGTGCCAATACGCGCCTGATCGGTGGATTGCCGGCGCTTATCTATGATAAATATCACCTGGATGTGAACAAGGGCTACACACAGGCGAGTGTGGCTAAGTACCAGACCACAGGTAATCCCGCAGACCTGCAGCAATATACTTTTGGCAAGTTCAAGCCAGAGACGGTGGATGCATATGAGATAGGGTATAAGGGGCTTGTTGCAAACAGGCTGCTGATCGATGCATATTATTATTATGACCGGTACAAGGACTTTCTTTCTTATCTCGTGTTGATACAGCCCGGCAGCGCAGGGTTGGCCAACCCCAACATTTTTGCCACCTATGTGAACAACCCCAAGGAGGTGACCACACAAGGTGCGGGTCTGGGACTGGATTACCTGGTGAAGGATTGGGCGGTGTCGGGGAACTTTTCCTACAATACCATCTCGAAGGATGAAGGGCTGGCCAACAGCTTTAACTCTCCGAAATACCGGCTAAACCTGGGGCTGTCGAACAGGAATGTGTATCAGAACATCGGCTTTAACGTGACCTATCGCTGGCAGGATGCATTTACCTGGAACTCCAGTTTTGCCACGGGGGATGTGGCGGCATTTGGAACGATAGATGCGCAGGTGAGCTATAAGATGCCGAAAGTAAAGACGATCGTCAAGCTGGGTGGTTCCAATGTGCTGAACCATTATTACCAGACCTCATTTGGCAATCCGAAGATCGGGGCCTGTTACTATTTGTCGCTGACATTTGATGATATGATCAAATAAAAAAAAGCCCGGCGATCGCCGGGCTTTTTTTATACATTAAAGCGGAAGTGCATCACATCGCCGTCCTTGACGATGTATTCCTTTCCTTCTATTCGTAGCTTGCCGTTGTCGCGGGCTGCGGCTTCCGAGCCATATTGTACGAAGTCATTATAAGCGATGACCTCGGCCTTGATGAATCCCTTTTCAAAGTCCGTGTGTATTACGCTGGCTGCCTGGGGCGCTTTCCAGCCTTCGTGGAAGGTCCATGCCCTTACTTCCTGTACACCCGCCGTAAAATAGGTGGCAAGGTCGAGGAGCTTGTAGGTGGTGCGGATCAGTTTGTTCAGGGCCGGCTCTTTCATTTTATATTCTTCCATGAACAGCGCTCTGTCGGCGGGATCTTCCATTTCTGCGATCTGCGCTTCGATGGAGTTATTCATGACGATGACCTGGGCATTTTCCCCCGCAACGGCAGCTTTCAGCGTCTCGGAGTATTTGTTGCCTGTATGCATGGATGCTTCGTCCACGTTGGCTACATACAGCACCGGCTTTTCCGTCAGCAGGAAAAGGTCTGCAATAGCCGGTCGCTCTTCCTTTGTCAGGGCCAGCTCACGGATGCTTTTGCCTTTTTCGAGGTGTTCTTTGCAACGTTTGAGGACCTCATATTCAGCTTTGATCTTGGGGTCGCCTGTTTTCAGCATCTTTTCGGTGCGGCTGAATTTTTTTTCCACGCTTTCCAGGTCTTTCAGCTGCAGCTCGGTATCGATGATCTCCTTGTCGCCGACAGGGTTGATGGCCCCTTCGTCCCGGAGGATGTTCTCGTCTTCAAAACAGCGGATCACGTGTACGATGGCGTCCACTTCCCGGATATTGGCAAGGAATTTATTACCCAACCCTTCGCCCTTGCTGGCTCCTTTTACCAGTCCGGCGATGTCTACGATCCCTAGTTGAGTAGGGACGATGCGCTGCGGTTTTACCAGCTCTGATAGCTTATACAGGCGTTCGTCCGGTACGTCCACAAGTCCTGTATTTGGCTCGATGGTGCAAAAACGATAGTTGCTGGCCTGTGCCTTGGCGCTGTTGCTGACGGCGTTGAATAAAGTCGATTTTCCCACATTGGGCAATCCTACGATACCTGCTTGTAAACCCATATATCAATTTTCGGCCGCGAAGGTAGCTAATTTATAGGCAATAAGTGCTATTTTGGGCATTGTTAAACACAACGTAATGGCATTAAGCAGGATATGGGCTGCCTTTATCATCATTTCCGTGCTCGTGGCAGGATTCAGGTATATTTTTTCGCCTGCGGACAGGGAGATCTTTAGTGTCATGGTCATCGGGAAGGCAAAGGATACCGTGTGGACGGTGCGGGAAGCGAAGCTTCCCACCCCCTCAAAGTACAGGATCCAGGAGGCGGATGGGGTGATCGAGACCTGTAAAGGGGCTGTTACGCTGTCCCTGGGACTCATCGGGATCATGGCCCTGTTCATGGGCCTTATGAACATTGCTGAACAAGCGGGCGGCATCCGGGTGCTGGCCCGTATCATCGGTCCTTTCTTTTCAAGACTTTTCCCCGAGGTGCCGAGGGATCATCCCGCCATGGGACATATGCTGATGAACTTCTCCGCCAATTTCCTGGGATTGGACAATGCCGCCACCCCTTTTGCCATCAAGGCTATGGAAAGCCTGCAGGAGATCAATCCCGACAAGAGCAGGGCCTCCAATTCCCAGATCATGTTCCTTTGCCTGCACCAGTCAGGACTGCAATTGATCCCGGTGAGCATCATCGCGCTCAGGGCTTCTATGCACGCGGCTAATCCTACTGACGTATTTATTCCCATTGTCATCGCCACTTTTGCGGCCACGCTGGCCTCCCTGCTCATTGTTTCGTTCAAGCAACGGATCAATATCTTCCAGCCCGTGATCATGGCATGGCTGGGAGGGCTTTCCCTGCTCATCGGTGGGCTGGTAGTGTACTTGCGCAGCCTGGAGCCGGCAGCTGTACAAACCTTTTCGAGTGTATTGGGGAATGGCCTGATCCTGCTTATTTTTTTACTGATCGTCGCCGGGGGCCTGTATAAGAAGATCAACATTTTTGACGCCTTTGTACAGGGGGCGAAAGGAGGGTTTGAGACAGCCGTTCGTATCATTCCTTACCTGGTGGGCATGCTGGTGGCCATCAATCTCCTGCGTAACAGCGGAGCCTTTGGGGCGATGATTGACGGCCTCCGGTATATTTTTACCGCCCTAAAGGTGGATACCCGTTTTGTGGATGCCCTGCCGACCGCATTGATAAAGCCTCTGAGCGCCGCGGGCGCCCGTGGGATGATGGTCAGCACCATGGCGGCCGACCCCAACTCTTTTACTTCGCACCTGGTGGGCGTCCTGCAGGGCTCCTCCGATGCGACCTTCTATATCATCGCCGTGTATTTCGGGGCTGTATCGATCAGGGATACCCGCTATTCCATCGGGGCGATGCTGCTGACAGACCTGGTGAGTATTGTCGTGTCGATCTCTCTGGGGTATCTATTTTTCGGATAAAAAGAGGCCCCCGCTTTCGCGGAGGCCCAGCGTTGAATTGCTCATGTGACTCTAAGCTCTACAAAATATGTATACCTTTTTTTCGGTAAGGCTCAAGTAAGGGATCGTCGGGACGCAATTCCGTGATCAACGTATCGATGTCTTCGATAGGACAGACATGGAAGGGCTGACAGGAGTTGATCTTTTCCGCAATAGAAAGACAGACCACTTTTTTGGCCGATTCGATCATGGCTTTTTTTATCTGCACCACGTCCCAATCGTTGTCGGTGATGCCATGCTCCGCGTCGATGGCATTGACCCCTAAAAAGAGGAGGTCGGCCTTTATCTGTCTGATCCTGGCGATCGCTTCGCCGCCCACGGTGATCTTCGAATTCTTGGAAACCTTGTCGCCTATCAGGATCACCTCAATATTCGGATGGTGGGTGTATTCCATTACGACGGGGATACTGCCCGAGATAAAGGTAGCTTTCAGGGACTGAGGCAGGGCCTTGGCCAGCTCGATCAGGGTGGTGCCGCCCGTGGTCATGACGAACATGTCGTTGCTGATAAGGGAGATCGCTTTACGGGCGATCAGCTTTTTCTGCGGATGGGCGTACACGTTCGTGGACGGGTAATGAAAATCATTGAACGAAAGGGACAGGGCGCCGCCGTGCACTTTGATGATCTTTCCATTGTCGGCCAGTTCCTGCAGATCGCGGCGGACAGTATCTTCCGAGACTTGCAGGTCGAGGCTGAGGTTAGCGGACAGCACCTGGTTATGAAGATTCACCTGATGCAATATGTAAGCCTGCCGTTCCTGTTTGAGCATGTTGAATCTGATTCTCACCCTAAAATAGTGTTTTTTTCAAAACGAATTATTCATTACCAGCCTGGATTCTGCATATTCTTGTCCGCAGGGTACAGTAATATCTGGGTGGTGGGTATTGCGGTCAGATAGTTCTTGGGGTCCACAAACGGTCTGGTAGAGCCTGTCAGATAGCGTATCACATATCCCTGTGGCGTAGTATTGGGGCCTGGCGTTATCCTGACGCCCAGTGCCGCATCCGGATTTACAGTATAGTCGAGGTATGGTCCTTTTTTCCATCTCAACAGATCGTTGAACCGGAAGCCGTCCATCAACAGTTCGACCCGTCTTTCCCGGCGTATCTCCCAGATAAGGGAAGTAATATCTGCATCCGGGTCTTTGTTGGGATCTGTGAATCCCGGGTCTTGAGGTCCTGCGAGGGTCATATGAGCTACCCCAGCCCTGTCACGCAGTTTATTGATCGAATTATCCAGGTCGGCCTGGGTAAGTGTGTACTTTCCGTCCTTGTCCAGTTCGACGGCAGCCTCAGCATAATTGAGATATACTTCGGCCAGCCAGAACAGGGGGGCATCCGTCAGGTTGGTGGCAATGCCTGTCTGTATCGTTTTTAGTGTATTGGAGTCCGGGAGGAACTTGATAGGCCGGTAGCCAGAGCTGGCGGTAAGACCATTTTTGGAATGACCGTCATAGTAGTAATAGGTGGTATCTACTGTGATCCCAAGACGCTTATCCCTGTTAGAAAACACGCTGCTGACTGTCGTATCACTTTTGTACAAGGGTGAAAGGGCGATGGGAAGACCGTCCTTGCACAGGTAAGACTCGACAGCGGATTTGGAAGGACCGGCCATCGGGGTGCTACTGTACAGATAGGAGAGAAGCGAATGGGTGAGATAGGTAGCTTCATAACGCTTAAACAGGATCATTTCCTTGTCCGTGGACAGGTTGTCGGAGTTATAAGCGGTCTGATAGCTGGCAGCCAGTGAATAAACACCGGAGGTCATAATAGCCGAAGCGGCGTCCTTTGCCTGTTGCAGCCAGTTATCCTGGTCAGGCATATTCTTGTCCTTCCAATATTTGCGGAAAGTGCCTTCCCAGAGACAGAGCCTGGATTTCAGGGCCAGGGCAACGTATTTGTTCACTGTATTGGGCTGGTCTGTCACGCGGAGATTGTCCACTGCAAAATTGATATCGGCCAGCACGCTATCCATTACCATCTGGTGCGGGTCGCGTAATTTGTAGATCTGTCCGGAATCGGAAATATCCAACGAGTGACTGTACCAGGGCACATCGCCAAATTCCTGCACGAGCTTGAAATACTGGAATGCCCGGAAAAAACGGGCGACCCCTTTCCAATGGTTCCTGGCTTCATCTGCCATGGGTACGTTGTTGATCCTTTCCAGCATGATATTGGCTTTCCGGATATAGCCGAAGAACCAATCCGGATTAGAGGTAGCGGCTGCCTTGGGAAATTGTGTCAATGAGGCAGGGACCTGGTCATCCGTGATGCTGGGGTAATAAAAGTCCCCGTTCAGACTGCTGCCATTGCCAAAGCCCATAAACAGGTTGTAAAATTCCCAGTTATAGGCCCTCACATTATTCTCATTCTTCCAGAATGCCGGGTCTACCAGCGAATCGGGATTGTCCACATCGATGTATTTCTTGCAGGCCGTGCCCATGCATAGCATAAGCAATACAAGCGGCAAATATTTTTTTATTGATTTCATGATCGGGAATTGATAGTTTTAAAAAGTGAGCTGTGCTCCTACCGAATAGTTCCTGTTAAAGGGCCAGGTCCTTCCTGTCCAGGTAACACCGCTCAATGTGGTGCCATCCGTGATCTCCGGATCGATGGGCGCTCCCACATGGGATATTTCCGCCAGGTTCTCTCCGCTGAAATAGAACCTTAATTTCTGGATCTTGTATCTGGTCAACAGCTTATTGGTGAAGGCATAACCGAATGTTACATTCTTGAGCCTGCAATAAGCCAGGTTGAGCAAATACTTCGTCTGGGGGTAAAAGTTGTTGTTCCCTTTTTGCAGACCGGCGATAACACCTCCTGAATTGCCCGGATAAAGTCTTGGGTAACGGGCGTTGGGATGATCGGGTGTCCAGTAATCCAGCTGGTTCTTATACAATATATCGATGCTCTGCCACAGCGGGAGGACGGTCTGTCCGTTGGCCCACCAGTCGCGTTTGCCTACGCCCTGGATAAAGATATCGATGTCGAAACCTTTCCAGGTGGCGCCGACACGGGCGTTGTAAATATAGCGGGGCTGGCTGTTGCCGATGATCTTCAGGTCGCCATGGTTGTTGAGGGTAAAGTTGCCATAGCTGATGGAATCCTTTCCGTCGGACTTATCGATGTCTTTGTATTTGATGTCGCCGGGTCCATAAGCAAAGTTGCCGCCGGATATCAGCCCGGCCTGGCTTGCTACGCCGGGTTTGTAGTTGCCGCTGGCGTCAAAATCGTCGGTAGTGAAATAGCGTTCAGTTTCAAAGCCCCAGATCTCTCCATAGGTCTTGCCTTTATAGTTGAGGGCGGTGGAAAGCGAATTGTTCGGGTTGTTCCATTTGGTGAACACCGCCTTATAGTCGGTGAAGCCGATGGAACCATAGATCTGCAGATCTTTCCCGATGTTGTAGTTGGCGTCGATGCTGATCTCATAGCCGCGGGTGCGCAGGTTCCCGGAATTGACCATGGGCCCGGCGGTACCAAAGGTAGCGGCTACAGAAGTGGCCTGGATCATACCGATATTGTCACGTTGATACCAATCGAAGCTGAACCCAATGTGGTTGTCCAGTATGCGGCCGTCCACTCCGAAGTCCAGGGTTCTGATCCTTTCCCATTTGAGGGATTTGGCGATGGCCTGGGGTTGACCAATGCTTTGAACCGTCTGTCCGTTGCTGCCGACCCAGTTCATGCTTGATGATGACACAGGGCTCATGATGGCTGCGTAGATATTGCTGCCATCAGAGGTGACATCCTGGTTGCCCAGTTCCCCGTAGGATGCGCGTAATTTCAGGTCGGAGAGAGCAGGTTTGAAGAGCTTCATGAAATCTTCCTCGATGATGCGATAGCCGGCAGAGGCAGAGCCGAAGAAAGCCCAGCGGTCCTGCGGAGGAAAGTAGGATGAGCCGTCATACCGGCCGTTCAGCTCCAACAGGTATTTATCCTTGAAGTCATAGTTGATCCTCCCAAAATAGCCGGCAAATGCTTTTTTACCATGGCCTTTCTGGCTCCATCCCAATGGCACGCTGGAGGAGGTGTAATTGCTACCCTGGTTGCCATAGGTCAGGCCGAGTTCAGGCTGAGTGGGATCCAGCAGCCCATTGCGGTTAGCAAAGAAATTGATGTTCTCGTCGCTTTCCGCATTGATCCCGCCGATGACCTTGAGGTGATGATCGGCAAAAGCATCCTGGTAGGTGAAATATCCATTGAAAGTATTGACGAGAGCTCTTCCAGTGGTATACTGGACGATATCCGAGCTGGCGGAGGCAATATTTGTCAGTGTGAGCTTACCCGCCGTCCAGAAGTCCCATGCCGTAATGGGACCGCCGCCTTCATGACGCAAGGCGTTATCCCTTCCAATGGTGTAGTCAGCACGGAAGTTGAGCTTTTTGGAGATCTTCAATGTAGCGCCCAGGTCGATCCTCGAATAGTTGTCGGAAAGATTGCTTGTAGAGGCTTGAGTCAGATAGGCGGAATTCGTTCTGAAATAAGAGCCCTGGTAGGTACCATAGGGAAAATAAGAGCCCCAGCGCCAGAAATAATACCAGTAGTCCTGGTATTGATAAGGATAATCATACTGGTAGTTGCGAAACAGCGTTTTTACGCTGACGTCCAGATAATCCGTCACCGAAGCGTTGATGGAGGCAGTGATATTGTATTTCTTTACCTGGTCGGGGTTCAATTTCAGGATGCCGCCGTCCTGGCTGTAACCACCGGATATATAGTAGGTGATCTTGTCGGTACCACCGGAAATACTCAGGTTGTGCAGCTGGGAAAAGGTATATTTATTCAGCATCATCTTTTTAGGGTCCCATACCTTGTAGAAGTAGGTCTTCCCATCTTTCCTGATATCCCAGTCCTGGCCTTTTACCATTTCCAGGCCTGTATTTGTTTTGGAATATGTTTTCTCCCAATTGGCGATGGCATCATGCAATGTGTCCAGGTTCATACCGAATGTCTCCGGCGTTATTTTGGCCCGTTTGGCGGCTGCTGACAAACCCGCCAGTTCAGGGACAGGGTCTGCAAAGTCCGGCAGGACGGTAGGGGTGTTCCAGGAAAAATTATCGGTGTACGAGATGACGGCTTTCTGATTTTTTTTGCCTGTTTTTGTTTTGATCAATACGACACCAAATGCGGCCCTGGCGCCATAGATGGAGGCAGATGCGGCGTCCTTCAATACTGAGATGCTTTCGATATCCTGGGGATTGATAATGGAAAGATCATCGGTTTGGACGTTATCCACCAGGATCAATGGTCTGCTTTGTCCATTGACCGAGCCGATGCCCCGGATCTTGATGTCTGCGCCTGTGGTCAATCCGCCATTACCGTATTGGATGGTGAGACCGGGTACGATGCCTTGCAGCGCTTTGGTAGGGTCATTGAACGGCTTGCTGTCAAAGGTCTTTTTGACATCCACGGTGGCTACGGCGCCTGTGAGGTTTACCTTTTTTTGCGTTCCGTAGCCAACGACCACCACCTGGTCGAGCGACTGGTTGGAACTTTCCAGCTCGATGGAATAAAAAGTGGCGTCGGTGACAGGCAGTTGCTTTGACGTGTATCCAACGGAGGAGACTGTGAAGGATTTGGCCCCCCTGACGTCGAAAGAGAATTTACCATCAATGCCGGTGGTGACGCCCTTGGCTCCGGTGAATGTGATGCTCACCCCGGCAAGAGGAGTATGGGTGTTCTTGTCGACCACCTCACCCCTGATCTGCTGTCCGAATGCATGACTGGTAAACCAGCAAAGCAGTCCGAAGAGCGACAAAGCTTTAAGATTTCTCATAATGTTGAAGTTGAGTTTGTATATGGATAGATAGTTCACTTACATTGGCCGTTTATATTCCTGGATACTGCCCTCGATCAGGCTGATCCAGATATTGCCGTCCTTGCCGGCAGTAATTGCATTGATGGAAGAGTTGCCGGCCTTGTGTTCGAGGAGGATCTTCCCTGTGGCGGCATCGGCTGCGATAAAGATGCCGTTCTTTGTTCCCGCATATACCACACCGTTGTTCTCCAGGATAGGGCAGGGGTTATGCTCGTAGCCAAATCGGGCGTTGGTCTCCCATACGAGGTGAAAAGAATCCGTCTGGGTACTGACGGCAATGATCGTATCGTTCATCAGCTTGGCATATACCCGGCTGCCGTCGGCGGAGATGCCCATGGATTCCCGTACGTGACGGCTATTGTCCCTCCACAGGGTCTTGCCGCTGGCCAGGTCGATGGCGGTCATATAGCGGTCCGGCGCTACGAGAAAGACCTTTCCATTTGCGATGGCCGGTACGGTGTTGCCGGGTGAATAAAGCCGGTTGGTCTTTCCGTTGTCCCATTTCCATTTTTCCTGACCTGTTGCTGCGTCCAGGCAGTACAGGTGGCCGTCCCAAACCCCGAACAGGACAGCGTCGCCGTTGGGTGTCAGGACAGGTTTTGCCTGCAACTGTCCTTCCGGGGAATCGTTCTTCCAGATCAGCTTTCCACTGGTGAGTTCGATCTTATAGAAGTGGCTGCCTGTGCCGATGTAGACAGCGTTGTTTTTTACGACTCCTTCGCTTATGCCCGGTTCACCCGTGGACAGGCTCCATTTCTCTCTGCCTGTCTTTATGTCCAGACCGTGTATGCGACCGTCTACCGTGCTGAAGATGACGATGCCTTTCCCGGATATGGGAGTAGAATAGATAGAGCCGGGATATTCACGAAGCCAGACCGTCTTTTTTGTGCCCGGGTCGAGGGCGATCATCTGTCCGCGGGAGTTGCCGTAAATGATCATATGCGGGTCGACAGGCAGGACGCCGGTGAAGATGGAGGCGCTGTCATGTAGTTGAAAAGGGATGACTGCGGGTGGGTAGGCAGTATTGATAGTGGAGTCGGGGCGGGGGAAGGAGGGACGGTTCTTTGTCACGGGGGAAGGGTCGGAGAGGGAAAAGGCAATAAAGGGCGCGCCTGAGGGTTCGTGTAACCGTTTCTCGTAGATATAGGCGCTGTCGGTGCGGAGGACAAGGATATTGTAACCCGGGATATCGGAGCCGTTGATCAGGGCTGCGCGTCCCATGATACCGGGCAGCCCGTCGAAGTTATGCAGGGACAGGCGGTGACCATGGCCGCAGAGTACCAGCCTGGTGTTGTATTGTTTGAGGATGTCGGTTATTTCATACCAGTTATCGAGGCCATCGCCCAGGGGATAATGGGAGAGGGAGATGACTGTCTTTTTTCCACCGGCTTCCCTGGCCAGGGTCTGCTGCAGCCAGCGGGCATCTTCTTCTTTTACGTGTCCGTCACCCATTTTCATAAAGGGGCCGGTATCAAATCCGATAAAGAGATAGTTGCCGGCGGTAAAGGATAGCCGGTCGTTGCCCCATAGGCGGGAAAAGGTCTGGCAGGCGCTTTCGGACCAGTTGGTCTCGTGGTTACCGGGGACGATGTGAAGGGGTATCTTCAGGCGGCTTAGGATCCGGTGGACGGTGACAAGTTCGGTGTCCAGACCTGTATTGGTGACATCGCCGGTGACCACGGCGAAGTCATAGTTCCCTTCGTTGATCTCGGAGATGATGTTGCCGAGGTTTGTTTCGCTGGGGGCGCCGGGTGAAACGTGGATATCCGTCAGAAAGGCGATCCGCAGACCAGACTGCCCGAAAGAAGAAAGGTGGAAAAGGCCCATTAATATGGCTGACAGCAACCAAATGCGAAGGAGCAACGCCGGTTTTTGCATGATAGTCTTGGTTTAAAGACGATGACATGCTGAAATTAGTGCAAAAAACCGCATAAAAAAGCAAAAAGGGTTAAAATAGCCTAAAAAAACGTAGTCTTACGAGATTTTAATCTGTAAGACTACTAGGCCGCGAAAAGAAATGCGTTTTTATGCGGGTATGGGCTATTATTTAAAGGTGAACCGGGCTGTCAGCGCAAAGGCATCCGGTACGAAATTGATGCTGGGGATAATGTCCAGCTCGGGTTTCCAGTCTAGGGAGAGATTGATAGGCGCGTTCTGGAACTTATAATCCAGCCCTACGATACCTGTGGGACCGAGGAAGGTCGTATGGCTTTGGACATGATTGGCATCGGTACGGTTCTGGAAGCCCAGGTAGGCGCCGCCGCCATAAAACCAGGTAAAAGCCGGGGTACCGCCGATGAGCTGATGTCTTTCGTAAAGGCCGCCGATGCCAAAGCGGTTGTCGCCAAAAGAGAGCAGTCCTTCGAAGGCGTCGGTCTCATTCCTGAAATATTTTACGCTGACGGAGTTATTCAGTGTAGGGGAGGCCGAGCTGAACCGGATACCCATCGCCAGTTTGTAGTCCTGGGCTGACAAATGATTAGACAGGCCGGTAACTACCAGGAGTACCAGGCAAAGGGTGATGACTTTCATGTTAATGGTTTATCTTCTTTGAACGGAAAATGGGTTCAAAGTATTGATGGCACTTTGTTAGAAGTTTCTTAAAATGGAGGGGGCGGGACCGGCCGCTGCTACTCGAACAGCTCTTCTTTAGACTTGGGTCTTCTGGCTTCCATCCATTTGAAGCCGCGCAGCACCATATCGTCGAAGTTGACTTTCTTGAAGGGGATCATGCTGCCTTCCACGTCATTGCGCATGATGACCTTCTTCAACTCCCTGCCCGAGTCTGTCTTTTCTCCGAACACCATATCGATGATGTCGGCGTGGGCTTTGTTTACGCCTGTATAAGCCTTGTAGTCGTCCTGGACATAATAAATGCTTTCGGCGTTGCCTTTGGCCCGCATGTAGTCGACCTGTCCATTCTTAAAATAAGCGTTGATCGTGGTGCCTTTTATCTGATTGTAGAACTTAGACCCGACCTTATTGACGGCGATGGCGTTTTCGAAGACGTAGAGTCTGTTGGCTTTTTTATTTTTTGTATAGACGTACATTGTGTCGCCTGTGATCTGGTAGTTGCCGCTGCCCCAGGCGATGGGATTATAGAAGAGCCGGAAGATGGAATCCTGGCCGGAGTAGTACATGCTGTCGGCTACGGCTTGCAGCGAATCGGAGAAGATCCGTACGTGATGATAGGCCAGTATATAGCGCAGCGTGCTGTCCGTGACGGCTTTGGCGGTGTCCGTATATTTTTCATGGTCTGGGTCGGATAGACGGGCTGTCTCTGCCTTGATAGGAGGTTTGGGGTGTGTGCTGTCCGTTGGTGGTCCGGACAGTGGCTTGAGACTGGGGGCATGCTTCCTGGAGAGGGAATCGCGGGTAGTGAGACTATCCGGCCGGGCGGTCAGGCTGTCCGGATGAGCAGTCAGACTGTCCCCCCTGACCTTGACCACCATGGGATGCGTACTGTCAGGGGCAGATACATCCAGGGTATCGCGGGCATTCACGCTGTCGGTAGCCGTTCGGTGAAGACTATCCGCCGAAGCTTTATACAGGCTGTCGACATACCTTTTGTGGAGGCTGTCCATGATCGCCAGTTTCCTTAAGGTCGCAAGCCTGTCTATCAGCCTGGCCGACATCAGCGTATCGGCGGTGACATACAGGGAGTCCTTGTCCTGCTTAATGATCATCAATGGCTTTTGGGTGGCCAGGAAAGTATTTTTCTTTTTGTCGTTGATCATATAATTGGCGATAAGGACGACGCCTTCCGCTGTATCCTTATACACGGCATTACCGATGGCGGTGCTGATGCCTGTGCTGTCGTCGATGCGGACGCTGTCGCCTGTGATCCTTTGCGATCCGTCGGTCATGATGGGGCGCCGGCCGAATTCGGCTTTATGGTTCTGCAGGTCATAGTATCCCGACCGGGTCCGCACAGTGCGGTGCGTGCTGTCCTTGAACATGATGAAGGTCTCAGTCACGAACGTGGAGACCTGGGTGCTTGTATTGTATAAGAGGCTATCAGAGGAGAGATCATATTGAGGGTCACGCAGCACTACATTTTTTTCGAAGAGGACGTCTTTTGTTGTTTCGTAGTAGGTGGCCCGCTCGCTGGTGAGCACCGACCCCTTATTGACGATCTTACCTCCATGCTCATAAGTGCCTATTTTTTCGTTCAGGTCATACTGGAGCTCTTCGGTGGTGAGTACACCCTTACCGTCCGTCAGCTTGACGGATTTCTGGAAGTGGACGATCTTTTTATCCACTTCGTATTTCATGTAGTCGGAATAGATATCCGTGGAGTCTTCGTCGTTGATATGTACGTGACCGAAAGATTCTATATAATTAGCCGCCGGATTGAGGATCATGCTGTCACAGTCGATGAGGGTCTTTTCCTGTTTGATACGTACGTCCCCGACCAGCGTGGTCAGCTGGGTGGCGGAATCCACCTGCTGGAAATGGTAGGTTTTTGCCCTCAGGATCTGTACTAACTTGATCGAGTCGCTGCCCGGCTTTCTGAAAGGGATGCCGTTCTGTTGCGGCAGCTGCGAAAAAGCTGCCTGGCTGGTGAATAGTCCACAAAAAACCAGGCACACATAGACGAATTTCCGGAAAACGGGCTTCTTAAAGAATATAACCCTTTTTGTCATCTTTACTTATTAGCGGGTTTCACCGAGTCGATGGGGGCCATCAGGGGGCCGCTCTTGTCTTTCCGGCCGAATACGGAGATATTGACATATCTTTTCGGGTGAACGCGGAAATCATCCAATAGGGTATTCAGGCTGCGGGAAGTGCTTTCCAGGTTTTGATAGAGCTTTTTGTCGTTGAGCAGCAGGCCCAGGGTGCCATTGGTGCTGTTGACCTTTGCAAGGGTCCCCTTCAGCTCGTTGACGGTACCTTGCAGACTTTCCACCGTCTCAGGGATCCTGGCTGCGGACAGGTTGGAAGTGGTCTTTTCCACATTCTCGAGCGTATGGGTGATATGGTCATTGTTCTTAGCCAGGTTGGCGGTGAACGTGTTGACATTTCTCAGGGATTGCGCCAGTGCGCCCGACTGGTTGTTCAGCATGATCTGCAACTGGGCTGTAGATGCCGCAAGATTTGCCATGATAGCGCTGAAGTTGTTTTTTAGCCGGGGATCGAACATGGTCCCAACGGCCTGTATCAGCGAGTCCAGCGATTGCAGCGTACCTCCCAGTTTCAGGATCACGGGGTTTACGCTTTCCTGTACCTGAGAGAGAAGGTTGGACTTCTTTTTGGTCTGAAGGGTATCCCCATCGCCCAGGTAGTCGGAGCCATCTCCTTTGGCGATGACGATGGAGGCAGAGCTGATCAGCCCGGAGTTGATCATGCCTACTGAAGTTTTGGGGATATTTACATCCTTTTTCAGGGTGATGGTCACTAAAATACCTCTCGAAAGGTCTTTATCCGCCTCGCTGATGGAAGCTACATTGCCTATCTGCAGGCCATTGATCAGCACCTGGTTGGATATATCCAGTCCTTCCACATTGTCAAACAGGGCGTATATCTTTTTGGTGTGCTGAAAGAGGCTGCTGCCTTTCAGCCAGTTGAACCCCAGTATCAGCGCGGCAATAGCCACCACAGCCAAGACTCCGATCTTAAATTCATTGGAAATTTTCATCTGTAAAGTTTGATCAGTATGAGTTATGTTTAGTCTCCGGTAACAAATCTCTGGTGACAAATGTAGTGAAATTGTCGTCTCCTGCCCTATAGAGAAAGTTAAGATTGCGTGCAGGTTACCGTCCTCGTCCCAGTCCGGCGGGTGAAGTTTCTCCGTTGCTCCCATGTCCTTCCAGGGTGTCCTTATATCTCTTCAACGCACGGATGACGTCCCTGACGATCTCATCCTGTCCTTCATCGCTGTTGAGATAGATCTCTTCTTCCTTATTGCTGAGGAAGCCCGTTTCGATGAGTACGCTGGGCATACCCGTTGCCTGGAGTACCTGGATGCCTTCGTCCCTTTGCATGACCCCATCGCTGTGACGGCCTGCTTTTACGAACTCATCTTCCACCAGGGTGGCAAACAGTGCGCTGTTGGCGAAATATTTCTTCTCATATAATTGGGCCCTGATCCTGGCTTCGGGTGTATTCATGTCAAAAGCCGCTTCCGTGCTGTCGCCCATGCCTGCTTCCACGTCGCTGCCCTCCCGTTGGTTGATGGCTTCTCCTTTAAATACGTTTCGGTCGGCTTTCCAGATATACGTGCCCGTGCCTATCCGGGTATTCTTTACATAGCGTGTGCGGTAGACCGGCACTTTTCTGCGTCTTTTTCCTTTGCCCACCATCTTATGACCGATGACATCGTGGACGGCATAAGTGCCGGGCGTGTGACCATCATTATTTGCATGGATACAGATAAAAAGGTCGCCTTTGGATTTATTGGCCAGTTCGGCCCTGTAGTGCAACCCCTGGTTCTTGGTGGGCATATTACCGGGCATGATATCGGTCGTGCGCGTATAAACGATCTTTATGTCGGGGAATTCTTCTTCGATGGCTTTGCCCAGCTTGAGAGAAATGGCCAGGGCCACGTTCTTTTCTTTTGAAAAAAGCCCTTCTGTGCCCGGATCGAAGCCGCCATGACCAGGATCTATAATGATGGTACGAAGGACCGGTTTCTGTCCAGGACGGGTATTGAATGCGCTGATAGAGCATATAATTCCCGTCAGAACTAAAAAACTGATCATCTTTTTCATCATAGTCATTGTTAATTTGCTTTTTCCCCGCAATCTTCACATAATCTTAATTGTGTAAAGACTATTTTTGTGCGTCCGCCAACAGGACGGAACCCCCGGTTGTATGAATATGAACGGACGCAAAATTAGCTCAAAATATTTACTGGCATTGATTTTTACTGCTATATTCTTTTCAGTAACGTTCAATAGTCCTGCAAATTATTCGTCCGCGACACGTTTTTGTAAAATATTAACTACTCCACAGGATACGATCAAGCCCGGATTTTTACCGGGGCGACCCATTTTCCGACCGGATACGATCCCCGGAAGACGGGATAGCACAGGCCAGGATACTACGGGCCGGGATACTTCGGGCTTGAATTTTCTCCGGCATGGCAATGACACTATACCCGACTCGCTTCGCCGGAACGTGGATACGCTGGATTATAAGATCAGTAAGGATACCCTGGAGGCAGCCATCGACTATAAGGCTTCGGACTCCGTGGTCATGGATGTTCCCTCCAAGAACATCACCCTTTATAATAAAGCCAACGCCAAGTACAAGGATGCGGACCTCACGGCTTACCAGATCAAATATGACCAGCTGAAGAATATGGTAATCGCCACCCCCACAAAAGATACGGCGGGGAATGTCGTCGGCCTGCCCAAAATGGTGCAGCAGGAGAATACCATGACCTCCGACACCATCTATTACAATATCAAAAGCCAGAAAGGTCTTACCCAACATACTTATACAACCGCAGGGTCGGACATGTTCGTTCACGCGGAAAAAATGAAGAAGATCAGTCCCGAAGAATATTATGGATACCGGGGGATCTTCACCACCTGTAATCTCGATACACCGCACTTCGCCTTTCGTACGAACAGGATGAAGCTTATCAATAAGAAGTTTGCCATTACGGGGCCTATCCACCCGGAATTTGAAGGGGTGCCGATACCGGTCTATCTGCCATTCGGCTTTTTTCCCATTTCCACCGGCCGGCATTCGGGGCTGCTGCCGCCTCAGTTTACAGCCAACGACCAGGCGGGCATCGGATTGGAGGGGCTTGGATACTACAAGGTGATCAATGATTATTTTGACGTTACTTTCCGGACCAACCTGTATTCCTATGGGGGGTGGAATATTTATGTCACGCCCACTTACCGGAAGCGGTACAGGTACAGCGGGCAGCTGAATTTCGCCCTGCAGAATACAAAGCTGTTGAGCTCTGCAGGTAAGGACCAATATACTACAGGCAGGACCTGGAGTCTTAACTGGGGCCATACGGTGGACGCCAAGGCCCGGCCGGGAACCAATTTTTCCGCCAATGTCAATATCATGTCCACCAAGTATAATTCGTACCTGCCGAATAATCCTACGGCCAACTATAATAACCAGCTGGGATCTTCCATCACTTATTCGAAGACGTGGAATGGCAAGTACAACCTGACGATGGGCGCCACGCACAGTCAGAACAACCAGACCCGTCAGATACAGGTGAGCCTGCCCAACCTGGCTTTTACCATGCCCACGATCTATCCCCTGCAGCAGAAAGATTTT
>Ga0207695_10004516_pt1 | contig 18936 bp, 18 predicted proteins | sample KBSC54metaG_FD_184354 | JGI IMG/M metagenome (GOLD analysis project Ga0207695, IMG submission 184354) | Corn rhizosphere microbial communities from Kellogg Biological Station, Michigan, USA - KBS C5-4 metaG (SPAdes) (version 2) | ecosystem: Host-associated > Plants > Roots > Rhizosphere > Soil... | reverse complement strand
TGCTCGGCCGCGCGTTCGACGACGATCCGCCGATTGTCGGCCGTGGCGTGAGCGATGAGGCGTTCTCCCTCGCACCGACTGAATTCGCCGACGTCATGACGGCGCCGCGCTCGCGGTACGCCATCGCGTTCGTCTTTGCTGGCACCGATAGCCGCATGCGCGTGTACGCGGCGCCCGTGGACTCGGTGCGCGACAGACACACCGCGTGGCGTCCGATCGCCCCCAGCTATGATGATCAATACATCGGCGGCGACGCCGCGGAAGTCGCGAGCATCGCGTTGACGGCGGACACGTTGTACTGGTTGTCGCGCAAGGACGCGCCCCGATCCAAGCGGGCTCATTCGTACATGGCTTTGGGGTCGGCCTCCGCCAACTCGACCAGAAAGTCGGCGATCTGCCGGCACACGGCGTCGAAATACACACGGCCTTTCTCGGCTGTCGCCTTGCCCGGATTCCCCACGCCCGTATCGTCTGTCACTTCCGTCCAACGACGCGGCGCCCACGCCCACCCCTCGCGCAGCCCGCGCACCCGAAAGCGACGGGCGGTACCCGGACCGGCTTCGCCCAGCGGACGCACCAGGTGGGGCGCGATCGCCATCATCACGCTTGTCTCGAGCTCGCCTGCGTGATCGCCCGGCTCTTCGAAGTGCGCCTTGGGATCCCCGCACACGTACCAGTTGAGCGAGCACAAGAATAACGGCGTCGCGGGTTGCAACTCCCGGATCATCTGCCGGAAATCGTTGCCGCCATGGCCATTGAGCACGACGAGCTTTTTCACGCCGTGCGGTGCGATGCTTCTCGCCACGTCGCCCAGCACCAGCGCCTGCGTGCTCGGATTCATGTTCACGCAATACGCGACGTCCAGCTGGCCTGTGTTCACCCCAAATGGAATGGCCGGCAGCACCAGCACGCGCGCGCCGGCTTCCCACGCCAGACGCGCCGACTCCTTTGCCACCGCCTCGGACTCGAACACGTCGGTCGCATACGGCAAGTGCCGGTTGTGCGCTTCGGTCGCGCCCCATGGCAGCACCGCGACTTCGTAGGCGGTGTCGCGCACCGTCGTCCAGGTGGACTCGGCGAGGATGTAAGGACGTTCGGACACGGCAGCGATCGTCATGTGAGCAGGGACAGCGAAGATGTCCTGCGGCGCGCACGGCCGCCACGGAGCACCCGCCCATCTTGACTCCGCGCGGTAACTTGCGCACGCTTTGGACGTTGCTCGCGGCTCATGTGCGGGCCGTTGGCTGGAGGTTGCGATGACGCAGCGACAGGAGCTGGCGATGGATGAGGTGACGCTTGCCCCGCGTACGACAGCGGGCCCGCCGGACGGTGGCAAGTACGTCTATTGCATCGTGCGCACCGACGCGCCGTGCGAGTTCGGCGCAATTGGAATGGGTGGGGAAGGGAGGCGTGTGTACACGGTGCACCACAAAGATCTCGCCGCCGTGGTCAGCGACACGCCGATCGTGATCTATGATCCGACGCGCGAGAACGTGCTGGCCCACGAGTTCGTCAACGAAACCGTGATGCGCGAGCACACGGTGATTCCGATGTCGTTCGGCACCGTGTTCCGCTCCGAGGACGACGTGACGGAGCTGCTGCGCTCGACGTACCAGGCCTTCAGCGACGTGCTGGACAAGATGCGCGACAAGATCGAATTCGGCCTCAAGGTATTGTGGGACCGGGAACAGGTCGTCGCGACGCTCGAGCGGACCAACGAGGAGATCGGCCGCCTGAAAGAAGAAATCGAGAACAATGCGCAGAGCTCCACGTATTTCGCCCGTGTTCAGTTAGGCAGGCTCGTCGAGTCGGCGCTCGAGGAAGCCGGCAACGCGTTCGTGGTCGACGTGCACGAATCGCTGCGCCCGGTGGCCGTCGCGAGCCGCAGCAGCAAACCGATCGGCGATCGCATGATCATGAACGCCGCCTTCCTCGTGGAACGCTCGGCGAGCGAACTGTTCGACGAAAAGGTGCGCGAGCTGAGCCACCGCCACGAAGGCCTGCTGACGTTCAAGTACACCGGTCCGTGGCCGCCGTACAACTTCGTCAACATCAAGCTCAAGCTCGAGCGCGCGGACTAACGGACGCATGGGGCTGCTCGCGAAGCTGCTGACATTTCCCGTCTCCGGACCCGTGGCCGGCATCCGGTGGTCGCTGGAGATGGTGGAGCGCACGGCGCGCGAGGAGCTCACCGACGACACGGCGATCAAACAGGAGCTCATGGAGCTGCAGCTCGCCCTCGAGAGCGGGGATATCGACGAGGCCGCGTACCTCGCTAGGGAAACGGAACTCATGTTGAAGCTGCGCGACGTCCGCTACTGGCGCGAGCAGTTCGGTATGGGCATCGCCGGCGGTCCGGTGCGCGTGCAGCGCGACGAGGACGACCGCTGACCGCGTCGATCCTGTACGCCTACGGTGTGGTGCGCCCCGCCGCGCCGATCGCGCGCGCTCCCCGCGGCCTGGATGACACGGTGGTGGCGCTCGAGCAGAATCCCGGCCGCCAGGTGGCCGCGCTCGTGTCGCGCGTCGACCCGGCGATCTACACCTCCGACGTGGCCGAATCGCGCGCCGGCGACGTCGGTTGGGTGGGACCGCGCGCCGTGGCCCACGACGCCGTCCTCAGTTGGGCGAGCGAAGCCGGCGGCGTCGTGCCGTTCCCGATGTTCACCCTGTTCGCGTCGCCGGACTCGCTGCGCGCCATGCTGCGCGAGCGCGATGCATCGTTAGGCGGGCTCCTCGACCGCGTCGCCCCCTGTCAGGAATGGACCGTCCGCGTGTTCCGTCTCGACGACCGCGCCGCCGCCGCGCTCGCGGAAACGAGCCCGGCGATCGCCGACCTCGAGCACCGCGCCAAAGCCGCGGCGCCGGGTCAACGCTACCTCCTCGAGCGGAAAGCCGACGAGATGCGCGGCGCCGAGCTCCGACGCGTGAGCGGAGACTCCGCCCGCGAGGCGTTCGATGCGCTCGCCGCACTCGGCGAACGCGCCGTGCGCGATGCCCTGCCGGCCGCGCCGTCCGGCGCCCGTCCGTTGGGCGTCGCCGTGCTCGACGCCTCCTTCCTCGTAAGGCGCGACCGCGCTGATGCGTTTCGCGCCCGCGCCAACGACCTGGCGGCCCGCCTCGAGCCGCGCGGCTTTCGCGTCGAGCTCAGCGGACCCTGGCCGCCCTATCATTTCGTGCGCGACGACGCGTGAGCGACGACGCGCTCGAGCTCTCAGGCGACGACCGCCTCGTGTTGGGCGATCTGTTGAACCACGTGCTCGACAAAGGCATCGTGATCAGCGGCGACATCACCATCTCGGTCGCCGACATCGACCTCATTCGCGTCGGGTTAGGCATCTACATCACCGCCATCCAGTCCGAGCTCGATCACGCGGCCGCGCAGGAGCGCGCGACGCCCGATGCCCACGTACCTGTATTGCATCATCCCCGCGGGCTGTGACCCGCCCGACGGATCCCGGCGCGGCGTCGATGACGCGCCCGTCCGCGAGCTTTCCGCAAAGGGCCTGGCCGCGTGGGTCAGCGACACGCCCGAGATGATCGTCGCGCCGAGCGTCGCGCGCGCACGGGCACACGACAACGTCGTGCGCGACGCGATGTCGCGCGCCACGCCCGTCCCCGCGCGCTTCGGCCAGGTGCTCGCCACCGACGCCGCCGCGGCGGATCTCCTCGCCCAACGGCGCGACTCGCTTCTCGAGTCGCTGGCGCTCGTGACCGGCTGCGTCGAGATGACGGTGCGCATCCTCTTCGGCAGCCAGCGCGCGGGCGCCGGACCTGCGCCGCGCGAATCGGGACGGGCCTACCTGCACTGGGTTCGCGAGCGACAGCAGGCTCGGCAGTCCGTGGCCGATCAGGCCGAATTCTTGCGGGCGGCGCTGGCGCGGGCAGTCGAGGACGCTGGCGTCGTTCGCGAAATCCGTTGGGCTCGTGTCGCACCGGGCGCGCAGTCGGTGGAGTCGGCGCACCTGGTGCCTCGCACGCTCCTGGTTCGTCATCGCGACGTCGTCCGTGCGGCGGTCGAGCGGGACCATCGGATGAAAGTGATGCTTTCTGGACCATGGGCGCCGTATACCTTTTGCGCGGCCTCCCGTGAGTAGTGGACACGCCGGCGACGACGTGCCGGCGCCCGGTATCGAAGCCAGCGCGGGAAGCATCGACGCATTCGAAGCGGAGCTCCGCGCGGTGGCGCGAGCGCTTCCCGATCGCATCGACGCGGATCCCGAGCACGTCGAGGCCGGATTGGCCCGGCTCGTCTTGACAGTGGTTGAACTGTTGCGGAATGTGTTGGAGCACCAAGCCATACGCCGTATGGATGGCGGCTCGCTGTCGGAGGAGCAGATCGAGCGCCTGGGCCTGTCGCTCATGCGTCTCAACGAGCGTATGGCCGAGCTCAAGGCTGCGTTTCACGTGACGGACGACGATCTGAACATCGACCTCGGACCGTTAGGCCGGCTGCGATGAGGTCGCGCAGCGCGCGCGCTGCGGGCGCCTGCCTAACGGAAATCGACACTGGAGCACAGCGGAGTGCCCGAGCACATTGCACAGACAAAGAGTCACGGCCTGGTCGAGGTGCTGGACCGCGTCCTCGACAAGGGTCTCGTGATCGCCGGCGACATCAAGATCAATCTCGCCAACGTCGAGCTGCTCACCATCCAGGTGCGCCTCCTCGTCTGCTCGATCGACAAGGCCGAGCAAATCGGACTGAACTGGTGGCGGTACGATCCGCGCCTCACGGGAGTCGTCGCGTCGCCGTTCGCGACCGCCGGCGACTCCGTCGAGAGCCGGCTCGCGCGCATCGAGCGCCGACTCGATGCGCTGGTCGCCCCGTCCCAGTCCGGTCACCCGCACCCGCCGCGCACGGGCGCCGAACCTTCATCTACGGAGTGAGCGAACCATGGCTGTCGAGCGTTCGCCGGGCGGCAGTTCCCTCATCGACGTGCTGGACCGCGTCCTCGACAAAGGCATCGTCATCGACGCCTGGGTCCGCGTGTCGCTCGTCGGAATCGACCTCGTCACCGTCGAGGCGCGCGTCGTCGTCGCCTCGATCGATACCTACCTCAAGTACTCGGAAGCGGTGGGCCTCACCGCCTCCGGCTCGCGCCCGCGCGAGCTGGCCGGGGCGCTGATCGAAACCGAGCTCGAGCGCGTCCAACGCGAAAACCACGAGCTCCGCTTGCGCCTCGAACAGCTGAACGCGCCGGACCGCGTCGTGTAAGGACATGATCCTGCCTGGCTCGTCGGCGGGTCCCTACACGGACCCGCCGGACTATCTGCCGACGCTGGTAGAAGCGCCAGACTTTCCCGCCGCTGCACTCTTTGCGCTGACGGAGTTGGGACGCCTGGCCGGAAGCCAACGCGGTGCTCTGTTCGTCATCGACACCGCCGCGGAAGCCCTCACTGCCGCCAGCCTCCTCGGTGCCTCGCCCAACGATGAGCTGGCGAGCATTCCGTTAGGCGACCTCTCGCACCCCTGGGTCGCCGCCGCGGTGGCCATGCGGCCCGCGCGCTCGCGCCGCGACGACGCCGCAACCACCCGCCTGCCGATCGCCGACTGGATCGCGCTCCCGCTGCCGCAAACCTACGTGCGCAGCGCACCGATTCCGCTCCAGCCCCGCAACGCCGCCGAGCTCCTCCGCTCGAGCGGCGCCGAAATCATCCCGGCCACCACGCGGGCCGGCCAATCGCCCGGCGGTGTCGTGGTCCTCGATGCGGCAAACCTGCCGGAAACGGCCGTCGGTCAACTCGTTCGGCTGGCCGCGCTGAGCGGCCCGGTCTTGAGCCGCCTGGCGACGATCGGCGCGGCGCGCCGCGAGAACGATCATCTGCGTCAGATCTCGAGTCGGCTGACGCTCATGCTCAACGCCTTGCCCGACCCCGTGGTCATCACCGACGCGGCCAACAACATCCTGGTGCAGAACGAGCGCGCCGAGCATCTGCTGTCGACCCGGGAGTCGGACTCGCCCGGCCGACGCCGCGCGCTCGAGTTGAACAACCTGCTGTTCACGTCCGGCCTGGCGCGCGCCCTCATGACGGGCGACCTCCGCACCGCGCCGCGCGAGCTCACGCTGGTCGATCCGCTCGAGGGCGTCGAGCTCCTGTTCGAGCTCCTGTCCCATCCGTTAGGCGCCTCGGTCGAGCGCGAAGGCGTCGTGCTCTCCGTGCTGCGCGACGTGACCGATCTCCGCCGCGCCGCCGACGAGCTCGAGCACCAGGTGAAGCGCGGACGCCAGGCCGAGATGCAGGCCACCAAGGAGCGGGACCGGCTCAACCTGATCCTCACCAACGTCGCCGACCCGATTCTCGTCACCGACGACCGCGCGAAGATCCTGCTCATGAACGAGAAAGCCGAGCAGTTGTTCGACGTCGGCGGAACGACCGATACGTACGATTATCGGGTCAAGCAGGCCGCGTTAGGCAACGACACCAAGTTCTCCGCCTTCGTGGGTGAATTCGCGCTCTCGCCCGAACGCGACCGGCACGAACGCATGACCCTCGTCCGTCCCGAAGACGGCACGCTGCTCCCCGTCGAAGTCGTGTCCGGCAAGATCAGCAACGACCGCGGAGAAGCCGTCGCTATCGTGTCCGTGCTGCACGATCTCACGAAGCAAGTGGAGAACGAGCGCCTGTATCGAGAAGTCAAAGCGTTTTCGGACGAGCTCGAGGCCCGCGTGCGCGCGGCCACCAAAGACCTCGAGGCGCAGAACGAGCGGCTCAAATGGCAATCGCAGGAGCTCGAAAAGGCCAACAAGCTCAAGTCGGATTTCCTCGCCAGCATGTCGCACGAGCTTCGGACGCCGATCAACGCGATCATGGGCCACGCGTCGCTCACCATCGACCAGATCCACGGACCGCTCAACGACAGACAGCGCGATGCCCTCCGCCGCATCCGCGCCGCCGCTCAAGACCTCCTCACACTCATCAACGACCTGCTCGACCTCGCCCGCATCGAGGCCGGCAAAATGCCGGTCACCTACGAGCATGTGGACCCGCGCATCATCATCGCCGAAGTCCACCAGCAAGTCGAACCGCTGCTGCAGAAGCGCGGCCTCGCGTTCACGTCGAGCGTGTCCGAAGAGTGCCGCGAGATCGAGACGGATCGCCAGAAGTTCAAACAGATCCTGCTGAACCTCATCTCGAACGCCATCAAGTTCACGCCTCGCGGCGGGATCACCGTCACCGTGTGCATCGAGAACGGCGACGACCTTCGCGTCGACGTGACCGACACCGGCATCGGGATCAAGGGCTCCGATCTGGACATGATCTGGGAAGACTTCCGCCAGGTGGACCAGTCGATGACTCGCGAGGTGGGAGGCACGGGCCTCGGGCTGAGCATCGTGCGCAAACTTCTCGACCGGTTAGGGGGCCGCGCGTCAGTGGTCAGCACGTACGGCGCGGGAACCACCTTCACGCTCGTCTTCCCTCTTTCCCGCGAACGCCGGCGCGACGAGGCCGCCGAGCCAGCCCTTCCGGCCGCCGGCTGATCACTCGTTCGACCCGTCGGATTATTTGACACTCCGCCGGCCCGCGAACGTCCCGGCTGAGCCCGGCGCAAAGCATCCCGGCCGAGTGAAAAATCGCGCGCGGGCCGCTGCCATGAAACGTGTCGTCCGGACCCGCGTCTTCTGCTCATGGAATCGCACCGTCCGTCGGGGAGTGTGCCGGCACGGCGGGCATCAGCGTGGTGGCAAGACTGGGGGACCGCCCTCCCCGTACTCGCCGTTGCGTATTGCCTGCTGTATGTCATTTGGCGCGCATCCGGACCCCGGGACGACCTGACCACGCACGTCATCGCACGGCTGGCCTTCCTCCCGCTCAACGCCGGCACCGCATTGCTCGCGTGGCGCGCCGCCAAGCGCCATGCGCACGATCCGCGCACGCATCGCGCACTGCTTCTCGTCACGATCGCGTTTGTCTTCGTGCTGGCGGGCAACCTCGTCTCGTTTTACGTCGGAATGATCATGGACGGCGATCCAGGTGTGAGCTGGATCAACGTCTTTTATTTCCCCGTCTACCCGCTGCTTCTCACCAGTTTGTTGTCGTTCCCGCTCACCCGCCGGAGCGAACACGAAAATAGAAAGTTCCTGCTGGACGCGGCCGCCGTGCTGTTGGGCGGCGGCACGGCAATCTGGTTTTTCGTTCTGCGTCCGACGACGCAGGCCAACCATCTCGGAGCGCTGGCAAGCGCGATCGCTCTCGCCTATCCGTTAGGCGACATTCTGCTGTTCACCGGCCTCACCACGTTCCTCATGCGCCGGCCGGCCGAGAGCCGCGGTGGCGCGCGGACCTGGTTCGTCATCGGCATCTTCGCATACGCGATCTCGGATCTGGCCAACGACCTCGAGTTCAACAACGTCGGTTGGTTCGGTATCACGTCGTCCGATGTCGTTTACATCGGCTCCTACTGCGTGCTCATGTGGTCGCTGTCCCGCTTCTCGTGGCCGGCGACGGCGACCCAGGCAGAAGAAAAGCTCCCTGACGTGCAACCGTTCAGCCCGTTGCCGTATGTGGCGGGCGCGTTCCTCTTCGGCCTCATCATGGTCGTGGCCGTGCGCTCGTGGCCGACGCCGCTCAGCGTTCTGTCCATCGGCGCCATGCTCACGACGGCGTTCCTCGTCGTGCGCCAACTGGCCGCGGTGGGCGAGAACGCGCGGCTGGTCAGCGAGCGCGCCGCACGGGAGAACGAAGCACGGTTCCGGGCGCTGGTGCAGCACTCGACGGACGTCATCGCCATCGTCGACGTCGACGGTGTGATCCGATTCGTGAGCCCCGCGGTGACGACGATCTTCGGCTACGCTCCCGAGGATCTGCTCGGCCACAAAATGACCGAGTTTCTGCACCACGAAAGCGCGCGCGACGCGATCAGTTTGCTCGTTTCGGCCGCGGCGAATCCTGGCGTGACGCAGCCGGCCGAATGGAAGGTGCGGCATCGCGATGGTCGGTTGCTGAGCGTCGAGACCGTGGGCACCAACCTGTTGTCCGAACCCACGGTGGGCGGCATCGTGCTCAACACCCGTGATATCAGCGAGCGGAAAGCACTGGAGAAGCAGCTCACGCATCAAGCCTTCCATGATCCGCTCACCGGTCTCGCCAACCGCGTGCTGTTCCTGGATCGCGTGAGCCATGCGCTGTCGCTGGTGCGGCGGCACGATCAGATGCTCGCGGTGTTGTTCGTCGATCTCGATGGATTCAAGACCATCAATGACAGCCTGGGCCACGCGGCCGGCGACCGGCTGCTCGCCGTGGTCGCGTCGCGGCTCCAGACCTGCGTGCGGACGTCGGACACGGTGGCTCGGTTAGGCGGAGACGAGTTCGCGCTGCTGATCGAGGACGCGACCGACGACCAGGCGGCGGCCGAAGTGGCGGACCGCATCGCGGCGAGCGTCCGTCACCCGATCCTGATCGAAGGCAAGGAAGTGTTCATGACCGCCAGCATCGGGATCGCGACGGCCAAGGATGAGGGCAGCGCGGCCGATCTGCTGCGGAACGCCGACATGGCGATGTATGTCGCGAAGAGCCGCGGCAAGGCGCGGTGGGAGCGGTTCGAGCCGGGGATGCACCTCAAGGCGCTCGAACGGCTGGATCTCGAGGCCGAGCTGCGGCACGCGCTCGACACGGCCGATCAGTTCGTGCTGCTGTACCAGCCGATCGTGCAGTTGCAGACGGGCGAGGTGAAGGGGATCGAGGCGCTGGTGCGGTGGAACCATCCGCAGCGCGGGATGCTGACGCCGGTGCAATTCATTCCGTTGGCCGAAGAGACGGGCCTGATCGTTCAGTTAGGCCGATGGGTGCTGCGCGAGGCCTGCCGTCAGGCGCAGGTGTGGCAGGCGACGCGGACGGGCGGTCCGCCGCTCACGCTCACGGTGAACGTGTCCGGCTATCAGCTGCAGTACGACGGGGTGGTGGCCGATGTGCGTGCGGCGCTGGCCGACAGCGGGCTGGATCCGCGCAATTTGGTGCTCGAGATCACGGAGAGCGTGCTCATGCAGCAGAACGAGACGATTCTCGAGCGGTTGCGCGCGCTCAAGGCGGTGGGGGTGCGTCTCGCGATCGATGATTTCGGCACGGGCTACTCGTCCCTCGGCTACCTGCAGCGGTTCCCGATCGACATCCTGAAGATCGACAAGGCGTTCATCGACGACATCGGCGCCAGCGGCGTCGAGCCGGCGCTGGTGCGCGCCATCATTGCGTTAGGCGACACGCTGCAGCTGCAGACGATCGCCGAGGGCATCGAGCTGCGGCAGCAGTGGCATGGGTTGCGCGAGCTCGGCTGCGAGATGGGGCAGGGCTTTCTGTTCGCGCGCCCCGTGAGCGTCGGCCAGATCGACGCGTTGCTGGTTGGCCACGGGACGCGTGCGCCGGCGGGCCTGCTCCCCGCCGAAACGCCGGCTCCGCAGACCGCGCGCTAGCGGGTCTTTCGGCCGCGGCAGCGGTCCGGTTGAGAGCGCCGCCGCGGGGCGAGTGGCGAGGAAGCACCACGCGCGGGCCGCCGGTTTGCACCGGGTGTGGCGCGCCCGTACTTTCCGGACGTCCGAGTCGATCGGCGCGCGTGTGCGCGCCCCCGTCACGCCACGGAGAGTCTGGATGCCCCGCTACCGGTTTGCGGCCCCGCGTTTGCGCGCCCGCCGCGCTGCCCGTTCCGCCACCTCGTTAGGCCTGGCGGTCGCCGTCTTCGGCGCCGCCGTGCCTGCCGCCGCGCAGATGTCCAACGAGCGGCTGCAGTACCCCGCCGCGCATCGCGACAGCACGGTCGACGACTATTTCGGCACGCGGGTGCCGGCGCCGTACCGGTGGATGGAGGACGAGAACAGCCCAGAGGTGCGAAGCTGGGTGGAGGACGAGAACGCCGTGACGGCCGCGTACATGGACAAGGTGCCGCTGCGCGATGCGTTCAAGAAGCGCCTAACGGAGCTCTGGAACTACGAGAAGGTCGGCGTCCCGTACCGGCAGGCCGGCCGCCTGTTCTACGGCAAGAACTCCGGCCTCCAGAACCAGAGCGTGCTGTACGAGCAGGACAGCCTGGGGAGCGCGGCGCGGGCGATCCTCGACCCGAACGCGCTCTCACCCGACGGGTCGACGGCGCTGGCCGGCTCGTCGGTCTCGCCTAACGGAGAGTATCTCGCGTACGGGCTGTCGCAGGGCGGCTCGGACTTCGAAGAGCTCCACGTGCGCTCCCTGCGCGACGGGCGCGACACCCCGGACACCGTGCGGTGGGTCAAGTTCTCCGGCATCTCGTGGACCGCCGACAACCGCGGCTTCTTCTATTCTCGATTCCCGGCGCCCGCCGCCGGCCAGGCGCTGTCCACGGCCGCCGTCAACCAGAAAGTGTACTACCACGTGCTCGGTACACCCGACAGCACGGACAAGCTGATTTACGCGCGGCCGGACCTGCCCGATTGGTACATCATGTCGTCCACCACCGAAGACGGACGCTTCGCGTTCATCACGCTCGTCCACGGCACGGACACGAAGAACCAGGTCTTCTACATGGACCTGAAGGATGGCGCGCATCCGGATCTGTCGGCGCCGCTCCTGCCGCTCGTCTCGCAGGGCGATGCCGAATACGCCCCGTTAGGCAACGACGGCGACACGGTGTTCGTGCAGACCACCAACCAGGCGCCCAACCGCCGCGTCATCGCCATGGTGCTGCCCGATACGTCGCGCGCACACTGGCGCACCGTCGTCCCCGAGCAGAAGAGCGTCCTCGAGAGCGCAACGCTGGCCGGCGGACACGTCGTGGCCCAATACCTCGAGGACGTGAAGAGCACGCTCGCGATCTACGGCACCGACGGCTCCAAGCAGGGCGCCGTTGCGCTGCCGGGCATCGGCACCGTCGGCGGTCTGTCGGGGCGCATGGATACGCCCGAGCTCTTCTACAGTTTTTCGTCGTTTCTCTTCCCGGCGACCGTCTATCGCTACGACTTCGCGACCAAACGCAGCGTGCCCTTTCAAGCGCCGCATGTCGCGTTCGACGCGAGCGCATACGAGACGCGCCAGGTGTTCTATCGGTCCAAGGACGGCACACGCGTGCCGATGTTCATCACCGCTCGAAAAGGTCTCAAGCTCGATGGCTCGCACCCCACCGTGCTCTACGCGTACGGCGGATTCGACATCAGCGTCACGCCATCCTTCAGTCCGACCACGGCCGCGTGGTTGGAGCACGGCGGCATCTACGCAGTAGCCAACCTTCGCGGCGGCGGCGAATACGGCGAGGCGTGGCATCACGCAGGCATGCTCGACAAAAAGCAGAACGTATTCGACGACTTCATCGCGGCGGCCGAGTATCTCATCCACGAGCACTACACGTCCACGGCGCACCTCGCCATCCACGGCTACTCCAATGGCGGCCTGCTCGTGGGCGCGGTGTTGGACCAACGCCCGGACCTGTTCGCCGCCGCGTATCCGGGCGCCGGCGTGATGGACATGCTGCGCTATCAGAAGTTCAGCGCCGGCGTGGGCTGGGTGCCCGAATACGGCTCATCAGATGACTCGACGCAGTTCAGGTATCTGATCAAGTATTCGCCGGTGCAGAATCTCAAGAAGGGTACGTGCTATCCGGCGACGATCGTCACCACGGCCGACCACGACGACCGCGTGGTGCCGAGCCACTCGTACAAGTTCATCGCCACGATGCAGGCGGATCAGTCGTGCGCGCGTCCCGTGCTCATCCGTGTCGAAACGAAGACGAGTCACGGCTACATGCCCACGGACAAGCGGATCGCACAATTGGCGGACGTGTGGGCGTTCACAGGCTGGAATACGGGCATGCGGTGACGACCGAAGCCTGCGACGTCATCCACTGAGCGACGGTGCGCCGGACGCGCCGCGCTCGGCGACAGGCGAGGGGCGGTCGTCCGGCTCACTCATCCCGAACTCGATGCCGCGCTTTTCGCGGCCCGCCGCCGTCGCCACCGCGCCGAGGATGCACACGAGCAGCGCCGTCAGCGCCATCGACTGCGCATAGGTGGTGTGTGCTGCTAACGCGGCTTCGATGTACGCGGCACTGCTGGCCACCAGCACGCCGCACTGATACGCAAATCCGGGCAGGAATCCGCGAACCGAATCGGGCGCCAACTCGGTGATGTGCGCCGGAATCACACCCCATGCGCCCTGCACCATGAACTGCATCACGAACGCGCCTGCCCACAACAGGGCGAGTGACGGAGCGAACGCCCACAGCGGTATCGACACGACCGCCAGCACGAGCGCGATCACGATCGCACGACGCCGGCCGATGCGATCCGACCACATGCCGAACGCGAGGCCGCCCGCAATGGCGCCGATCATCGAGAACCCGGTGATGAGCGCGCGCGTTTGAGGCGACAGGTGCCAGTCGCGCTGCAAGAACGTGGGATACATGTCCTGCGTGCCGTGCGACACGAAGTTCATCATCGACATGAGCACGACGAGGTACGCGAACAACTTCCAGTTGCCGACGATCGCGCGGCCAAGACCCGACCAGCTCTCGTGGCGCGTGCGCTGCCACACTTCGGATTCCTTGACGCGCACGCGAATGAACAGCGCGAGCAGGGCAGGCAGTCCGCCGATGAAGAACATCGGACGCCATCCCCAGCGCGGGAAGACGAAAAAGAAGCAGACCGCCGCGAGCAGATATCCCACGGCGTAACCCTCCTGCAGCAACCCGGACAGCACGCCGCGCAAGCGCGTCGGCGCTTTCTCCATCGCCAGCGATGCGCCGACGCCCCATTCGCCGCCCATCCCGATGCCGAAGAGCGCGCGCAGCACGAGAAACGTGGTGAAGTTAGGCGCGAGCCCGGTGAGCACTTCGATCACCGAGAAGAACACGAGATCGATCATCAGCGGAATGCGCCGGCCGTAGCGATCCGCCATCAGCCCGAAAATGAAAGCGCCCACGGGGCGGAAGGCCAACGTGAGCGTGAGCGACAGCGCGAGCGCCTTGTCGGTGCGTCCGAATTCGCCGGCGATCGACGTGAGCGCGAATACGACGAGGAAGAAATCGAATGCGTCGAGCGTCCAGCCGAGGAACGTCGCGAGCACCGCTTCGCGGTGGTCGCCGGCGATGCGGGGAGCGGTGGTCGACGTCACGTTCCGGTCGGCTCGACGCGATGTCGCATGCCGCCGAGCACCTCGTCGACGCGCGTCGGCAGCAACAACGAATCCGCGATCTCCGCGATTTCCTCGGCTTCCCGCCATTCGCGTTCGAGCTCGGCCAACTCGCCCTCGAGCGCGCGCCGCTCGCGCTCCTCGTGTGCCGCCATCTCGAGCGCCAGCCGCACGGGGACGGGCAAGGGAAGCACCAGCGCGTGGTCCTGCTGCCGCACGGTGAGCGCGAACACGCCTAACGGAGTCACGGCCTCCTCGAGTACCCGGACGGCCTCCGCGATCTGGACGCGCGATCCTCCGAACCGGTTGACCACCGGCAGGAGCATCGCCGCCGCGCGTTGGGCAGCCTCACCTTCCAGCTCGACCGGCGGGGTATTGTTCTGCGACGCCGCATATCGGACGCACAGCGCCCAGTCGGTTGCATTCGTCCCGCCGCGCACCGCCAGCCGATCGAGATCCGCGCGCCGCACCGGCGCCACGATGCCGTTGCCGATGGGAATGCGCGCCACGATCGCCGACGGCGATCCGTACAGCAGCGCGCGTCCCCACTGCGTGACCGCGAATGCGATACCGCCGACACCCACACCAACCGCCGCGCCGCCGGCGAGCGTCGCTCCGACAGCGGTCACGCCGACGCCGGCTTGCGCCACGCGAAATCGACGACGCCGCCCGAACTGGTCGCCGTAGCGCCACGCCGCAAGCTCCGGACGAAGCGGCTGTCCGATTCTCACGAGCGTCATGCCATCCGCGATGCGCGCCAGGCCGATGTTGTCCGTCGACATGCGAAGCCGCGTGGCGCGGAATCTCCGCTCGCAATCGTCGATGGCTTCCCATCGCTCGTCGAGCGGCGAGAGATTCCACCGCTCACAGTGCGTGCAGACCACCCAGAGCCGCCCCCGCGCGGGATCGAACGCCAACCGTCGACCCACCGGGAACGCCTCGATCACCGGATTTGTCCCCAGCGACGCGTGGCAGAAGATGCACGTGGAGAACATCACCCCAATATGTCGCGCCGGGGCGCTGCCCGCGAGCGCGCGACGCGTACGGTCGGGCGATGACAACTTCCGTACGGCGCTCGAATGGAATGCTGACCGTCGCGCAGTGTACGCGATCAGCGGTGAGAGCACGCGCGCGGAAGATCTGCGTTAGGCGGAGAAACACGCGCCTCGATGCCGAGGGCCGGCGGGCCGGAGTCGCGCCGCCGGCCTCGATCGATCGGGCGACGATGCTACCGGTCGTACTTGAGGCAGATCTTGAGCTGCTGGAGCGCAGCGTCGGTCGCCTCGAGGGCTTTCACACGGTGACCGCCAAAGTCGTGCGCCGCGTGCTGCAGGTCGAAGCGCGCTTTCACCAGGGCGTCCACCGCCGCATTGATTGCCGGATGACGCTCGGCTGCCGAAACATTGCCGGCGTAGAATGACAACGAGGCGATGCCGGCCATTGCCAGCGTTCCGATCGCCAGTCTCCACTTCGTGCTCATGAGGTCCTCTCGGTCCATGGGGTTATCCGATGGACGAGCAAAACCACTCCACGTTCGCGAAGAAACCTTCGCGACGGCGGATCAGTGATGCGCGTTCACGAGAGGCAGCAGCTTCGCGAGACCGGAGTTGTTGCCGGCGTAATTGAGCAGCCCGATTTGAACGCCGTGCAGCTCGCGCGCGAAATTGAAGATGCCGAGCGCGAGCCCGTGCTGCGTGCCCTTCACCTGGTTGAACGCGCTCACTGAAAACCCGGTGAACGATCCTTCGCGAGAAATTCGCATCCACGCTGGAGCGATCACCCCGCCTTTCACGTAGTTGCCGCCCGCAACGAGACTGGCCACGAACCCGTGCACCTTGGGCGCGCCGACGGCCAGACCGGCCAGGGTGATTCCCTCGATAGACCCCCCGGCGCCGACAGCGATTCCTGCCACCGTGAGACCCTTGACCCGATTGCCGGCCCCGACGCCCAGGCCGGCGAAAGTGATGCCCACGATGTTGTCCCCGGCGCCGACGCCGACACCGGCGAGCGTCAAGCCGCGCACGCTCTGCCCCGCGCCAACGCCAACGCCGGCGATGCTGATCCCGTCCAGGCTTTCTCCCGCACCGACGCCGAGGCCGGCCACGCTCAACCCGCGCACATGATTCCCGGCGCCGCTGCCAAGTCCGGCCACGCTGACGCCCGTCACATCGTGCCCCGCGCCCACCCCGAGTCCACCGATGATCACGCCTTTCACGTCCTGGCCGGCGCCGACACCCAGTCCGCCCGCGGCTAGACCCTCCACGTCGGATCCGGACCCGGCGCCGAGTCCGCCGACCAGGATCCCGTGAACCGACTTGCCGGCTCCGGCGCCGAGCAGACCGACGGCAACGCCGGAGAGATCGTCGTCGGCGCCAAGTCCGATGCCGAGACCAACGCCGTCGATGCGCCGCGCTCCGGTGAGCGGCAGGCCGAGCGCAAGCCCCTGGACGAGCCCGTCGCTGTGCTGGTACGGCGTCCAGATCGTCGCGTTCAACCCGTGAACGACGTAGTGGCCGCTGTCGCGAAAGTTGAGGCGGATGCCATCGACGTAGCGCGCGTTGCCGATGGCGAGTCCGACGTCATGAATGGTGAGATGCAGCGCTCCGTCACGGCTGGTGTCGGTTGCGGCGTGCGAGGAATCGGGGGCGGTCGGTGTCTGCGCGGTTCCGCGCGCCACGCATGTGACGAACGCGAGTGCGAACGCGGCCGCGCACGCCGCGCGGCGACCTGCGCTCAGAACGAAAAATCGCATGGGAGGGCAATGGGTCGAGTCGCCCTGACGTACGGTCGGTCCAGTGCGGAGTTTCAGCCTGCCTTACCGCGTGCCCAGCGTCCGTTAGAGCAGGAGCGCCGTGCGGAGCACGAGATCGAAATCGCGGTACGTGATCGGCAGCGGAAAATACAGCGAGCCCGTGCGAAGCGCGCGATCGCGCGCTTCCGCGTTGCGGTGCAGCGCCGCGCACAACAACAATCGCGCACCGACGGCGCCCAACCATTCGGGCAATCGCTGCGACATCGCGCACGGGTGATCGAAGTCGACGATCGCAACGCGCGGACGCGTGCGCGCGACAGCCTGGTCGACCGGTTCGTCGTCGAGCGGGTGGGCGGGAGCAAGTCCCGAGCGCAGCACGAATTCATCGAGGAGTGCGGCGGTGTCGGCGTGACCGGCCAGAATCAGCGCGCGCACCGCCGGCAACGGCGGCGGCACGAGCGAGAGCGGTCGGTTCTCCGATTGTGTGAGCTGCACGTTGCGGCCTCGACGAATTGCAATTGACCCATGTGCTCGCGATCGACTCGAGCGAGCTCATTCATGGAAGATTTACGGAAGAGCGCGTAACAGCGCGCGCGAGGTTGTCGCGCGCGCGCGTCGCGACGTGCAACGCGCTGTTGCACGAGGTGTCGTGAGGTTGACGCAAGTGACGTGCGGTGATGCGCAGCGATGCCCGCGGCGGGATGACGTCCGAGCGCGCCGCGGTTTGTCGGCGCGCATCGGACGCGGCGAGTTACGCAGCGAGAAGCTTCGCGCTCGCGCGGTAACTGCTGATGATGTTGGGCAGGTAGCGGGACATCGGTGTGTACTCCAGACCGAGTGCCGCACACGCATGCGAGCCGTCGACGCGAAATCCCGACGTGGTGAATCGTGCTTCGTCGAGTGAGAGGCGCGGACGTCCGCCGAACAACGACGCGGCGGCGGTCGAGAATGTTGCCGTCGTCGTGGTGATCCAGTTGGGCATGACTCCGGGCGCCGACTTGCCGGACACCTTCGCCACGCGCGACATGAATTCGTGCGTCGACATCGTCTCGGCGTTCAAGATGTAACGCGATCCGCTGTGTCCTTTATCGGCGGCGAGTGCGATTCCGGTTGCCGCATCGCGCGCCCAGATCCATCCCATCGGTGCGTCGCCGGTGCGGCGGCGCTTGCCCGTGACGAAATCGTAAACCATGCGGCCGAGCCATCCGGAATCGCCGGCGGCGACGATGAGACCCGGATTGACGACGATCACTTCGACACCCTTGGCGCGGTAGCGCAGCACTGCTTGTTCGGCGGTGAGCTTGGAGCGCTCGTATGCCGTATGGGTGTAGCCGCGGTGCACGGTGCGCTCGGTACCCCAGAAGCCGGGTTGCTCACCGATGGTGAGCGAAGATGACACGTACACGACGCGCGGCACGCGCGCTTCGAGTGCGGCAGCGAGCGTGTTCTCGGCTCCGTACACGTTCACTGCGTGAAAGGTCGACGCTTGCGGCGCCCAGAAGTCGAAGAATTGCGCGACGTGGACGACCAGGTCGCAGCCCTGCATCGCATCCGCGAGGAGCCGGGCGCGCATGAGATCGCTCATGACCGGCTCGGCGCCCAACTTTCGTAACACTCCGATGCCGCTCCGTCGGCGAACCTGTCCGACCACTGCATCGCCGCGTTCGCGGAACACCTCGGTGAGCGCGCGTCCGAGCGGCCCGGCCGCTCCAGTCAGAAATACTCGCATGGCCTGCGTCTCCTCTCGTGTCCGATCGATTGGCCCTCGTCAATTGACGATTCGGATACGGCCGGGGAACGCCGGAAGGGGTTGATGGCGCGTGCGTTTGGTGATACTCACAACTACCCGAAGCGTACCTCCAGCCCAGATCCCTCTCGTGCTTCCCTTTGCGATTCTCCTTGCCGCCGCGCTGCAGCAGCCGGCAGCGTACCAGCAGCCGGCGCCTCCTCTTCGCCAGGCGCGTTCGGTCCAGTCCCCGACGCCGAACCGGCGCCGGACTGCGTTGGACACGGGCTATGCCCGGTTAGTCCGTGAGGCAACGACAGACCCGCGATTCCTGCCGCAAGCGGTGGCGACGCTGCCGGCGAGCGAGAGCGTTCCG
>Ga0207695_10004511_pt1 | contig 18949 bp, 15 predicted proteins | sample KBSC54metaG_FD_184354 | JGI IMG/M metagenome (GOLD analysis project Ga0207695, IMG submission 184354) | Corn rhizosphere microbial communities from Kellogg Biological Station, Michigan, USA - KBS C5-4 metaG (SPAdes) (version 2) | ecosystem: Host-associated > Plants > Roots > Rhizosphere > Soil... | reverse complement strand
CCGAGACATGCCTTACACGGGATACGAGAATTTCAAATTTAAGGTGCCGGTGAGCCAGGACGGCGACGTTTTTGCGCGGTACATGTGTCGGGTAGCCGAACTGCGGGAATCGATCGGCATAGTGAAGCAGGCGCTCGACGGGATGCCGGAGGGTCGCATAAAAGCTGATGCGCCAAAGGTCGTGCTGCCGGACCGCGAGAAGATGAAGACGGAGATGGAAGCCCTCATCTATCACTTTAAGATTGTGACCGAAGGCTTTGCTGTGCCTGAGGGTGAGGTATACCAGGCAGTCGAATCGCCGCGCGGTGAAATGGGATATTACGTGGTAAGCGATGGCTCGGCGAAACCTTATCGCGTGCATATGCGATCGGCTTGCCTGGCGAATATGCAGACACTTCCGAAGATGTGCGAAGGCCGACTGCTGGCAGATGTGGTGGCCGCGATTGGTTCCATCGATATCGTGCTGGGAGAAATTGATCGCTAGGAAGGTTCGTTATGCGCCTCAAGTGGCTGATCGTTGCAATTTGGCTTCTTCGAGGTTGGGCAGTTGGACAAACATCAGACGCGATTCAATTTCAGTCGGTCACACAAGTATATGACCGAAATGTCAGAGCGATTGAGCGCGCCGTGACTCACGTAGCGGAATTGATGCCGGCAGATAAATTCGCATTTGTTCCGAGCACCGGTGAATTTACGGGAGTTCGTAGCTTTGGACAAATGGTGAAGCACGTAGCTGTGGACAATTACATGAACGGCGCTGCCCTATTAGGCGAAAAGGTTCCAGTTGAGATCGGACTTCACGAGAATGGGCCAGATGGCATTGCCAGTAAGCCGCAAATTATGAAATTTTTGAAAGATTCTTTCGATTATCTGGATAGAGCAGTCAACGCCGTAAACGAAAAGAATCTTATGCAGCCAGTTAAAGACCCTTGGGAAGGCGGGGATCTACCTCGGCTACTTTTTGTGAATTCCGCGATTAGCCACCCTTGGGATTTGTATGGCCAAATGGTCGAATACCTAAGAATGAATGGTATCGACCCGCAAAAAAGTAACTGAATGAAATTCTCAGACAAATTCGAACAGCGCTTCACTGCGATGCTCACGCATTATCCGACCAAGCGGTCTGTGCTTGTACCGACGTTGCTTTATGCGCAGGACGAAGCCGGATTCCTCTCGGACGAACTGATCGCCGAGATCGCTGTGCGGTTGGATCTGACGGAACTCGACGTCCGTAACGTGATCAGCTATTACTCGATGTTGACCACAAAACCACGTGGGAAATTTAACGTTCAGGTATGCAGGAATATTTCGTGTCTGTTGCGTGGCGCGGACGAACTGATTGAGCACTGCGAGAAGAAGCTAGGCATCGGGCACAAAGGAACCACTCCAGATGGCCTATTCTCATTCGAACACGTTGAATGCATCGGCGCGTGCAGCTGGGCGCCGGCGGCGCAGGTGAACTACGATTTTCATGAGAATTTGACTGCGGAAAAGATGGACAGGGTCTTGGACGAATATAGAAAAAGGGCAATGCAATAATTTACGAATTGGCGAATTTGCAATTTTCGAATTTCAAATTCGTCAATTCATAAGTTCGACAATTCGCAAATTGGAATTTGTTTCCTGGCATGGCTGACTTGGTTTCCCATCCCGATGAGGTACGCGTAGTTTCGAAGCGCTTTGGACAAGGCGCAACGAACATCGACCGCTATCTCGAACTTGATGGCTACAAAGCCGTGCGAAAAGCGCTCGGGATGCAGCCGGATGCAATTATCAACGAAGTCAAAAATTCTGGGCTGCGCGGACGCGGCGGAGCGGGATTCAACACTGGCCTGAAGTGGTCGTTCGTTCCCAAGCAATCGGCGAAGCCGAAATATATTTTGTGCAACGGTGACGAGAGCGAACCCGGCACGTGCAAAGACCGGCTAATCTTCGAGCATGATCCGCATTCAGTGATCGAAGGCACAATGATTGCGGGCCTCGCGGTCGGCGCCAGCGCGGGTTATATCTACGTTCGCGGCGAGTACCGCTATCTGCTGGAGATCATGCAAAAAGCGATCGCCGACGCCTATGCCAAGGGATTTCTCGGCAAAAATATTTTCGGCAGCGGCCGTGACTTTGAAGTGTATTGGCATGGCGGCGCGGGAGCTTACGAGGTCGGCGAAGAATCGGCCCTCATGGAATCGCTCGAAGGCAAGCGCGGCGTGCCGCGCATCCGGCCGCCCTTCCCTGCCGTGGTTGGCCTATGGGGCGGGCCCACAGTCATTAATAACGCAGAGACGCTGGCCAGCGTGCCGCCAATTATTTTGGGCGGTGCAGAATGGTTTGCAAATCTAGGAACACCGAAAAATGGCGGCACCCGGTTGTTCTGCCTGAGCGGGCACGTGAACAAACCCGGCGTTTACGAACTGCCCATGGGCTACAACCTCAAGAAGATGATTTATGAGGTCGGCGGAGGTATTCCAAACGGGCACAAATTGAAGGCGGTTGTGCCCGGCGGATCGAGTTGCCCGGTGCTGACGGCCGACGAAATTGATGTAGCCATGGATTTCGACACGCTGATGAAGGCGCAAAGCATGCTGGGTTCGGGGGGCGTGGTCATGGTGGACGACACGACTTGCATGGTGAAGTTCGCCCTGCGCATCATGAAGTTTTATCAGCACGAAAGTTGCGGATGGTGCATTCCCTGCCGCGAGGGCACTGACTGGTTAGCCAAAACTTTGACGCGATTCCACAGCGGCGGCGGAATTAAGAAGGACATTGATAATATTCAATACTTGTCGGAGAACATGTTGGGTCGAACCTTTTGTCCGCTGGGAGACGCGGCGGCGCTGCCCACAATTTCAATCGTGAAAAAATTCAGAAAGGAATTTGAAGATCACCTGGAAGGCAGGCCGTGTCCGTTTGAAAAGGCGGGAGCGGCCAGGCAGTTGCCAGTGTTTGCGTGAGAGAAATTGACGAATTGTCGCATTTACGAATTGTCGAATTTGAAGAATTGCTCGTTGCTTTTGCTTTCTCAATTCGTCAATTCGTAAATTTGAAAATTCGTAATTTGAATGACTGACGCTCCTAAACTCGTAAACCTGACGGTCGACGGCAAAGCTGTGTCCGCGCCCGCGGGTACGCTGCTGATCGAAGCCTGTAAGAACGCCGGCATTGAAGTGCCATCGTTCTGCTACTACCCAAACCTCTCGCTGCAGGGCGCATGCCGGATGTGCCTGGTGCGGGTTGAGAAGATGCCGAAGCTGCAGACAGCGTGCACGACGGGGATCACCGAAGGCATGGTGGTCGCGACCGACACGGATGAGATTCGCCAGGCGCGCAAGAGCATGGTGGAGATGCTGCTCGGCAACCATCCTCTGGATTGCCCGGTGTGTGACGCAGGCGGCGAGTGCGAACTGCAGGACATGACTTTTTCTTACGGCGCTGCAGAATCGAAGTTCATCGAACTCAAGCAGCATCGCGATGAGCAGCAATGGTCGCCCGTGGTTTTCTTTGACCGTCCGCGCTGCATATTGTGTTATCGCTGCGTGCGCATCTGCGGCGAGGGTATGGATGTCTCGGCTCTCGGTGTGGACAATCGCGCCGCGGGTTCGACGATCGTCCCCAACAAACAGGACCATCTTGAGTGTGAAGAATGCGGCATGTGCATCGACATATGCCCGGTGGGAGCTTTGACTTCCGGCGCCTACCGCTACAAGACTCGGCCGTGGGAGATGAAGCACGTCGGGACGACATGCACGCACTGCGCCGACGGATGCAAGACGACTCTCGGCGTTCGACGGTCGGACACAGGGATGGAGATTGTCCGCGGCGACAATCGCGACAAAAGCGGAATTAATGGCGACTTCTTATGTATCAAGGGTCGGTACGCTTTCGACTTCGCCAATAACGAAGACCGGCTCACGCAACCGCTGGTGCGCAAAGGTGGACGCTTGGTCCCAGCCACATGGGAAGAGGCGTTCGAAGTCGTTGGCAAACGGTTCAAGGCAATTCTTGATCGTGAAGGCGGACGCGCGATCGGCGTAATCGGCTCAACACGCACCACCAACGAAGAAAACTACCTGTTGCAAAAATTCGCGCGCGTGGTGCTGGGCACGAACAATATTGACCATCACCGCACCGCCGACTTCCCTGCTTTTGCGGGTGCGCTCCACGGAAAATCAAACACTACTGCGACCATGCGCGATGTGTATAACGCGCCGGCGATTTTGCTGATTGGAAATGATCCGACGGAAGAACATCCTTTGCTCGCGTGGCAAATCCGAAACAATGTGCGACTGCATCAGGCCAAGCTCTATGTGGTGAATGCAAATCCGATTAAGCTGCGCAGACAGGCGGCGGAGTTCGTGCAAATTCCTGCGGAAGCTTACGGCGACTTCGCGTCGTTCCTTTCGGGGTCGGGCCAGGACGGCCGAGGTCGGCCGTCTCCACACGAGCAGTGGAGCGCACTGCGCGACAAACTTCGCGCCGAAAAAGATCTGGTCATTATTTTTGGGTCGGAAATTCTAGGCCCAGAGGTGCAGGCTCTGGCAAAATTTGCCGCGAGCGTTTCCGGAGCCAAACTGGTCTGCCTGGGTGACTATGCAAACTCGCGGGGCGCAGCCGACATGGGTCTTTATCCCCATCTGCTTCCAGGATACCTTCCGCTTTCAGAAGCCAGCAAACTTCATGGGGAATGGGGAAACTTTCCAGCCAGCGCGGGCCTGAGCATTCCGGAAATGTTCGATGCCGCGAAGACCGGCCAATTAAAGGCGCTCTATGTAGTCGGTGCGAATCCTGTGGGACGACTGGACGTTGGTGCCGGCACTTTGCAGGGAACGTTTGTGGTGGTGCAGGACATGTTCCTGACCGAAACCGCCGCGTTGGCAGATGTCGTATTACCGGCGGCAAATGCGTATGAGAAATCTGGAACGTTCACCAACACCTGCGGCGACATTCAGATCCTGAAGAAGGCCGGCGAAGTTGCGACCGCGAAGCCTGATTTCGAGATGATTGTGCGCATTGCCGACGCGATTGGATTCGATGTGCGCAAACTCGTGCTGTTTGGGCACGGAATGCATGCTGATATGGGGCAATCGCGCGGGGCGCAGTCAGGCGAGGCCGACCAGCATAGTGTTTGGCTCGAAGCCAACGGCCTGGAACCGAAGATGAGCCCCTTCGATCCCATGGCGACGTTGGATGAAATACAACGGCTTGTGCCGGGGTACGACGTTTCACGATTGGAATTGATGGCCGGGAACGATCAGCACATTTGTGCGATGGGTCCCGGAAGCAAACAGAACCCGGAACAGATCATGCCGGCAAAAAATAACCTTTTCAGTTCGGGAACTTTGGGGCGGTATTCCCGGGCGTTAAATTCAGTAATTGAGAATAAAGATCCAGAGCCGGCGGATGCAGTCCCGGCCGACTGAACAGATTTTGTAATTGGGTAATTTTGTAATTAGGTAATTTGAAAGCGGTTATATCCGTTAGGAGATTTTCAATTACTCAATTACTAAATTCCCCAATTACTCAATTGAAAGACCCTGATTGAGCATATTAACTTTCATCATCGTTTCCGTCATCAAGACCGCGCTGGTCTTGTTCGTCTTGCTGACCGCGGTGGCTTATACGGTTTGGCTGGAGCGCAAGGTGGTTGGGCACATGCAAAATCGCTGGGGACCCACGCGGGTCGGGCCGTTCGGGCTTTTGCAGCCGGCGGCGGACGGAATTAAATTTCTTTTCAAAGAGGACCTGACGCCGCCTCACGTCTTTAAACCTCTGTATATTGCTGCGCCCATGATTGCAGTTATTTTTGCCGTTACTTCAATCGCGGTCATTCCATTTGGCAACTGGTTCAGGGTGGGAAATTTTGCGACGCCGTTTCAAATCACCGACGTGAACATCGGGCTGCTGGTGGTGCTGGGAATTACTTCGCTCGGTGTCTACGGAGTCGCGCTTTCGGGTTGGTCGTCGAACAGCAAATATTCCCTGCTCGGCGGACTGCGAGCCAGCGCACAAATGATCAGTTATGAAATCGCCCTGGGACTGTCGCTGGTCGGGGTTTTGATTTTGGCCGGGACCTTTAGCCTTCGCGGAATTGTAGAAGCGCAGAGCGGCCATTTCTGGGGGTTCATTCCCAACTGGTTCATCTTTCGCGGCGGGCAATTCGTGGCGTTCTTTATATATCTAACCGCGGCTTATGCCGAGACGAATCGTATTCCTTTCGATCTTCCAGAAGCGGAAACTGAATTGGTTGCCGGCTATCACACTGAGTACAGCGCGATGAAGTTCGCCATGTTTTTCATGGCCGAGTACGCCAACATGGTGACGGTGGCATGTCTGGCGTCGTTGCTGTTTTTGGGCGGTTGGAGCGGGCCACACAATTTCGGCCCTGAGTGGTTGCGGGAACTTCTGCCGCTGTTCTGGTTCGCATTACGCATTTTTGGATTTCTTTTTGTTTACATCTGGGTGCGTGGAACGTTGCCTCGCTTCCGCTACGACCAACTCATGGCGTTCGGATGGAAGTTCTTGCTGCCGCTGGCGATTGCAAATCTGGTGGTGACGGCGGTAGTGGTGGTGTTGAGGTAAGTGGGATCGATTTGGTAATTGGGTAATTGAAATCAAAACCTTCAGCTTCTACTGGCGTTTTGAAATTACCAAATTACAAAATTCTTCATGCTTCATCTGATTTTATTTTCGGTGTTTGGGTTGGTCTGCGTCGCTGGCGCGGTGAACCTGCTGCTGCAGCGCCATCCCATTAACAGCGCGCTGTCACTTGTGGTTGTGATGGGATCGCTGGCAGTGGAGTTCCTGCTGCTGGGCGCGGAATTTGTCGCCGCGATCCAGGTGATTGTTTACGCCGGCGCGGTGATGGTGCTGTTTGTTTTTGTGATCATGCTGCTCAATGCCGGAGAAGAAGAACAGACCCGTGGTAGTCGCGTTGCGTGGTTGTTAGGAATTCCCGCAGTCCTGGCCAGTATGATCATCGTTTGTTGGGCGCTTATCACGCATTCGAATGTCGGATCGGTGGCGATTGGCGCTTTGCCTGGGCATCCCGCCGATATCGCGCAATTGTTATTTCATCAGTTCCTGCTGCCGTTTGAAGTCACGTCGATCCTGGTATTGATCGCGATCATGGGAGCGGTTGTGCTGGCGGCGCGGTCCGAGACGGTTGAACGAAGCAAGAGGGAGGGCTGATGGTCCAGCTTTCTTACTACTTGGTCCTGAGCGGAATTTTGTTTGCCTGCGGCGTCGTCGGATTTTTGATCAAGCGCAACATCATCACCATTTTCATGTCGATTGAATTGATGCTCAACGGCGTCAACCTTTCGTTCGTGGCTTTCGCGGCACATTGGCAGAAGTTGAGCGGCCAGGTATTTGTGTTCTTTGTGATGGTGGTAGCCGCTGCTGAAGCTGCCGTCGGCCTGGCGATCATCATTGCGCTGTTCCGCACCCGTGAGACTTTGAACATCGATCAGGTGAACCTGCTCAAACTATGACGCCCAACCTGCATCTCTGGCTGATTCCGATATTGCCTCTGCTTGGCGCCGCTATCAATGGCCTTTTGGGGAAGCGCTTCTCACGCCAAACTGTGGCGGCGGTGGCGCTGGGCTTTTGCGGCGCGGCGTTTTTGATGGCTCTGTGGATTGCGGCGCGATTTTCTTCGCTGTCGCTGCCGCACGTTGAGGTGCTTACCGGTTGGCTGAACTCGGGCGGCTTCAGCGCTGACTACTCTTTCGCGCTCGACCAGCTTTCGCTGGTGATGCTGCTAATTGTGACCGGTGTCGGTTTTCTCATTCACATTTATTCCGTCGGGTACATGTGGGAAGAGGGCGGCTACTACCGTTTCTTCAGTTACCTCAACCTGTTCATGTTCTTCATGCTGACGCTGATTTTGGCCAGCAACTACCTGCTGATGTTTGTGGGATGGGAAGGCGTGGGCCTGGCGTCGTACCTGCTAATCGGGTTCTTCTTCCTACGGGATTCAGCAGCCGCTGCTGGCAAAAAAGCGTTCATTGTTAACCGGATCGGCGACTTCGGATTTTTGATCGCGCTGTTCCTGATGATCAAGCATTTCGGCAGCCTGGATTTCCAGAAAGTCTTCGACGCGGTGAAACCGTATTCACCGGAAACTACAGGAGTCGGGTTTCTCACCGCAATTGCGCTTCTATTGTTGCTGGGAGCTTGCGGCAAGTCGGCGCAGATCCCGCTCTACGTCTGGCTGCCCGATGCGATGGAAGGCCCCACGCCGGTTTCAGCCCTGATCCATGCCGCAACCATGGTCACCGCTGGTGTGTACATGGTTGCACGATCGCACGTGATTTTCGAGCGGGCGCCGAGTGCGCTGATGGTCGTGGCGATCATCGGAACCTTGACGGCATTCTTTGCCGCCACGATTGGCATCGCGCAAACGGACATTAAGAAGGTCCTGGCGTATTCCACGATCTCGCAGCTCGGATACATGTTCCTGGCCTGCGGCGTGGGAGCGTTCTCGGCTGGAATCTTTCACCTGATGACGCACGCGTTTTTCAAGGGCCTGCTGTTCCTGGCGGCGGGCTCGGTAATCCACGCAGTTGGCGGCGAGCAGGACATGCGCAAGATGGGCGGCCTCTGGAGAAAGATCCCGTGGACGTGGGCCACGATGTTGATCGCGACATTTGCGATCGCCGGGATTCCGCCATTCGCTGGTTTCTTCAGCAAGGACGAAATTCTGTGGCGCGCGTACCAGGTGAGTTGGATTTATTGGCTAATCGGACTCGTGACTGCGTTCCTGACTTCCTTTTACATGTTCCGGTTGATGTATATGACCTTCGCCGGCGGGTATCGCGGGGATGCGGAAGCTGCGCATGGGCATGAAGAACAGGCGACTGATTCGCGGGCGGGGGCGCCCGCACCACATGGACATGGGCATGGCGGAGTTCATGAGTCTCCGCCGATTATGCTGGTGCCACTGGTGATTCTTGCGTTGCTTTCTTTGGTCGGAGGATGGGTTGGCGTTCCGGGCTCGCTCGGCGGCGGAAATCATTTCGACAAATTTCTTGGGCCGGTTTTTCGCTCTACTACCCCGCCGGTAAATACGCAACACGTCCAACCCGGCGAGACCGTGTCTCCTGAACAGACTACCGAGGGGACAGCACCCAAGACCGGCCACTCCACTGAAATAATCTTTACTGGAATTTCGGTTGGCGCAGGGTTGCTCGGACTATTTTTCGCGTGGCTTCTCTATCTCCGCAGCCCGCAATTGCCGGATCGCATCGCTATTTCAATGCACGGGCTGTATTCCACGGTTGCGCACAAATACTGGATCGATGAACTTTACTCATGGCTTTTTGTGAAGCCGCTGATCGCAATTTCCGGAATTGTTTTCTGGAGAGGAATCGATCAGGGAGTGATCGATGCGGCCCTCAACGGCAGCGCTGATGGCGCTCGCGATCTCTCTGATGAAGTGCGGCATATGCAATCAGGCAACGTGCGTTCTTATGCGGGATGGATCGCGGTAGGGGCAGCGGCAGTGATCGCTTATATGGTTTGGATAGGGCTGCGGACGCAATGAACTGGCTCGACAACAATATTCTCACGCTGATCACTTTCGCTCCCGCCGTGGGCGCAGTGCTTCTGTTGTTTTTTCCGCGACGAGACCGGGACATCCGCGTATTTGCGCTGGTAATTTCGCTGCTCACGTTCGTGCTCTCGCTGCACTTGCCGGCGCATTTCAATCGCGGGCTGGCGGGCTTTCAGTTCGATAAAGATGTCTCATGGATTTCGTCTCCCAACATTCACTACCACATGGGGATCGACGGCATTTCTCTGTGGCTGATCGTCCTTACAACGTTCCTTACGCCACTGTGCGTACTGATCTCGTGGAATTCAATTCACGACCGGGTGAAGGAATTCTTTATCCTGCTGCTGATACTTGAAACCAGCCTGATCGGCGTATTCACTTCCCTCGATCTGTTTCTGTTTTACTTCTTCTGGGAAGCGACGCTGATTCCGATGGCCCTGCTCATCGGCATGTATGGTCACGGACGCAAAGTATATGCTGCGGTGAAATTTTTCCTCTACACCATGATCGCTTCGGTTTTCATGCTGGCCGCGATTTTGTGGCTCTACGCCAGCACCAACCCACATACATTCGATTTTGTTGCGATTCAGAACGCCATCCAGCACGGCGAGCTAGCCAACCTGGCGGGTGCAGCGCGCTGGCTCTTCCTCGGATTCTTCGTCGCATTCGCGGTCAAAGTTCCACTCTTCCCCTTTCACACCTGGCTGCCGGACGCGCACGTCGAAGCTCCCACCGCTGGCTCTGTCCTGCTGGCGAGCGTTCTGCTGAAGATGGGGACCTATGGAATGCTGCGCTTTAATCTCGGACTGTTTCCCGTACAGTCACGGGCGAACGCCTCGTGGATCGTAGTGCTCGCGCTGATCGGCATTGTGTATGGCGCGCTGGTTGCCATGGTGCAGCCCAACATGAAGAAGCTGATCGCATACTCGTCAATCAGCCACCTGGGGTTCGTAGTGCTGGGCATTTTCAGTTTCACGCAGGCTGGACTCAGCGGCGCCATGTTCATCATGCTCGCGCACGGCGTTTCTACCGGCGGACTGTTCATGTTGACGGGAATTCTCTACGAACGCCGCCATACTTACGAGATCTCAGAATTCGGCGGCTTGGCGACGCCGATGCCCACATATGCCAGCTTCTTCCTGTTTATTGTTCTGGCCTCGGTCGGGTTGCCGTTGCTGAACGGCTTCGTTGGCGAGTTCCTGGCGCTCAGCGGCGCGTTTCAGGCAAAGATGTGGTGGGGCGTGGTGGGAGCAACGGGCGTGATCTGGAGCGCATGTTATCTGCTGTGGATGTATCAACGCGTTTTCTTTGGCATCGTGAAGCACACTGAAAACAATTCCCTTCCCGATCTTCAACTGCGCGAACGCGTGGCCCTGTGGCCGACAACAATTATGGCTCTCGCCATGGGAGTCGCGCCGTTGCTATGGCTGAACACCATTGATCCCGCGGTTCACAACGTTCTGGCGCCATTCACGCAATTTGCCAGCAGGGTGGTCGGACAATGATGGCCGTCTTCCAAACGGTGCCCGCTCTTCCGCAATCGGTCGACTACGTGCGCATCCTGCCGGAGATCGTGCTTTCGATATTCGGCATGATCATTATGCTGCTCGATCCGGTGATGGACGAGCGGCGCAGTCAACGGATGTTGGGCTTGATCGCTCTCGTAGGCGCGATTGCAGCGCTGGCCGCAACCGTGTATCAGGCGCAGGTACGGTTCTGGGGACTCGGCTTTTTCGGGATGATCAAGGTCGACGCCTTCAGCGTCTTCTTTCATTTCGTGGTGATTGCAGTAACTCTGCTGGTCATCTTGAGTTCCTACGAGTACATGGAAGTACAGCAGATTCGCGCCGGAGAATATTACGGGCTGATTCTATTTGGCGCGGTGGGCATGGCATTGATGTCCTCGGCCATGGAGCTGGTTCTCATCTTCATCGCGCTGGAAATTTCTTCGATCTCTACTTACATCCTCGCCGGATTCCGCCGGCGATCGGCGATCAGCAGTGAGTCGTCCGTGAAGTATTTCTTGCTGGGATCTTTTGCCACTGCGTTTTTCCTCTATGGCGTGGCATTGATGTTCGGCGCGACAGGCTCGACCAGCATTGACCTAATCAGTGCCGCCCTGGCCGATTACGCGGGAACAGGGCACGGCCCCCTCCTGGCGTATCTCGGTGTGGCGCTGATGTTTGTCGGCCTCGGCTTCAAAGTCGCCGCGGCTCCTTTTCACGTCTGGACCCCCGACGTTTATGAAGGTGCGCCATCGCCTGTTGTTGGATTCATGTCCACGGCGCCAAAAGCCGCAGTTTTCGCGGTGCTGCTGCGCATCATCTTTGAAATTCATGCCCCCGGCGGACCCTGGCTGATATGGGTTGCAGCCGCGCTGTCGATGAGTATTGGGAACATCGCTGCGCTGGTTCAGGATAACGTGAAACGCCTGCTTGCCTACTCATCGATCGCACACGCGGGGTACTTGCTGATCGCATTTGCTTCCCTGCCCGCGAACGGGATTCCAGCTGCGATGTTCTACACCGCGTCGTATGCCGCCATGAATGTGGGCGCGTTCGCGGTAATCGGACACTTTGCCGGCGCAGGCGAACGTTTTGTGACGCTGGAAGATTATGCGGGGTTGGGAAAGCGCTCGCCCGTGTTAGCTGCCATCCTAACGATATTTTTGTTGTCGCTGATCGGCATTCCGATTACCGGCGGGTTCTTCGCCAAGTTTTATGTTTTCAGCGCAGCTTTGCAGGGCAGCCATCCGTTGGTGGGGCTGGTCATCATTGGCGTGATCAACAGCGCGGTGGCGTCTTACTATTACCTGCGCATTATCGTGGTGATGTATATGCGCGAATCGCGCGATGAAGAATCGCCGGTAGCTCCGATCTCTACCGGACTAGGGTTTGCTTTGGGATTGAGCCTCGCGGCTACGTTCTTCCTCGGGGTTTATCCGAACCCGGTGCTTAAGTACGCCGCCCTGTCAGTCGGCTTACTGCATTAGGTTCTCACTGCTAACTAACTTTCGCGGTGGGCATTTCCGCACTGATCAGTTTGAGCCTTGGTTCTTCCTCAACTGCGGCAAGCAACTCTCGCATCAGGTGATCATCAATATCGGTCGATTTCTCAATTTCGACCGGATACCGAACGGTCGCTTCAATTCCTGAGGCGGTATAGTGCAAACGCACCTTGGATTGCAGCTCGCCGGCAGAGACCGTGCTCAAATTTCTCTCGACCATGCGCCTTTGAGTATCGATGTTTTCGCGATAATGGCCGAGCGCGGACTCTACTGCTTTAATGATGCGATCTTTGGCAACGTGATAGTCGGTGTCGGAAGCCAACGTGAGCTTGAGCTCATGCCACACGAAATTCGTGCCCGGAATCTGTTTGAAAATTCCAGCGGTCGGCTGGAACACAATAGAGTTCGAAAATGCAACTACGCGGCCGCTGGGCTGTGACTCGCCGGGGCCGCCGAGTTCCATCAGATGAATTCGCACGAGTCCGATGTCAACCACCTCACCGGTCACTCCGGCAATTGAAACCCGGTCGCCGACCCGAAGGCCATACTTTCCTATCAGGAAAAAGTACCCCACGATCGAGGTGATCACGTTTTGCATGGCCACGGCAATACCCGCAGTGATCAATCCCGCAAAGGTAAACACTGATCCCAGCTGGGTGGCGAAGGTGACGATCACGATGATCACCACCGCGGTCCAGATCACGATCCGCCGCATCAGCAGTGCCTGATAACGTCGCCGCGTGTCGTGAACGTAACGGAAGCTGGCCCTTCTCCAGATTTCACCGAGGGCAAAAACCAGAGCGATCATCAGCGCCAGAACACTTAGCCTGAGTAGCAGCTGGCGCAAATCATCACGTTCTTCATCGCGAATAGAATCCCGCCAGTTATTTAATGTGGTCTCATAAATCCCAAGCAGCACTCCAACTTTGCTAAGAGGTAATAATGTTGTCGTCACCTGCTTGAATTGCGCCGTCAGTGCATCCAGTTGCTGGGTTTGCTGCGCCAAACCTTCTGGTGTTGCGGTGTCGGCGGCGGCGAAGACCTGGTCACCTTGGTGAATCAGATTTTGCAGGTCCTCCACCAGTGGAGCGCGCAAGTCGTCCCCGGTTTTTTTGAGATTGTCGGTGGTTGCGAGTACGTCTTTAAGTGACTGCCGTTTGCCGGAGAGGTGGATCAAGTCCGTGGAAAGTCCCCAGATGCCCGAAGGCTGCGGCTTCGTGGTGACTATTTTCGCCGAGGATGAGGTGGCCCCAGCAGTTGTGTTCGGCTGGCTGGTTCCCGGCGGACTACTCAATGCGGCCGGTACCGAGTGCGAAAGCTCTTCAACTTGCGCGCGCAATCCGATCCGGTTGCCGCTTCCACTGGAGGTCACAAACTCCGCCATCGCCTGCAGGGCGTCGTGGCGGGCGTTGAGCAGCCCCAACTCGCCCTGAAGCTCCTGGATCTGCGCTTGGGCGTAGCGGCGTTTGGCAGCCGTACCTCCAGTCAGCTTCTCGCGATTGGATTGCAACTCAGCTTGGGTGTCCTGGATTTGCTGCTCGATCTTTTGCAGCGACTCCGCGAGCTTTTGATATTGCGGGGGCGGCCCGCCCTGTGTCTGTTTTTCAATGTGACGCTTGCTCTGGAGTTGGGCTTCGTTGCGGCCATACTCGAATGCTTGCTGTACAACTTGGTCGGCGACTCGAGCATTCTCCTGCGCGAAAGTCAGGTCCGTTGGTTCATTGACGAGTTTGTCTTCAGCCGCACGCTGGCGATACCAGGAGACGGTGAAGCTGAGAAAGTGGATGATTTTGCCGGGATCCTGAGGCGTCACTGCGCCGCTGGGGGCATTCCCCTGCCCGAAAGCGGTCAACGCGAGTGTGACGGTCGTGAGTACAACTTTTTTTAGTCCTGTTCTCATTGTGAGTTCATTAGTCGGCGAAGGCCGGAGGCGCAATTGTTTAGTCTAAATTGTTCCGATAGATCTAACACGCACGCAGGTTTGATGAATTTTGTGAACTGTTAACACACGGTTCATCGTCCTTTAATTGTTTGGGCCTTCTAATCAGCGTGATAGCAGAACATCCAGGAGAAACTTAAATTGAGAAAACTTTTCCCGTTGTTCGCGCTGCTGTTGCTGGCGCTCTCGTCGTCGGCCCAAACCAAGCTCAATGCTGCTGGCGCGACTTTCCCGTATCCGATTTATTCTAAGTGGTTTAACGAATACCACAACATGCATTCGGATATCGAAATCAACTATCAGTCGATTGGAAGCGGTGGCGGAATTCGTCAGTTGCAATCTGGCACTGTGGACTTTGGCGCGAGCGACATGCCTCTGGACGATGCCAAGGCCAAGCAGATGCCCATGCCAATTCTGCAACTCCCGACCGTGCTCGGCTCCGTGGTTCCGGCATACAACCTTCCCGGAGTCAGCGGCGACTTAAAATTCACGCCGCAGATTTTGGCGGGAATTTACCTGGGAACGATCACGAACTGGAATGACAAGGCGATTGCTGCCGCAAATCCAGATGTAAAGCTGCCAGAAAGGAGTATTGTCGTTCTCCATCGCTCCGATGGCAGTGGGACCACCTTCGTTTGGACAGATTATCTTTCCAAGGTGAGTTCCGACTGGAAGTCGAGAGTAGGAAGCAACACTTCAGTAAGCTGGCCAGTTGGCTTGGGAGCGAAGGGGAACGAAGGCGTAGCCGGCATGATTCGGCAAATGGAAGGCGGGATAGGATACGTAGAACTGATCTATGCCTTACAGAACAAAATCACCTTCGGCCCGGTGAAGAACGCTTCAGGCAACTTTGTTAAGGCGAGTCTTGAATCAACCACCGCGGCGGCAGCGGGCGCCAAAATGTCGGCCACTGATTTCCGGGTTTCTATTACGAATGCGACTGGGAAGGACGCATACCCGATTTCTAGTTTCACCTACTTACTGATTCCGAAGCAGTGGAAAGACTCAACTAAACAGAAAGCCGTAGTAGATTTTCTGAACTGGATGCTGGAGCAGGGTCAAGGCATGGTCACGCAGTTGAACTACGCTCCTTTGCCGGACTCGGTGAAACAGAAAGAGATGGAAGCGGTCAAAGTGATCAAGTAGTGATCGGCAGGCCGGCCTGGAGCCGGCCTGACACTCGATTCATCGTCCTTTAACACTGGCACCATTAACCTTGTTGTTAACGGTACTCTGGAAATCCAGAGCTGGCCGACAATCTTGCGGAGCGGCAAGCTCATGGGAGCAGCACGTGAGCCACATATTCCTGAAAGATCAGCAGCACGACAGGCCACTGGCCCACGCACTCCAAAAAGCATGCCGTCACCTGAATCATCTAAAGTCTCTCTTGTGAACTCAACGCGAGAGGTTCGGGCATGGAAAAAATCGATCCTTACTTTGGATTCCGGCTTCAAGGGACTGATGACTGTGGCGGCACTTGTCGTTCTAGGCATCGTTGGTCTGATTGTTGCGGAGTTGGTCCAAGGCTCCGCCTTGGCATGGCAGAAGTTCGGACTACACTTTTTCTTTGGCAGCGAATGGGATCCAGTCTCAGGAGGCTTCGGCGCGCTTCCATTTATTTTCGGGACGGTAGTTTCATCACTGGTCGCGTTGTTTATCGCGGTCCCGCTGGCGGTTGCGGTGGCGGTTTTTGTCACCGAAATGTGTCCGCGCCCCTTGCGCAAACCAATCTCTTACGCCACTGAGCTGCTGGCGGCGATCCCTAGCGTCATTTACGGATTGTGGGCGATGTTCGTTCTCGTGCCCATTCTGCGCCTGAGCGTTGAACCGTGGCTGATGAAATATTTCGCATGGACAGGACTGTTCGACGGTCCGGCATATGGCATTGGCATGCTGGCGGCAGGCGTGGTGCTGGCGATCATGATTATCCCAATCATCTCCTCGATTACCCGCGAGGTGTTAATAGTGGTCCCGCAACCACAACGGGAAGCGGCGCTAGCGCTGGGAGCGACGCGGTGGGAAATGATTCGCATGGCGGTCCTGCGAAACGCGCGTGCGGGAATTATGGGGGCGGTCATTCTTGGCCTGGGTCGCGGCCTGGGCGAAACCATGGCCGTAACTATGGTGATTGGAAACAATCCGGCAATTGCGAAGTCCCTTTTGGCTCCCGGTTACACCATGGCCAGCGTGATCGCCAATGAATTCAACGAAGCCACCAGCGACCTTCACCGCAGCGCATTGATTGAGATCGGACTGGCGCTGTTTATTGTCACGATCATCGTGAATATTCTTGCCGGGCTGATGGTCTGGACGGTCACGCGAGGCACGCCAGCGAGGACCAATGCCTAAACGCCAGATCAGCCTTCATCGCCAAATGACGGACTACTTTTTCACCGGATTGGCCGCAAGCTTATCGGTTGTGGTGGTCTGTACGTTGATCGCGATTTTCGCGTATCTGGTGCTGAAGGGGGCTGGATCGTTGAACTGGTCGTTTCTCACGCAGACCCCGAAACCGGTAGGAGAAATCGGCGGCGGCATGGCCAATGCCCTGGTGGGCTCGATCATGATCCTGGGTATAGCCACCCTGTTCGGAGTTCCGGCCGGAATCGGCGCGGGAATTTATCTGGCGGAATATGGACGCAACCGGCTCGGTCAATTGGTAAGGTTCACGTCGGATGTTTTGAACGGAGTTCCTTCCATCGTCATAGGCCTGGTGGCCTATGGCTTGGTGGTCATACCGCAAAGACATTTTTCGGCGTTCGCGGGCGGAGTCGCGCTGGCAATCATGATGGTGCCGACAGTCGCTCGTACCACGGAAGAAATGCTCCTGCTGGTACCACATGCGGTGCGAGAGGCGGCCTTTGGACTAGGCATTCCGCAGTGGAGAACCACGATTTCTATTACCCTCGCTACGGCGCGTGCCGGCATCATCACCGGCGTTATGCTGGCGTTTGCCCGGGTCGCGGGCGAGACGGCGCCGCTAATGTTCACCGCGTTTGGAAATCAGTTTTGGAGTTATAGCGCTCGGGAGCCAATTGCCGCATTGCCATTGCAGATTTTCACCTACGCTATTACTCCTTATGATGATTGGCATCGCCAGGCCTGGGCCGGAGCGCTGATGCTGGTGATCCTGATCGTCGGAACAACTACGCTCGTACGATTTGTGTTTATGCGCCGTATGCTGGGAGGGGCGCGCTAAGCTATGGCAACCGCGGTCGAAGTTCGGGATTTGAAGGCGTGGTTCGGGAAGACCGAGGCGTTGCACGGTATCAACATGTCGGTTGAAGCCAAACATGCAACCGCGGTCATTGGACCATCGGGCTGCGGCAAGTCCACGTTCATCCGCTGCCTCAACCGGATGCATGAGACTAACCCGGAAGCAAAAGCTGAGGGCAAAGTTGAAGTTGGCGGAACAGACATTTACGAAATGCCGGCGGTCGACGTGCGCCGCAAGGTAGGGATGGTGTTTCAAAAACCCAACCCGTTTCCCTCGATGACGATTTATGACAATGTAGCGGCAGGATTAAAGCTAAATGGGACGCGCAGTCGGCGGACACTGGACGAGGTTGTCGAGCATTCGCTGCAACAGGCTGCATTGTGGGATGAGGTAAAGGACGTGCTCAAGAAAAAATCCGGGGCAAGTCTCTCAGGAGGCCAACAGCAGCGTCTCTGCATCGCACGCGCTTTGGCGGTGAAACCTGAAGTAATGTTGATGGACGAACCGGCGTCGGCGCTGGACCCGATTTCGACGGCCAAGATCGAAGATTTGATTTTTGAGTTGAAACAGAAGCTGACTATCGTGATCGTCACCCACAACATGCAGCAGGCGTCGCGCGTCGCCGAATTTACCGGATTTTTTTTAATGGGCAATTTGATTGAGTTCGACAAGACGGAGAAAATTTTTACCAATCCGTCGGACAAGCGAACGGAAGACTACATTACCGGCAGGTTCGGATGACAAGAATTCGCTTTCATCAGGAGCTCGACGAGCTCAAACACCGCATTCTGGCTATGGCTGGAATGGCGGAGCAGGCTGTTGACCTGGCCGTCCAAGCCTATTCACAGCGCGATCCTGTGCTTTGCCAGCGGGTTATTGCCAGCGAGGCCGGAATCAATCGGGCGGAGCGCGAGGTGGATGAGTTCGCCATCGATCTGCTCGCCATGCAACAGCCGATGGCGATCGATTTGCGTTTCATTCTCGCGGTGATCAAAATCAATGCTGATCTCGAGCGGGTTGGCGACCAGGCGGTCAACATCGTGCAGCGAGTAATGAATATGATCGAACTGCCTCCATCCGAACTTCCGGTGGACATACCGGCGATGGCGACTCGGGTCCGCGCTATGATACGCGACGCCCTGCGATCATTCATCGAGGGTGACCCGGACCTCGCTAAACACGTGCTCGAGGCCGATGACGAAATCGACCGCATGAATCATGAGGCGTTCGCGGCTCTAT
>Ga0207695_10004507_pt1 | contig 18963 bp, 15 predicted proteins | sample KBSC54metaG_FD_184354 | JGI IMG/M metagenome (GOLD analysis project Ga0207695, IMG submission 184354) | Corn rhizosphere microbial communities from Kellogg Biological Station, Michigan, USA - KBS C5-4 metaG (SPAdes) (version 2) | ecosystem: Host-associated > Plants > Roots > Rhizosphere > Soil... | reverse complement strand
AGCACCGCGTGGCAGAACAGGTCGAAACCCTTGCGATTTTCGATCATGCGTATTGCACCCTGCGTTCGACGAAGCGGAACTGGATCACCGTGAGCCCGACGACGATGATCATCAGCACGACCGACTGTGCGCCCGAGCTGCCGATGTCGAGCCCCTGGAAGCCCTCCGCGAAGATCTTGTAGATCAGCGTCTTCGTGCTCTGCGCCGGGCCGCCGCCGGTGGCCGCGTCGATCACCGGGAACGTGTCGAAGAACGCGTAGACGAGGTTCACGACCAGCAGGAAGAAACTCGTCGGCGACAGCAGCGGCAGCACGATGTGGAAGAAACGCCGCACCGGCCCCGCGCCGTCGATCGCCGCCGCCTCGATCAGCGAGCGCGGGATCGCCTGCAGGCCCGCGTAGAAGAACAGGAAGTTGTAGCTCACCTGCTTCCACACCGACGCGAGCACGACGAGGAACATCGCCTGCCCGCCGTTCAGCGCGTGGTTCCACACGATGCCGCCCTTCGCGAGCGCATACGTAATGAGCCCGATGCTCGGGTTGAACAGGAACGCCCACAGCACGGCCGCGATCGTCGGTGCGACCGCGTACGGCCAGATCAGCAGCGTGCGATACGCGCGCGCGCCGCGGGTCACGCGGTCGGCGCACGCGGCGAGCAGCAGCGACACGACGAGCCCGCTCACCGTGACGAGCGAGCTGAACACGAGCGTCGTGCGGAACGAATCGAGATACAGCGGATCGGCGAACAGGTGCGTGAAGTTCGCGAAGCCGACGAATTCGCTCGACGTGCCGAACGCGTCCTGCATCTGCGTCGACTGCCACAGCGCGACGCCGGCCGGCCACAGGAAGAACACGGCGGTGATCGCGAGCTGCGGCGCGATCAGCAGGTACGGCACCAGGCTCGTACCGAAGCGGGAACGGGATTGCATCGCGGATATCCGGTCAGGCGAAACGGAAAGGAAACCGCGCCGCCGGACCGCACGCGCGCATGCGCGGCGCGGCCGGCGGCACGAAGCGATGCGTGCTCAGCCGCCCGACTTCTCGAAGCGGCGCAGCAGTTCGTCGCCACGCGAGGCCGCCGAATCGAGCGCGTCCTTCGGCGACTTCTTCTGCGCCCAGACCTGTTCGAACTCCTCGTCGACGATCGTGCGGATCTGCGGCATGTTGCCCAGACGCAGCCCCTTCGTGTACGGCAGCGGCGGCTTGTTCAGCATCTGCTTGATCGCGGTTTCGGCGCTCGGGTTCTTCGCGTAGAAGCCCTGCTGGCGCGTGAGGTCGTACGCGGCCGTCGTGACCGGCAGGTAGCCCGTGTCCTGGTGCCACTTCGCGGCGACGGCCGGCGATGCCAGGTACGCGAGGAATTTCGCGACGCCCTTGTAGGTCGCCGGATCCTTGCCGGCCAGCACCCACAGGCTCGCGCCGCCGATGATCGCGTTCTGCGGCGCGCCCTTCACGCTCGCGTCGTACGGCATCATGCCCGTGCCGTAGCTGAACTTCGCGAATTTCTGCACGTTCGCGAGCGCGCCCGACGACGTCGTCAGGATCCCGCAGTCGCCGCTGTAGAACTTCGCCGACGCTTCATCCTTGCGGCCCGCGTACGTGAACGTGCCGTCCTTCGCCATCTGCTGCAGGAACGCGATGTGCGCGATCTGCTGCGGCTTGTTGAATTCGAGCACGGCGTCGGTGCCGTCGAAGCCGTTGTTGCGGCTCGCGAACGGCAGCCCGTGCCATGCGCTGTAGTTCTCGAGCTGGATCCAGCCCTGCCAGCCGGTCGTGAAGCCGCACGCCATCCCCGACTTGCGCAGCTTCTCGGCATCGGCCTGCACGTCGGCCCACGTCTTCGGCGGCTGGTTCGGGTCGAGCCCGGCCTTCTTGAACGCATCCTTGTTGTAGTACAGCACCGGCGTCGAACTGTTGAACGGCATCGACACGAGGTGGCCCGTCTTCGCGTCGCTGTAGTAGCTCGAGATGGTCGGCACGAACGCCTTTTCGTCGAGCGGCACGCCGGCCTGCTTGAACACGTCGTAGACGGGCACGACGGCCTTCTTCGCCTGCATCATCGTGGCCGTGCCGACTTCATAGACCTGGAGGATCGCCGGCGCGTTGCCGCTGCGATAGGCGGCGATGCCGGCCGCGAGCGCCTGGTCGTAGGTGCCCTTGAAGACCGGCACGATCTTGTAGTCGCTCTGCGACGCGTTGAACTGCTCGGCAATCGCGTTGACCCGCTCGCCGAGCGCGGCCTCCATCGCATGCCAGAACTGGATCTCCGTCGCGGCGAGCGCCACGTGCTGCACACCGAACATCAGCGCGCCGCCGAGCGCGATCGAACGAACCATGGTCCCCGCAGGCTTCTTCTTCATCGACCTCTCTCCTATGAAAACGTTACCAACAGCGTATGCAACATTCCCGTCGCCATTGAACCGGCGAAGTCTAGTGATCGTTTGTGACAGTCAGTTGTCGTTGATGACGAACAGGCGCTGGTATTCCTTTAGCGCGAAGCGGTCGGTCATTCCGGCGATGTAGTGCGCGACGAGACGCGGCTGCTGCGCTGCGTCGTCCGACTGGTACGGCGGCGGCAGCAGGCGCGGATCGTCGATGAACGCGTCGAACAGCCCCGTGACGACGCGCTGCGCCTTGCTCGCCATGCGCATCACCTTGTAGTGGCGATACAGGTTCTTGAAGAGGAAACGCTTGAGGGCGGCCGCCTGCGCGGCGACCGTCGCGCTGTGCGACACGAGCGGCGGCGCGGCGCGCACGTCGTCGAGCGACGCGGGCGCGACGCGCGCGAGATTGCGCGTCGTCTCGTCGATCAGGTCGACGATCAGCGTGTTGATGATGCGGCGCACCGTCTCGTGCACGAGGCGGCGGCCTTCGAGGTGCGGGAATTCGGCGAGCGCCGCCTCGTAGTGGCGCTGCCACAGCTCGACTTCCGCGAGCTGCTCGATCGTGATCAGGCCGGAACGCAGGCCGTCGTCGACGTCGTGGTTGTTGTAGGCAATTTCGTCGGCGATGTTCGCGAGCTGCGCTTCGAGCGACGGCTGGCGGCCCTGCAGGAAGCGCTCGCCGAGCGCGCCGAGCTTGCGCGCATTCTCGCGCGAGCAGTGCTTCAGAATGCCTTCGCGCGTCTCGAAGCACAGGTTCAGCCCGTTGAACGCGCCGTAGTGTTCCTCGAGCTCGTCGACGACGGCAAGGCTCTGCAGGTTGTGCTCGAAGCCGCCGTGCTCGCGCATGCATGCATTCAGCGCGTCCTGGCCGGCATGGCCGAACGGCGTATGGCCGAGATCGTGCGCGAGCGAGATCGCTTCGACGAGATCCTCGTTCAGGCGCAGGTTGCGCGCGACCGAGCGCGCGATCTGCGCGACTTCGAGGCTGTGCGTGAGGCGCGTGCGGAACAGGTCGCCTTCATGATTGACGAAGACCTGCGTCTTGTATTCGAGCCGGCGAAACGCGGTCGAATGGACGATGCGGTCGCGATCGCGCTGGAATTCGGTGCGCGCCGCCGGCGGCGTTTCCGGATGGCGGCGGCCGCGCGACTGCGACGCGTGTGCGGCATACGGAGCGAGATGGGCTTCCAGCGCCGCCAGCGTCGGCGGCTCGGCCACCGGCGCAGCGGATGCGCGGCCGGCTTCGGGCAGTGTGCTGCTGGATGTCTCGCTCACGTCTCCTCCATGTCAGGGGCGCCGGGGCATCCGGGCCGCCGTTACCGGGTTGTCTGCGCCAGTGTAGCGAATACGGCTTCGTCCGGCGCCTGCGCGATCAGCGTATCGCCGAATCGCTTCAGCAGGATGAACTTGATCGCGCCGGCCTCGGCCTTCTTGTCGACGCGCATCAAATCCATGTAGCGCGCGTCGCCGAGCGCGGGCCCGCGAGTCGGCAGATGCGCGGCCGCGATCACCGCGTCGAGCCGCTGCCGCGACGCTTCGTCGAGCAGGCCGAGCCGCACCGACAGGTCGCCCGCCATCACCATCCCGCAGCCGACGGCCTCGCCGTGCAGCCACTCGCCGTAGCCGAGCCCGGCCTCGATTGCATGGCCGAACGTGTGGCCGAAGTTCAGGATCGCGCGCAGGCCGCCTTCGCGTTCGTCGGCCGCGACCACGCTCGCCTTGATCTCGCACGAGCGCTTCACGGCGTGCGCAAGCGCTGCCGGCTCGCGACGGTTCAGCGCGTCGACGTTCGCCTCGATCCAGTCGAAGAATTCCGCATCGGCGATCGCGCCGGTCTTGATGATCTCGGCGACACCGGCCGCCAGTTCGCGATCGGGCAGCGTCGCCAGCACGCCGATGTCCGCGATCACGGCTTGCGGCTGGTAGAACGCGCCGATCATGTTCTTGCCTAGCGGGTGGTTGATGCCCGTCTTGCCGCCGACCGACGAATCGACCTGCGACAGCAGCGTCGTCGGTACCTGGATGAACGGCACGCCGCGCATGTAGCACGCGGCGGCAAAGCCCGTCATGTCGCCGACCACGCCGCCGCCGAGTGCGACGAGCGTCGTCTTGCGATCCGCGCGCCCGGTCAGCAGGCCGTCGAAGATCAGGTTCAGCGTTTCCCAGTTCTTGTACGCCTCGCCGTCCGGCAGCACGACCGTCGACACATGCTTGCCAAGCGGCGCGAGCGCCGCGCGCAGCGTGTCGCCGTAAAGCGGATCGACCGTCGTGTTCGTGACGATCGTGACGGACGAACCCTTGATGTGAGGCGCGAACAGCTCGGCGCGGCCGATCAGGCCGGCGCCAATATGAATCGGATAGGCGCGGTCGCCCAGATCGACGTTGACAGTAATCATGCTTGTAGCGGCTTGGCGATGACGCCCGCCAGTTCGAGTTGCATCAGCACCATGTTGACGAGACCGTTGACCGACGGACGGCCGGTCTCGATGACGAAATCCGCGCATTCGCGGTACAGCGGGTCGCGCACTTCGTAGAGCGCTTCGAGACGCCCCTTCGGATCCTCGGTCTGCAGCAGCGGGCGGTTCTTGTCCTTGCGCGTGCGCAGCCACAGATCGTGCGGATTGGCACGCAGATAGACGACGATGCCATTGCTTTTCAGGCAGTCGCGATTTTCCGGGCGCAGCACCGCGCCGCCGCCCGTCGCAAGCACGATGTTCTCGCGCTGCGTGAGCTCGGCGATCACCTGCGTTTCGCGATCGCGAAACCCGGTCTCGCCCTCCAGTTCGAAGATCACCGGAATGCGCGCGCCCGTGCGGGCCTCGATTTCGTGGTCGGAGTCGAAGAACGCCCTGTCGAGACGACGCGCGACCGCACGGCCCACGGTGGTCTTACCCGCTCCCATAAGGCCGACGAAAAATACGTTTGCATGTGGGTCCCGCGCTTGCAACGGCTTCCTCTGCTTCAATCTTGCTGGTGTGTGGCGCAGCTTACTGGCAAAGCGGCTGCCTTGTCGAGCCTGCGCCGGCGGCTTCCGGCCCCGTTTTGTCGTGATCCGCGCCAGCCGCGCCGCGCGCATCGCAGCGCGCATCGACGACGGTCGGCGTGATGAAGACGACCAGTTCGCTGCGCTGGTCGCGCTGCGCGCGGTGCCGGAAAAGCGCGCCCAGAATCGGTATTTTGCCCAAGAGCGGCACGCGCGTCACATCGTTCCGGCGCAGCTGCTCGTAGATCCCGCCGATCGCGACCGTCCCGCCGTCCTCGACCTCGACGCGCGTCTGCACGTGCTTCGTATGGATAGCCGGGCCGGCCGCCGTCGGCTCGCCGACGCTGTCCTTCGTCACGTCCAGGTCGAGCACGACACGCCCGTCGGGCGTGATCTGCGGCTCGACCTCGAGCTTGAGCGTCGCGCGGCGGAACTGCACGCCGCTCACGCCGTTGCCGACCTTCGCCTGGTACGGCAGCTCCGAACCCTGCTCGACGATGGCCTTGACGCGATCGGCGGTCACCACGCGCGGACGCGAAACGATCTGTCCCCGCCCTTGCGCTTCGAGTGCGCTCAGTTCGATGTCGAGTACGCGGCTGAGCGGCGCGGCAAACAGCGTGAAGCCGGCGGTTGCCGCCTCGAAGCCGCCGAGCGGCCGCGCGGCAAGGTCGAGCGCGTTGCGCGCGTCCGCCGTGAACGTGGTGCCGTCGCCCGACGGCGGGCGCCCCTGCGCACGCAGCGCGACGCGTGCGCCGAGGTTGCGCGAGAAGCCCTGTTCGCCCTCGACGATGCGCGCCTCGATCCGGACCTGCCGCGATGGCCGGTCGATCGCATCGATCAGGCCCGCGATCTGCACGATACGCGGTTCGAGATCGGTGACGAACAACAGGTTCGTGCGCGGATCGGCCGCCGCGGCGCCGCGCTTCGACAGCAGGCGCTGGCCGGTCGCGCCGGTCAGCAGCCGTTGCACGTCCTGCGCGCGCGGGTAGTGCAGCGCAAACGTACGGCTCGCGAGCGGCTCCAGATCGGCGGCTCGCGCGTGCATCTCGAAGCGCTCGCGTTCGCGCGCGGCCAGTTCGGCCGCCGGCGTGACCCATATCACGTTGCCGCGCCGCGACATCGCGAGCCCGTGCGTGTCGAGCAGCGTGTCGAATGCATCGCGCCAGCGAACATTGTTCAGACGTAACGTGACGGTGCCGCGCACCTGCTCGCCGACGACGATATTGAGCCCCGTGAACCGGGCGAACGCGTCGAATGCAGCGGCGAGACCGACGCCTTGCAGATTCAGCGAGATTCGCCGCGCGTCGTTCGCATCGCCCGGTTGCCGTGCCGCGTCGTCGCTCATCCGGGCTGGCGGCGCCAACGGGATCGGCGGCCCCTCCAGCCGGGGAGCCGGAGCGGCGGTTTCTGCCTGACGCGCCGCGTGAGCCGCGTGAGCCGCGTGAGCCGCGTGATCGAACCGTTGCGGGCCGCCCCCCGCCGACACGGCATCATCCACGCCGTCGGCCAAGCCTCCGGGCGGCGGCAGGCCCGGCACCTGCGCATCCATCGCCGCTGCTGGCCAGACGGCCGGCAGCGGTGGCAATGACGCGCTTGCCCCGGCCGCCGTCAATCCGGCCCAGACGACGGCGAGTGCCCGACATCCGTACTTCATCATGGCCGGCCGCCGTCATCGATGACGAGCCGGTGCGCCCCGTCCGCCGTCGCGAGCGTCACGGCCGCGGGCTCGACACGCACCACGCGCGCAGCCCCGAGCGCTTCGCCGGGCGCCACGGCGGTGAACGTGCCGTCGCCGCCGTCGAACAGCGCGAGACCGGCGCGCGCGTCGCGAATCGTGCCGGCCAGGCGGGCAGCCTGACCATCCGCTGCGGACAAACCAGCCGTGTCGAACGGGTCCTCGTCGAGCGCCGCTGCCGGAACCGCCACCGTGCCGCCAGCGCCCGTTGCAGCCGGCAGCGCCGGAAAAACGTCGACGGACATTTCCACGCGCGCCGCCTGCAATCCTCGCTCGACAGACAGCGCCGACGGCACCGCCAGCACCGGGAAGCTCGCCAGCCCGCCGACCACGTGCAACAACGCGCGAAAACCGCCATCCGCGACGACACGCACCGTGCGCCGGCCGTCCGGCGCCGCGCCGCCGGCTTGCTGCGGTTCGATCGATACGCGACGCAGCCCGCTCGACGCTGCGAGATCGGCCAGTTCGAGCATCAGCGCGCCCCATTCCGGCACCGGCGACAAGCGGTCATCGCGCGCTGGTGCCGGACCTGCATCGCGCCGCTGCCCGGCGGCCGCAAGCACGCGCCGTGCATCGGCCTCACGCACCTGCGCCTCTGCCAGCAACGTGCGACTGTGCGCGAGCCCGCTCCAGTCGGCGGTATTCGCCAGATGAATTCCCCCTGCCAGCACGGCTGCGAACGCCAGCGCGCAGCCGGCCGCATGGGCAGCCTCGGGCGACACGCGCCGCATGCCGCGCAGCCATGCTTCGCCGCGCGGCGCAGGCCGATGCGCGATCGCCATCATGCTCCGCCTCCCGCCGCCTTCCGCGACGACATCGCATCGCGCCAGCGCAGTTGGACCGAGAACCGGAACGGCATCCCCGTCGACGCGACCGGTGCATCCGAAGCAGGCTTCAACGCGTCGATATCGATCCGCCAGCCCCGCTGCTCGCGCGCCATCCCGGCGAGCCATCGCTCGGCCGCCCGGTAACTCGTGGCGCGCACATCGAGCTCGGCACCCGTCGGTGTCGTGCGCAGCGTGTCGAGCCGAACCGCGTCGTCTCGCACCTGCGCCAGCGTCGCCAGCAGCGCTGCGACGCGCCGGTAAGGTGCGGCGAGTTCGGCTGCCTGCGCGCCGCGCCGAGCGGCGGCGGCGGCTGCACTGGCGGCGCGCGTCGCAACTTCCACCCGCGGCTGCAACTGCCGCAGCCGCGTCTCCACGCTTACGTGCTCGGCGTCCACACGCCACCGCAGCCATGCGGCAGCGCCCGTCCACAGACCGGCGCCGAGCACGCCGAGCAGGATTGCCGTCCCGCACTGCGCGGCCCGGCGACGTCGCAACGCCTGCGCCAGCCGCTCGCGGTACGGCAGCAGGTTGAAACCGCCGAGCCCCGCACGATCGACCTCAGCCGGCCCGGACGCGCGTGCCGGCATGCGACCGGTCATCATTCCCACACCCCGCGCAACGCCAGCCCGAACGCGACGGCGAATGCAGGGCCGCCCGGCATGCCGGCGGGCGGGCACGGCTGCCCATCCCAGCCCGTGCAGTCGAACGGCACCGCAACCGCGCCGAGCACGTCGCCGATATCGGCGACGGACGTCCCGAAGCGGGCGATGCACCGCTCGTCCCCGGCCACGAGTATGCAACGCACGGCCCCGAGCACGCGCTGGCGCAATGCGTCGGTGAACGCCTCCGGCGCCCCGCCTGACAGCGCGAGCACCTGCGCGGCCAGCGCACCGTCGATCCGCCACGCTCGCACGCCCGAGTCGCTGAACCAGAGCGCGGCATAGGGACCATGCGCGTCGAGCTCGAACTGCGCCGCATAACGCAACGCGCGCAGCGCGGCCGCCGACTCGCCGTCGACGGCCGTCAGGTCGACACCGGCCTGGGCGGCCACGTCGATCCGCCGTTCGAGCAGCGCCAGCGGGGCCACCGCGACCTCGATCTCGCCAGACTGCGCGCCGCCATCCTGCCGCCAGTCGAACGCGAGGCTGTCCGGCGCCAGCCCCGAAATGCGCTCGGCCGCCTGCCGAGCGGCATCCTCGACGTCGCCACGCCCGGCCAGGTCGAGCGTCGCGGTACGGATCTCTTCATCGCACAGCGCCATCACGCCGCACGCCTCGCACCGCACACCCGCCGCCGACAGCCGCGACACGGCCGCCGCCAGCGAGCGCGCGACCGCCGCCCAGCGCGCGTCTTCCGGCCCGCCCGCCAACCCGACCGGCTCCCGCTCGAGCCCCTCGACGCGCACATCGACAGCACGGGCGCGCCGGCTCAGCGCGACCACCCTCACCTCGTCCGCACCGACGTCGATTCCCGTCGCCCCGTGCCTGCCCTGCGCGAACCGCGCCCCCCATCGTCCCGCCATCCCGGCCTCCCGCGATCGTCGCGGCCCACGCCGCGTTTCCGAGACCTGATTCTGCAAAGCGGCGCGTTCGGCCGACAGTCGGCCGAACGGCCAGCATCGGCTCGGAACAGCCGTGCGCGGGCTATGCTGAAGACACGTCAACCCGCGGCTTTCCGGCGGGCAGCCCCCGTGTCAGGACCGGTCTTACCGGGCAGCTATAATCGCGAGACTGTTTTCCGGTATGCCTATGCAATCCACGACTCCTACGTCCCCGCCTCCCGCCCCGGAGCCGAAGAAGCGTCCCTGGTGGCAAAAAGTCCTGCTCGGCTTCGCCGCGATGTGCGTGGCCCTCGTCGTGGCCGGCGGCCTCGTGCTCGGCTACGCGCTCGTCGTCGCGTGGCCGAACATGCCGTCGCTCGACGCGCTGACCGACTATCGCCCGAAGGTGCCGCTGCGTATCTATACGTCCGATCACGTGCTGATCGGCGAATTCGGCGAAGAGCGCCGCGACGTCGTCCATTTCAAGGACGTGCCCGACTCGCTGAAGAAGGCGATCCTCGCGATCGAGGACGCACGCTTCTACGATCACGGCGGCGTCGACCTCACCGGCATCATCCGCGCCGGCTTCGTCGCGCTGACGAACGGTCATGCATCGCAGGGCGCGAGCACGATCACGATGCAGGTCGCGCGCAACTTCTTCCTGTCGAGCGAGAAGACCTACACGCGCAAGATCTACGAGATGCTGCTCGCGTACCGGATCGAGCGCGCGCTGACGAAGGATCAGATTCTCGAGGTCTACATGAATCAGATCTATCTCGGCCAGCGCGCGTACGGCTTCGCGAGCGCCGCGCGGGTCTATTTCGGCAAGGACCTGAAGGACATCACGCTCGCGGAGGCGGCGATGCTCGCGGGGCTGCCGAAAGCGCCGTCCGCGTATAACCCGGTCGTGAACCCGAAGCGCGCGAAGGTGCGCCAGGAATACATCCTGCAGCGGATGCTCGAGCTGAACTTCATCACGCGCGAGCAGTACGACGAGGCCGTCGCGCAGCCGCTCGTCGTCAAGGGCCCGGGCCGCGATTTCAGCGTGCACGCCGAGTACGTCGCGGAAATGGTCAGACAGATGATGTACGCGCAGTACCGCGAGGAAACCTACACGCGCGGCTTCAACGTCGTCACGACGATCGACTCCGCTGACCAGCAGGTCGCGTACACCGCGCTGCGCAAGGGCATCATGGATTACGAGCGCCGGCACGGCTATCGCGGGCCGGAAGGCTTCATCGAGCTGCCGGCCAGTGCGGACGACCGCGAACAGGCGATCGACGACGCGCTGCTCGAGCACCCCGACAACGGCGAACTGATAGCCGCGGTCGTCACGGCCGCGAGCCCGCGCCAGATCACGGTCGCGTTCATCGACGGCAGCACTGCGACGATCGAAGGCGACAACCTGCGCTTCGCGTCGGGCGCGCTGTCGACCAACGCGCAGCCGAACCGCCGCATCCGCCCCGGTGCGATCGTCCGCGTCGTGAAGAGCGACACCGGCAAATGGTCGATCACGCAGTTGCCGCAGGTCGAAGGCGCGTTCCTGTCGATCATCCCGCAGGACGGCGCGATCCGCTCGCTCGTCGGCGGCTTCGACTACAACAAGAACAAGTTCAACCACGTCACGCAGGCGTGGCGGCAGCCGGGTTCGTCGTTCAAGCCGTTCATCTACTCGGCGTCGCTCGACAAGGGCCTCGGGCCGGCAACCGTGATCAACGACGGCCCGCTGTATTTCAGCGCCGCCGAAACGGGCGGCCAGCCGTGGGAGCCGAAGAACTACGGCGGCGGCTTCGAAGGCCCGATGTCGATGCGCACCGCGCTGCAGCGCTCGCGCAACCTCGTGTCGATCCGGATCCTGAACCACATCGGCACGAAGTATGCGCAGCAGTACATCACGCGTTTCGGCTTCGACGCCGAGCGCCATCCGGCCTACCTGCCGATGGCGCTCGGCGCGGGCCAGGTCACGCCGCTGCAGATGGCCGGCGCATACTCGGTCTTCGCGAACGGCGGCTACCGCGTCAATCCGTACCTGATCGCCGAAGTCACCGATCCGAACGGCGCGATCGTCGCACGCGCGCAACCGCTCGTCGCCGAGCAGAACGCGCCGCGCGCGATCGACGCGCGCAACGCATACGTGATGAACAGCCTGCTGCAGAGCGTCGCGCAGCGCGGCACGGGCGCGCGGACCAACATCCTGAAGCGCACCGACCTCGCGGGCAAGACCGGCACGACGAACGATTCGCACGACGCGTGGTTCGCCGGCTACCAGCACACGCTCGCCGCGATCGCGTGGATCGGCTACGACAACCCGCGCAGCCTCGGCGATCGCGAAACCGGCGGCGGCCTGTCGCTGCCCGTCTGGATCGACTACATGGGCGCGGCGCTGAAGGGCGTGCCGGAGTTCAAGCCGCCGGTGCCGGACGGCGTCGAGTCGCTCGGCAGCGAGCTGTACTTCACCGACTTCACGCCGGGGCACGGTTTCGTGTCGACGGTCGGTGTGCCGCAGGCGCCGGCCGCGCAGAACGTCGACGAAGCGGCGCCGGCGCCGCACGTCGACGAGCAGGAAAAGCAGGACATCATGAACCTGTTCCGCGGCCACTGACCCGCGGCCCCGGACATGAAAAAAGCGCCCCGCGAATGAACTGCGGGGCGCTTTTTCTTTTGGTACGACATCCGGGGCCCGGCGCCCCGGCCGTCACGCGCTGAACGTGATCGGCAGGCCGGCCTGCTGCGTCGCGTATTCGGTGAGCGCCGCGTAGAACTCGGTGCCCGTGCGCGTATCGCGCCATTCGCCATCAACGAAACGGTAGTGGAATCCGCCTGCCTTCGCGGCGATCCACACTTCCTTCATCGGCGGCTGCAGGTTGACGATGATCTTCGAGCCATTCTCGAACGTCAGCGTCAGGACGCTGCCGTTGCGCTCCAGATCGATGTCGTGGTCGCCGTCGTTCGCGGTGTCGACGGTACGCTCGACGGCCGTCAGCACGGCCTCGGCACGGGTCAGGTATTCGGTATCGGACATGCTAAACTCTATCGGTTCAATTGTTCAGGGACGATCATGCGAGTCGTTTTCCGGATGAGCGCGATTGTAGCGGCTTTGGCGATTCTTGCCGGCTGCGGTCAAAGCGGCCCGCTCTATCTGCCTACCGTGCCTCCACTGCCCAAGCCGATCCAGCAGCAGGACACGCCGCCGTCGGACGTGAAGCCGACCGATGAAAACGCGTCATCCGACAGTGTGCCCGATTCGTCCGGCACGCCGCTCACGCTGACGCCCGAACTGTCGAGCGACGCATCGAAAATGCCCGCACCGGCGTCGGGCTCGGCCGTCACGCAGTAACGACGCGACGGCGCCCCGCGCAGCTCGCGAAACAAGGCGATGACTTCCCGGTCATCGCCTTTTATTTTTGCAGGCCGTGCCGTCACGCGCGCACGCGCCGCCATCCCCATGCGGCCAGCCGCCAGCCGAGCAGAGCGGCGACGATCGCCGCGTAAAGCTTCGGCTGCGCGAGATCGTGCTTGCCGGCTCTCATCCACCAGAAGTGCAGCACGCCGAACAGCGCGATCGCGTAGATCGCGCAGTGCAGCGTCGCCCAGTGGCGGCCGAGCCGGCGCACCATCGCGCGCGGCGACGTCGCGGCGAGCGGGATCAGCAGCACGAACGCGGCAAAGCCGACCGTGATGAACGGGCGCTTGCCGACGTCCTTCAGGATCGCGACGACGTCGAACCACTTGTCGAACCACAGGTAGGTCGTGAAATGCAGCGTCGCGTAAAAGAACGCAAACAGCCCGATCATCCGGCGAAAGCGCAGCAGCGTCGCGAAGCCCGTCATGCGCCGCAGCGGCGTGACGGCAAGCGTGATGCACAGCATCACGAGCGTCCACAGGCCGGTCGAGCGCGTGATGAATTCGATCGGGTTCGCGCCGAGCCGGTCAGTCAGCCCGAACAGCACGAGACGCGCAAGCGGATAGAGGCCGGCCGCGAACACCAGCACCTTGGCCGGCACGAGCCAGCGCGGCGCGCCGGTACGGATCGCACCGGCCCGGGCCGCGCGTGCGGTCGATCCGCTGCCGGCTGCGCGCGCGGGTGTCAGCGTCGAAGGAGGCATGTCGTTTCTCACCGTCGCGCTCAGAAGTTCTTTTTCAGGTCCATGCCCTGATACATCGACGCAACCAGATCGCCGTAGCCGTTGAACATTAGCGTCTTGCGCTTCGGTGTGAAGAAGCCGTCCTCGCCGATGCGCCGCTCGGTCGCCTGGCTCCAGCGCGGATGATCGACGTTCGGGTTCACGTTCGAATAAAAGCCGTATTCGTTCGCTGCGTACGTGTTCCAGCTCGTCTTCGGCTGCTGGTCGACGAAGCGGATCTTCACGAGCGACTTCGCGCTCTTGAAGCCGTACTTCCACGGCACGACGATTCGCACCGGCGCGCCGTTCTGGTTCGGCAGCACCTGCCCGTAGACACCCATCGTCAGCAGCGTCAGCGGATTCATCGCCTCGTCCATCCGCAGCCCTTCCGAATACGGCCAGTCGAGCACGGGTGTCGAGAGGCCCGGCATCTGCGACGGATCGGCCAGCGTGATGAACTGCACGTATTTCGCATTGCCGGTCGGCTGCACACGCTTGATCAGCTCGGACAGCGGCACGCCGATCCACGGGATCACCATCGACCAGCCTTCGACGCAGCGCAGCCGGTACACGCGCTCCTCGAGCGGTGCGAGCTTCAGCAGTTCGTCGAGATCGAACACTTTCGGGTGCAGCACCTCGCCCTCGACGCTCACGCGCCACGGGCGCGGCCGCAGCGTGCCGGCGTTCTGCGCCGGGTCGCTCTTGTCGGTGCCGAATTCGTAGAAGTTGTTGTAGGACGTGATGTCCTTGAACGGCGTCACCTTGTCGGCCGCGACGAACTTCGGGTTCGTTTTCGCCGCGAGCTTCGCCGCCCGCGCGTCGGGCGACGCATACGCGGCAAATGCCGCATCGCTGCCGCCGAGCAACCCGCCCGCCGCCGCGAGGCCGGCCGCCTGCAAGACGCGCCGCCGGTTCTCGAACACCGCGCGCGGCGTGATCTCGCTGTGCGCGATATCGGCGCCGGTCAGTACGTTCCGCAAAGGGCGTTTGATCCACATCGTGCTGCTCCTCCTGCATGCGCCGCGCGCACGCTTCATGAGCGTTCGACCCGGCCCGTCATGCGCCGTTCGACGCCCGGATCGCCCGCCCGTTACAAAAGAAAACCGCCGGGCACGCAGTGCACCGGCGGTCTTATAGTCGGACGAGCGGCCGAAATCTTACAGCTTGCCGTAGCTATGCAGCCCGGACAGGAACATGTTGACGCCGAGGAACGCGAACGTCGTGACGAGCAGGCCCGTGAGTGCCCACCAGGCGGCAACCGCGCCGCGCAGGCCCTTCATCAGCCGCATGTGCAGCCACGCCGCGTAGTTGAGCCACACGATCAGCGCCCAGGTTTCCTTCGGGTCCCAGCTCCAGTAGCCGCCCCATGCCTCAGCCGCCCACAGCGCGCCGAGGATCGTCGCGATCGTGAAGAACGCGAAACCGACCGCGATCGACTTGTACATCACGTCGTCGAGCACCTCGAGCGTCGGCAGGCGATCGGCGAGCACGCCGCGCTCCTTCATCAGGTACGCGACCGACACCATCGCCGACAGCGCGAAGCTGCCGTAGCCGATGAAGTTCGCCGGCACGTGGATCTTCATCCACCAGCTCTGCAGCGCAGGCACGAGCGGCTGGATCTGCTGCGCATCGCGCGCGACCGAGTACCACATCAGGAAGCCGACCGCCGCGCTGATGACCAGCAGCACGAACGCGCCGAGCGAGCGCGTGCCGTAGTGGCCTTCGTAATACAGATAGAGCAGCGCGGTGATCAGGCTGAACAGGACGAACACCTCGTAGAGGTTCGATACCGGGATATGCCCGACGTCGGCGCCGATCAGGTAGGACTCGTACCAGCGCACCATCAGCCCCGTGAAGCCCATCAGCACGGCGACCCACGTGAGCTTCTGGCCGATCGCGGCGCCCGTTTCCGAGCGCGCGAGCAAGCCGATCCAGTAGAAGATCGTCGCGAGCACGAACAACGCGCTCATCCACAGGATCGCCGACTGGCTCGACAGGAAGTACTTGAGGAAGAACGCTGCATCGGCGCGCGCGAGATCGCCCTGGTAGATCTGGATCGACAGCAGCGACAGCACGGCGATCGACGCCATCATCAGCCGGGCCGGCTTCCAGCGCCAGCCGAGCGCGACGAGCGCCGGCACGGTGCCGATCATCACCGCCTTGTCGTAGTAATCCATGTGCGCGTTGTAGTGCACGAGCGCATAACCCGCGCCCGCCACGAGCGCCAGTGCGAACAGCCAGTCGATCAGCGACAGGCGCGCGAGGAACGGACGATCGTCGAACAGCGGCGCCGAAACCGGGGCCTGGGCCGACGCCCGACGGGAAGAGGAGACTTGCGTGAGATCCATGATGTTACCGGGTGGAATTCTCGGAATCGGAACCGCCGCCGGCAGGCGGGCGGGCCGTCGATGCCGCGCCGGCGGGCGCGGCATCGCGAGGTGCGGCGCGCAAGGCGGCGCCGGCCGCGTCGCGCGTCTGCACGAATTCTTTCTCGAAATCGAAGGTCTTGCGGGCCGTGGACATCGCCATCACCACCTCGACACCCGGGCCGGCATCCTTGAGCCAGAACCAGAGGCGCCGTTCGCGCACGTAGAACATCGAGAAGATGCCGGCGACCAGCAGCAGGCTGCCAAGATACACCAGATTCTTGCCGGGTGCGCGCGTCAGCTGAAATACCGAAGCTTGCACCTGCTTGAATGAGTCTAGCTGCAGATAGACGGGCGATCCATACAGAAAGCTGTCGGATAGCGCATTGATCGCGTTCTGCACGAATCGGATCGTGTCGGTGCCCTGCTGGGCGGCCGGCTGGCCGGCGCGCTCGCGCGCGATCTGCCAGACCTCCCACATCGAGCCCTCGAGCATCCGCAGCAGCAGGCTCGCGGCCTTCTCCTGCTCGGCCTTCGGCACCGAGCGATCGATGAACGTCGCCACGGCCTGGAAGCCGCCGATCGGCTGGCCGTCGGCGCCGCGGCCGACGCTGTCGTCGCTGGCGGCAAACAGGGTCAGCACCTTCGATGCGCTGTCCTGCAGGCGGACGCGCAGCGATGCGTCGGTGCCCGGCAGCGAACGCTGCGCGAAGCGCGCGGCGGCTTCGGCACGCACGGCCGGATCCTCGAGCGCGGCGCGCAGGTGCATCCATTCGCCGATCGAATCCTGGCTGTCGGCCGGAATCCGCATGTAGCGGAACGGGTCGTTCGGGCTCGCGCGCACGCCGGCGAGAAACACGCGCACGCCGTTCATGTCGACGGGCAGCATGTAGTTGTTGAATTCGCGCGCCTGGCCGTCCTTGCCGCGGATCTTGTACTGCACGGACGGGCCTATGTTGTGGAGCTGCATCGGCTTCGACGTCTTCGCGCCGGAGCCGAGCCGTTCGTCGAACGCCTCCTTCAGCGACGCCGTCTTCGCGACGCCACGCACGTCCGGCTTGCCGTTCGCGTCGACCATGTTCTCGACGTTGATCGCGCGGAAATCGGAGAACTCGATCGTATCGCCGTCGGCGCCCGGCATCTGCAGCGGTGCCGAACTGCCGATCGTGCCCTGCACGGGGAAGGTCTTCGCGTTGCCGCCCGTCATCGGGTAGGCCGTCATCTGCATCTGCGAGCCGCCGTCCTGGAAGCTCGACTGGTAGATCGACACGCCCTTGTACGTGAACGGCTTGTTGACCTCGACGCGCGCCGGGATCTTCTGGCCGGTCTCGCGATCGATCACGACGATGTCGCTCGCGAACAGCTTCGGCATGCCCGTCGTGTAGTAGTCGACGATGAACTTGTTGAGCTGGATCGAGAACGGCAGGTCCTGGATCAGCGAGCCGCTCGGCTGGTTCAGGATCGCCGTCGACACGAACTGCCCCTCGGGCACCCACGCATAACCGCGGAACGTCGGGTTCGACGCGGACAGGCGATGGTCGGGAGAAATCTCGCTGATCGTCGCGCTCGTGTTGACCGGGCTCTTGCCGAACATCCACATCTGGAATTTGATCGGCAGGTTGCTGTCGAGCAGGCCGCCGATACAGATCACGACGATCGCGACGTGCGCTGAGATGTAGCCCCACTTGGTCATCGCACCGCGCTTCGCGGAGATCAGCGTTGCGCCGTCGGTTTCACGCACGACGTGCTTGTAGCCGGCCTTGGTGACGAACGTGGCGAGTGTCGCCGCAACGGTCGCGCGCGTGCCGGAAGCCGTGTACTCGGCCTTGTGGTGGAACGCGCGCAGGCTGCCTTCGCGGACCTTGTCCTTCCAGCTCTTCGCATCGGCGAGCATCTTCGGCGCGTTGCGGATCACGCACAGCGAGATCGACACGACGAGGAAGATCAGGATCAGCATGAACCACCACGCGCTGTACACGTTGTACAGGCCGAGCGAGCGGAAGATGTCCGCCCAGAACGGCCCGAACTGGTTCACGTAGTTCGGATACGGATCGTCCTGGGTCAGGACCGTGCCGACGATGCTCGCGATCGACAGCACCACCAGCAGCGCGATCGCGAAACGCATCGAGCTCAGCAGCTCGACTGCGCGCTTCGACGCACCCTGACCCGACTTCGACTGCAACCCCGACGTGGTAACGCTCATTCAAACTCCGACTGACAACAAAAAAGGGCAAGGCGACCGCAACGGTGCGGCGCCCCACCCTTTTCTTGTTCTGACTCCGAACGCCCTTCGGGCGCCCGGTCATTCCATTCGCGACCGACCGCTCAACGCAGGCCCGCGATGTAATCCGCGACGGCCTTGATCTCGTTGTCCGACAGGCGCGTCGCGATCTGATGCATCGCGTCGTTGTTGTTGCGCGCGCCAACTCCCTGCTGGAACGCGGTCAACTGCGCGACCGTGTAATCGGCCCACTGCCCCGACAGACGCGGGTACTGGACCGGAAGCCCCTGCCCGGTCGGCCCGTGGCAGCTCGCGCAGGCGGGCACGCCCTTCTCCGCGATGCCGCCGCGATAGATCTTCTGGCCGATCGGCACGGTCGCCGCATCGCGTGCGGTACCGAGCTTCGTCGTCTGCGACCCGTAGTATGCGGCGACGTTGCGCATGTCGTCCGCGCTCAGCGCGCTCGCGAATCCGACCATCACCGCGTTGTTACGCACCGGCCCCTTCGCGCCCGGCTGCGCCTTGAAGTCGTTCAACTGCTTGACCAGATACTCGGGATGCTGGCCGGCAAGCTTCGGGAAACTGCCCGACGCGCTATTGCCGTCGGCGCCGTGACACGACGCGCAGACCTGCCCGGCAATCGCCTTGCCGCGGTCGAGATCCGGCTTTGCCGCATCCGCCGCGTTTGCCTCCGCTACGAAACCTACGAACCCTGCTGCAACCTGAAGCACCATCAGAGACTTGCACAGTCGATTCATTCGCACACCCTGTTTCGTCTTGTGGG
>Ga0207695_10004499_pt1 | contig 18977 bp, 16 predicted proteins | sample KBSC54metaG_FD_184354 | JGI IMG/M metagenome (GOLD analysis project Ga0207695, IMG submission 184354) | Corn rhizosphere microbial communities from Kellogg Biological Station, Michigan, USA - KBS C5-4 metaG (SPAdes) (version 2) | ecosystem: Host-associated > Plants > Roots > Rhizosphere > Soil... | reverse complement strand
CGCTCAGGTCCTGCCGCCCTGCTTCGCCGTGCGTTCCGACCAGGCCGGCCAGATGTTCCGCCAGCTCGCCGCGATGATGGTGGAGGTCTCGCAGTCGCGGCAGCCCGGCCGCCAGGTGCTGCTCAACAAGCTGGCCGATGCGCTGTTCGCGCTGGCCGTCTGCGATTACGCCAGCCGCAGCGCCGAACGCCAGGGCCTGTTCGCCGCACTGGCCGACGCACGCATCTGCAAGGTGCTGCACGCCGTGCACGAGAAGCCCGGTGAAGCATGGACGATGCCGGCGATGGCCGCGCTGGCCTGCATGTCGCGCTCCGCTTTCGCCGAGCGCTTCACCCAGCTCATGCACATGCCGCCGATGCAGTACGTCACCCAGTGGCGGGTCAGCGTGGCCGAACGGCTGCTGCGCGAACGCCAGCTGTCGGTGGCGGCGATCGGCGAACGGCTCGGCTATGCCAGTGAGGCTGCGTTCCGGCGCCTGTTCAAGCGGGTCAGTGGGGTGAGCCCCGGCGCGGTGCGCGCGGATGCGCTGGCGGCATGAAAAAAGGGCCGGCGCTGCCGGCCCTTTCCTGACGCGCGAGCGGTGAGGTTACACGCCGCCCGGCGTGCCGTTACAGATCGCGCCGGACGATGCATCGCCGATATAGGCGCCGGTCGCATCGAGCACCGTCACCTTCATGATGATGTGATCGTTATACGGCTGCAGGCACTGGAAGGTGCACTCGGCCTTGTGGCCCAGCAGGCCGCTGTTGTTGCAATGGAACGGCGCCGACAGATGCGCGGTGCCGGTGAACGACCAGTTGTAGACGAACGGCGTCGGCGAGCCCGGACTGGTGGCGGTGGCATCGCAGATATTGACGTCGCACGACAACGCCACGCCGGTGGATTGCGCATGTGCCGCGGGTGCGAGCGTGGACAGGCCGAACGCGGCGGCCGACAGCACGACGAATGCAAGCATGGACGACAGTTTTTGCATGACCTTCTCCATAAGTGAATGCGAAAAACGTTTCTTCCGTACAACCCTTGCTGCACAACGCGTCCCGTCTTGCGGCAGGACGCAGCCCGGTGCGGCGGCGCATCGTCCGATGCACCGCCACGCCGTGACATCCGGTTACTTCTTCTTCGCGGCCGAATCCGCCTTCAGCCCGCGATCGATCAGCATCGGCTCGACGCTGGGATCCTTGCCGCGCCAATCGCGATAGAGCGTGCCCAGCTCCACCGTGTTGCCGCGCGACAGGATCATGGCGCGGAAGCGGTCACCGTTCTCGCGAGTCAGGCCGCCGTGCTCCTTGAACCACTCGAAGCCGTCGTCGGCCAGCATCTGCGTCCACAGGTAGGCGTAGTAGCCGGCGGCGTAGCCATTGCCCCAGATGTGCTGGAAATAGCTGGAGCGGTAGCGCGGCGGCACGTAGCCGAGGTCGATCTTGTCCTTCTTCAGCGCCTCGGATTCGAACTTGTCGGCATCCTGCCTGGGCGCATCGGCGCTCAGGCTGTGCCATTCCATGTCGAGCAGGGCCGCGGCCGTCAGCTCGGTCATGTCGTAGCCCTTGTTGAAGGTGCCGGCCTTCTTGATCTTGTCGACCAGCGCCTGCGGCATCGCCTCGCCGCTCTGATAGTGCTTGGCGTAGTGGGCGAAGATGGCCGGATCGGTGGCCCAGTGCTCGTTGAACTGCGAGGGGAATTCGACGAAGTCGCGCGCGGTGCTGGAGCCGGACAGCGTGGCGTACTGCGAGTCGGCGAACATGCCATGCAGGGCGTGGCCGAACTCGTGGAACATGGTGATCACGTCGTCGAACGAGAGCAGGGCCGGCTGGCCCGGCGCGGGCTTGGTGAAGTTGGCGACGTTGTAGACCACCGGCTTGGCGCCCAGCAGCTTCGACTGGTCGACGAAGTTGCTCATCCAGGCGCCGCCGCCCTTGTTGTCGCGCTTGAAGTAGTCGCAATAGAACAGCGCCATCGAGGTGCCGTCCTTGTCGAACACTTCGAACACGCGCACGTCCGGCTGGTAGACCGGGATGTCCTTGCGCTCCTTGAAGGTCAGGCCGTAGAGCTGGTTGGCGGCGTAGAACACGCCGTTCTGCAGCACATTGTCCAGTTCGAAGTACGGCTTGATCTGGCCTTCGTCGAGATCGTACTTGGCCTTGCGCACCTGTTCGGCGTAGCGGCTCCAGTCCCAGGCTTCGAGCTTGAAACCGCCCTTCTGCTGGTCGATCACCGCCTGGATGTCCTTGGCTTCGGCCTGCGCGCGCGCGGTCGCCGGCTGCACCAGGTTGCGCATGAACTTCAGCGCCGCCTCCGGCGTCTTGGCCATCTGGTCTTCCAGCTGCCACGCGCCGAAGTTCGGGAAGCCCAGCAGCTTGGCCTGCTCGGCGCGCAGCTGCGCGATGCGCTCGATCAGGGCGCGGGTGTCGTTGTCGTCGTTGTGCTCGGCGCGATCCCACGAGGCCTTGAACAGCGCTTCGCGCGTGGCGCGATCACTCAGGCTCTGCAGCTGCGGCTGCTGCGTGGTGTTCTGCAACGGCAGCACCCATTTGCCGTCGAGCTTGCGTTCCTTCGCTGCCTGCTCGGCGGCGGCGATGTCGCCGTCAGAGAGACCATCGAGCTTGGCCTTGTCATTCACCACCAGCGCGCCGCCCTTGGTGGCGGCGAGCAGCTTGTTGGTGAACTGCGTGCTGAGCGTGGACTCTTCCTTGTTGAGCTCCTTCAGCTTGGTCTTGTCCGCCTCGGACAGCTTGGCGCCGTGGTGCACGAAGTTCTTGTAGACCACCTCGACCAGGCGCGCCGATTCCGGATCGAGCTTGAGCGTATCGCGCTGCTGGTAAACCGTTTCGTAGCGCTTGAACAGCTTGTCGTTGAGATAGATCGCATCCTGGTGCGCGGCCAGCTTGGGCGCTTCTTCTTCCTGCACCTTCTGCAGCGCGTCGGTGGTGTTGGCGCCGGTGACGGCATCGAAGGCGCGGTTGACGCGGGTCAGCAGCGCACCGGATTTCTCCAGCGCCACATAAGTGTTCTCGAAGCTCGGCGCCTCGGGGTTGTCGGCGATCTTCTCGATCTCCGCCAGCTGCTGCTTCATGCCTTCTTCCAGCGCCGGCTGGTAGTCGCTCTCCTTGACCTTGTCGAACGGCGGCGCCTGGAACGGCAGCGTGCTGGCGGCGAAGAACGGATTGGCCGCGGGCGCTTCGGCCGTGGCCGGCGCGGTGGCGGCGGCTGCCGGATGATCGGCGGACTTGGCGCTGTCGTTGGACGGCTGCGAGCAGGCGGCGAGGGCGAGCGAGGTGGCGATCGCCAGGGCGCGGAGAGGCGGCATGGAGTTTCCCTTGGTGCGTAAAAGACTCGACTGTAACCACAGCCGGCGCACGCGTCCAAGGGCCACAAGTCAGCGCGCCGCCTGCGCGGCGGCGCGCCAGAGGTTTATGCCGAACGCATGTCGCGCAGCTTCCAGCTCGGGCCGATCAGCAGGTTCAGACGATGGCGCACGATGCTCATCGGCAGGTCGGTGATCAGATCCACTTCGGTGTGCAGATCGGCGACCTGCGCATTAACTTGCGCCGAAGGATCGGTCTTGCCGAGCGCGGGATCGACTTCGTCAGGCTCTTCCTGCATCGCGCGCCAGCGCTCGAACAGCGTCGGCTCGCGCAGCGCCTGCTGCAGCGCGGCAGCGAAATCGTTGGGACCGGCGCCTTCGTAGCTGAGGCTGGGCTCGGGGCCGCGGGCATGACCGAGATCGTCGATGGAAAGATAGAAGTGGCTGCGGGCGGCCATGCGAAGCTCCTTGTGCGGGACGTTGGGGCAAGCATGCCCTACCGATCGTCAAGCGATGATCGACTTCACGTTCAAGTGGCGCGCGGCGAGCGCGGGCTCCACTTCGCCATGCGGCAACACGCCGAGGCAAGGCGCGGGTAGCAGGTCGCGCAGCGTGGCGAGGTTTTCCTCGGCGGCGTCCATCGCCGGATCGATGCGGTTGGCGACCCAGCCGAGCAGGCGGCAACCATCGGCCGCGATCGCACGCGCCGTCAGCAAGGCATGACTGAGACAACCCAGGCGCAGGCCGACCACCAGGATCACCGGCAGCTCCCACGCCTTGGCGATGTCCGACGCGAACAGGCCCGGCGCCAGCGGCACCAGCCAACCGCCGACGCCTTCCACCACCACCCGATCGTGGCTGGCCTGCAAGGCATCGAAGGCTTCGCGCAGCGGCGGCAAGGCGATGCTCACGCCCTCGTGCGCGGCGGCCAGATGCGGCGACAGCGGCTCGCGCAGCGCGATCGGATTGACCAGCTCGTACGGCAAGGGCACGCTGCCGGCGGCCAGCAGGGCCAGGGCGTCATCGTTGCGCAGTCCATCCGGCGTCTCGCTGCAGCCGCTCGCCACCGGCTTCATGCCGCAGGCCGATTCGCCGGCCTGGCGCAGCGCATGCAGCAGCGCGCAGGCGGCGTGGGTCTTGCCGATGCCGGTATCGGTGCCGGCGACGAATACGGCGGGCAGGCTCATGCGGCGTTCCTGAAAGAAGTCGGCGCATAATACGGACTTTGCCGCCGGATCCACCGCCATGTTCGAAGTCGCCACCGTCTCTTATGCCAGCAAGCGCGAACACTATGCGGAGCTGTGCGAACAGGCGCGCGGCATGCTGGCCGGCGAGCCGGATCTGATCGCCAATGCGGCCAACTTCGCCGCGCTGGTGTTCCACAGCCTGCCGGACTTCAACTGGGCCGGCTTCTATCTGTACGACGGCACCGAGCTGGTGGTCGCCGCGTTCCAAGAAAAGCCGGCCTGCATCCGCATCGCCATCGGCCGCGGCGTCTGCGGCACCGCCGCGCAGACGCGCCAGACCCAGCTGGTGCGCGACGTGCACGACTTCGCCGGCCATATCGCCTGCGATGCGGCATCGAACTCGGAGATCGTGGTGCCGCTGGTGCGCCGCGACGGCAGCCTGCTCGGCGTGTGGGATGTCGACAGCCCGCTGGTCGCGCGCTTCGACGAGGACGACCGCGCGGGCATGGAAGCGCTGTGCGCGGTGTTCATGGCCGCGGCGGACCGCGCCGCGGCCTGACGCGCCTCAGCCGCGCTCGCGCTGCAGCAGGGCCAGCACCGCCGCGCGGCCTTCTTCCACACCGGTGCCCTCGGAAGAGGAAAACACCTGCGCCGTCCCGATCAGGCCATCGGCCGCGAACTGCTTGCGCATCGCCGCCAGCGCCTGCGCGCCCTGGTTGCGCGAGATCTTGTCCGCCTTGGTCAGCAGCACATGGCACGGCAGGCCGGTGTCCTGGCAGAACGCCAGCATCATGCGGTCGAACTCTTTCAGCGGATGGCGGATGTCCACGATCAGCACCACGCCGCGCAGGCTGCGGCGCTGATGCAGATAGGCGTCGATCTCGCGCTTCCAGTGCTCGCGCAGCGGCTCGGGCACCTTGGCGTAGCCATAGCCGGGCAGGTCGATCAGGCGCGCGTCCAGCGGCGGCTGTCCTTCGCCCTGCGCCAGCGGCGGCAGCGCGAAGGCCACCATCTGCTGGGTGCGGCCCGGCGTCTTGGAGGTGCGCGCCAGGCCGTGGTGCCCGGTCAGCTTGTTGAGTGCGCTGGACTTGCCGGCATTGGAGCGGCCGGCGAACGCGACCTCGGCGCCGTTGTCCATGGGCAGTTGATCGATGCGGTGGGCGGCCAGCACGAAGCGGGCGCCCTGGAGGGGATTGGGGGCCATGTACTTGATGATTCTGATGGTTTGACCGACCCCGGTGGGGCAGGGATAATTCCAAGGTTTCTGCCAGTTACGGGCGCGATCCGAATGCGCGCCGTGCAGCCATAGCAGTTCTTCTGGAGACAAGTGTATGAGTTTTCGGCCCGCTGGTTCCCGGCCTGCTGTACTCGGATATGCCGTAGCCCTCGTCTTCGCACTGTCCGCCGGCATGGCTGGGGCACAGGATGCCAAGCCCGCCGCCGCGACTTCGGCCAAGCCGGCCGCTGCCGCCTCGGCCGCCCAGGCCGCCGCGCCGGCTGCCGCTGAGAAGCCCGCGACCGCCGCCGAAGCCGCCCACAGCGGCATCAAGCTCGGCGACGCCGCCGCCGGCCAGGGCAAGGCCGCTGCCTGCGGTGCCTGCCACGGCATGGACGGCAACTCCAGCGATCCGCAGTACCCCAAGCTGGCCGGCCAGAGCGAGCAGTACATCGTCCAGCAGCTGAGCAACTTCAAGGCCGGCAAGCGCCAGAACCCGATCATGATGGGCATGGCCGCGCCGCTGTCCGAGCAGGACATGCACGACATCGGCGCCTACTTCGCCGGCAAGAGCGCACTGCCGGGCGTGGCCGACCAGGCCCTGGTCGAGCGCGGCGAGCAGCTGTACCGCCAGGGCGACGCCAGCAAGGGCGTGCCGGCCTGCATGGCCTGCCACAGCATCGACGGCCGCGGCAATCCGGGCGCGATGTATCCGCAGCTGACCAGCCAGCACGCGCAGTACATCCAGGCCACGCTGAAAGCCATGCACGACGGCACCAGCTGGGGCGAGGACGCGCACGCCAAGATCATGCCGAGCATCGCGCAGAAGCTCGACGAGAAGGACATCGCCGCACTGGCCAGCTACGTCGAAGGCCTGCACGCGGCAGAAGGCGCCGCGGCCAAGCCCGCCACGCCCTGATCGACCACGCCGGCCACGGGCCGGCGTTGTTTTCTCCACTCCCCGTTACCGAGGTATCCCATGCTGAAGCGCCTGCCGTTCCTGTTCGTTTCGATGCTGGCGATGGCCGCCTGCAGCCAGGGCAGCGACAACGGCACCGCCGCCCAGCAGCCCGCCGCCACGCCGACGCCGGCCGCCAGCGCGCCCGCCGCGCAGCCAGCGACGCCTGCCGCGCCGGCCACCGCCGCCGCCCCGGCAGCCGCTTCGACCGCAGCGGCAAGCGACAGCGCCAAGCCCGAAACGCCCGCCCCGGCGGCCGAGACGCCGGTGCCCTCGGGCGCCGCGCAGGCCTTCGTCGACGATGGCAAGTGGGTGGAAGGCAAGCAGTACTTCCGCATCGAGCCGGCCCAGCCGAAGGTCACCAATACCGACAAGATCGAAGTGACCGAGGTGTTCTCCTATGGCTGCCCCGCCTGCAACCAGTTCCGCCCGACCATCAAGAAGCTGATCGAGCAGCTGCCGGCCGGCACCGAGGTCGCTTACCTGCCGGTGTCGTTCAATTCGGCCGAGAACTTCCCCATGTTCCAGCGCGCCTACTACGCGGCTGAAGCGCTGGGCGCGGCCGCGAAGGCGCACGAAGCGATCTTCAACGCCGTGTGGGATACCCGCGAGCTGACTTCGTACACCGCCAACGGCAAGGGCCTGCGCCCGAGCACCGAGCTGCCCACCATCGACGACGCCGCCAAGATCTACGCCAAGTACGGCGTCGATCCGAAGGAATTCGCCGCAGTGGCCAACTCCTTCAGCATCAACACCAAGATGAAGCGCGCCGACGAACTCGTGCGCACCTATGGGGTCGATTCCACGCCGACCATGGTCATCGACGGCAAGTACCGCTTCACCGCCCAGAGCGCCGGCGGCTACGACCAGACCATCGAGCTGGTCAAGTGGCTGGTGGCGAAGGAAGCGGCAGGAAAGTAAACGCGTCCAGGCAAGCCCGTCACAGAAGCCCGGTACAAAGTCCCGCTATAACGATTCGTCACGGCGGCAGCGGCCGCCGTATCCGCGGAGAGAATCCATGTTCAAGCGTTTTGCCCAACTGCGCGTCGCCGCCCTGCTGGCCGGCCTGGTCCTGACCTCCGCCTGCACCGCGTCCAATTCCGATGCGGCCGCGTCGTACACCCAGGGCAAGGAATACGTCACCCTGCCCGGCCCCGCCCAGCGCTACAGCGCCGACGGCAAGGTGGAAGTGGTCGGGGTGTTTTCCTACGGCTGCATCCGCTGCGCGCATTTCGCGCCGAAGGCCGAGGAACTGCGCAAGCAGCTGCCGCCGGGCGTGAAGTTCAAGCTGCTGCCGGCTGCCTTCAGCGATGCCTGGCTGCCCTACGCCCGCGCCTACTACGCGGCGGAGAAGCTGGGCGTGGTCGACAAGACCCACCTGGACCTGTTCGCCAAGAAGTTCGACCAGCACTACCCGATCTCCACCCTGGAGGAGCTGGCCGACTACTACGCCACTCAGGGCGTGGACCGCGCCAGGTTCATGGCCGTCGCCACCTCGCCCGAGGTCACCCAGCAGATCAAGAAAGATCTGGAACTGGTGCAGAAGTGGGGCGTGGACGGCACGCCGACCATCGTGGTCGACGGCAAGTACCGCAGCAACGAGGTCAAGACCCTCGACCAGCTCTCGGCCCTGGCCCAGTGGCTGGCCCAGCGCGAGCTGTCCGGCGCCAAGTGATGCACCGGCGCGGAGCCGCCCGGCGGCTCCGCGTTCACGTCCGGGCGGTCATGCTTGCCGGGCTTTTCAGATCGATCGCCCCCATCTCGTCCCCATGACCGCCGCCGCGCCCGCCCCTGCCGCCGCTCCCGAACGCCGCCTGCGGCTGCTGAGCTGCAACATCCTCGCCGGCGCCAGCGTACAGCGCTACAGCGAGTACTTCACGCGCAGCCTCAATGCCGTGCTGCCCGGCCGCAGCAAGCTGGACAATCTCGACCGCCTGGCCGAAGTACTGCCGCAGTTCGACGTGATCGGCCTGCAGGAAGCCGATGCCGGCAGCCTGCGCTCGGGCTTTCTCAACCAGACCCGCTACCTGGCCGAGACCGCCGGCATGCCGTTCTGGAGCCACCAGCCGAACCGCCCGATGGCGCGCCTCGCGCACACCGCCAACGGCCTGATCAGCCGGCTCGAACCGAGCAGCGTGCTGGACTACCAGCTGCCCAGCCGCATCCCCGGCCGCGGCGCGCTGCTGGCGCGCTTCGGCGAGGGCCAGGACGCGCTGGCGGTGATGATCGCCCACCTGTCGCTGAGCGCCACCGCGCGCGCGCGCCAGCTCGGCTTTATCGCCGAGGTGCTGCAGGATTTTCCGCATGCGGTGCTGATGGGCGACCTCAACACCGACACGCGCAGCGCGGAGATGCGGCATCTGTTCGCCAAGTGCAGCCTGGTGCCGCCGGAACAGGCCACGCCGACCTTCCCCAGCTGGCGGCCGCGCAAGGCGCTCGATCACATCCTCACCTCCGAGGCGCTGCGCCTGGAGAAGCTGTGGGCGCTGCCGCAGGCGTTTTCGGATCATTTGCCGGTTGCGGCGGAAATCCGCCTCCCGCAGCATGTCGCGCCGCGCCCCCACCGACTTCGCCGATGACTGCTTCCCTGCGTATCGCCCTGCCCTGGCTGCTGCTGGCCCTGATCGCCGCCCTGGCGGCCTGGATCCGCTACGGCCTGATCGAACCGGCCGCCATCGGTCATCTGTGCGAAGCCGCCGCCACCGCGCCGGCCTGGTGCCAGGGACGGCAGCTGCTGGTGTTCGGCTTCCTCAGCTACGGCTACGGCTGGGCCGCGCTGGCGTTCGCCGCGCTGGCCCTGGGGTGGAAGCATCCGGCCAGCGCGTGGGCCGCCGCCGCCGCGGGCGTGCTGGCCTTGCAGCTGTACTGCTTCGAAGCGGGCGCGTTCGCCCTGCTGGTCGGTTGCCTACGCCTGGTCCGGCTGCAGGCGGACGCGGCGCCAGGCGACGAGGACGGGGACGGCCAGCGCCAGGTTCAGTCCCAGCCATAGCCAGGTCACCGGATTGAGGCCGAGGTCCTGCGCCACCACCACGGCGGCCAGCACCGGCACCAGCAGCGCCAGGCAGCGCTCTTCCAGCCACAGGCCGGCGGTCTGCGCCCAGCCGCTGAGCCAGCCGGCCAGCCCGTAACCGACGCACGGCAGCAAGGCCAGCCCCAGCGGAAAGTCGCGATAGCGGCCGTCGAACACCAGCAGCAGCCCTTCCAGCGCGAACAGGAACAGCCAGGCGAAACGCAGCCAGCCGCCGGGAAGCAGCGGCGCTGCCACGCCGCTGATCCGGGCGGCCAGCCAGCGCCCCAGCACGATCGCCGTCACCAGCCCGCCCGCGCAGCCGGCCCAGGACAGGCCCCACTCCAGCGCATCGCGGCAGGCATAGAGCATCTGCCGGTACTGCCAGGCCAGCGCGGTGCCCGCGGCGAAGCCGGCGAGCAGCAGCACCGCCCAGCCGGCCAGGCCGCGCCACTCACGGCGCAGCGCACCGGCGATCGCGAACAACAGCGCAGCCGCGGCGCCGGCCAGCCAGCCCAGCCACCAGCGCGGTTCTTCGACCACCGGGCCGGTCATGGCGAACTTCGGCCGCGCATGCACGTCGTAGATGCCCCAGTAGCCGCCGGTGGTGCCTTCCTGCGCGCGCTTCCACGGCTGATCGAAGGCTTCGATCACGTTGTACGGCATCGACACGCTGCCGGCGTAGTCGAGGAATTCGCGCAGATAGCGCGCCTCGTTCACCACGCTGGCGCGCGCCGCGCGGCGCGGCTTGCCGGCGCTGGGCCAGCCGGTCTCGCCGATCATCACCTCGCGCCCGGGGAACGCATGCTGCATGCGCTCGTACACCTCGGCCACGTGGCGCACGGCGTGTTCCGGCGGCACCGGCTCGTCTTCCCAGTACGGCAGGATGTGGATGGTCAGGTAGTCCACCGACTTGGCCATCTCCGGATAGCGCAGCCAGAACTCCCACACATCCGCATAAGTCACCGGCACCGAGGCGGGAATCGCCGCGCGCACCTGCCGCGCGTATTCGGCCAGCGCCTTCGGCGACTGCTCGCCGCGCAGCAGGACCTCGTTGCCGACCACCACGCCGCGCAGCACATCGGGATGCGCTTTGGCCTCGGCGATGCCCAGCTCGATCTGCCTGGCATTGGCGACCGGATCGCGGCCCAGCCAGATGCACATGATCACCTTCATGCCGTAGCGCCCGGCGATCTCCGGCACCGCGCTCAGGCCCTGGCCCTGCGAATAGGTGCGCACGCAATCGAAACGCTGCGACAGCGCGCGCAGATCGGCGTCGATGCGCGCGGGACTGATGAAGGCCTTGAGGTCGTACGGCGTTTCACCCGGCTCGCGGAACGGCGCATAGGACACGCAGGCGATGCGCGCGCTGGGCGCATCCGGCAGCGCCACCGGCCGGCCCAGCAGCCACCACCACAGCGCGCCGGCCACGGCGCACAGCACCAGCACCAGCACCAGCCAGACGAAGGGACGCGCGCGGGGTGAAAGCGACGGCGTGGACGACATGCGCTACCTGTGGGATCGCGCCGACCATGGCGCCTTGGAAGCGGGCAAGTCTAGCAGGGGCATCTGCACGGCCGTGGTCGCGAAGACGCGCTTTAACGTAGGACTCAGCCGAATTTTGACATGCTGTCCGGCTCCGGTTCGCCGGATGCCATGCCGCGGCCTGGACAGGTCCGGCCTACACTGCGCTATCAGTTGGCGTTCTCGATCATCCGCTGCCATGGCATCCGGACGATCGCACAAGGAGTTTCCATGCCGGTCCACGCAGCGCCGCGGCGTCTCGCCCACCAGCTTCTCGCGCTCGCCGCCAGCCTGTTGCTGGCCGGCGGCGCGCACGCCGCCGAACCCACCGATGCGCAGCGCGCTGCGTTCAAGCAGGCCTACGCCACCGCGCAGCAAGGTGGCGATGCCTGGCGCGCGCAGGCGCAGAGCCTGGCCGACTATCCGCTGTATCCGTATCTGGAAGCGGCCGCGCTCACCCACGATCTGCGCCAGCTCGATCGCGCGCCGGTCGATGCCTACCTCAAGCGCTATGCGGACCTGATCCCGGCCAGCGACCTGCGCCGCGACTACCTGCTGGAGCTGGCGCGCCGCAAGGATTGGAGCACCTTCCAGTCGCTGTACCAGCCGGGCCTGGGCGATGCGCTTGCCTGCGACGCGCTGCAGGCGCGGCTGGCCCAGGCGCAGCCCGCCGCTGCCTCATCGAGTGCGGCCGCGCCGGGCGCGAAGCTGGATTTCCAGCGCGATCTGGCCACGCTGTGGAGCAAGCCGAACCTGCCCAATGCCTGCGATCCGGTGATCGCCGCCGCACGCGAACAAGGCCTGCTCACCACGCAGCGCCTGTGGGAGCGCATCGACCGCGCCGCCGACGCCAGCCAGGCCGGCACCGTCGCCGCGCTCGCCGCCTGGCTGCCGGGCGAGGACGCGCAGGCCGGCCAGCGCATCGCGCTGGCGCTGCGCGATCCGGGCGGCGCGGCGGCGAAGGCCGGCACCTGGCCCGATACGCCGCGCAGCCGCCAGGCCGCGACGATCGCGCTCGAACGCCTGGCGCGGCGACAGTCGATCGCCGCCGACAACAGCTGGGAGCAGCTGCGCGGGCACTTCAAGTTCACGCCCGAACAGCAGCGGCGCATTCTTTCCGCGCTCGCGCTGTTCCATGCCACCGACTACAACGACGACGCCCTGCAGCGCCTCGCCGCGCTGCCGCCGCAGGCGCAGACCGACGCTACGCGCGAGTGGCGCGTGCGCGTCGCGCTGGCGCAGCAGAACTGGCAGGCGGTGCTGAGCGCGATCGATGCGATGCCGGCGGAGCAGAAACAGGACGGCGAATGGCGCTGGTTCCGCGCCCGTGCGCTCAGCGCGCTCGATCGCGATGGCGAAGCGCGCAAGCAGCTGAGCTCGCTGGCGGAGGAGCCGACCTTCTTCGGCTTCATGGCGGCCGACAAGCTCGATGTGCCGTACTCGATCTGTCCGCTGACGCTGCCGCAGGATCAGCAGCGCGAGCAGGGCCTGCTCGGCAATGCCGGCCTGCAGCGCGCGTTCGAGCTGTACGCCGTGGGCATGCCGCGGCAGGCGCGGCGCGAATGGACGCAGGCATTGAACGGCGCCGACCCGGCCACGCTGAAACTCGCCGTCGATCTGGCTTATCGCCGCGGCTGGTACGACCGCGCGGTGTTCACTTTCAACAAGGGCGAGGCGCTGCGTTACTACGAACACCGCTTCCCGCTGGCCAGCCAGGATGGGCTGGTGCCGCAGGCCGAAGAAGCGGGCATCGATCCGTCCTGGGCCTACGCGATCCTGCGCGCCGAGAGCGCCTGGGCCAGCGATGCGCGCTCCGGCGCCAACGCGCGCGGACTGATGCAGCTGCTGCCGGATACCGCGGCGCTGGTGGCGCGGCGCAATGGCCTGAACTGGGGCGGCGCCGAATCGCTGTACGACCCGATCACCAATATCGTGCTGGGCACGCGCTATCTCGCGCAGATGGCCGAGCGCTTCAACGGCGCGCCATGGCTGGCCAGCGCGGCGTACAACGCCGGCCCCGGCCGGGTCGACCAGTGGCTTGCCGCGCGCGGCACGCTGGCGCCGGACCTGTTCGTCGCCAGCATGCCGTTCAAGGAAACGCGCGAATACGTGGCGCGCGTGATGTCCTTCGCCGTGATCTACGACTGGCGCCTCAACGGCGCCGCCACGCCGCTGGCCGCGCGCCTGACCGCGATCGGCGACAGCTACCAGCCGCCCGACCGCAACACGCCGCGCCACCCGGTGAGCTGCCCCGCCACCGCCGCGGCGGCAGCGCCGGCGGCCACGCCAGCCGATGCCGCCACCGTCGCCGCGCCGCCGCCGAGCGACGCGCTGAACAGTTCTTCCCCGTGATGCGCTACGGAGATATGCAGTCATGAGCGCCAAGCGTCTGGTCATTCTCGGTGGCACCGGCTTCGTCGGCAGCTATCTGGTGCCGCGGCTGGCCATGGACGGGCACCGCATCGTGCTGCTGTCGCGCAACCGCGAGCGGCGCCGCGCGCTGATGGTGGTGCCTGGCGTGGAGATCCACAGCACCGACGTCTACGACGGCAATGCGCTGCGCCGGCAGTTCGAAGGCGCCGATGCGGTGATCCATATGATCGGCTCGCTGCATCCCGCCGGCGGGCGTTCGCTGCAGGAAATCCATGTGGAACTGGCGCGCCGGGTCACCGGCGCCTGCCAGGCCGCCGGCGTCGGACGGCTGCATCTGATGAGCGCATTGAAGGCCGGCCAGGGCCTGTCGCGCTATCTGAAGACGCGCGGCGAAGCCGAGGCGGTGGTGCGCCACTCCGGCCTGGACTGGACCATCTATCAGCCCAGCGTGATGTTCGGCGCCAACGACGGCCTGGTCTCGCGCTTCGCCGCATTGCTGCGCCTGATGCCCGTGCTGCCGCTGGCGCGCGCCGGATCGCGCCTGGCGCCGACCTATGCCGGCGACGTGGCGGAAGCCTTCGCGCGCTGCGTAGCGGACGACCGGCTCAGCCTCGACCGCACCTTCGAGTTGTACGGTCCGGAAGTGCTGACCCTGGGCGAGATCGTGCGCGGCATCCGCGACACGCTGGGCCTGCGCACGCGCATCCTGCCCCTGCCCGATGCGCTCGGCCGCATCCAGGCGCGCTGTGCCGAGCTGCTGCCGGGCAAGCCGTTCTCGTACGACAACTTCCTCACCCTGCGCACCGATTCGGTGGGCAAGCTCGATGGCTACGCCGCGCTGGAGATCCGCCCGCAGCCGCTGACGCCGTGGCTGCCGGTGCTGCTGCAGGGTTCGCGGCGGCAGCAGCGGCTGGACCGGTTCCGCGCCATGCGCTGAGGCCGCGCATGGCAGAATCGCCAAATGCGTACCTATCTCGTCGGCGGCGCCGTCCGCGATCGACTGCTGCAGCGTCCCGTCAGCGACCACGACCACGTGGTGGTCGGCGCGACGCCGGATGAGCTGCTCGCCCTCGGCTACAAGCCGGTGGGCAAGGATTTCCCGGTCTTCCTGCATCCGGACACCGGCGAGGAGTACGCGCTGGCGCGCACCGAGCGCAAGACCGGCCACGGCTACCACGGCTTCGCCGTGCACGCCGATCCGGCGGTGACGCTGGAGCAGGATCTGGAGCGGCGCGACCTGACCATCAATGCGATCGCGATGGACGAGGCCGGCGGCCTGGTCGATCCGTTCGGCGGCGCGCGCGATGTCGAGCAGCGCGTGCTGCGGCACGTCTCGCCGGCCTTCGTCGAGGATCCGGTGCGCCTGCTGCGCGTGGCGCGTTTCGCCGCGCGCTTCGCGCCGCTGGGCTTCACTGTCGCCGACGAGACCATGCAGCTGATGCGGCACATGGTGCGCGAAGGCGAGATCGACCATCTGGTGCCCGAGCGCGTGTGGCAGGAAACCCGCCGCGCGCTGGGCGAGCCGCGTCCGTCGGTGTTCCTGCAAGTGCTGCGCGCCAGCGGTGCGCTGGCCGTGCTGTTTCCCGAAGTCGATGCGCTGTACGGGGTGCCGCAGCGCGCCGAGTATCACCCTGAGATCGATACCGGCATCCATGTCGAGATGGTGCTGGACATGGCCGCGCGCATCGCGCCGGGCAACGATCTGGTCGGCTTCTGCGCGCTCACGCATGACCTCGGCAAGGCGCTGACGCCGGCCGACGTGCTGCCGCGCCATATCGGCCACGAGCAGGCCGGCGTGGCGCCGCTGCGCCGGCTGGCGGCGCGCCTGCGCGTGCCGACCGAATACGCCGCGCTGGCCGAGCAGGTCTGCCGGGAACACCTCAATGCCCATCGCGCCTTCGAGCTGAAGCCGGCCACCGTGCTGCGCCTGCTGAGTGCGCTGGACGCGCTGCGCCGGCCGGAGCGGCTGGAAGTGTTTCTGGCCGCCTGCGAGGCCGACAAGCGCGGCCGCCTGGGCCTGGAGCACGGCGACTACCCGCAGGCCGCCTATCTGCGCGCCGCGCGCGCCGCGGCCGCCGAAATCAACGCCGCCCCCTTCGTGGCGCGGGGCCTGGCAGGCCCCGCGGTCGGCGCGGCCATGGAAAAAGCCCGTACCCAGGCCATCGCGGCCGTGCGTGGAAGCTCCACCTAAGCCATTCCGTTGTATAACGCCGTGGTTGCCTGTCACCGTCCTGCAACGACGGGCACCCACACGATTTCGCCTGGAGCCGCCCCTTGTCAGCCGCCGATTCCTCCGCCTCGCCCCTGCGCCAGCGTTTCCGCCCCCTGTGGTGGCTGGCCTTCGCCTATGTGGCGATCGGCGCGATCACCCGCGTGGCCCTGCTCGTCATGTCGGGCAAGGGTGTGCCGCACAACCCGCTGTACTGGGCCTATGCCTTCGGCGTGGGCCTGCTGTACGACCTGATCACCTACGTCTACATCGCCTGGCCGCTGGTGCTGTTCCTGTGGCTGATACCGCGGCGCGCCTACACCTCGCGCACCGGCCAGTGGGCGCTGTATCTGCTGGCGGCGGTGCTGCTGTACTGGCTGATGTTCGTGGGCGCGTCCGAGCTGGTGTTCTGGAACGAGTTCGGCACGCGCTTCAACTTCATCGCGGTGGATTACCTGGTCTACACCACCGAGGTGATCGGCAATATCCGCGAGTCCTATCCGCTGGGCCGCTGGCTGAGCCTGCTGGCGCTGGCCGTGCTGATCGCCCTGGTGATCAGCCGCCGCGGCCTGCGTACGCGCGACGGCGGCACGCGCTTCTGGCAGCGCGCCAAGGTGGCGCTGGTATGGCTGGTGCTGACCGTGGTCACGGTGGCCGCGTTCAAGGGCACGCTGAAGGACCGCACCGACAACAACTTCGTCAACGAGCTGTCCGGCAACGGCATCTACGAGTTCTTCGCCGCCTTCCGCAGCAGCCATCTGGAGTACTCGCGCTTCTACACCACGCTGCCGGACGAGCGCGCCTTCAGCGACGTGCGCACGATGCTGAAGACGCCCGAGGCGACCTATGTCAGCAACGATCCGCGCGATCTCACCCGCGAGATCCGCCATGAAGGTCCGGAGAAGCGCCTGAACGTGGTGCTGATCAGCATCGAGAGCTTCTCGGCCGACTTCATGCAGACCTTCGGCGACGACCGCGGCATCACGCCGAACCTCGACAAGCTGGTCGACCAGAGCCTGTTCTTCGACAACCTCTACGCCAATGGCACGCGTACCGTGCGCGGCCTGGAGGCGCTGTCGCTGGCCATCCCGCCGACGCCGGGCGATTCGCTGATCAAGGCGCACAACAACGAAGACCTGTTCTCGGTGGCCAACGTGTTCAACGCGCGCGGCTACCAGTCCGACTTTGTCTACGGTGGCTACGGCTACTTCGACAACATGAACTATTTCTTCAACCACAACGGTTACCGCGCGGTCGATCGCAACGACATCAACAAGGATGACCCGATCCACCACGAGAACGTGTGGGGCGTGGCCGACGAGGATCTGTACACGCTGGCGATGCGCCAGATGGACAGCATCCACGCCGAGGGCAAGCCGTTCTTCCTGCACATCATGACCACCTCGAACCATCGTCCCTTCACCGTGCCGGCCGGCCGCGTGAAGGAGAAGAACGGCACGCGCGAGGCGGCGGTGGCCTACACCGACTGGTCGATCGCCGACTTCCTCAAGCGCGCCGCCAGCAAGCCCTACTTCGACGACACCATCTTCGTGATCACCGCGGACCACTGCGCCTCCAGCGCCGGCCGCACCAGCGTGCCGATCAACCGCTACCACATCCCGCTGTGGATCTACGCGCCCAAGCACATCCAGCCGCAGCGCGTGCATCGCCTGATGGCGCAGATCGACATCATGCCGACCGTGCTGGGCATGCTCAATTTCAGCTACCGCAGCCGCTTCTTCGGCTACGACCTGTTCCAGTTGGAAGCGGGCCGCGAGCGCGCCTTCCCGGCCACCTACGAAAAGCTCGGCTATCTGCGCGACGACGTGCTGACCGTGCTGGAGCCGCAGCGCAAGCTCGAACAGCTGCGCCCGGATTACGAGACCGGCGACGGCGTGCCGGTGCAGCCGGTGGACCGCACCAAGGTGGACGAGGCGACCGCCTACTACCAGGTGGCGGCGGAGCTGTATAAGACGCGCCAGCTGGGCAAGCGGCCGGACGACAACACGCCGGTGCAGCCGCTGCAGGCCGAACAGGGCGCGAGCAGCGCCACGCCTGTGCTGCATTGAGGATCGGCCGCCGCCCGCATGGGCGGCGGCGCAGCTTTACAGCCGATCGCCCTGATCGGCTTCGAGCAGGTCGGCGGGCAGCGGCACCACGTCCATGCCGCGCGCCAGCACCATCGCCTGGAAGCGTTCGCCCATCTGGTCCGGCATGGTGAGTTTCTTCACCTGCTGGGCCAGGCGGTAGCGCGAGGCTTCGTCCGGCGCGGCGGCATAAGCCTCTTCGAAGGCCTGCTGCAGGCCGGCGGCGATCAGGAACTGCGCCTGCGGCAGATAGGCCGCGACGCCGAAGCCGGCCTGGTTGCCGGCCTCGGCCAGCGCGGTGAAATCCACCGAGGCGGTGAGGTCGTTGAGGCCGGGCAGGAACAGCGGATCGGCATGCGCGTGGTGGCGGTAATGCGCCATCAGCGTGCCGTCGCTGCGGCCGGGCTGGTAGTACTCGCGGCGCACATAGCCGTAGTCGACGAACAGCAGCACGCCCGCCGTGAGCGAGCCGGCGACGGCCTGCATCCAGTAGGGCAGCTGCGGCAGCACTTCGGAGCGATAGCCGTCGGCGAATTCGGCCTCCGTGTCGCGCTCCAGATGACGCACGGCGCCGCCGACCAGCGCATCGGCCGGACGATCGACGCGCATCAGGCGGCCTTCGCCGTCGAGCGCGATGTATTCCTCGTAGACCTCGCCGCCGCGCATGGTGAAGCGCGTGGTCGGCAGCGCATCGATCACCTCGTTGGCGAACAGCGCGCCGCGCCATGCCTGTTCCGGCGGGCGATCCACCCACTGCACGCGGGCGAACAGCTCCGGCGGCAGTGCGGCGGCCAGGCGCTCGCGCTGGCGTTCGCGCAGATCGGCGCTGGGTTCGAGGATCAGATAGCGGCGCGGCAGCTGCGCGCTGGCGTGGAAGGCCAGCAAGGCGGCTTCGGCGAAGGAGCCGCTGCCGCCGCCGAGTTCAAGCACCTCGGCATCCTCGCCGAGCAGCTCCAGCACCGGACCGATCACTTTCACCACGCAGCGTGCGAACAGATCGCCCAGTTCCGGCGCGGTGATGAAATCGCCGGCTTCGCCGAACTTGGTCGCGCCGGCGCTGTAGTAGCCCAGGCCCGGTTCGTACAGGCAGCGGCCCATGTATTCGGAGAACGGCA